>WNFX01014939.1_pt1 | contig 12182 bp, 17 predicted proteins | sample 5400111 | NCBI WGS metagenome assembly WNFX01 (sample SAMN13153363, study PRJNA577476) | soil metagenome | isolation source: 40 cm soil or saprolite under grassland replicate 1 | place: USA:California | collected 2016-06-15
TGGCCTTGGCACAGGTCTAACGTTTGCGCAAGCTGCGCCGCCTTAGGAGCTCCCGTACTGGGCGCGGTGGCGGGTGGGCGTCTCTCCCGCGCGCTGGTCACGTAGGGGGGTCGGAACAAGCTCCGCTGCGCGGGGGTCAGCAGGTCCAGCAGCCCCGCCGGTGGCTCGCTCCAGTCCGCCCAGGCGAGGTGGCCCGGGCTGTACTTGAAGAGCACGGACCGGCGCTGGTGGGCGGCGGTCCAGGGAAACGCGCCGTGGGTGAGGGCCTCGGTGAAGATGATCACGTCGCCGGCGCGCTGGGGGAGCTCCACCACGCAGCCGGGGTTGCGCGCGAAGGTCGCGTAATCGCCTGGACAGGAGAAGTTCGCCTTGTGGCTGCCCGGGATGCAGGCGAACCCGCCCTGGCCGGGCGACATGTCGCGCAAGGCCCAGGAGACGACGGTCAGGCCGCAGTAGATCCGGCCGCCGCGGACGTCGTAGTAGGCGGATCGGTGATGCGGCGTCGCGCCGAGATGCAGCTCGTGCGCCGGCTTGCCCGGCTCCGAGGCGATCCCGTAGTGGTGGTCGAGCCGGAAGGCGGGGTCGATCCACTCCGCGAGATAGGGGACGATCGCCGGGTGGTCGAGGAGGCGCCGGTAGGCCTCGTCCCACTCCAGGTAGCCGCGGAAGCGGTCGCTGCCCGGTCCCGCATGCTCGTCGAAGGCCTCGTTCAGACGTGCCAGGTCCTGGGCTCCGAGGATGCCCTCCAGCACCAGGTAGCCCTGGAGGTCGAAGAGGTAGGTGTGCTCTGGCGGGATCACAGTGCTGCTCAGTGCTCGCCGTCATAAACTTCTGCATAGAGTAAAGTGGCGGTCGGCGATTGAATGTGTTGCATGAGCGGCAACCGACGCCGCGGGGAATGATGCTGGGGCATTGGTCGCTCGCCAAGGCGAACGACAAGGCTAACCTTACGCAGCCGGACGCTGACCACCAGTCCGCCGGGCCTCGTCCCAACATGCGAGAGGGACCTCAGCCTGGCTCTTTGAGAGAGGGAGAACGCGGCATGAACGATGACGGCGGTGATCTGCTGTTGCTTACTCTTGGCAGGGACTTCCTCGCCTACGTTCTGGCGGCTGATGTGCATACTGTGGAGAGCGAACTGCGCTACAGGTTGCCCTCACTGACGCACGATCTGTCGCTCGCGCCACTCCAAGTGGGTCTGAGGGACGCGGCTCCCTCACCTTCGGCAACGCGCGCGCTACTTGCGCCCCTTCGGCTTGCGCCGATTCGCTTCGGATGCGCGGATGGCCGCATCGATCAGCTTGCTCTGCTCCTCAGCCGTCGCATTCGTGACCTTGACCGATACGCCTTGAAGCTTCACCTCAACCTGCCGAGTCGCACTCTTAGCCAGCCAGTTACGCAGGACTCCGAGCAGCTTCGGCAGCCGACCGCGACGATGAGAGACTGAAGCGAAATCGGCGTCTGCTCACCGCTCCGTTCTTCGACGCGATCCCCGCTGGCCCTGACGCGCAGGTCTTCCTTGAGCAACGCGGACATCAGTTCCCTCGGACCACCTCGATCGGTAGCGAGGATCCGAATCTCCAACTCTTCTGTCTCGATCACGGCGATCAGCGATTATACGATCGACTCAGCCCAGTCGCTCCCCGAGGTCGAGCTGGAACCGGGCAGTCGCTGTCGTCCCCCGTGGCGCCCGCGACCCGCTAGATCGACTGCGTCACCCGCAGGCGCACCCTACGACGGATCCGGTGTCTCTGTGAGCTTCATTGGACGCGCTAACGTCTCTGGCGTCAGCGTATACGCGCGCCTGAATAGGAGGACTGAATGTTCGCCCATGATCCGGACTTCGATGTCGTGTTCCGGCAGGCGCTCTTGCGGGTTTATGACCCAGCGGAAGCCTGACCAAGTTGCTTCGTGTCGACCGTTCCACTCGGTCACTTCCGCCTCCCCCATTCTATCGAGGGTACCCTGGGGATCGAGCAAACTGAAGCGGGCCACCGCGAGGAAACCTGTCTGCAACCTTTCGAGGACGATGGAATTGCCCGCGGCGCCCTGCCATGAAAGCGCATACGAACCATGGAACCATTCAGGTGCCGATCTTCTCGACCGCGAGGGGTGAGCAGCGTATGCAGCCGTCAACGTACTTGCCGACCGGACGATCGAGCTGAATGGTGATGGTGTCGGTTCCACGCCGGATCACGGTGGCCGGCAGCCCGTGGAGGTAGCCGGGGCGGACGTCGTGGCCGATACGAACGCGATCTCCGATGCCGAGACGTGCCAGGGCGTTGGCGAGGCGAGCGGCCTCGATGGCCTCGATGCGGTCGCCGATGGTGTTGTAGAGAAGGTAGAGCTCGCTGTCGAGTTCGCCGGCGGTGACCAGGGCGACCAGAGTCTCGATGGCGTTGGGAGGCAGCCGAGGATGGTCGTTCCTCGTAGGATCAGCCGGGCGTGCGTTACCGGCCGGGTTCTGGCGAGCCTGTGAGCGTCGCTGAGCGTTGCGGCCCATGGCGCGAATGTAGCCAGCCGGCTCAGGGGCCGGCCGTCGCCGGCATCCAGGGCCGTCCTTCGAAGGCCGCGGTCAGCACCTCGAGCATGCCCTGGCCCTGCTTGCGAGCGGTCGCCAGGTAGCTCCGGATGGCCAGGAAGCCACGGGCGCCGTCCATCGACCGCCAGCCCCCCGAGATCTTCTCGTTCAGCTTGGTCATCCGGAGGTCGCGTTCGATCTGGTTGTTGGTGAACGGGACCCTGAAGTCGTGGAGGAAGCGGAGCACCTCCTCTCGGTGCTCGTCCAACCTCCGCAGCAGGTTGGCGGCCTTGCTCTTCTGCCGCTTGCCCGCTTGCCTGCGGTTCTCACGCCACCCCTCTCGGATCACCCGCTTGTAGGCTTGCTCGAACGCCGCCAGCTGCTCCGGATCCAGCGCGGTTCGCCCCACCTCCAAGGCGGCGTTCCGCTTCTCCAGCATCTCCAGCAGCAGGTTGGTCATCCGCTCCGACCACTTCTGCCCGTCCATATCGGTGACCGCCAGCAGCTCGCGAAGGTGGTGGGCGTTACAAAGCCCGTGCCCGCTCAGCTTCTCGAACCGGGCGCTCCAGTACGCCGGCCAGGCGTCATGGATGACGATGCCGGTCAGCTCCTCCAGCACCCCCAACGCCCGGATGCCGACCACCCCCCGGCGGTCGTCGATCCCCAGCAGGGTCAGCCGGTCCGTCGCCGCTCCGTGCACCCACTTCAGCACGCCCTTGACGTGACCTCCGGTCTCGTCCACGTTCACCACCGGCGCCCTCTGCAGCTGGCGCTTGATCTCCTCCACCGCCGGCTGCACCCGCTCGCCGCCCCTGGCCTCCATCGCCGCCAGCGCTCCCACCGAGACGTCCGCACCGTGGATGTCGTGGAGCTGCTCGGCCATCCGTTCATACGGCACGTGCTGGTGGACCTTCCAGTAGCTGGCCGTCGCTTGCAGCCGCGGCCCGTACGACACCGGCGCCTTGGCCCACTCCGGAAACGCCGCCTTCGTCACCTCTCCACAGCCGCCACAGCGCAGATGGAACGCCTGGTACTCCGTCGCCTCCAGCCCACTCGGCGGGGGCATGTCGAGCACCTGACGCTTCTCCACCCCCGCCTCTGTCGATCCCTCGACCAGGCTCGCGTAGCACTTCTCGCAGAGCGCGGGCAGCAACGCCACCACCCGCTTCGGCTCCACCACCGGCGCCAGATGGTGGCCCGGCGCTCCCTTCTGCTTGCCCGCTCTGCGCCCCAGCTTCTTCCGTCGCTCGCGCTCCGGCGACCTGGCCGTTCTCCGCTGCCGCTTCAGACCGTCACTCGACGGCGGCTTGGACGAGTTCGTGGAGTTCAGTCCCAGACGCCGGCTCAGCTCCTCGTTGCGCTGCTCCAGGCGGCCAATCTCCCGGCGCTGCTCCCAGCAAACCGCTAGCAGGAGCAGGACGAGCGCTTCCGTCCCGGACAGGCTGGAGGTCGGCGTTGCTACGACGTCGGCGGGCACGGAACGCAGATCCTACCCCCTACGCACCGCCCCCGGCTGGTCCTCCCCGCCGCTCCCTACCTCCTCGCCGCGCCTACCTGAATGGTTCCCGAACCATCACGGCGTGGGTTGACGTCGTTCCTGGCGGCAACAATATGGGCTGTCGCGTGGAACGTGTCGCGCGGGCCTTGGTTGGTAACTACCAAACGTATCTCGGGGCTCGGCCCGCTCGTGGGGCGGACATCCAGATCTGGCGCCCCCTGCGCCGGTCGCATTCGTGCTCGTCTCCGCGCCCAGCGAATCGCATAGGCTCCGGGTGCCACTAGCCCGACGACAACCGACGCGATGCCGAGGGCCCGAATTGGCCACGCCCACCAACCCAGTCCGGCGGCGAACCAGTCGGGGACCGTTGCAATCACGATCAGTAGGCCGACTCCGCCCACGATCAGGCCGACAATCAAGCTGAACCGTCCCAAGAGTGAGTCCAGCATGTCCAGCCGATTGTAGCCGGGAAGCGCGGCGGGGGCAGACAAGTCCGATCGCGAAATGTGTGGCCCCCGAACTGCAGCCTTGAACGACCAGCTCAGGTCTCTCCGGGGCCGAGAGGCAGAGCTGAGCGCAGCCGTCGAGGACGAGTACATCGCGGAGCCGGCACCCGCTGAGCTGGCCGAGATCAGGGCCATGGTCACCGAGGGGATGCGGGATGCCCCGATCCCGCAGCGCAAGGCTATCCTGCAGAAGTTCGTGTCCGAAGTCCGCGTTCAGAGCCGGAAGGCGATCCACCCCGTCTTCCGGCTCCCCCTCCGTGGGGCTCGTGAACTGTTCCGATTGGTGGGCCGGGAGGGAGTCGAGCCCACAGTTGCACAACCGCTCCGGGTCCGGTTCGCGTAGCAGGGGACGCCCCTCCCCGCTGGCGGCACCCGTCCCCCTGCCGGCCTCGCCCCCTCTCCTCCTTCTCCACGTCGCCATGCCGCTGGCCAGGTCTTGCGGCGCCGCCGCGCGCCAGCCGGTCGAGTCTACTGGCCAGGCCGTCCAGCAGGCCGCCCCCACGCCTCCTCGTGACCACGACTAGAAAAGAAGGGGAAATGATCGACACCATCGACACCATCGACACCTGCGAGTTCAAAAAGGCCCCCAAAAGTGGTGTCGATGGTGCCCTGGGCATCGACACCATCGACACCGGGGATCGACACCGCGGCAGTCCACACCGGTACGCACGAGCCACTCCTGCCGTGCGCGATGCAGCAGGGGTGGTGTGCTCGCGGAGCGAATACGGTGCGGTCGGCCTGGCCGGTGGCGCCGCGAGCACGATGGTGCGGAGGGGAGGATGACCGGGCCCGACGTCTTGCACGTGCTCGACCTGCTGGCTGTGGCCGGCGTTCCGGTGTGGGTCGATGGCGGGGGGGCGTGGACGCCTGCTCGGCGAGCAGATCCGGCCTCACGACGACCTGGACCTCGCGCTCGAGCATCGGGACCTCGCCCGGTTCCTGCGCGCGATAGGCAATGCCGGCTTCCGGCTGCTGCGCGACGACGGGCAGTTCAACAAGGTGCTCGTCGATGAGGCCGGCCGGAAGATCGACTACCACGTGTTCGACGCCAGCGCGACGAGGCGCACGGAGGCCGGCGTCACCGTCTAAGGGCCGATGGGGCTGGAGTACGAGGTGGGCGCGTGTCGAAGGTCGGGGCACCATCCTGGGCAGGCCGATGGCCTGCTGCACGGCGGAGTTCCAGGTCCGATCGCACGCCGGCTACGAGCTGGACGAGGACGACCTTCGCGACGTCAAGGCCCTGCACCGGAGGTTCGGGGTCCCGCTGCTGCCGGAGCACGAGAGGACGAGATGACCCGACCGGATCGCCGCGTCGCAGCCGACCGCCTCGATCTTGTCGGTCCCACCGGCCCACCGTGCGGTAGCTGAGCTCGAAATCGGCGGCTTGCGGACGTCAGGTGGGGCCGGTGGGGGGTTGGGTGGCCGAGAAGCGGCCCCAGCCGACTATGAGTCGGCGGCTTCGGTTCGGGGCGCGGGCTCCAAGACCACGACCGCCGTCTCGCGCGACCGCAGCGCGGCGTACCGATCCAGATTCTTGGCGTAGTGGGCCCAGCGTTCCCAGAGGCGGCGTCGTTCGTCCCCGACGGCAGCCCGGGCGCGGACCCGGCGGGGTCCGTCAACCAGCTCGACGGTGGCATCGGGATGGGCCTGGAGGTTCAGCCACCACGCGGGTTCAGGGTCGCCCCAGCCGTTCATAGCCATCGTCACAAGGTCGCGACCGTCCTCGAAGTAGCCGAGGATGGCGACGCGCTCGGTGCCCGTGCGTCGCCCCACCGTCCGCAATCGCAGCATCCCCCACTGGTCGCTGGTCGCCCTGCGCAGACCAAACCGGCTTCCGCTGATCCGGTAGAGCGCTCGATGGACAACCCAGGCGGTCCGGACGAACCAATGGGGTGGGACACGTATGGCCCGCGGGGGATCTGCAGCCACGGAGTCATTCTTGCATGGTCGCGCGATGCCTGGAGGGACCAGCGGCGGGTGCACTCCTGGGCCAGCGGCGCCGCCTTCACCGCGCCCAACGCCGTCAACCTTCTCGCCCCCGACCGCGACCCGCCCGACCTCCGCGCTCGTGCCCGCGGCCCGGGCGATCGTCGTCGAGGACCTGATGCTCGACGGGCCAGACGAACTCTGCGCTGAGGTCGAGCCGTTCCTCTCGTGGCCATCAGGGTGGTGTCGTCTGCGTCGGAGGCCGGAGTCAGCGGGCGGTCGTGGTCGTTGTGGGGGATATCGTGGCGTCGTGGCGCGCGGCCTCGACGCGAGATCATGGAGCCGAGCGTGCACCACAAAGGGGAGCTGTCCCCGGTGCGGAGCCGCACGGGGCGAGGGCAGCGCCGAAGGCCTGGCTGAAGAGGAGGGCTATCGACGCGGGTTCCAGCAAGGCATGGCCTACGCTCTGTTCCATGCAGGGATTGATCCGGATACCTGCCTCCTGGGCCACGCCGTGACCGAGTGGCGCCATGACCGAGTGAGCATCGGGCGCCGGGTCGTCAACGAGGCGGCCGGTCGCCTGCGCACCGAGATTCCGCCTACGCAGGCGGAGTGTCGGGGCCACCGTAGGCCGAGCCATCGCGCCTGAGTTCGCTGGCCACCCAGCGCCACCGCGGCCCGCGCGGCGTCGCGCGTCGCCGCAACCGGTCCACCGCGCCCGGCAGCGCGAACTGCGAGCCGCTCAGGCCATCGCCAACTACCAGGGCAGGATGTCGGCGGGGTTGGCGTCGGCGAGCGGCGGCAGTACCCCACCGACTTGGCCATCGCCTCGGCCGCCTCCTCGCCCCGGCCCGTCTCCGCCAGCAAGAGGGAAAAGTTGCTCAGCGACAAGGAAGTATCGCGCCTGCGCGAATGAACCGCAGCCACATCCGCCACGGCGACCGCCTGCCGCCCCCCAGCGCCGGCCGGGTCGAGGGCCGCGTGCTGCGCATCGACCGCGACGACCTGCTGGTCGATTGGGGCGGACGGCTCGGGACGGTGCCACCCCTGGTCGGAGGTCGGGGCGCGGTTCGTGCGGGTGCCGCGGCGGGGGCGAGGTCGGTCGTGACCACCCGTCGGGTCCATTCGACCACCTGCTGATCTTCGGTCGGCAGCACCTGGAGAGAGTGCTGAGCGAGTTCATCGACCACTACCATCAAGCCCGGCCGCACCAAGGGCTCGGGCAGCGGCGGCCCTGCGAACAGGCCGACGAGATCCAGGTGACGACCGGTCCGGTGGAGCGCCATGACCGCCTTGGAGGCCTGCTCCACGAGTACCGCCGGGCCGCCTGAGGGAGGTGACGCAGGAGGAGTTAACCGCACACCTGGTGCGCTGGTATGGGGCGGATAGGGGTTGAGCCGGGAGGCAACATCACCCTGCACGAAAGTGCGCAGACTTCCGCGCAGTGCCTGCGGCGCGAGAAAGTCAGGAAAAGCGGCGTGTCAATGGACACGAAGTTCTGGCGTGTCCGTCGACACGGCGAAGGAGACAAGCAGATGTCGGGAGACGTAGTGGGCCGAGATTGATCTCGGTCTGCGTCACTCCTGGTGCGGCCTCCCACGGCAACGTGAGCCGTCCCCTGCCGAGTATCGCGAAGGTGCTCACCGTGGGCGCCCGGTCTGCCTATCGGTGCAGGCCGATGCAGGGGCTTGAGCCGTGTGCTCGGAAACGGACGTTCACGGTTCTGAGGGGGGCGGGCAGCGGTAACGCTGCCCGCCTACCCGGCAAGAACCCAGTGGGGACGTGAGCGGCCGCGCGAGGTTCGGCGGGTTGCCTGAGCGTGGTGGTCGCGGGGCTCGGGCTGGGTCTGCGCGAGCAGGATCTCTGCGGCCTGCTGGCCGACCTTCTCCATCTCGGCGATGATTCAGATTCCGGCGAGGCGGCGGCGGTTGGCGATCCACTCCTGGTAGAGACGGGCCTGGGGCTGGGTGAGGCGGCGGGTGATGGTCTTGCCGGAGTCGTAGCGAGTCCACTGCCAGTAGGGGCCGTGGGGCTGAGGAGGACGGCATGGCAGCGGCAGCCCGGGGTGCGGCAGGTGGTGTGTGGGCGCTACGACACAAGCAATGCGAAGAGCGGAGGCGAAACGGCGAGCGCCACTGCGAGGACGGCCGCAGCCCCGGCCACGGCCCTCGAGATCGCCAGGCCGTAGGGCAGCAGCTTCTCGGCAGCGATCGCCGCCGTCAGCGCCAGCATCATGCCGACGTTCATCGTCCCGGTAGCGACCAGCAGCAGCATCAGCGGCCAGCAGCAGCCCGCGCAGTAGAGCCCATGGTGCGCGCCGACTCGCAGATCCCTCAGGGTGCCGCGGTAACCGGCGTAGTTGAGGAGCTGGGCGAGTGGCGACCGGCAGTGCTTGAGGCAGAGTAGCTTGAGCGGCGTCAGCTGATAGGCGACGAGCGCCACCAGCACGCCGACGACTGCCCATCGGCCCGCCGCCGGCACCTTCATGGATACTGCATCCGCCGCCAGCGCCACGCCGAAGGCAGGCACTCCGATCGCGGTCCATATGACCAGGTAGCCGAGGGTGAACTCCGCGAGCCGGTGACCGCGAGGTCGCTCGAATGAACGGACGTAGAGCGCGGCCACCGGCGACACCAAGGGCAGCATCATCGCCGCCATCATCAGCGTCCAGGCGCCGAGGAACCTGACAATCGAGAGGCCGATGGTGGGGCCCATGCTCATTGCCGAGCTGCGGACGAGCCAGAGGACGCCCACCCATGCGGCCGCCCCTGCGAGCGCGACGGCAGCGACGTCGCGCGGCCTTCGCACCATCTGGTCGATCAACCTGGCGTCAGGCCCCCCACCTGAAGGGGGCGGAGAAGGCCGATCGGCCCTCGTTGTGGAACGTCATGCCGAAGGCGGCGATGCGCGAGGACACCGGCCTGGCGACCGTCACCGTGGTGTTCGATGGGTGGGATACGCCCTGCAGGCGGGTCGGCTCTGTCTGCCCCTCGGCCACGAAGTCCTCGACCTCGATTGCCACGCCGTCGCCGATGCGCACGGAGTGGCGGCCGCCGTCGTCGCGGAACTCGATCGGCGCTCGCTCGACGCCCAGGATGCTGCCGATCAGCGGCGCGAGCGCCGCCATCGGCCCACCCGCCTGTCCGGAGAAGACGCCTGCCAGGGCGTCCGCCTGTTGCTGAGACGCTTGGTCGTCTAGGATCAAGCCGAGGTTCCAGTTGCCTTCGGTCATCATCCGCGGCGTGTCGGCGACCACCGCGACTGAGAGGTCGCTCACGTCGACGCCATCGACGCTGCCCCGGTCCACGTGGTACACGAGGACGACCTGGCAGCGGTCCTGGGTGGCCGGCGCGGCGAAGCTCGTGACCGTGCAGGGGCACACCCACTCGCAGTTGCAGTTCTCGAAGTAGGGTGGCCCGGGCGGCGCCTCGTCGGGGTCGCCGCTCACAGGGAACGGTAGACGGCGTCGAGGAGCGCCTGGTTCCGGGTGCTGCGCCAGCGGGGGATCACGTGGTTGATCACGTAGCCGAGCGCCAGACCGGCGTCGGGATCGGCGAAGCCGAGCAAGCCCCCGGTCCCGAAATGGCCGAAGCTCCGGGGTTCGGGCCGAGCGGCCGCCGCTTGCTCGTGGGCATGAGCCCCAGCCCGAACGGCATCTCCTCGCCCAGGATCGGGCACGGCCCGACGGACTGCGGTGCCGTGGCCTGCCGCAGCAGGTCGGCCGACAGCGGCGGCGCCGCCGCCGCCAGCGGCGCGGCGTACAGCCGGGCCAGCCCGGTTGCCGTGCCTTGACCGTTTGGTCGACGGGACCTGCGCGGCCGCCAGCGGACCGTGTTGACGAGGCCGACCGACGAGTAGCCCGGCGGCTTGAAGTGCGCCAGGACGTTCATCAGCTGGTCATCGGACAGCCTGTCGATGTCCGCGTCGGGGATCGGCCGGGCAGGCGCCCGGATCACCTCGGCGCAGCGGTGCTGCTGCGAGGCCGGTACCCGAACCAGAGATCCGCGTCGAGCGGCTCGACCACCTCCTCGCCCTGGATCCTGCGATATCCCCACCTCGGATTCTCCTGGGCCAGGTGGACGATCAGCTCCTGGCGCTCGGCATTCTGCCCTGGTCGTCCGCGCGGCGGGCGCTGAGCGTAGAACGCCCACTTCCGGCGGACCGGCTCTCGGTGCCAGCGCAGCAGCGTCTCCGGGCTGACCAGGAAGGAGCGCCAGGCCGGGCGGGGAAGGATGCCGCTGAGGGCGCTGAGCACCAGCCGGTTGGCGGGTTGGAAGCGCGGCCGGTGGACCTGTCGCTCGAGGACGCGGAGCTGGTGGCGGAGGGCGAGAACCTCGACCTGGAGCGCTGCATCGCTCTTCTGGCAGAGGACAACGAGGTCGAGCAGGAAGCGGCTACGCGTGGCTCGCGGCGGGTTGCTCATCGATTGGGGCGGCCAGGTTGGGACCCACCGCCACCCCTGGTCGGAGGTCGGCGCCCGGTTCCTCCGGCTGCCGCGACGGACGGCGGGCGAGTTCGAGCAGCGGCGGCGGGCGGGGTGAGCTGACCAGCTCCTTCTCTGGAAGCAGCTAGTTCGGCGGCACAATGCTGATCACGACGCCGCCCACCTTCTGCCCGGTATCGACGTACTGATACGCTTCGACGATCCGGTCCAGCGGATACCGCCGGTCGATCACCGGCCGGAAGCGTCCCGACTCGATCAGCTCGCGGACGCGCCGCGCCGCCGACGGGTTGCGCCGCAGCGAGGGCAGCACGACGCGCTTGCCACGGAAGAGCGGTGTGAGGAGCGCCAGGGGCAGATTCTGCCCGTACGGCCCCGCGTCCGTTGCAAGGAAGAGACCGCCCGGCTTCAGGAGCCGCCGGCACCGCCAAAACGTTGTCTTGCCGACCGCGTCGAAGACAACGTCGTACCGCTGGTCATCCCTGGTGAAGTCTCCGGCCGTGTAGTCGATAACCCGGTCGGCGCCCAGGTCCTTAACCAGGTCTAGGTGCGGCGTCGCGCAGACGGCGGTCACCCTGGTGCCGACGCTCTTCAGCAGCTGGACGGCCGACGAGCCGATGGCGCCGGTCGCACCGTACACGAGGACATCCTGCCCGCTCCGGACCCCAGCCGGCTCGATCAGCCCAAGCGCGTAGGTCGAGCCCTCGGTGCAGGGAGCCGCTTCCTCGTACGTCACGTTCGCGGGCATCGTCGCGATCGAGCCGTTGGCGGCTGTCACCAGGTATTCGGCGTGCGCCCCGAACTCGCCACGCGCCCCTAAGCCGGCATTGAACCCGAACACCCGGTCGCCAGGCTGGAAGGACGTGACGCTGCCGCCGACCGCCTCGACCTCTCCCGCGAACTCGTTGCCGAGGACGCGCGCCCGTGGCCGGGTGAGCCCGTAGAAGAACCTGGCGATCAAGGGGTGGGCCGACCGCACGCCGCAGTCTGTCCGGTTCACCGTCGTGGCGTGCACCCTGACCAGCACCTCGCCGTCTCCCGGCGCGGGCTTCTCCACCTCATCGATTCGGACCACCTCGGGCGGACCATACCTGTCGCAGACGGCGGCTCTCATGCGCGTCAGCCTAGATCGACGAGACGGGGAACGAAAGGGTGAACCGTCATCGAGGCCGCTTGACCACCATCCTCTATTTGATGTAGTCTCCACCCATGTCCGCGGACGATCGCCCCCAGCGCGTCACCCTCCCGACGCTCCAGATTCTCGCCGCCTTCATGTCTGACCTCTCGCGC
>WNFX01009384.1_pt1 | contig 12180 bp, 14 predicted proteins | sample 5400111 | NCBI WGS metagenome assembly WNFX01 (sample SAMN13153363, study PRJNA577476) | soil metagenome | isolation source: 40 cm soil or saprolite under grassland replicate 1 | place: USA:California | collected 2016-06-15
GGAACCTGCGGCTGTCGCTGGGAAAGACGATGCAGGGAGCTGAGCTACGTGAGATGGAGTGGGCTCCCCCGAAAGAAGCTCCTCCCTTTCTCGTGGCTGCGGAAAACCCGCCTGAGGAGTATGGACCGTGGCAGTGGGCAGCAGCGTACGGACGAGCCACAGGACGCTTCGGAGCTGATGCCTTCACCTTGCAGGAAGATGGGAAACTCCGCTGTCCAGCGGGAGCAAGCCTGTGGTTGAGCGAAGTGCGTCAAGAGAATGCGTTTACCCAACGGGCTGTCTACCTGGCCTACCAGACCGATTGTCAGCGCTGTTGTCTGCGGGAGCAGTGCCTGGCTTCAGGGGCCAAAGGCGATCGTGCCCGCCGAGTGAGTGCTGTGCGTCGTCTCTTGCCCCCACCTGCCTCTGTTGAGCGCAAGCCTGTCATGCTCGGACCAATGCGGCTTTCGTGGATGTAGCAGGTCGAGCACTTCGTCGCACCTGGACCGCTCACTGGCGTCGGCAATATGTGGAGGTGCTTCCACTGGCTCCAGCCCAGCTGGAGGCTAAGCCTCCTCCTCGTCCAGCCCGTGCGGTGCGTTCGCATCATCGCTGGAGTTGGCAGGATCGGCTCGCACGCAACGCCTGGTGGGGACCACCGCAATGGCGCGTCACTCTTGCTGGTGTTCCCGCTTTTCTGGCTATGAACTAAGCAAGGAGGAACTGACCAACACAGAAGCTGTTTCAAGGCAGTGCCCTATCCCTCTGAGTGGATCAGGAGGGCAAAGAATCCCTGTCTGCTTCCAGCACCCTCCCTCTCTTCTACAAGCAGCCCGGCTGCTTTTTCTTTTTGGAGGAGGAAATCGATGATAGAAGGGGCACTCTTTCTCAACTTGTCTGTTGATCTACGCATTGACCACATCACCACCACCGTCACTGCTCTGGTTGTCCACGTGGTCTCTACACAAGTCGTCTCCTGTTGTCCACTGTGCGGCCAAGCTTCGGATCAGATTCATAGCCGCTACCTGCGCGTTGTTGCCGACGTTCCCTGTGGGAATCGCCCGGTTCGTCTGCATCTGGAGGTCCGCAAGTTCTTCTGTCGCAATGCCAACTGCCCACGCAAAATCTTCACGGAACGTCTCCCCGATCTGCTGCACCCTTCTGCCCGTCTGACCAACCGCTTGCGCACGGCTTTGCAAGCAGTGGGAGCAGCAACTGGGGGAGAGGTGGGCGCACGGCTTGCTCCCAAGTTGAGCATGCAGGCTACCCCCAGCACATTGCTGCGCTGCCTGCGAGCCCTATCGTCTCCACCACCCCCACCAGTGCGGATACTGGGTGTGGACGACTGGGCGTACAAGCGGGGCGACACCTACGGCACGATTTTGGTCGAGTAAGTTAATGATAGTCACGGTTGATGAACAACAAAAGCCCGTAACAAGCGCATCCATCGCAATTTTGAGCGTCTGTTTACAACAGGCGTGCTGCGGATTTCGGACAGCATCGGATCGGCGACGTAAACACGGTTGTGTCTGTTCAAAACAGACGTGCGAAACAGGGCTTCTACGCTCAAAAAGATGAGAAATAACATAAAGTACTGACACTAGAAGAAAGATCTGGAGCGGCACCGGGTCATCGATCTGCTAGATGTTAAGAGGGATTACTTGATGGTATACTGATAGAACATCCGATCTAACACAAGAGGAGGCAAGAGAGATGTCCGATGTGAACTGGGGCTGTTGCCCTCTAGTTGCTCAAACTCCCATTGTGAGGGCCTTCATTGAGCAGCAGGTCCGCGAACGAAAAGCTCAGAGCACCATCGAAAACTACTGCCGCGACCTCAACGATTTCTTGTCTGCTTTTCCAGAGATCCCCTTCTCAGAACTGCTCGAAGCTGATGAAAGCTGTATTGCTGACTATGTCGATTGGCTGTGGAAACGCGATGTGCAACGAGGAAATGGGCAACGCCCTGATCGAAGCAAGATTACATACCTCACAGGATCAAAACTTGCACCTGCAACCATCCGGCGGCGCATCAGTGCTTTGCGGAGCTTTTACCGCTGGACGATCCGGCTCCGTCATCGTCGTGATCCCATCAACCCGGTTCGTGAAGGCCTGCGTGGGCACGAGCGTGGCCTCGTCTCGACTCCAGCCTCCATCCCATGGATTCCGGACGAGCACCAGTGGAAAGCCATCTTGAAATATGTTCTCACCACGCTCTCAACAAGAGATCAGACGATTGTGCTGCTCGCACACGATGGAGCACTACGCCGAGAAGAAATTGTGCTGCTGCGTGTGGATGACATCGACTGGCGGACGCATACCATTAGCGTTCGAGCAGCAATCTCCAAGAACAAGATGCCGGGGACGATCGTGCTCTCTCATCCGACCTGGACGCGCCTCAAAGAGTACCTTGAGGAGGACCGCGCAACCCTTGCCGCTGCCTACGGAGCCGAGGCAAATGGCCCCATTTTTTTGTCGGACTCACACCGTAAGCTGACGCCGCACAAGATGCGCCATTTGATGCTCACCGAACTCAAAAAAAGTGGGATGGATCTCCTGGATGTGAGCCGCTATGCACGCCATCGGACGATCGCGAGCACCGAAATCTACCTGCATACCGATCTTTCTGACCTCGCACGCCAGGTCAACAAAGTGCATCAGCATGTTGAGCAACTACTCGTGCAGATGGAGGAAGGAGAAGAACATGACAGCCAGTCCTAGCACCGCCAGTGTGCGCTCTACCTCTGTGCCAGTCTGGCGCATGCCGATCACGCTGGAAACCTACCCTCACCCTGATCCATGCGTAACTGACGAAGAAGCTGCTCTCATGGACTTCTACGCAACCGAGGCCAATGGTGTCACGGGTGGGCTCGCCGCAAGCATTCTTGCCAAGTTAGAGCGCTTCGATCAGCCATTTCGCGATGCCCTCCGGCTCCATACCACATATGATCGAGTGACCGCGAGATCACGCCGTCATTTGTTCAGATACATGGTCCAAACCCGTCAGGCGTTCTGGTCCTGGTCAACCGAGACCTGGAGCGAAGTGATTCAAACCACCACAGGAGGAAGCCACCGCAATGAGGGCATGCGGTTTGGTATGCTGACGCTTGCCTATCTGTTTGCTGGCTTTCTGTATGCCGGAGAAGGAACCCCATATATCGAGATGGCAGATGCCATTTTTGGCCAGGAGAGGATCGGCGTCGAAGCGAACAAACTGCACGCACCATTGGTTGCGTTGGGCTACTCAGAGCATGGGGAGGAAAAAAACGTTGAATGGCAAACTTCGCATGAGATGAGCGTGAAATGTCCGTTGTATCACCTTAAAATGAGCGTGCCTCAAGGCAAGTTTGCCATTCAGCGTTTTCCCCTGAACGGAAAAGAGAGCTTGACAGCAGGTGTAGCCTGATGCCCACGCTACCATGTGGCTTACCGTCCCGAAGAAGAAGGGCGATGGGCGCTGCCGCACGGCGCATTTGGCCTGGAAGTGATTGCTCTGATTGGGAGCTTTCGCTTTCGCGAACACCGCAGCGTGCCGGAGATGCATCGGGCCCTGTTGGCACGGGGGGTCAGCATCACGCAACGCAGTGTCACCAATTTGATGCAGCGCTACGAAGAACTGGTCGCCTTGCGGGTAGCGAATCACGAGCGCATCAAGGAACGGTTGCAGAAGCAAGGGCGTGTGATCCTGGCGATTGACGGATTGCAGCCGGATGTGGGACATGAGGTCCTCTGGGTCGTGCGCGACTGCCTTTCAGAGGAGATGCTGTTGGCACGTCCCCTGCTCAGTAGCTCGCAAGGTGACCTGACCACCTTGCTGACTGAAGTTAAGGAACAGCTGAAACAGCTCGAGGTAGCGGTCAAAGGGGTCATCTCCGATGGGCAAGAAACCATCGGCAGCGCGGTCGCTTTTGTCTTCCCCGAGGTGCCCCATCAACTCTGTCAGTTTCATTACCTCAAAGATGCCGTCGAGCCGCTCTACGAAGCCGATCGACATGCCAAAACGCCGTTGAAGAAACACGTCCGAGGAGTGCGACCCCTCGAGCGAGCCCTGGAAGAGCGCAGCGATCCGGAGGCCGAAGCGATCCAGGGCGACTGTCTGGCGGTAAGAAGCTCGTTGACCGATGATGGGCGTGCGCCATTGGATGCCTCGGGCCTCAAACTACAGGACCGATTGACTAGAGACTCAGCGACTCCATTGCTCGTGTCGAACCAAAAAAAGTCTTCCGCCAGCCTTAAAGCACTTGCAGCAGATGCTCACCAGGGCCTTGCAGCGTCCAGCGGGACTGTGGCCGCCCATCAAAGATGCCTATGCACTGGTCTATCAGGCCGCTCACATCTTGGCCAATCACGAGCAGCAGACGGGCGCTCAGGTTCGGGAGACCTATCTGGCCTGGGTGAAGACCATGCAGGAGCACAAAGCGGCTCTGGGAACACGCAGCACCACGATTGATCACTTTGCGGAGATCACAGGGAACTTTGCTCCTGGTTTGTTTCACTGCTATGATGTGCCGGACCTGCCTCGCACCAATAATGATCTGGAGCATTGTTTTGGCGTCGCCCGTGTGCATGAGCGTCGGGCGACCGGACGCAGAGGAGCCATTCCCGGGGGGGTGGTGCGCGGCTCGGTTCGTCTGATGGCCGTGGTGGTGAGCAAACACGAGGACTTGCAGGCTGCCGATTTGCAACCCAGCGATTACCAGGCCTGGCGGCAACTCCGGACACAACTGCGGTAGCGTGAGGAAACGCGTCGCAAGCAGTTCCGTTTGCGCAAGGATCCCGCTGCCTACCTGGCGGCTCTGGAAACTCAACTACTCGAGTGATCTTTTCCGTTCAGGGTTTTTTGCCAGGCTGGTATTCAATGACCTACATTCAAGCGTTCCGTGAGCGCTGGCACGGTCGGCTCTCTCTTCGTTCGTCTTACACGCCGGTTTGGGCTTGCACGCGCCCCTCTTTGATAGCAGCAAGGAGAGCGGCATGGTCGCGTTCGGCCTGGTCCGCATACACCTCGGCAAACGAGGCAATGGCCTGGTCGAACGTATCCTTGCTGCCCAGGTAGCCGCTGATCTGTGCCGGGTCGCTGGTGCGGGCGTGCGCTCGCGCCAGGGTTGCCGCGCATAACTCAACGTACGCAGTAAACCCTACCGGGACCATCGTCTCGACTTCCGCCGACATCTTCATGTCGCGCAACTGTCGCGCATAGTAGTCCCTGCCATTGAAGGTAGACCAGCCCAGGAAGATATCGCTGGCCGCCTGCATCATGCGCTGGCCTACCACCACCCGCTCCCCGTGGTTCTTATACGGACTCGCCCCCACGTACGGCTCAAGCACCGACGCCGACGCCTCCTTGATCTGCATGATCAACGGGTCATCTCCCTCTGCTCCTCCTAAGCACAACACGATGGCACAGCGCGTGCCCACGCTGCCTACTCCCACGACTTTCTGAGCGATGTCAACCCCACGGTACCGCATGACGATGATGCGCCGCTCCTCCGGCAAGCTCGCCAGGAATCCTCTCACCATCGCTCTCCACTCTTCGGTATCCAGATTGTTCTTACTGGTGTCAAGTGGATCGTAGTGAAAGATCAACGGCGGCTCATCCTTGATGTGATACTGACCATTCACGGCCTCGGTCAGCTTCGGGAATGTTTCGATGCGGGTGCGCTTGCTGGCTTTTGCCGACGCTTCTTCCACGCGTTTTTGGAGCCTTTTGGCACCTGCCATGCCACGTACCATCGCGAGAATGCCTTCCACGTCGATGTGGTAGTACCACACATCGATATTGTTGGCGAATTGCCAGAAGCTAAGCAGCAGGGACTTGCTGAACAAAAGCAACCAACTTCGCAAAGCGAGAGGAAGGAGCAGTTGCATGTTTTTCTTCTGCTACCCAATGACAAGCACGAAGGACGTTCATAGATGTAGCGGTGAGAAATGCTTGAAGATTCAGCTTTTTCTGCCCAATATACCGTGATCTTCGTATCTCGCAGGTTCGTACCGCTTGAGCAACAGTACCCTCGACTCCTGCTCGTTTCGCATAGAGCACGCGAAATTCTGGTGTTTCCTGACGCTTACGGTTTTCTTGAAGTGCCTGATAGCTTTGTTTATCAGGGCGCAGAATAAGAACTTTTGCTGCACTTGGTGTACACTGGGAGGGAAGTGGACAGGATCGGCATACTGGTAAAGGAAACCGTATGCGAAGACTCGGCTTTCCGTGTCTATCAGGGATATTTCCCCCATCTCGACTTTTTTGTCCAGCAGGACAGATAACGCTCTTTGACTCCCAATCAATGCTGAATTCGCTCTGATCAAAGCGTTCTGCATCCTTCGATGACCATGATGTATCGGGGAGAGCAGGTCCAATGATATCTATTTGATGTACCTGTTGACTTTTTGCGAGCATTTCAGCATTTACATAGCCTTTATCGACGAAATGTTGGTTGGGAAGCACCTGTTTTTCTGCCAAACGCTTATGAAGATCCTCCATAACATCCCCATCTGGATTTGTCGCAGAAGTCGTTGTTACTTCAAGGAGAAGATTTGGTCGATCAGAATCACCTGTTTCAGTAAAATGAACTTTCTATCCGACCCATCCTGTATTTTTCTTCTTGCTATACCGTGCCTCAATATCATAAGGAGATTGAACAAGCAATGCTGATGGAGGCAGCTCTTGATCTTTTCTCCATGGGGCTCCCTGTTCACTTGCATGATAGTGTTGTATCCAGATACATCTTAGTATTTCTATAGCCGGTAGATCTCGTAACCAGGTATGACTTGTGCTTCCATACACTTTCTCTAAAAGATAGCGCCCATCAGCGCCTATTTCCTCTGCAAACTCTCTCCGCGGTTTTTCATCCGAGGGTTCGCGAAAGTCGCTAAAGCGCGACTGATAACGCTTTGCCCACTCGGGCTTCATCTGTTCTAACAGCCAATCTGGGGCCACTTCAGCGAGAACATTGAGTGCATGACGCATCGTTTCTCCAACACATTCAAGACGATTTGTTGTCCTGATTGCCGCCAAAACATGTGTTGAGTCTGTTCTCTGTTTTCCTCGCTCTTTTATCCATCCTCGTTCCCGAAACTGAGAGAGCATGATAGCAAAAATGCGGCGCTCCGCCTGATTTGGAAGTCAATCGACTGCGAAATTCACTCAGCACGGAAAAGTCAAATCCAGGATCAGTTATTTCCAAGCGGTACCAGCATATTTCCAATCAATCCGCGTTCTCACTGCTTCTGCTGCCTGTCTATCAGTTAACCCCTCAGCATATTGCATGACCATCACGAGGGCCAGACGCCAGGCCGCTTCTGCTGGCTGTCCTTTCTCGGAAAATAAGTCAAGAAAGTCCTCATCTCGAAAAAATGTCCCAAATTCATCTCGCATCTGAGTAAAAATATTTCCTTTGGGTAAAACGGCATGTGCCACACGTGCCGTTTCTTCTGGGATTGGTGGTATTGCTTGTGGTTGTAATGACATCGGTTCCCCTTTGCTGCGTGTCTTGCCAATTTCTCTCTAGTATCTCACATTCCACCCCTTGTTTCATTCGCCAACAATATCACATCCAGGTGGTTCATCAGGGCAAACTGCTGCATACTCTCACGGTAGCGTTGCATGCACCTCACTACAGCCTGTCTGCTCTCCTGGGCGGTGTAGCCATTCTGTCGACCGGCTATGACAACGCTGGCTGCCAATCGCTTGACATCCCATTCCCAGGGGCCAGCCAGCGTCTCGTCGAAGTCGTTCACATCGAAGACCTGCTGGCGCTCCGGGGAGGCAAAGACGCCGAAGTTGCTCAGATGGGCATCGCCGCAGAGCTGCGCCTGGATGCCTGAAACGGGCGTCTTGGCAAGGTCATTCGCCATGATGTCTGCTGTTCCTCGATAGAACGTGAAAGCTGACAGCGACATGCGTCCAAAGCGGATGGGCACCAGGTGTTCCAGCCGCGTCTTATTTGACTCTTCCAAGATACTAATTGGGTCGGGGCGCTCGGGGTCTGGCGTCCACTCTCCATGGCTTGAACGGGGCGTCTTGCTACGCAGCGCCTTCCCGGCAGCATAGCGCTCAGCCCGTGATGTCAATTCCCGAGTCCATTCAGTTGCCACTGTGGACGGGGTGGTTGTGGTAGTCATAAGACTCCTCCTATTTCTGTCGTTGCTAACGGAAACATATGAATCACTATTACCAGTTTATTCTCCAGGGCACAAAAATACATCTTGAAAACGCACTATTTTTGCGAGCGTCGACGATCAATAAGAACATGAGTTGATCGTGTCGTCTGGCGTGTTTGCATTCTATTTCCTTGCATTCAGAAACGCTGCTGCCAGCGATAGATACGTGATTGCGTCCAGGGGCGACCACAAGCGTCATTGCCCGAAATTACAGGCAATGACTCTTGCCCTTGCCCTCGCCCCGTTCAGGTTAGAGCATCACTACTAGCGACCACGGCGGCGTTGACGGCGACGCACGCCCATGACCGACACCGGCGACAACGGTCTGCCGACCGGGTCAATGAACAGCGAACACGGCCCCGCACTGGCTGGCAGCGTTCCGTCAAGGATATCGACCTTATAGGTGAGGGTCTCCCCGTCCAGTTTCGGTTCGCTGATGGTCATCGTCACTTCTTCGGGGACCGTGTCCCCATCCTCCAGGAAGGACACAACGGCGTTCGGTGGATCGTCGGCGAAGCTGTCTTCACCCTCGCCCCACTGGTCAACGAACTTCTTGGAACTCAGGTGGCCTACAACCCGTTGGGGCCGATCGGCAAAGAATAAAGTGGAGTGTGCCAGCCCGTGAAACGTCACGGAGCCGCTGCTAGTCGTCAGTCCTCGAGCACTCTGAACAAACAGGGCCTCAATTTCATCGACCTGGGGTTCGGTATTTTCGCTCATGGATTCGTTCCTTTCGCAGAGAAATCTGCTACACTTACAATAACATAAAAAGTTTGGTGTTCACGCTCATACGTTTGTCTCCCAGGTGATGGCCCCTTGCGAAGCCATCACCCTGCCCGTGCTCGCGAGCACGAAATCTCAGATCGCTACGATGTTACTCACGCATGAGCATCGCGTGCGCTTCGACTTCGTGATTAATGTTCACCTCCCCACTGACATCCACGACCACCTGCTTGACTGTGCCGGTGAATGGCCAGGGATACTCGCCTGGATAGTCAGGCGTGACCGGCTCGCCACCATCGCGACCAACGTTCAGCCCCTCGCCAGCTATCGAGAACTTGCCCGGCTGGGTCCTGATCTTACTCTCGCCGACCTTCTCGTCGTTGATGTAGATGGCCAGGGTGCCGTTGGCGACGTGCGGTGGGTTCTCTCCCTCCTTGGTGAAGATAGCGGAGAGGGTCAAGGCCCCGGTTGGCACCGACTTGCTGGAACTGATCTTCTGCTCGAATGAGCCGACAAAGTTGTAGACGTAGTGTAACCTGCCGTCCTTCATATAGAGGGCGTGTCCCCCAAAGCGACTCCCGTGTGCGAATATCACTCCCTCGGCACCGCTGGCCGGAATCTCGACCTCGGCTCTGATCGCGTAAGAGCGGTTGATGATACTGACCGCTGCCGCCTCTGGTACCTCGGCCGTGTCCGGGTAATAGACATACCGCTCGTGCGGCTTTGTCATTTTCGGGCGCGGAGTGAGGACAATTTCGAGAGCTACGCGGTCATCCAGGGGAAATCCCTGGTATTTGCCCGCCTCGAAGAACCACAGCCCGATCAACTCCTGCAGCTTGTCCGGGTGCTGCGCGGCGAGATTGTGGCTCTCGGAGCGATCCTCGGCCGTATGGTAGAGCTCCCAGGTGTCCTGCGTGTAGTTGCCCCAGCCGGAGATCGCCGGGTGGGTCGTGACCGCTTTCCAACCCTGGTGCCAGATGCCGCGCGTCCCTAACATCGAGTAGTACTGGGTCTGCCTGTTCGAAGGGGCCTGTGCCTCGTCAAAGCTAGAGCGCATGCTGACGCCTTCGATTGGGTACTGTGTATATCCTTTGACCACATCTGGAGCTTCGACGCCCACGACGTCGAGGATTGTCGGCACGATGTCGATGGCATGGTGGTACTGGTGGCGCACCTCACTACGGCTCTTGATCCCTTTAGGCCAGGAGATCAGAAAGGGGTCGCAGATGCCGCCGTTATAGCTATAGCGCTTCCACATCTTGAACGGCGTGTTGAAGGCCATCGCCCAGCCGGTGGGGTAATGGTTGTACGTCAGAGGGCTGCCCAGCACATCCAGGTAGTTGAGGTTCTCCTCCAGGCTGTCAGGAATGCCGTTGAGAAACTTATTTTCGTTGACCGAGCCGGTAGGTCCACCCTCACCGCTGGCGCCGTTGTCGGAGATCACTATTACAAGGGTGTTGTCGAGCTGTCCCGACTGTTCCAGGAAGTCGATGATCCTGCCGATCTGGTAATCGGTGTAGCTGAGGAAGCCCGCGTAGACCTCGGCCATGCGCCGGTACAACTGCTTTTCGTTCTCGGGCAGTGCGTCCCAGGGCTTGACGTAATCCAGGGCTGGGAAAGGCTTCCCATCAGGGCTCTTCGTCTCGGACGGCGTGCCAATCGGGTTGATCGGCGACAGCGCGGTATTCTCTGGCACAAGGCCCATCTGCTTCTGGCGCTCGAGCACCAGCTCGCGGTAGCGCTCATAGCCCATGTCAAACTTGCCCTTGTACTTGTCAGCCCACTCCCTGGGCGCGTGATGCGGCGCGTGGCAGGCGCCAGGGCAGAAGTACATGAAAAAGGGCCGATCGGGAGCGATGGCCTTGGCGTCTTTGATGAACTCAAGCGCCTTGTCCGTCAGGTCTCTCGAAAGATGGTAGCCTTTTTCTGATCCATCCTCCGTTGGGCTGCTGGGCTGCTCGACCGGATGGTTATCATGCACCAGGTCTGGATACCAGTTGTTGGTCTCGGCGCCCAGAAAGCCATAGAAGCGCTCGAAGCCGCGTCCCACCGGCCAGTTGCGCTTGCTGGAGGCCATGTTCATCTCATCCTCGGCGCACAGATGCCACTTGCCGAGCATGTAGGTGTTGAAGCCGTGCTCATTGAGCACCTCGGCGACGGTTGCGCACTCGAACGGGATATGGCCGTTGGCGTTGGGAAAACCGATCGCTGCCTCTGAGATGCAGGCCATACCGTTGGTGGTATGGTTGCGCCCGGTCATCAAGCAGGCGCGCGTGGGAGAACACAGCGCCGTGGTGTGCATGTTGGTGTAGGTGAGACCACCCTGTGCCAGGCGGTTCATGGTGGGGGTCTCGATCAAGCCACCCCACGGCTCCATCGCGGCAAAACCCACGTCATCCCAGACGATGTAGAGGACATTGGGCGCACCTTCTGGCGCTTTGGGCTGCTCGTACGGCTCCCAGTCGGGCTTGGAGTCGCGGATATCCAGGTTGACGATGCCCTGAAATGGTTTGGTCATGGTTCGTTCTCCTTGTGCGTCTAGGACGCTGTTGAACTACGATAGTCGAATACAGGATACGAAATAGCGGTCTCTTGATGATGCACGAAGAAACCAGGCAGGAGCAGGTGAATCTTCCTGGCAGATACGATGTGGCTTCACCTCGCTCGCTCCGTATGCAAAGTTCCTCCATCTCCATTCTTAAGTATACTGGCGTAAAGGCGAAAAGACATCCCTTAAACACACTGTTTTGCACGCAGCAACAGCACTCGCAGCGGTCGGCTTACCTGGTGTGTTTACGCTAGTGAACCTGATGTACAAGTTATTCTCCAAGCTTGCCGCCTGCGGGACTTGAAATGCGTCCCGTCACCGTTGTAGAGTCCAGCCACAATTTCAATCTTGTTTACGAGTTGTAGCTTTGGCTATGGCTTGTCCAAAAAAATACCCCAAGATGACGAGAAAAGCATCGTTCAGAATTTGCGGCGTCGTTACATGGAATAAACTGAATACTAAGAGGCAAAGCACAATGATCACTATTAAAAACGCGCTGATAATGGTGGGGACAGATTCGTTTTCGATAAATTTGGGCAATGCTGGCCATCTGCCCCTCGTTGTTGCCGCTTTTCCCTGGCGATGAAGCGTCTCTTCGGAGACCGTATTTGCTGCCTCCAAAGCCTCATTGCGGGCTCGCTCATTTGCAATCGATATCGCCACCCAGGTCTCATTCATCGACTTCATTTTTTCTATTTCTTGCTGTACATCGGTTGCAGTATCACTCCTGACCACGCTCACTAATTTGGTGATTTCCTCTTCTGACTCCA
>WNFX01005518.1_pt1 | contig 12178 bp, 9 predicted proteins | sample 5400111 | NCBI WGS metagenome assembly WNFX01 (sample SAMN13153363, study PRJNA577476) | soil metagenome | isolation source: 40 cm soil or saprolite under grassland replicate 1 | place: USA:California | collected 2016-06-15
GGCTCCCGAGACGCAAAGCAATCAGGCAGCCACACACCGCACCCAGCACCGGGAACCGGCCACGGCAAGACCACGGATCACACCGGAATGTCAGATCCAAACGTGAAAATAGGCCTCACTGAAACGTGAAGACCTCACGGGTGCGCCGCCAGGGACTTGAACCCCGAACCCGCGGATTAAGAGAGGACCGCCCGGCCGCCCCGGGCGCTCTGCCTGCACAAACGCCGCCGCGGGAACGCCCGGAAAGCACACATCGCCCCACAATCCCGCGATGCTCGTTCCACGAGTCGTTCCACGGCATCCGCGGCAGGCCCCGGAGACTGGGTCACTGAATGTGACCGCCCGGCGGCCAAGGCGGTTTCGGATATCGGAGAGAAGCCGGACGCTGGCGGGCAGTACCGCGGCACCCGAGCAACCACGGCGCCCAGACGGATACGAACGGCCGCACTTGTATACGCAGCCAGAGGCGCGTCTGCGCCATCGCGGCGTGCGCCACCCTCTCGCGCGCACGGCCGGTGCTAGAGTCTTCGCTACACTGCGGGTATGGGCGAGGATATTCAGCGAGCAGACTGCCGGACGGGACGATGGTCTGGCCCTGCCCGAGCATCTGTCAACGCTGGTCGGCGCCCTGCATGGCCCGGCGGATCTTGGCCGCAACCACGACAAGTACTTGACCCATCCTGATCGTGACGACGCTGCCCGGGCCGCGTCAGCATGATCTTGTGCGACACCGGGCCGCTGGTCGCGGCTCTGCTAGTCACCGGCGTCACGTCAGGTGCGGCGTCAACGGCAGCGGTCTCGCGCCACAGCGGCTCTAGTGAGCTTCGCCGAACGTGCCGGTGATCTTCGCCGTCCAGGTATAGCCGTCCTGGTAGTTGTGGCCCGTCTGCCATGCCTGAAGCTGATCAATGACCGTCGAGTTCGAGACATTCCCGGCACTGACGTGGAACCTGGCGACCCTCGTCTGCCCATAGGGGACACGGATCGTCTTATAGGCGGCGATCGGCGGAGAGCCTCCCTGCGGCCAGGTGAACTTGACTCGCACGATGAGCCCGATGTTGCCGGTATTCGTCATGTCGACTTCGCCGACCAGGTAGGAGTTGCCGTACAAGGTGGGCGACAGGATGTAGTCACCTGAGCCGGTGTACGTTCCCTTCGGGTCAGGTGCAGCCGGTTCCGCTGGCGGCGTCGAGGCAGGCGCAGCAGGCTGTGTCGTTGTCGTTTTCGGCGCAGACGCCGTTGTCGGATTGCTGCCTGCGGCGGCAACAGAAACGCCGATGATCGCTGCCACGCCCGCAGCCGCGGAGACGAGCACGATAGCCCACTTCGGCATGCCGCTCTTTCGTGGCTTCTGCGGTGGCGGTGGCTGGTAGGGCTGCGGCAATGTCGGTGCCGCGCCTCCGTAGTTGATATTCATCTCGGTCCCCTGCCTTTGGTGTGCACTCGTCGTTGAGTACAGTCACCCCGGCGGGTCTGTCAGTCTCGCCCTACTAACCTGGAGCCTGCGCCGTCGGAATCTGCGGACGCGTGACGCGGACCGGCTCAACTCGGCGGTTGCCTCAACGTTGTGCCTTCCCGGTGAGTCTCGTCAGGGCCGGAAGTCCTGTGTCACACGGCTAAGGTCCGCAAGTACAACATAGGTCTCACCAGATCACGCCCGGCCGCACGGCATTCCGTGCTCGGTCAGTGCGGAGATGTCGTGGCTATCGACATCTCGGCGGGCTGGGCGTTGGAGGGCTGGACGCGGCAGGTTGATCTGCCGGTGGTCGGCTCGGCAGCGGTGGGTGCCACGGTAGCGGCGACTGCTCCACCCACTTGGTGAGACAGGCGCTGTCGGCGCTGTTCCGCGAGACTGGGACTGAATTCGAGACGCGGTCTCGCAGGCGGCCCGCTTGCCGGTGCAGTGACGCCTGCCGGGCTGCCGCCTTCACAGGGACACGGCGCGCGCTTCGTAGATCGCCATCTCGGGCAGTTGACACCGGCGGCGAGCGCCGAGACCTCCTGCACGAACGCGCCGGAGGCGGGCACCCGGAAGTGCGCCCCGCAGCGCGTCCGCGTCGGCCCAGTGCTCGATGAACACCAGCCGCAGCGCATCTTCGCAATCACGGTGTACCGAGTGGGCAAGGTATCCGGGTTCGGTTCGGGATCGGCGCACGTGGGCCAGGCTGAGCGCGAGAACCTGCTCGATGCTGTCCGGCCGGGCGTGAATGCTGCCTGCGACAATAAGCACCGCTGAACGACAGCGCCGCGATGGAACCGGCAGCATCCCGGACCGCCGCCTGCATCAGCGGTCGGCAGAGTCGTCACATTCTGTCATCGGCCTGGACTTCAGCTCGAACCCGAGCCGCCGATCTGCGTGGCTCAGACCATCGACGGGCACAGCCACGTTGGTGTTCCAGATCGGGCATTATGCGCTCCCGCCAGGAGTACCTTCCTGTTCGGTGGATGCATCGATAGGGGAGGGCCGTTGACGAGCGCCGATGAGATCCGAGACGTTCAGCGAGCGACGTGGGCCGGGCTCTCTGCGGGCTGGGAGAGGTGGGACTCGGTCATCATGGATCAGCTGGGCCCGGTCGGCGCAGCGATTATCGAGCGTCTCGGCATCGCTGACGATCATCAGCATCTCGACATTGCCGCGGGCACGGGTGAGCCGGGCTTGAGCATCGCGAGACTGTTGCCGATGGGCCGCGTCGTGCTGACCGACCTCGTAGCGGAGATGCTGGACATAGCCGCGCGACGAGCCAGGGCGCAAGGGATCGCCAATATCGAGACGACGGTGTGCAGCGCCGATGATCTGCCGTTCAGCGATGCCGCATTCGATAGCGTCTCCGTGCGCTTCGGGTACATGTTCTTCCCTGACGTGGCCAGGGCGACGGCCGAGTTCGCGCGCGTGCTCAGGCCAGGCGGACGTCTGTGCTCGTCGGTATGGGTCAGGCCCGGGGAGAACCCGTGGACGACGATCGCCATGCAGGCAATCGCGACCGAGGCGGTCGTGGCGCCACCCGGCCGGGACGGGCCGAATATGTTCCGGTGCGCTGCCCCGGGATATGTCAGTGCCCTGTACGAGGACGCGGGGCTGCGCGACATTGCCGAGTGGGACGTCGGAGTCGAGCTCGTGACGCGATCGCCCGAGCAGTACTGGGAGGTGATCAGCGAGCACGTCTCGCTCGCAGTTGCGGCGCTTCAGCAGGCCGGCGAACCAGCGCGGGAGCGGATTCGGGCACACGCCCTTGCGAAGGTGAGCGCGTTCGAGAAGGACGGCAAAGTCCGGGTTCCGGGCGTGGCGCGGTGCATCGCGGGAACGAGATAGGACCCGGGCGGCACGCGCCCGGGCGACGACGCGCGATCCTCCAACGCGGGCAGGTCGGCCCAGCCGCAGGCCCGAAGCCGCGCCATAACGGTCCATCCCGAGCCATCGAAGTCGGCAGGGCACCCGAAAGCGACCGCGCCCGTAGTCGGCGCTCGGCGTGCGTCGCTCGGCGGCATTCGCCTCACGCTGTGTGATCGACCTGTTCCATGACTGAGCGTACACTTCCGCCTGCTAGGTCATGCTTCATGATCGCGGACGCAGCGCAGATCTGACGATACTGGAAATGGCGAGGTTGCTCAGGGTGAAGTGCGAGGCGACGGGACGTGCTTGCGTCGGTGCTGACCCGGTACTATTCGTGCCAGTGCCCGCCCAGTTGCGTGCTGCGGGTAGGGTTCGCGCGGACATCACTACTGGCTAGCGGCATCCATTCAATGTTCGTCCCGCGGCCAGGTGCCGAGGGCATCAACGGGCTTTTGTGGTGCCGGGAAGGTTATCTACGAAGGTTATCTACGAGATGACCGGTATCCCTTATCAGACTGCTTGCCCTGACGTCCACGATAGGCCGTTTCGGTGCTGGCGGCACCGGCTGCGGACCCGCTCGGCTGAGAGTCCCCGGTCAGCTGCTTCATCTACCAGTTGGTCAGCAAGGATGTCTAAGTGAGCAGGATGCGTGCCTGGCTGGCCATTGTGCTGGGTGTCGGCCTGGCTGCCGCTGGCGCAGTGGCAGGTCAATACCTGGCTGGCACGCGGGGCGCTGTTCTGGGAGCAGTGATCGGCACGGTCTGCGGTGCCTTTGCGCCCTCGGTCTCGGACTGGGTGCGTGAGCGAGGCATGGCGAAGCAGTCTTGGCTGGCCACCGTGGAGCGGCCACCACCTGGAGGCTGGGCGCGGTTGCTGGATCCCAGGCAGGAGGTTGTAGGGTTCATCGGCCGCGAGAATGAGCTGGCGGCGCTGGTGGCCTGGTGTGAAGACGAGAGCGAGTCAAGGCTGCGGCTGGTCACCGGCCCGGGTGGGGTCGGGAAGACGCGGCTGGCGGTGGAACTCGCGCAGAGGATGACACGCCTGGGGTGGATGTGCACGAGAGTTGCCGACGGCCAGGAAGATGAGGTAATCGCCCGGTTCCGGGCGACGTCCCGGCGCCGCGCGCTGCTCGTAGTCGACTATGCCGAGACCCGCACCGGGCTCTCACAGATGCTCAGCCAGCTGGCCGATGATCACGGCGAGGTGATCAGGGTGCTGATGCTGGCACGGTCAGCCGGTGACTGGTGGGACCAGCTGGGAGTTGAGACGCCTGCGGTCTGGGACATGGTGCAGTCGGCTAGGGAATCAGAGCTGGCCCTCGCAGCAGCGGTCGCCGCTGACCTGTCTGACGCTGACGTCATCACCCTTGCGGTCCGGGCATTCGCCGGCAAACTGGGAGTGCCCGAAAGGACGGTCGAGATCTACGGCGACAGACCCGCACGCACGCGGGTCCTAGACCTGCATGTAGCCGCACTCGTGGCGGTGCTTGATGAGACAGGCGCCACAACAGTGCGCCTCGCCGCAGGAAAGGTGCTCGACGAGCTACTACGGCATGAGATGCACTACTGGTACAACACCGCTCAGGCTAGCGGGCTATGTCATGGTCCCAGTGGGCTGACGCGCCTGATGCTGCGCCGGGTCGTCGCGGCGAGCTGCCTGATCGGTGCGCGCACTGAGGAGGACGCCCGGCTCCTGCCCGCCAGGGTGCCTGGCCTCGCGGCGTCGGCAAGGGTAGCCCGCTGGCTGAGGGAGCTATATCCGCCGATTCAGGGCGATCAGGAATGGCTCGGCTCGCTGCAGCCTGACCGTCTCGCTGAGCGGCACGTCGTATGCGAGCTGGCCGGTTCATCGGAACTGACGAGCGCGTGCTTGACAAGCCTGGATGCCTTTCAGGCCCGGCGTGTGCTGACGATGCTCGCCCGCGCGTCGATAGACGATCCGGAAGCCGAGCCGCTGCTCGAGCGGGTTCTGCCGGACGTGGCTGCATTCGTGGCGGACCTGGAAGCGCCGCCGGAAACGCTGGCGGCGATCTACAACGCAATCCCCTACCCCACGGTCGTCCTGGCCCCGGCAGCGACGGACCTCAGTCAGCGGATATTGTCTGCGATACCTTCCGGCCCCGGGTCTGCCGTACGAGCGCAATGGCTGACCAACCTCGGTCTCCGGCTATCCGCGCTGGGCCGTCCCGCTGACGCACTGCCGCCGGCTGAGGAAGCTGTAGCCATCTACCGCGACATGGCCGCCGCTGACCCTGACCGGTACCGTCCCAAGCTTGCCAACGCGCTGACCAACCTCGGCGTCCGGTTCTCCCAGGTAGGCCGCCCGGACGAGACGGTCGGACCGACTGAGGAAGCCATAGCAATCTACCGGGACCTGGCCGCCGCCAACCCCGGACGGTACCGCCCCGACCTCGCCGACGCGCTGACCAACCTCGGCGCATGGTTCTGGGAACTCGGCCGCCCTGCCGATTCCATGGTGGCCGATCAGGAGGCCGTGGCTATCTACCGGGACCTGGCCGCCGCCAACCCCGGACGGTACCGCTCTGGCCTTGCCGGCGCGCTGACCAACCTCGGGGTAACGCTTTCGGAATCAGGCCGTGCGGCCGAGGCGCTAGAGCCAGATGAAGAAGCAGTGGCCATCTACCGGGATCTGGCTGCCGCTGACCCTGACCGGTACCGCCCCGACCTCGCCGACGCGCTGACCAACCTCGGCGCCCGGTTCTCGGAACTGGGCCAGGCAGCCGAGGCGGCCGGGCCGACTGAGGAAGCAGTGACTGTCTACCGGGACCTAGTCGCTGTCAATCCCGGAGGATACCGCCCCGTCCTTGCCGGCGCGATGACCAACCTCGGGGTCACGCTTTCGGAATCAGGCCGCGCGGCCGAGGCGCTGGAACTCGTTGAGGAGGCTGTGGCCGTCTACCGGGATCTGGCCGCCGCCAATCCCGGACGGTACCGCCCCGGCCTAGCCAGCGCGCTGGCCAACCTCGGCGCCCGGTTCTCGGAACTGGGCCAGGCAGCCGAGGCGGCCGGGCCGACTGAGGAAGCTGTGGCCATTTACCGGGACCTGGCCGCTGTCAATCCTGAACAGTACCGCCCCCGCTTCGCCGGAGCGCTGACCAACCTCAGCCTCGTCCTCTCAGGTTCGCGTCCAGCTGACGGGCTGGCCGCAGGCCAGGAAGCCGTAGCTATCTATCAAGGGCTGACCTTCGCCGACCCTGATCGGTACCGCCCCGATCTGGCCCGCGCGCTGACCAACCTCGGCATCACCCTGTCCGGCCCGGACCGCATGGCTGACGCGATTGCGGCCGAGCAGGACGCTGTCGCCATCCGCCGGGAGCTAGCTGCGGCCGACCCTGACCGGCACTGCCCCGATCTGGCCCGCGCGCTGACCAACCTCGGCATCACCCTGTCCGGCCTGGGCCGCCCGGCCGATGCGCTTGCGGCCACCGACGAAGCCGTCTCTATCTACCAGGACCTGGCTGCGGCCGTGCCTGGTCAATACCGCCCCGGCCTCGCTGATTCACTGACCAGCCTAGGGGTCCGGCTCTCGGACCTGGGCCGCCTGGCTGACGCGCTGCCGCCAACTGAGGAAGCTCTGGCCATCTACCGCGACATAGCCGCCGCTGACCCTGACCGGTACCGCCCCAAGCTTGCCGGCGCGCTGACCAACCTCGGCGCCACCCTCCTGGATCTGGACCGTCCGGCCGATGCACTGCCCGCTGGGCAGGAAGCCGTTGCGATCTACCGCGAACTCAGTGCCGACGACCCTGACCGGTACCGTTCCGAACTGGTCAGCTCCCTAACTGTCCTGGCAGCCACGTTCGCGGCGGTCGGCCTTGAGGCCGATGCAGCTCGTCTTCGCGCTGAGGCCGCGTCGTCCTCAGATTCAGGTGATTTAAAGGTGGCCGACTGACAAGGGCGGACGTCCGAGGTCAGCCACCCAGCCGCTCCCTGAACGAGAGCTACGACATCCCGCACCCCATCGCCGGGACACCGGCCCATCGGATCGGCTCCCGCCCTGGCCACCCTACCGCGACGCCGGAACCGCCAGCCGCGCCGCCACTACCGCCATCGACCACCTGGCCGCCACAGTCGGCGCGCCCAGCCGGCTCCTTACCATGGCTAGGAACGCCGTCGCTGCGGACCACTCCGACGCACACCACACGACCAGAACCGCCGACCCGCACTCCGCACCCCCAGCTCAGGAGGCCCAGAGCGCAGGTCGCGGCGCCAGGCACCTCGTATGCCGCGTGGCGCGGGCGCAGGACGAGCTTGCGCGGCCAAGCTCCGCAGCCAGCTGCGGTGAGGAGCGAGGAGTCGAAGCGGGCCAGGAAGCACCGCATCTGCCTGAGCAGTCCGTCCGCGACGTGAGTAGACCCGCCCCTGCGGCGCGCACCAGTGGCGTGCTACCCGCTCGCCAGCTCCAAGTCAATGCGATGGTGCGCCGCCCCGCGTCGGCTGAGCGGTCCAAGGAGCCCGAACTCGAACCCTAAGTAGTCTCGGGCCCATGCTTCATGGCGAACAGCGCTTTCACCCGCGCTTGCAGCGTCTTCGGCGTGAGCCTTACCTGGTCAGGAAGCCTGCGATCGTCCGGACCATCCGGTCGTGCCGCTGATACTTCGTCCTGTTTGGTCGGTAGCTGGTCGTGTATTCGACGCGTTCGTGGACGAGGCCCGCGTGGCGAGCTTACTCGACGATCATATGTCGCAGAATCCGGCGGAATGAGACCGGTCCCGTTGGCGGGGCTGTCGGCATGATCGGGTGATTACGCTTAAGCGACCACTGCGAACGCCCGCGTGACGTCGCTCGCCGACACAGACCGACGCCGAACCGCGCGAAGCTCCAGGGTGGCTGCATGGTCAGTCCTGGTCGATGATGAGGTACGGGCGGGCAGTGACGGAGGCAGACGATGACAGAGTCAGTGGCGGAGCTGCTAGGCAGGCTCCGCTTTGCTGGCGGGCCCGTGGAGTCGCTTTACCTGAACCAGACACGGGTCCGCGAGAGTTTCATTGGGCAGCTCGGGGCGATTGAGTCTTTCACCAGGACGGCGACAAAGGAAGGAACCGTCGAGGTGCCAATCGTCAAGGTTGGCGCAGGATTGGCATCCGAGGCTAGCGTTACGTGGACCCTTAGCGACCCGACCGCGCAGGTATTGGTGCTGCGCGCTTCACTCGAGTCGCAGGGGGCGTTGCTTGGCCTCGACGGCGCCGGGCCGGGCCGCTACGTCAGCTTCGCCGGTGCAGGTTATGTTTCCCGTCCTGGCGTGTTCGACGATAGGCATCGGGAAGGGCTGCGTGAGCACCCAGGTCTTTATGATGCGCTTGAAGCCGAGCGTGGCACGCAAGAGACTGTCTTGCGGATAATGGAAGGGCAAGATGCCGCCATGTGGTTGCTGACTATCGGCAACAGCGACTCAGTATGCGCTGCGGTCCTGGATAACCGCTGGCTAAGCCCGGTATTTCTCTCTTGGATAAGGGTCGACCTTAGCTGGGAGATCTTTGCGATATTCCGGCGCATGCATGAGATGGGAGTTCCGCTCCTGGCCGCACTCCATGTCATTGTGAAATGGTAACCGGACGGCCCGGGGTGATGGCAGAGCGGTGGCCGCGAAGTCGCGGGTGTGCCCACCGCCGCTGGGAGCGGCCGGCCAGCAGACCGCGCGCAATCATCAGGGCATGCGCAGGCCACGGTCATGCCCGCCCGCAACCCGCGGCGCACCGGACGCTCACCCGCTAGGCGGCGCGTCTCCTGGACATCCCAGCCCTGGCCAGGACGTCTCCGTCCTGACGTGGCACCGAGGGCGAGCTACTGGGCTACAGGAAGCAGCGGCCGTCACTAGCCGCATAATCCGCACGATCCTTTGCCCTGTACCGGGCGCCCTGCCGGTCAGGCCGCGGCAGCGGCATGGACGCTGGGCCCGGTGGCTGCGGCACTGGGTGGCGCTGGCCGAGCCGAACCTTCGCCCGTCGACCGTCCATCGCTACCGTGATCACATCGACCGGTATCTCATCCCCGGCCTGGGCCGCATCACGCTGGCTGACTTGACGGGCAGACGGCTGCAGGTCTGGTTCGACGTACTCGCGCGCCAGCGCACCGGGAAGGGAACGCCGATCGCGGCGGCGACCGTGGATCGGGTCCGCGCCACGTTGCGCTCGGCGCTGAACACCGCGGTTCGTGAGGGCCTGCTGGCCGGCAACCCGCTGGCGCAGGTCCGGCTGGCCTGGCCGGTGCGGCCGCATCCGGTCGTCTGGACCGACGAGCGTGTCGCCGCGTGGCGGCGGAATGGCATCCGCCCGCCGGTCGCGGTGTGGACGCTGCGGCAGCTCGTCACCTTCCTGGCCGGGGTAGAGCACGACCGCCTTGCCGCGCTGTGGTGGCTGGTCGCGTTGCGCGGGCTTCGCCGCGGCGAGCTGGCCGGCCTGAACCGGGATGACCTCGACGCCAACGCGCGGGAGCTGACGATCTGCCGGCAGCAGGTCGCGCTGCCCGGCGAGCTGTACTGCGGACCGCCGAAAAGCCGGGCCAGCAACCGCACCATCGCCCTGGACCAGGTCGGCGCCCGCCGGCTCGCGCAGTATGTCCTCGAGCAGGACGCCGGTCTGCTGGGGTGCCGGGTGACGCCGGGCCGCAGTGACGGCAGGGCGCTGACCGGCCCGGGCTGGCCGCACGGGCAGGCGTTGTTTACCACGCTGACGGACGCCCGGTTCGGCCCGAGTACCTCACCCACCGGTTCAGCAAGCTGGTTAGTGATCTCGGCCTGCCGCCGATCCGGCTACATGATCTTCGCCATGGAGCGGCGACTCTGGCCCTGGCCTCGCAGACCGACCTGAAGGTGATCCAGTAGATGCTCGGCCACTCCAGCATCGTCACCACCGCTGACACCTATACCAGCGTCCTGCCCGAGGTCGCGCACCAGGCCGCCCAGGCCACCGCCGACATGATCATCCAGGCTGCCCGCCGCGTGCCCGGATCCGCGCTTCCCGGTCGGCCCGTGACCCATATCCCGGCCGCTGCCACCGCGTCCGGCTACTGCCAGATGTGAATACCGGCTGCTCAACCGCTTTGTAAAGGCGGCATGCTGGCCAATCGCGCGGGCGCGCAGCCAACGACCATAGCGCCCCGCGTGACCCAGGAGTGCCCCATCCACGCCCCACAACCGCGACAGCCACATAGACGATAGACTATATAGCCAGGTCAGGACGAGTGCGCCGCCAGGGACTTGAACCCCGAACCCGCGGATTAAGAGATCCGGACGGGCGTTCCACGAATCGTTCCACGGCATCCACGTCAGGTCCCTAGAGGTCGGTCACTGAATGTGATGTGCGCCACGAGGCGCTGTTTGTCCGAATGGAGGTGAGAGACCGTCCATCGTCTCGCCGTCGTAGTGGCGGGATGAAGCTGGAGGCAGCCTGAGCCACGGGTCGGTGGGGAGGGCGGGAGCAGCCTCGACAAAGTCGCGTCGTTCCAGGACTGCCGGATGGGGCGGGCGCGGTGAGCGAGACGGGAAGGTATACGCGAGGAACCGGCTTCGTTACGCCTCTTAATCTGTGACCAGCTCTAACCCGGTGGATCTGGGCTGGGTTGCGGCGCGTGCCCCGCCCGCTGCCAATGGGCGGGGGAACTCCGGGCTGGGTCTGTCACCCCAGACCGGAGGTAAGATGCTTGCGGCGGTGCGGACGACCGGGCAATCAGCGGTCCCCGGCAGTGTCCGTGGCATGGGGCCGCAGATCGTCCCGGACGCCATCGCCTCGCTGTCGTCCGATCTTACGCCATACTGCTCGCGCGATAGCGAAGATGCTCCCGGCGGCGAAGAGAAGCCCGACGAAGGTTATCGCACCGCCAAAACCCCAGCGAGTCAGCCTGGCCCATGTTGTGTCGAGCTTCGCATGACGCGGGTTATCTGGATCGTAAAGCACCTTGACCGACGCCCCGACTGCTGGCGCGGGATTGGTGCATTCGCCAGACGTGAACTGGATAGGTTGCTCACGCGCGGTGCGGAAGCGCACCACCGCGCAGTACGTGGTCTTGTTGTTGGACGTAGACACTGTACGGTCGACCACGATCCCGTCGGCGTGCGCGGCCGTTGCCGCAAAACGCTGCTGGTCCATGAGGTAGGAAACACCGCCGACAACCAACCCGGCGCCCAGCAGCAGGCATGTGATTTTGCCCCAGTGCGCCTTTAGAAGGCCCCGCGATGTTCGCATGCTTACTCCACGGTTGGACGCCTGGCGTCCAACCACCAAGCGTAGCCTAACTCCGGCCTGCAGCCGGGTCGATGCGACGCCGATCCGCGATCTGCGCGGATGACCGAGCGCAACGGCGTGTCGCCGTGCGCCCGGACCTGGGCACTCGCGGTAACTGACGGACATGCCCTGACCTGGGCCGCAGCAGTTCAGACGGTTCCGGGCCGCAGCCTTGCAAGCTGGGGCTGCCGTCCTCCTCGCTGCACGATGATCTCAGCCGAGTCCGTCGAGTCAAGGCCAAGCCGCTTCGCGGTCGCTTCGCGAGCCTGGACACGGCGGCCACGGCCAAGGGCTGGCAGCTACGAGGGGGACGGGGAGGACCAGGGAACAGCTGAGCGGTTCGGCGTGCGATCCGCGTGCGACACCGGACAGCAAATCACGGGCACAGACGGGACATCACGGTCAATCAAAAACTCGGATACCGCAGGTGTCGCTATGAGTCTTCCCAGCTCAGCACCCGGATAGTCTGGTGAGGTCTTCACGTTTGGGGTTGACCTGGGCAAACGAGGGCTGGCTGGAGCGCTGCCTACAGGTTAAGCGGGCGCCGCCCACGCTATGTGGAGGCTGCCGTTCCGGTTCTGCGGGCTGGCCGGGCCGCGGCTGCG
>WNFX01005520.1_pt1 | contig 12177 bp, 9 predicted proteins | sample 5400111 | NCBI WGS metagenome assembly WNFX01 (sample SAMN13153363, study PRJNA577476) | soil metagenome | isolation source: 40 cm soil or saprolite under grassland replicate 1 | place: USA:California | collected 2016-06-15
CGCGCGCGGCGGCACGCTCGCCCGGAAGGCAGGGGAGAAGGGCTTCACGCAGCAAGAGCTGGCCGCGGCCGGGCTCGTCAATCGCCGTGGCAACGACTACTTCCAGGACCGCCTGCTCTTCCCGATCGCGGACGCTCGCGGCCGGGTCGTGGGGTTCCAGGCGCGCCGGCTCCGCGAGGACGACCCGCTGCAGGCGAAGTACGTCAACTCGCCGGAGGGCGAGCTGTTCCGGAAGGGCGACCTCCTATATGGCCTCGACCGGGCCCGAACGGCGATCGCGCGCGAGGAGCGGGCGCTGATCGTCGAAGGAAACACCGACGTGCTCGCGCTCCGGCAGGCCGGGCTCGGCCCCGTGGTGGCTTCGATGGGGACCGCGCTCACCGAGCGCCAATTGAAGGAGCTCAGCCGGCTGACGCGCAAGCTGTACCTCTGCTTCGACGCTGACGCGGCTGGTGAGGCGGCGACGCTTCGCGGAATGGATCTTGCGGCCGCGCAGCGATTCGACGTACGGGTAATCGCTCTGCCTCCCGGGGCCGATCCCGCTGACCAAGCTGACGGCTTCGAGCGGCGTCTCGCGACGGCAGAGAGCTATGTGCTCTACCGCGTCCGGCTCGAGCTGGACCGGGCGCCCGACCGGCAGGAAGCTTTTGTTCACGCGCGGGAAGTCCTGGCTCGGTTCGACGACTCCCCTGAGCGTCAGCAGGCGCAGCGGCTCGTCGCCGACCGGCTCGACCTGCCGCGGGAAACCCAGGCCGGCCTCGTCCCGCGGCGCCGCGGTCAGGCCGACGGGCCATCGGTGTCGCCAAAGCTGCTCGAAGCGGGCGACCGGCTGGAGCGGGACGCGCTCGCCGGAGCTGCAGCGCATCCGGAGCTGCGCGACCTGCTCGCCGGGTTGTCGCCGGACCACTTCGATACCGAACTCCACCGCCGCGCACGCGAGCACCTGCTCGAACCTGGGGAGGCGGACCGCGATCTGATCGAGCTGCTGGCTGAGCTCGACGCCCGAGCCGACGCCGGTGGCATCGACGAGGCGACGACCAAGGAGCTGCTGCTGAACCTGCACGAACGGAAGCTCCGGCGGGAGCTCCAGAACGCCGATTTCCAGCGCACGAAGGAGCTACAGGAAGAGCTCGAGCGTCTGCGGAGCGCAACAACGAATCTGGTTTAGACCCCGCTAGACTTTCCGCGGCCGAGCGCCGTTCCCCGGTAGCTCAATTGGCAGAGCATCCGGCTGTTAACCGGAGGGTTGTTGGTTCGAGTCCAACCCGGGGAGTAATGCGATTGCCCCCTTCGCGCGGGGGCTTTTTGGGCTTACCGTGTGCACTCCCGTGGGCTGACTTCACGCCGCTCCCGGTTGCGCTGATCTGCTCTCACTCCTCGCGTGACCTGTTGCCCAAGGAGCAGATGGCGACCGGAGAGTTCGCAAAGATGGTCGAGGAAGCGCCCGAGTGGCTGAACGACTGGGCCGAGAACGTCGGCACCGATCTGGCATCCCGGATGGCCGAGTCGCCGGGCTGGAACGTCTTCGCGATCGAGGACGGCATCGTCTACCACACGCACTCGCGCACCGCCCGACCGTTTTCTGCTCGCTCCCTTCTTCCAACTGCTCGACCAGGTCCCCGACGGCCGCGACGCCGACTTCCCGCTTCGGCACCACGACGAGTACTGAGTTCACAGGTAGGGAAGCTCAAAGCGGGTCGGTAGAATGATTTTCCGTGAGCTGGCTGTCGATCGCGCTCCTCGTGTGCGCGGTCCTCGCCGTCATCGGCGCCGAGTGGCCGCGCCTAGCCCGGAACTTCGGTTTCGAGGCGCGGCGTCGCCGTGACCGCAGCCGTCGGAAGTCCCAGTTGAAGCTGCTGCGAACAGACGATGAGGTCGACGAGAGCGATGAGTTCGCGGCGAGCGTGCAACGGGATCTCTCGCAGCTGCCGACGATCGACGAGCGGGATCGCCGCTAGCGGACCGTGAAGGTCGCGTTGAGCTGGCGCGTGTTCGGCAGGATCGGCCCCGAGTTCTCCATGTTCTTCGCTTCCTGGTGATCGGAGGCGCGGAAGACGAGCCGATGGCGGCCCTTTCCGAGCAACAGCGTCGAGACCTTCGCGCGCCCGCGACCGAACCGAACGCCAACGTCTTCGCCGTCTAGCGTTGCGCGTAGTGAACCCGGATCGACGCCGGAGCCGGCGTCGGTGACGCCGACCTGCAGGAAGCCGCCCGCGGGGACGGTGTGGGTGAGCAGCCGGATACGCGGCGGTGTCGTGTCGCCGATCCAGAAGCGGAAGGAAAACTTCCCGGCGGCTCCGCGGCTCGGTGTGTCGAAGACAATGTCGTAGGCTCCGGCGTCCGGCCGGACGGCCCCCGCGGCAGGCGAGAGTTGGTCGAACGTCGACAGATAGGGGTTCAGGTCTAGCGGCAGTCCGGCGTAGCCCGTGAGGCGGTTCTCGTCGCCGGCGCGGACGACGCGAGGCTGGAGGCGCGTTCCGCGGGCCTTGGAAAGGAGGACGACGCCGAAGTTCGCGACCTGTCGTTTCAGGACAACGCGGAAGACCTGCTCTGGGCCGTGCAGGCACGGCGCGATGCCGAGAGCGAACGGGTTGCTCGGGTAGCGATAGCAGCCGACCCGCGAGGCTCCGCCGCGGGTGTTGCCCTGATAGATCCCGGGCCGGCGCAGGGTTCGGTGCCGGTCGTGTCCAAGTTGCGGAACCGTGACACGGAGCCAGAACGGGATCCTCCGCGTCACCGTTCCTCGCGTGAGGACGACGAAGCCCGTCACGTCGCCCTGTTTTGCGGCCTTCGTCGCGGTCGCTTGAAGCGAGAACGCACCCGGAATCGAAACGGTCGCCGGCGACGAGACCGTCGCGCCCGCGGTGGTCGCCTGCCGCTGGATTGTCACCGACCAGGCGCCTGCGCCATTCCCCGCGTCCGCGAGCGTGACCGAGCGAGAGACGGATTGTCCGCGGTGCAGAAAGCCGAACGAGACGTCGGTCGGCGTGGCGAAGAGGAGGGGAGCAGCTGCGGCTACGAGGTCGATCAGGCCGCCGCCCTCTCGCGTGGCGGCGACCTCATGTTTGTGAGTCGAGTCCGTCCAGACGGGTCGTCCCGTGAGGACGAGGGCAGATTTGACCTGCGCAGGCGTCCAGGTCGGATGCCGCTGCAAGAGCAGCGCGGCGCCCCCGGCGACGTGCGGCGTGGCCATGCTGGTCCCGCTGAACGCGTCCCATCCGGAGGGAACCGACGAGAGGATGTTGACGCCGGGCGCGCTGACGTCGGGCTTGAACCCGAGATCGATTCCGCTGGGACCTCCGGACGAGAAGTCCGCAATCACGTCGTCCTTGCTCACGGCCGCTGCGGTGATCGCATTGGCCGCGTTTCCGGGCGAGGAGATCGAACCGGAGCCGAAGCTGTCGAAGTCGTTGCCGGCAGCGATCGCGGGTACGACGCCCGCGGCGGCGGCGGCATTGATCGCCTTGACCACGATGTCACGGTCGGGGTCGATCTCGGCCTCGCCGAGCGAGAGGTTGATCACGTTCATCCCGTCCGCGACGGCGGCGTCGATGCCCTTGACGATCTCCGGCGAGTTGCCGTTGAGTCCGACCCCGGGAGTCGGCACGGTCAGCACCTTGTAGTTGCCGATGTACGCGCTCGGGGCGACGCCCGATACCGGCCTCCCGGCGCGCTGCGTCGCGTCGTAGTCGCCTGCAGCGATGCCGGCTACGTGCGTCGCGTGCTCCGAGTTGACCGGGTCGAATGGGCGGGAGGCGTACTTCCAGGTCGCGCCGGGAGGCGGGAACGTTCGCGCGACGATCACCTTTGCGGTCGTGAACGCCTTATTCCCCTTGGGAAAGCCGCTTGGTATCGAGAAGCCGGCCGGGCTGAAGAAGGGGTGGGCCTGATCGACGCCGTCGTCGATGATCCCGATCTTGATCCCCTGCCCAGCAGTCGCTCTCGTGGAGCCCCAAAGCTGCGGCGCCTTGATCAGCGGGACGCTCTGGTCGAGCAGCGGCTGATACTCGACGCTCCGGTAGACACGCGCGACGCCGGGTAGCGCGGCAAGCCGGTTTACCTGCGTGCGAGGGACGACGACGGCGAGCGCGTCGAGGACGTAGCGATAGCGCCAACGGACCTTCGCCGAGGGAATCTCGGCGGCGATCCGCTGCTGCAATTGCGCCTGATCCACCTCGAGGCCGCGCAGGTAGCCGGGACTGCGAAGCGCTCGCGTTCCCATCGCGACCGCGAGAGCCGGCTGTTTCAGCTCGACCACCACCTCGACGGGCTTCCCAACCGCCGCCGCCCGCCCGCGCGCGTCGGCCCCGCCGAGCGTGCAGGCGACGCCGAATGCCGCAAGAAGAGCTAGACCCCGCTTCAAGCCGAGAGCGTAGCCGTGGCTAGACTTCTCCACCGCGCGGATGTGGCGGAATTGGTAGACGCGCACGGTTCAGGTCCGTGTGGGGGAAACCCCGTGGAGGTTCAAGTCCTCTCATCCGCATAAGAGAGGCCGGGGGGACCGGCCTCTCTTATGGATGAGTTCCGACTCGCGGTTACGACGGGGTGTGGGGTTCGTGGTCGCCGATGTGAGTGGCCGGGACCAGCTGGGCTTGCTGGAGCGAATCCACGCGCGGAGCTCGGATTCGGATCGAGATCCGGTCGCCGACCTTCAGCTGGCTCGGCGAGATGACGGTGGGAACGCCGCTGCGCCAGAGGATGAAGATCGTGCGGTTGCCGTAGCTGAAGGACTCGTCGAGCGGCTGGCCGAGCATCTTCCGGAGCGCCAGCCAGTTGCCGCTTTGAACGTGGATCGCCACCTTGCCGGCCGCGGCGGGGCTGTTGAGCGTGCCGATGAAGAGCCACAACGGTTTGCCTGCGTGACCAGGCGTCGGACCGCGATCAGCCACGCGAAACGCGGCGGCCGCCTCGATCTGGGCGAGCGAGGCGTCGCGCGCCGCCCGAACCTGGACGCTGACGGCGTCGCCCGCGACGAGGTTCGACTCGGCGACAACGGTCGGGACACCGTGCGACCAGCGCAGGTACTGAGTGCCGGCGCCGACCGCGAAGTACTGGTTGTCGCTCTGACCGACGAGCTTTTTGAGCGCCGGCTTGTTCCCGCCGTTGATGTCGACGTAGAGAGAGGTTGAACTGCCCGCATCGGCGAGCAGGCGGCCGTTGAAGACGTACGTTTGCTCGCCGCGTCCCGCGGCGAGAGTGCTCGAGGCTCCGGCGGCTAGCAGCACCAGAGCGGCGAGGACGACGTAGGTGAAGCGCCTTCTCATCTCGAGACCTCCTGGCTTGGGTGAAGAGGGAAGACGGTCCGATCGTCCCCGAGCCGGGTCAGCCGAGGATTCGGGGCGGGTAAGCCCGGCGTAAAACGACTAGGAGGTTTTGACGAAATACAGTCTGTGCCGCCGGGCCGCGCTGCGCGCCTCCTGGCAGCGTCCTCGGTCGCGCCCATATCTATGGATATGGACGCTCCTTGCGTCCTCCCCAGGAAACGAGCATCGCACCCCGGCGACGAGTGGTATTCCGCCAGCCCCTCCTAGGCCAGCGTGGCGAGCACGTCGGCTGCGTGCGTGTCCGGCTTAACGCGGCGCATCACCTTTGCGACGTTGCCGTCGGCGTCGATCACGAAGGTTGAGCGCTCGATGCCCATCGACTTCTTGCCGTACATGTTTCGCTCCTTCCAGACGCCGTACTCCTCGGCAACCTTGTGCTCCGGATCGGCGAGCAGCGTGAACGGGAGCGCATACTTCTCCTTGAACTTGACGTGCGAGGCTTCGTCGTCGGGGCTGACTCCGAGGACGACGGCACCGCGCGCGCGGAAGTCCGCGTAAGCGTCCCGGATCCCGCAGGCCTGCGTCGTGCAGCCGGGCGTGTCGTCCTTGGGGTAGAAATACAGTAGAACAGGTTTCCCACGAAAGGACGAAAGCGTGACCTCTTCGCCTGAATCGCTCGTCAAAGTGAAGTCCGGGGCTGGTTTGCCTTCTTCGACCAAGTCGGCCTCCCGTCGCGCTGTTGGCATCGTGCGGCAGTCGCGCTCGGTTGGCGACGATCCCGTCTCGCCCACCGAGCAGCGCCAGCGTATCGAGGCGACGTGCGAGCGCGAAGGCTTCAAGCTGCTCGAGACCTTCAATGAGCCCGACGTCAGCGGTGGCGCTCCCCTCGACAAGCGGCCGGGCCTCTCCCAGGCTGTCGCTCTGATCGAACGAAGCGAGGCGGATGTGATCGTCGTCGCGTACTTCGACCGGCTCTTTCGCTCGGTGACGGTCCAGTCTGAGGTCGCAGAACGGGTAGAGGCGGCCGGCGGCCACCTGTTCGCGGCCGACGTTGGCGAGGTCCGGTCCGACACGCCCTCTGGCTGGATCTCGTCGTCCATGCTCGGCGTCGTCGCCGAGTACCAGCGACGCACCACGCGAGAACGGACGGTTGGGGCGAAGCGGCGGGCGGTCGAGAACGGCGTTCCGCCCTTCCCCAACCTGCCGTTCTACCTCCAGCGCCAGGACGACGGCAAAGGGCCGATCGAGCACCATCCCCGCAAGGTCAAACTGATGCGCGAAGCCGTCCGGATGCGCCTCGACGGCGCGACGATCGCCGCGGTTCGCGACTACCTGCGAAAGCACCGCATCAGGCTGAGCTACCACGGCGCCCAATCGCTGTTCTCGTCGCGGCTTCTGCTCGGTGAACTTCGCTTCGGCTCGATGCTGAACGAGACAGCTTTCACGCCGGTCATCGACGCCGAGAGCTGGCAGCGCTTGCAGCGCGTGTCTGTGCCTCGCGGCCCTCGGGCGAAGTCGGAACGCCTGCTTGCTCGTCTCGGCGTCCTCCGCTGCGGCAGCTGCGGCGCTCGGATGGTCGTCGGCAGTGCGAACAACGGCGCCTATCCGATCTATCGTTGCCCGCCGGTTGGCGACTGCTCGCAACGGGTGACGATCAGCGCAACGGTCGCCGAGAGCACTATCGTCGACGCGGTGCAGGAACTGCTCGCAGGTATCGAGGGAAGCGCCTCGATCGAGAGCGGAGTGGGGGAGGCCGCCGACGAGCTCGTCCGACGCCAGAACGCACTCGACGCCGCCATTCGCACCTTCGATGGGCTCGAGGAAGAGGAGGCCACGCGGGAAAAGTTGCGCGAACTGCGCGAGGCTCGGGATCAGGCTCGGGAGCGCCATGACGAGCTACTCGCTGCCTCCGCGCCCGCTATCACGGTCAGCGCCGGCGATTGGGAATTGCTCAGCGACGAGGGGAAGCGCGACCTCATCAAGGCTGTGATCGGTGCAGCGGTTGTCCGCCCCGGTCGTGGCGCGGATCGCATCAGCATCGAGCCGCGCAGCTAGTAGCCGTCGCGCCTCACGATCGAGGATGCGCTGAGCCTCGGCAGCGACTGCGGGCGGGAGCGTCACTGTAGCCAGGAACTTCGGACATGCGTGTCCGAGGTCGACGACGTCCCCTCGACGTGCCGCTTCGCCCAGCGAACCGACTCTGGCCTTGTAGAAGGTCGGTCGCCTACCTCGCCAGGCGCAGCTGCATCTAGCGATCCAGCCGCCCTTGGCCTCGTCGAGCCTCACGGACCAGGCGTGCTCGTCGGTCACACCGCCTCCCTCGTCCGAGGCGCCCGAATCGCGTCAGGCGGCCCCTGTTGGGACCCTCCAAACCTCTTCCCAGCGATGCTCGTCTCGTCGAGCCTCTTCGCCTTTTATCCAGCCGACAACGCGATAAGTCGGGATCGAGCCGACCAGGAGCATGTAGACGCGGTCGACCTTGTCTTGCTCACGAACGATCAGGCCGCCGCCCTGATGGCGCGCGAACCGAACCTCAACGTTCGGCTCGAGATCGGGTTCCGCGAAGACCTCGCCGATCGACATCGTCCAGCGGCGACCGATGAACTTGGACGCAGCTAGCTCGGCGCCGGCAGCGTCGATATCCGTTTGAAGCCGCTCGTCGGTGGCGACGTGGGAGCGATCCCGATAGCCCTTGCCCCGGCATGTCGGGACCTCGCCGTCCGCTGTGCGCATCCAGCATCGCGAGGATCACTTGCGAAACCGCCAGACGACCTACCACGAGTTCCTCGATATGGCTTCAACCGGGGAGCGCGGCAGGCGCGCTACGCACGCGATTTTTGGACAAGAGGCGCCGAGCCAAGATGCTGAAGAGAGCCTGAACGCTGCGGAGGAGCGCTTCCGTCACCTCTTAAATGGCGTCCTTCTTTTCGGTACAGACGAGGTAAAGCGAGCGGTTCGGGAGCTAAACGTTTTCTACGGCGACATGCTCGCGCAGTGGTGGGCGCGACTTGTGAGGCGCGGCGGGCGGGGCTTTCTCTCGAGCCCGCTGATGCCTTTCCCGTCGATCGCCTGCCGGAATGGGATCAGGCACTGGACAAAGTGCTTGAGGCCATGCGAAGAGATGTTGCGCCAAACTAACGGGGCCGGGCTACCGAACGCCGAGCGCTTCCGCGGTTCCCGGCCCGAGGTCAGGCTACGCCGGGAAGCGCGTTCGAGCTAGTGGCTGAAACGGACGTGTCGCTGGCGCCTCTTTCTCAAAAGAGAGCCGAGCGACCACAGCGCCGAGCCCTCTCCCAACGACTCTCCGCTCGGCTCCCTTACATGAGGATAACCAGGGGGCACCTAATTAAAACGTGGCCGAAAGCTTGCTGGCGAAAAGTGGAGCCGGAGCGTGGCGCCCGTTCCGCTGCGGCTTAGAAGGAGCGCCCCTCCGGGAGAGGGAGGAGGTGCTCCGGCTCCATATGCCGCAGGTAGGGCTGTGTTGCCCTCAAAACGCGGGAGAAGATACACCCGCCAGGCCGTCGTGCCAACGTCCTCACGCCACTAATGTCCCAAAATCCGTAAACCCTTTTTGGGGTGTTTGGGCACTGAGTGGGCACGGAATCCGCCTAGCGGCGCGCCTTCAAGCCGAAGTTAGCGACGCCCCAGACGTTGGTGGAGGGGTGTCGGCACCTGCTCCGAGTTGGCGCGAAGTGGCTTGCAGCCTAGGTTCAGCTGCTCACGCTCGCATGCCCATGCCGCCCAGGTTCGAGGCGTTTGGGCACGGATTAGGCACGCGCTCAGCCTAGGGCTGGGTCCCAAGCATGAGCCCTTGATCTTGTCTCGTCGCCTGCCAACAATGACGTTCTAGCCGGGGCAACGGCAGGCCTCTCCCCACGTGCCGCGGGCGGTCAGCGGCAGGCTAAACGCCCGGCCCCGGCTTACAACGAATCATCGTGGATCGCTGAGCTCAGCCGCGTCCCCCGTAAGTCTGAAATTGCCCGAACGTTTTGGGGGGTCGGGCGGCGAGCCGAACGCCTAACTAGGACGCTTCCCATCCTCCTGGCCCTCGCCTCACGCTACGCCTCGAGCTCGCCGTCGCCTTCAGTCGCCCTTTCGGCCATGGCTCGAAGCGTCTAGGCAGGCTCGACGTGGCAAGCCCCGCGTAGGCCGAGGAGGCAGGCCGGAGGAACGCAAGGCCGAGCCACGTCGGCGGATCAATGAGCCGATACGCCGCGCGGCGGGGGCGGCGGGTGATCTTCGGAAGCGCTCCCTTACTGCACCAGAGTGAAGACCAAGATGATGATGAAGACGCTCTGAGTCGAGTGCACGATGATCCCCATCCACGCGCTCTGGAACCGGCGCGAGGGATAGGCGAGAACGACGATGTCCACCAGACTGGCCGGGATCACCCAGGGGACGTGCAGGTGGTAGATGCTGAAAAGCAACCCATTGGCGACCCAGTCGTACTTTCCAAAGACACCCCGCATTCGAGGCAGGAGCAGACCGCGAAAGAGCAGCTCCTCGCCGAGCACCGTATTGAAGACGGAGAGCACGACGACCACCGCGAACCAGCCCCACGCTCCCTCGAAGAATGCTTTGCCCCGGTCGTCTCGCCCAGGAACCTGCCGAAGTCCCTCTGCAAGGGTCCCGTGATTCCCGGCAGGGCCTGCTCGAGACCGAAGACAACTACGAAGGGGAGCACCCACCACCAAACCCTTCCGCCAACGCGGCCACTCCTCGGATCGCGCGGTGCCCGCAGCCACAGGGGGTTGCGTACACGCGACCAGCGGAGTGTCCCGAGCTCGCGCCACGTGAGGATCAGGACGAGCACGAATTGCCAGACCAACCCCAAGGTCAGGAGAATCAGCAACGCCTGAGCTAACGGCTCCTTGCCGCCCAGTTGATCCCTGAGCCAGGAAGCGACGACCCAGGCAAGAACGCCCATGGGGACGGCCGCTGCCGCCCATACGCCGAGGATCTGAGCGAGGGAGTACTGCCTTACGTCCGCATACCGTGCGTCTTCTGGCCCCGGCGAGCCTTCAACCACGTGGTGCCTGCCTCTCTGTCGCCCCACGGTCTGGCACCGCGACACGGAGGCGGCGCCATCGGCGATCGTAATAAACACGCGGCGTGATTGTCGGCGGCGTGCTCAACGGCGCCTTCTCGAGCGCCTCGGCGATCGTCACGCAGCCGATCTCCCGCGCCGTTACCTCGGCGAGGACGAGGGTGCCGTGTTCCAGTGCCCACCGGAAGATCGTCCGAGGGTGGCCCTGCGAGGTCGACGCTCCTCCTCCTGGGGCCGAGACGGTCTCGCAAGTCTAGAGGGCGCGTAGCGCGTCGAATCCCAGAGGGTATTCCCGGCAACGAGCCGAGTGACCCCAAGAGCGCACGCCCCTCTCCCCGCGGCCTTTGTGCGTCTGCCGTCAGTGTGAAGCCCCTCGGCTCTCGAGAAAGATACACCTGTTACTTGCAGAGGTTCAATCCCTCTTTTGTCATTGCGTCGCGACGTCAGCCCGACCCCCAAAACGTTTGGGCAAGGTCAGACCTACGGGGGAAGCGGCTGAAGCCGAGCCGGCGCCATGATTTGTGCGAGCCGGGGCCTGGCGTTTGGCCCCTGCGGCTGGCCAAACGCCAGCGCGGTGGGGAGAGGACGCCGCAGCCCCGGCCTAAACTCATTGTTGGCAGGCGACGAGACAAGTTCAAGGTTCGTCAGCCCACCAGCGGCTCGATCTCGCGACCCCGGCCCACGCGGAGGCGTACAATCACTTATCGCCCGGTGCGGCGGAGGCTAAGGGCGACTCACCTCAAGAGCGGCCTCCATTTCCCCTCTCCCCTGGAGGCTAGCGGCCTCCGCAGCCGGGTTCGGCTTCCCTGGCTTCCCGCGGATCAGAGGAGTAGACTGGCTGAACTGGCCCTGCGGCCAGAACCCCGGCCGAAAGCCCTAAGGGGCGCCGACGCGCTTCGGCACGCGAGGCGGATGAGCCTAGGCGAACAGAGTTCGACTTGCAGGGCCAGCACTTTGCACTGGCTGAGCGGACTTGATCCTGACGCCGTTCCCGTAGTGGACCGATGGAGTCTCTTTCGGGCGAGCGCCGCCCACCAGCGGCTCGAGGTCGTTGTCAGGCCTGAAATTGTTTGTGTTTCGCTGTGCGTGTGAGTTTCGCCGCGAACTGGGACAGGGTCGACACGTCTCAGATTCCGTCGTCATGGGTATCCCCCTCCGCCTACTTCCTCGCCGCAGCGTGAACGGCTACGACATGCGCCTTGGGGCCGAGACCGCCTGCGCGATCGACTTGGCCCGCGTCTGCACGTGAATCGTCGTCGGCTTGCCCTTGCTCGCCATTTCAACCCTCCTTGTCCTCGCTCGTGAGTCGCTCGATGTCCTCGATCGAGACGGATCGCTCTGGAAACACGAACCACTCCGGATGTGCTCGAACCGCAGGCTCGCCGACGTCGTACACCCTGCCTCGCAAGAGCCCGCCCCCGACACTCGGAGGTGCGATCCCGCCCTTCGCCAACTCTCCCCGACCTCCCTGGCGCAAACGCCATCGACGCCCGGGTGTCGACGGTCGATCGAACCTGGCGATGTGGCGCGATCGGCTTGGTGGCCGAGGGCGGCGGCCGGAAGTCTGGCGGTGCCGGCACAACCGTGTCCCACATCGAGGGCACTTCATGGGCGGGCACTTCTCCGTCGGGGAACCAATCGGGGTTGGCGAGCACCACCGCGTCGCCGCCCTTGAATTGGTCGCCGCGGTGGACAGTGGCATCCCCGAGGCTAAAGGTCGTCAGCGCGACAATCCGCTGATCCGATCGGAATTTGGGCGGCGGCTTTCGCGTCAGGATTTTCGGCATCTCACAACCTCCAAGTCTCAGTGGCGAGCTGCCAGGACAGCCGCTCGATCGTATGCGCAGAGCGCACGGGCTCGCTCCG
>WNFX01012152.1_pt1 | contig 12176 bp, 10 predicted proteins | sample 5400111 | NCBI WGS metagenome assembly WNFX01 (sample SAMN13153363, study PRJNA577476) | soil metagenome | isolation source: 40 cm soil or saprolite under grassland replicate 1 | place: USA:California | collected 2016-06-15
GGAACACCTCGTATTCGGGCAAAATTGGGTCGACGTGTCCATCGGCTCTTGAGATGCTTCTTCCATAAGCACATCTTGCCGATGGGCGTCGCAATTTTCAAGCTTCTCCCCCCATTTCACCAGTTAGTGGGGCTGTACCTAAAAACCATCTAGCCCCGCACTGGTTTACGCTTCGCGTTTCAATCCAAATGTTTTTGACAGTCAAATAGTGGCTCTCCCCACTTTTCGGCTATCATTTTGAGAGAACACTAGGTTGGGTGGTCAACTTTCTGGTTAGCAAGTGGTCACTCTCAGGATAGCATTTACAATCCAGGCTTCTAAACTGTCAGGAAGGCCCTCGCTTTGCTGATGAAAACTCATCTGCACCTTTCGTCTAGTGAATTTGTCGAGATATTGCATGTTTTTCGGGTTGTTTTTCATGAGTTTTTGTGCTATTCTCTTAACAGAAGGGATATTCTGTCCACTGACTTGCTCTGGACGCTAGTATACATGACATGTGCTATCGACACAGGCGATGCCCATTGTGCGACGGATAGGATTTCCTGCCCAACAATAAATGGTCTCGCTGTGGTGTGTATCGTGGAACCTCTACCTCTCGTGTAGGTATTTCTGCTGATGCTTTTGAGGAGCTTTTCGTGTATCCTCTATTCAGGAGCGATGCTGCTTGTTCCGTCTGTGTAGTCAGTTCCCCCTGAGTTCGAACCTTTCGTAACGCTTTTGGTCACCATCTAAAGACAACAGGTCTGCTTTCTTGCCTATTATCCACGATCTCTTCAAGGCCTCTCAACGAGAGACACTCGCTGGTGAAAAGAGCATCTATATGCTTCCAGGGAGAAGATGCGGATAGATGATATAGGTAATCCATTTGCACCAGACAAGGATCAAGGTGCTCCCCTGTCACTTTCTCAGGCCGCATAATCATCTTGGAAGCATATAGCAGGTGTATCAGTATCAACTCAGCAAGGAAGGGAAGAAGAGAGTTTTTGGAGTACCTAGTCAGAATTTCACACCACACAGCATTTTGTTGTGTCTCTAAAAATGAGAAGTTGAGCCTGGCATTTCTCAGGGTAAAGGAGCAGTTTGGCTGCTGGAAGCAAGATTCTGTTGTCATACTGTAACAAGTGGAAAAGAGTACAGGAGGTTTCTTATGTCTGATCCTTACGATGGTCTATCTAATGATCCGAATATACCTGCTATCTCCGGCAAAAACACTGCTGCCGGCATCGGTGTCTTTGGTGAGAGCGACAGCTTCGTCGGCGTTATCGGCCAGAGCACCAGCGGCGTCGGTGTCCGGGGCGTGAGCGATAGCAGCAGCGGCGTCAACGGCCAGAGTACCAGCAGCTTCGGTGTCTATGGCGAGAGCCAGCAGTCAGAGGGCGTTCGTGGAGTGAGCCACTCACAGCACGGAGGCGTTGTCGGCGTCAACGACAATGCCCAAGGAGGCCAGGGTGTGTGGGGTGAGTGCCAGAATGGGGAGGGCGTTCGTGGAGTGAGCCACTCACAGCACGGAGGCGTTGTCGGCGTCAATACAGCAGGAGGCCCTGCAGGATTCTTTGAAGGCAATGTGACAGTTACAGGTGATATTACCTTGACGGGTGCTGATTGTGCAGAAGAGTTTGATATCCTGGAAGCTACTAGCGTTGAGCCGGGAACGGTGATGGTGCTTGATCAAGAAGGGGCTTTGAAGCCAAGTCAGCAGGCCTACGATAAGCGGGTTGCAGGGGTGATTTCTGGGGCAGGCAACTACAGGCCAGGTATTGTTTTGGATAAGCAGCAGTCGTTAGGGAACAGGATGCCAGTTGCTCTCGTCGGTAAAGTCTATTGTAAAGTCGATGCGCAGTATACCTCCATTGAAGTGGGTGATCTGTTGACCACTTCTCCAACTCCTGGCCACGCGATGAAAGTAGTCGATCCACTCCAGGCATTTGGAGCAGTTATGGGGAAAGCATTGCAGCCATTAGATGCTGGGTGCGGGCTCATTCCCATTTTGGTGACGCTCCAGTGAGAGATGTAAGCGATCTCTCATGCCAAGAATCTGACGAGAGAGAGGTGTTCTATGCCAAGAAGAAGTACTCGCATAACGCTCTTGAATAATACGCCTTTTACACTGACGTTCCTGGCTTCTAACCGGTGCCATGGTGATTGGACAGATCCATGGCAACCACCGTCCCAAATTCCGCCCAACACACAAGGTGGTTGGCAGTCAGAGTCATCTGGAATAGCGACTGGGACAGAAGCGTGGGTGAAATACATTCTCAACAATACCGACAGTGATTTCGCGACCGGCCAGCCATGTTTGCCAGAGTTAGTGTACATTTATTGGGATAACCCCTTTGTTCCTAATCACGATACAAAACCAATAAAATTTCAAGTCGGCACTTCTGACGTGACTCCTCCCTGTGGTGCCGACGGGGCCACTTCTGGGACATTTCCCCCTGTAGGGGGAACTACCCCTCGGGGGTGCCGCCATGAGTTGTTTATGGCTGGGATGAGTGGCGCGGGCATAAGCAACGTAACCTGGTGGGATGCGATCGTGAATTGGCCAGCGCTCCTCGGATTAACGGTCCTTGGGGAGGCTGATATCAACCTCCAGTTCACCCTTGGACTGCGAGCAGTAGGGAGTGTTGGTCAAACGATCAGATCGTTGTACGATGGACGTCAAGGGTTGCGTTCTCTCGCTCGGACTGCTGGACGATCAAGCTTCAGAGCGCTGTTCAACATGTAAAGAACCTTGATCTGAGGGATAAAGTCGTAGGCATTGAAAATGCGTGTATTCGGGAACTGGTGACGCACCTCTATCGCTCCACCAGTCCCTTTCTCACAGATATGTCAATCCCAAGATTTTGTGGACCCAATCTGTAGCAAGGAATAGGGCAGGGAGGGAGTCTCACGGATCCGTTCCAGAACTGCCCTCCTTCGTCTTGCTACACATCCCATGAGGAACGTGAGACAAACGTCCTTTGGTTCGCACAAGCAGGCTCGCCAGCTCGCCTCTGAGGTGCAACGGAACAGAAGAGTACGCAGGGCTTCTGTCGCACATGACCAACGATTTTGCCACTCATCTATCTGCCTCAGCAAACGACCGGTTTTGAAACTCCTTCAACTCTTCTTGCAGCCCTTTCTCGATCGGAGAAGGCATAGACGAGAGAAAGGGCTGCCTTTCATCACGTGTGATGGAAGTCAATTAAACAGGCCCTTCCATCCTTTTCCTTTCGTACAAGACCCCGCTTAATAAGAGTTGAACGGAGATTCCAGGAATGTTGGAGATATAATAACTTATGCAGTTCGTTTGGTCGTATGCCTGGTTTCTTTCGTATTAGTATAAGCATTTCTGCTAGTAATGCTTCCTTATGCTGAATTTTTTGTTCGTTCGCTTCTGGCATAAGATGATATGTTTTCTCTAGTATACCTCAACTATTGCATTGTGCCCTTTTGTTGTCAAATGGGGTAGGCAACGGTTCAGCATTTTTAAAACACTAGGGGGGTGATAGACTCGAAACCCTTAAAGTCTGTCGTATGTCTTCCCCAAAGCAGTTTTGAGTTGCTGCTTGAGCTTGCGGTTTTCTTCTTCCAGCTCTTTAATGCGACGCTCTTTGGCGAGGATCACCAGGTCTTTCGCTGCATCGGTTTTGCCTGTCGGGTGGGCCGCCCGTTCCCGTACCGTCTGTTCTCGCTCCTGCTGGCGGAGTGCCTCAATACGATCTCGGAAAAGAGGCTGGGTGTACAAGTATGTTTTACTCACACCCGCTGCTGTGGCTACTGAGTTGAAGTTGACTACCTGATGATCTCGCAGGAGACGGGTAATGGCTTCCTCGACCCGCTTGTGCTTTTCCTCTTTGCGGAGATTGGCGTGGGCAACAAGGCCGACTGTGTTGCGTTCCCAGGTTTTACCACTCATTTCGTTTCCTCCTCAACTGCTCCTCGTTGCGCTTGCTGTTGTTCCCATTCCTCCGTGGTGTACTCGCGCTCGTACTTGTCACTTTTCGCTACGATCTTCCCCTGCTTGAGCAGAGCGATGGCTGGTCGGACCCGTTCATCGAGATTTTTCTGATTGACGAGGGTCCAGTAGGTATTGCTGGCTTGTTTCCCAATTTCGATACGTTCAAGGATTTGCTGCTCATAGGTTTCTAGCGCAGGGAGATCTTCCGGTGTGAGCACATACGCCGGACAATGGAAACAAGGCAGTTCGGTAAACTTACACATCAATTTTGGTGGCTTCACACAATTACCTACAGGGAGTTTTGTATTGGATCGGTAGTCTCTCACCCGCTCCGGGTCGAATGCCTGTGGCTCATTGAGAACCGTGAGTATTTTCTTGCCTGGCACAAATTCTGGCTTGCCTTCGGTAAACTGGACAATGCCATGCTGCACAGCCTTTTCCCATTGGGTACGCATGGTTTCATCCAAAATCCTTGCGTAGATGAGGGTCATTTCTGGAGATGCATGGGCCATCCATTGTTGCACCATAAACAGGCTCATGCCATTGTTCACTAGTTCTACACCCTTTGTATGGCGGAAAGCATGGAGTCGGAAGTGAAAGAGTTCTCCCTTCTCATCTCGAATGTGATACCGTGCTGCAAATTGATTAAGCATATGACCAACACTTCTTGCATTCAACGGCTCTCCGTTCAGGAAACGCTGGCTCGTGCGATGCGGGCCTTTTTTCGATGCGGGAAAGAGCCACCTCTTGAGATTTTCTTCGGGAGTATACTGCTGCTTCACCCATTCGATCTGAGTGAGAACCACGGCTGCGACATCTCTCGTAATCGGGATTTTGTGACCGAGCACATGCGTTTTATGAATGTCTCCGACCAGGTAGTAGTTGTCGCCGTCTTGTTCAAGACATGTGTCCAGTTTGAGAGATAAGACATCCGAAATGCGCCAGCCACTTGCTCGTAACAAGATGATGATGGGAATGTAGGTTGGATGTAAATGCTGGAGATGCGTATCAAGCTGAGCCAGCACTACGTGGGGAATATGTTTTACACGCACACTTGGTTGGTGATGAAGCTTTGGATAATGACTCGACCAGATGATACGCGCAGTTGGTTCAGTGGGTCTTAGAGGACTTTGAATACGTTCGAGATAGGAGAACAGCTCTTCCAAGAACGAGATATGACTATAAATGCGTTGATCGTTATCCTTCCAACCATTTGCTTCTCCCTCTGCTTTGAGGGCTATGATAAACGCATCAATGTCCTGCTTGGAAAGTGCTTGTAACGTCTGAGTGTGAGGATACTGCTGTAGGAAAAAGGTGAGAAAATTTCCCAGGCAAAAGGTGCCTCGATGCAGCGTGGCTACGGTAACACCAGTAGACAGTCTGTGTTTGATATACTCCTTGACGACAGGACGAAAGATAACTGGTATACGCTGAAAATCTATGTAGTAATTGGTGGTATGGGGTGCGTAGCGCAGCCCCGGTATCAAGCGGGCATCCCATTTATCTTTTGCGAACTCCTCTGTGAGTTGGTCCAATGGAGCTAGTGCTGCTGTTACCCGAATAAGTCTGATGTTTGTATTTTTCATAATGACGGAGGTCCTTTTAAGGTGGAGATGGAGCATACTTGGTCTTGTGTCTGTTCCCAAGCAGCTCGTAAAGCCTCCTTCGAGGGATGGATATACAGTAAGTGTAGGAGAAATTAGGCGTGCAAAAGCGGCTTTTGGACGGCTCGATCTTGTGCATGCAAAAATTGGTTTACTGAAGTGTCTACACGTAAGGGAAGATGCTTGAATGCCGAAGACTGCTTGGACGACCCCAATCCCCAATGAGTTATTTAGCTACGAACTGAAAAAACGCCGTTGGACGGAAGTATATGTAGCTGTGCAAATTGGAGTTCCTGACAAAAATACGGTTGGAAGATGGAAACGGGGTGAGGCTGTTCCATCCGATTACTATAAAGAAAAGTTAGTAGAACTCTTTGGGAAGAGTATTGATAAGTTGGGATGGCCTGATGAAAATAAAATATCCAACGGGAACCTTAACTATCATCCGCCAACCCCACTATTTACCGGACGAGAGGATACCCTCAATTGGTTACATGATGGCTTGGCTTTACGTGGTAGATACGATTTGTTGTCAGTACAGGCACTTACAGGACTAAACGGCGTCGGGAAATCACAAATTGCTAGCAAATATGCCCATACATTTATGAATAAGTACCATACTATTATGTGGTTACAGGCAGAGAATAGTACAGTGCTTGCGCGAGATTTTGCAGCAATTGCCTCGCATATAGGACTCCCTGAACAATACGAGATAAACCAACAAAAGCGGATTGACGCAGTTATAAAATGGCTTACGCATGAGGAAATAACGCGATGGTTGTTAATCTTCGACAGTGCTGACGATCCAGTAATAATTAAAGAAATACTTCAGCGATATATTCCTAGACCATGCCAAGGGCATGTTATAATAACAACAAGATCAAGCGCAACCGGCGAAATTATACAACGTAAAGAGGTTGATCCTTTCTCGATTGAGGAAAGTGCTCATTTTCTTCTGAGACGTACCAAAAAATCTCCTTTCGATGCCAACATAACGCTTGCAAAGGCCATAGCAGAGGAACTTGGTAGACTTCCCCTTGCCTTAGAGCAAGCAGGAGCGTATATAGAAGAGAAACCATGTGGATTAGCTGGTTATCTTAAACGCTATCAATCAACAGCACGCAAGAAGCTGCTTAGATACAAAGGAAATCTTACAGTTTACCCTCATAGCCCCATTGCAAGTACGCTATCGCTTTCGTTTGAGGAAATTCAAAAAGCAAACTCTACAGCAATTGATCTTCTTTCTCTATTTGCATTCCTCGCACCTGATGGCATTCCTGAAGAATTTGTGAGAAACGGTGCAGATGCACTTAGTCCGAACCTTCAAGCTATTAAAGAGCATCCTGACTTATTAGATGACGCAATAGGTGAACTAAGCAGATACTCCATCATAAGCCGCTATCCTGAAACGGAAACGTGCAGTATCCACCGTCTAGTACAAATATGCATTATAGATGGAATGGATGAGGATACACAACAGTTGTGGATAGAACGTGCTGTAAAAGTTGTCATTCAAACAGACTTGAATAACTTCACACGGCAAAATCTTGTGCGCTATTTTCTTCCTCATGCTCAAGAGTGCTTAAATCATATTAGACAATGGAATATGAAATCTTTGGATGCAGCACGCCTAGTTCATCTAACAGGAGAAAATCTATCTCATAAAGGAGAATATGAGCAGTCTAAGAGACTTCTGCAACAAGCACATTATCTATATGAAATGAATGTTGGATCGGATCACCTTGTTGTAGCCATAAATTTGAGTGATTTAGCAGGAGTTAATGAAACCCTAGGCAACATTCCCTTAGCAGAAACTCTATACCTCCAAGCTCTAAGTATTTTTGAGCGAACACTTGCCCCCATGAGCCTGGATATATGTAGCACCTTAGTAGGCCTAGCAAAATGCTACCTAAATCAAGGCAAATATGAGCAAGCTGAATATTTTTATAAACGCTGTTTAGATATTGCCAACAAAATCACCGAGGTCAAAGACTGTTTTTGATAATTTAAGTGGGTACCACTTGCCTCATTTTTGATACTTTACCAGGGACCCAGGAGTTATAATGTTGATAATATAAATGGGACCCACTTGCGTCTTTTTCTACTATCGTTAGAAAAGAATTTGTCACAGCTAACGATAGGAAAGAACGGAGATGATAACCCGTGGAAGACCGCGAAGCCATACGCAAAGCCTACTATCTCGAACACAAGAGCATCAGGCAGATCGCAAGGGAGCAGCACCATTCCCGTAGAACTATCAGAAAAGCCCTAAAAGACATCCTCCCGCAACCATACCAACGTACCAGACCCAAGCCTGCTCCTGTCTTTGGGTCATTTCAAGATCGCGTAGATACGTTATTAGCAGAAAATGAGACGTTTCCCAAGAAGCAGCGATATACCGCACATAAAATCTATGAACTGCTTGTTGCAGAGGGTTATCAAGGCAGTGAGTCGCGGGTACGAAGATACATTACACAATGGAAGAAAGATCACCACAACCCTGATTTTTTTCTTCCTCTGGACTATGAGCCAGGCCAGGAAGCGCAATGTGATTGGGGGGAAGCCATAGCAATCATTGGCGGTGTAAGGCAAACGGTGCAGGTGTTTGTGATGCGCTTGTGCTATTCGCGGAAAACGTTTGTCATGGCATTTCCTACCCAACGGCAAGAAAGCTTTTTCTACGCTCATGTGCAGGCCTTCAAGCACTTTGGGGGTGTCCCTTGGCGTATCAGTTACGACAACTTAGCAACTGCGGTCAAATTGGCATTGGACAAAGGAAAAAAGCGAGTAGAGAGAGGAAGAAAGCGAACAGAAAACCGCACGTTTGCAGTCTTTCGCAGTCATTATTTATTTGAGTCCCACTTCTGTACGCCTGGTGCCGGATGGGAGAAAGGTCAAGTAGAACACAGTGTTGGGTTTAGCCGGAGGAATGCGCTTGTTCCCATCCCTGAAGCTGCTTCATTTGAAGACCTCAATGCGCTTCTTGTCAAGCGGTGCTTGGAAGATGATACACGGCGGGTCAGCAGACAACCAATGACCATTGGACAGGCTTGGGAACAGGAAAAACCATATCTTCATCCCTTACCACCATTTGAATATGACTGCTGCGAAATGGCAACAGTCCGGCTTACTCCCTACAGCCAGGCAACATTTGAAACCAACCGCTATTCTGTTCCTGTCAGTCGGGCTAGACGCGAGGTCACGCTGAAAGCCTATCCGTTCCGTGTTGACATTTTTGACAAAGCAGAACTCATTGCACGTCATCCCCGCTGTTACGAACGTGAGCAGGATATTTTTAATCCGCTTCATTATCTCCCTTTGCTTGAGCAGCGACCTGGTGCATTTGAGTATGCGACACCGATGAAGCGGTGGCGGAAAGATTGGCCTGAGTCCTACCAACGGATGCTGGCAGATCTCAAAGAGAAGTGGCCGGAAGGACGGGGCATACAGGAGTTTGTTCGCATATTACAACTGCATAGGGATTATCCCGCCGATCTCCTCAAACAAGCTGTTGAACAAGCCATTTCTTATGGGTGTGTGCATTTGGACGGCGTGTTACATTGCTTACGCCAGTTGACTGAAATCAAAGAAGAGCCAAAGCGTCTTGATCTTTCGGATCGCCCTGATCTGGAAAATGTGGGCAATCAGCCCGTTGATCTCTCTCGCTACGAACGATTGTTGAAATATTCTTGGTAAAAGGAGGATGATGTATGCAACACCCAAAACCACCGGAAAGCCAACATCAAGCCTTATTGGAGAATTACCTTCGCATGCTCAAGCTACCTACATTTCTTCAGAACTACCAGTCCTACGCGCAAGACGCTGCCCGCACCAATCTTTCTTGTGAGCGGTATCTGCTTGCTCTCTGCCAGGCAGAAGCGGAACAGCGAGAAGCTAACCGGATAGAACGAACAATTATCAACGCGAAATTTCCTCTCGTCAAAGAACTGGCAAGTTTTGACTTCACTGCTGCCCAAGGAATATCAAAAACCCGCGTCCTGGAGCTTGCCGAAGGCGGCTACATGAGCAGAGCGGAAACCATTATTTTAATTGGTAATCCAGGTTTAGGAAAGACACATCTTGCAACAGGACTTGCTTTAGCAGCGTGCAGACAAGGGAAGCGGGTCCGCTTCTTCAGCGTGGCAACACTCGTCAATGACCTGCTTTCAGCAAAAAATGAATTGCGCCTCTCCAAGTTCATAAAACCGATCACCAAACTTGATCTGGTTGTGCTGGATGAATTGGGTTTCATTCCCTTTTCAAAAGACGGCGGGCAGTTGCTTTTTCAACTGTGTTCTGACCTCAATGAACGGGTGTCGATCATCCTTACGACCAACCTGCGCTTCGCTGATTGGAATTCGATTTTTAGCGATGAAATCATGACGACTGCGCTTCTGGATAGGCTGACGCATAAAGCACACATCCTTGAATTCATTGGAGAGTCCTACCGCTTCCGGCAACGAATGTATATGGAAGAGAAAGCAACTTCAACAGTAACTGGATAACAGACTTTTACCCGCAAAGTTTGGGCTTCGCCAGGAGGTGACAAGATGATAGAAAAACGTCGCCCAAGATGGCCGCTAAGAAGACTTCTCGTAGTATCATAAGAGCAATTGGATTTTGATGTCAAAAGGAGAATCTTATGATAAACTGGTGTGTGAGCAATCAGAATTATGAAACTTTGGAGAAGATCTTTGATAGGCATACTAGTACCCTTCTCTGGTGGGATCAGATTAAACCTCTTTTGGAGGAACTTGACCGTGGGGGTGCCATCCCGGGCAGCTATATCCCCAAACATAGAATAAACGGTGCGCCCATACGCGTGAAGGTGGATACTGTGCCAGGAGAAGAACTGATTTATGGCGATGTTGTGATAAGCACCGTCATCCAGGCAGTCAGCAGACGTTTAGACGAAGCAGGAGTGAACCCAATGACTCTAAGGCGGCAGCGGGCAGGATTTACTTTCAGTTTTTCCTTTATCAAATGGAAATGGTGCAATCCAGGGTAGAGGTAAAAAATCGGGACAACAATGTGAAATATCTTCCCAGGTTAATCCAAGTCTATAATAGAATACGTTTTCATGAATCTATTATCAGTGCAAGAAGTCTTCCGAGGGAAGGAGTGAGTCGTATGGATCTGAGGTATGTTGCCAAGAGAATAACCTTTTCCATTGCTAGCTGTATCCTCCTACTGTTACTTTATATGTATATACCAGTGGTATCGGCTAATCTACAGAATGAGACAATAGTGTATGCAAATCTCGTGACAGCTACAAGTGTCCAGGGAACACCAACACCAAATCCAACGCCCACGGAAAATCCAACAGTAACAGCCGCTAAAAATGATTTAGTTGTCCAACAAGATATAGCGGCGAGAAACCAGAATGACCCTAGCATAACTATACGGCTCTGGAACTCTGTTCACTACACCGGCAAGAGGATCACCAGGACGATAAATTATTTACATCCTACTTGCTATCTTCAACATCTGCCAATAATCTACATCTCTCATCAATTTTCCTTGACTTTCCTCATTTTGTTAGGCATACTAGATACTGTCCTTAAGAGTCAGAGATTGATAGAACGACACTAGATAATGCACTTGACCCTACAAAAACAATCTATAAAGTTACCGCTCAGAAAATCGCTGAGGGTATATCAAAAGGATTGCAAGCGCAAGGCTTACCACCTATTTCTTATACCGATCTAGCAGACATTCATCTTGCAGATTAAAACCGCGAAAGGGGGGATGCCCATGAAACCAAGAAGCGCTTAGCAAGTCTTTGCTAAACGCTTCAAGTGAGCCTTACGTCGTTTGTTGTGTGCTGCACTACTCGCGAAAGTTACACAGCGCATAACATCACCCCCTTCCTTTTTACTGTTGTTCACAGGGCAGCAGAAACGTGTGTTTTTGCTGCCAGGAAAGGCGAAAGCTCTATGCGTAGTATCGCATTACACGCCTTTCCTGTCAATCCAGAAAGGCAGATACATGCAACACTACGGCGACAACTTTGTGTTAGTTGTGCCAGACGCTCAACCACTTCACACAGAGGAACATCCCTTTTGCGGTGATCCCACCTGTCCCTGCTCCGAAGACAAGGAAGCCCTCACCGAGCTTGACCAGGCAATCAGGGAAGGCTTAATCACTCCTGACGATGCCACAAGTATTATCGCGGGGAAGACAGTATGAGGGAACAGAGAGGGATCAACGCCAACACTTTCAAACGCCGTGCAAGTTTGCCACCAGAGGAGCGGGAGTATACAGCCTCACGCCATTATGTAGGAACTCGAAGCGGTATGCATCCAGAGGACTATCCGTACATCACCACCCGCAGCTATCACGCGCCCACAACACAAAGCTACTTTGAAATAGACGAGGAAGGCGAGGAGGTCTCAACTAGACCTCCAACAAGGTCAAGCACCAGACGCTATGATCTTGCGCCATATACGAGGGGAGAACGACGAACTGAGGAGTTACCCCGACAGGTGAAACGCCCCATGTTCTACATCGGTATCTGCCTGGTGATCGTGGTTGTCTTTCTCACCGCGTATACGCTCATTCCGCCAGCACTTCAGAAATGGCACGATGATAGCATATACGGCTATCCGCGAACATTCCAAACAGACGCCAAT
>WNFX01005522.1_pt1 | contig 12175 bp, 5 predicted proteins | sample 5400111 | NCBI WGS metagenome assembly WNFX01 (sample SAMN13153363, study PRJNA577476) | soil metagenome | isolation source: 40 cm soil or saprolite under grassland replicate 1 | place: USA:California | collected 2016-06-15
TCGCCAGCCCCGGGTCCTGCTGGACCACCCGGGTGATCCGCGGGTCGGGATCACCGGCGCCTCCTACGGCGGCGGGATCTCGCTCCTCGCCGCCGCCTACGACCACCGGATCGACGCCGTCGCCGCCCAGAGCACCTGGAACAACCTGGCCACCGCGCTGTTCCCGAACGGCGCCGGCGGCGGCCCGGCCGGCGGCGTGTTCAAGCGGCAATGGGCGGGCCTGCTCTTCGCCCAGGGCTCGGTGGGCTTCGGGGCAACGGCTCAGGGCAGCGCGCCCGGGCAGGCGGCCGGGCCGGGCCAGGGCGGCGGGTCGGGCCAGGGCAGTGGATCGGCGCAGGGGACCGGGCTGGGCCAGGGCGGCGGGGCCGGGCAGCTGCTGCCGCCCGGGGGAGTCGGCCGGTCCGCCCTGTGCGGCCGCTTCCAGCCCCAGATCTGCGCCATCTACCAGCAGGTCGCCGCGACCGGCCGGCCCACCCCGCAGGCCATCTCGCTGCTGCTGCACTCCAGCCCGGCCAGCGTGGCGGGCCGGATGCGCGCCCCCACCCTGCTCATCCAGGGCGAGAGCGACTCGCTCTTCGGGCTCGACCAGGCGAACGCCAACTACCGGGCGATCCGCCGCAACGGCGCGCCGGTGGACATGGTGTGGTTCGCCGGCGGCCACGACGGCGGCAACCAGGAAACCGCGCGGGTCGAGTCCCTGACGGCGCAGTGGCTGCGGCGGTGGCTGGCGCCCGGCCATCCGGCGGCCAGCGCCGGCACCGGCCAGCCCCGGTTCGCGGTGACCCGGGTGCTCGGCTTCGACCCCTCCAGCGACCAGGCGTCGCTCGGCATCGCCACCGCCAGCAGTTACCCCGGGCTGGCCGGAACCAGGCGGAGCCTGGTGCGGCTGGCCGGGCCGCCGCAGGTGGCCGTCAGCCCGGCCGGGGGCGCGCCCGCCTCCATCTCGGCCTTCCCCGGCCTCGGCCCGCTCGGGCCGGCCGGCCTCACCTTCGACATGCCGGGCCAGAGCGCGGCCTTCACCTCGGCCCGGCTGTCCAGCCCGATCCAGGTGACCGGGTCCCCCACGGTCAGGGTCAGGGTCTCCGGCGCGCCCGACGTGACGCTGTTCGCCAAGATCTACGACGTGGACCAGGCAGGCAACGCCACCCTGCCCAACCAGCTGGTGTCGCCGGTGCGGGTCACCGGGGCGCAGGCCGGCCGGGTGGTCACGATCGCCCTGCCCGCGATCGACTACGACTTCTCCACCGGGCACCGGCTCCGGCTCGTGCTGACCACCACCGACTACGCCTACGCCACCCCGCCGGCGCCCGCCATCTACCGGGTGACGCTGGCCGGCCCGGGAGTGATCATGCCGTCCGACCCGGCCCTGACCGTGGTCAACGGCGGGGTGCCCTGGTGGGTATGGGCGGCGCCGGCCGCGGCGCTGGTGGCCGCCGCGCTCATCCTGGGCCTCGGCCGCCGCAGCAGCCGCGGCGACCTGGTACCCGAGCTGGCCGGGGTCCCGCTGGAGATCACGGGGCTGACCAAGCGCTTCCGGGACGGCCAGCTCGCGGTCGATGACCTGTCGCTGCGGGTGGAACGCGGGCAGATCCTCGGCCTGCTCGGGCCCAACGGAGCGGGCAAGACCACCACCCTGCGCGCCCTGATGGGGCTGGTGCTCCCGCAGACCGGGACGATCACGATCTTCGGCCGCCGGGTGCACCCCGGGTCGCCCGCGCTGTCCCGCCTCGGCTCGTTCGTGGAGGGCCCGGGCTTCCTGCCGCACCTGTCCGGGCGGGCCAACCTCGACCTGTACTGGCGGTCGACCGGCCGTCCCGCCGACGGTGCCCACCTGGCGGAGGTGCTGGAGGTGGCGGGCCTGGGCGCGGCGGTCGACCGCCGGGTCCGCGCCTACTCACGCGGCATGCGCCAGCGGCTCGCCATCGCACAGGCCATGCTGGGCATGCCGGACCTGCTGGTGCTCGATGAGCCGATGAACGGCCTCGACCCGCCGCAGATCCGGGAAATGCGCGATGTCCTGCTGCGGTACGCGGCCGAGGGGCGGACCGTCATCCTGTCCAGCCACCTGCTCGGCGAGGTCGAGCAGACCTGCACCCATGTGGTCGTCATGCACGAGGGCCGCCGGCTCGCGGCCGGGCCGGTCGCGGAGATCATCGGCGCGGCCGGCGCGCTCATGGTGGGGACACCCGAGCCGGAGCACGCCGTCGCCGTCCTGCGCGCGATGGACGGGGTCGAGGGGGCGGAGCCACACCCGGATGGGGTGCTGGTCCATCACGACGGCGTGCCACCCTCCGCCGTGGTCGCGGCCCTGGTCGCGGCAGGCGTGCCGGTGGAACGGGTCGGCCCGAGCCGCCGGCTGGAGGACGCCTTCCTGGCGCTCATCGCCGCGCCGGGCAACGGCGGCGGCCCCGGCGACGGCCTGGCCCCGCCGGCCGGCGGCGATCTGGTCGGCAGCCAGGGGAGTGCGCCATGACCGCCGGCGTGAGCCCGGCCGGCCCGGGACCCGGCACCCCTGCCGCTGGCACCCCCGCTGCCGGCGGCCCGGCCCTCGACGCCCGGGCCGCCCCCGGCTACGACCCGCGCCGGACCCTGCCGCTGCGGGTGGAGGCGATCCGCCAGCTGCGGCGGCGCCGGACCATGGTGGCGTTCCTCATCCTGCTGGTCCTGCCGTGGATCCTGGTCGGCGCGTTCGAGCTCGGCGGCCCGGCCCAGCCGGGCAACGGCCCGCCCGGGCTGGTCGACCTCGCCACCGACGGCGGGCTCAACTTCGCCGCCTTCAGCTTCTTCGCCTCGGCGGGTTTCCTGCTGGTGGTGGCGGTCGCGCTGTTCTGCGGCGACACGATCGCCAGCGAGGCCAGCTGGTCGTCGCTGCGCTACCTGCTGGCCGCGCCGGTGCCGCGGGCCCGGCTGCTGCGCCAGAAACTCATCGTCGCGCTCGGTTACGCGACCGTCGCCGTGGTCAGCTTCCCGGCGATGTCGCTGCTGGCGGGCACGGTGGCGTTCGGCTGGCACCCGCTCCGGCTGCCCGCCACCGGGATCGAGCTCCCCTATGGCACGGCGCTGGAGCGGATCGCGATCACCCTGGCCTATGTCCTGATCACCGAGCTGGTGGTGGCGGGGCTGGCGTTCCTGCTCTCGGTCAGCACCGACTCGCCGCTCGGCGCGGTCGGCGGCGCGGTGGGGCTGGTCATCGTCAGCAACATCCTCGACGCGGTGACCGCGCTCGGCTCCTGGCGGGAGATCCTGCCGACGCACTGGCAGTTCGCCTGGCTGGACGCGTTCTCGGCCCAGCTGTCCTGGGGCGCGATGACCGAGGGCGCCGCGGTGTCGGTTTCCTATGCGCTGGTGCTGTTCGCGCTGGCGTTCCGCCATTTCCGCACCAAGGACATCGTGTCCTGACGCGCGTCCCCACACCTGCCGGGCAGGCCGACGCGGCGAGTGCCGCAGCGGCGGCTGAGCCCGCTCTGAGCTGTCCTTCCGCCGTCGCGTGGGCCCTGGCCGGCGGCGTGCTGTGACGGCCGGTGGGCAGTCAGCGAACCAGGCGGCGGCCGCAGCCGTTACCAGCAATGGATGGTTTATTGGCCGGAGCGGGGCCCACCAGGTAGCTGGCCGGGGGGCACGGGCCATCCGCCGGCTATTCCAGGTTAACCTCATTTTGCCAATCTATGATGGTAATATTGATTGAAAAGTTAAAAAAGGAGAGCAATCTTGATTAATCAGAAGTTATCAGATGATTCTGTTAACGTTAATTTGGTGCGAGTGAGCGGTTCGGGTGATCCTCGCGACGCCTCGCTGGCCACGCTGGCCGTGCTCAGCGAGGAGATGCGCTGGCGGCTGTACGCCTTAGTGCGTGCCGCACACCGGCCGGTCAGCCGGGAGGAAGCGGCCGCCAGCACCGGGATCTCCCGCAAGCTGGCCGCCTTTCACCTCGACAAGCTTGTCAGCGCAGGCCTGCTGCGCGCCCGTTACGATGCCCCGCTGGGGCCGCGCCGGGTAGGGCGCACACCCAAGACCTATGAGCCGTCCGGTGCGGACATCGCCATCAGCATCCCGGCCCGCCACTATGACGTGCTGGCCGACATCCTGATCGACGCCGTCCGCGCCGGGGCCTCCGGCGAGGATCCCCAGTCGGCCGCGACGCAGGCCGCCCGGGTCAAGGGCGCCGAGCATGGGGCCAGCCAGCGGGAGCGGCTGCGCCCGGGCCGCCTTGGCGCCGAGCGTGCCCTGACCGTGGCCGGGGAGATCCTCGACGAGCTCGGGTACGAGCCACAGCGAGAGGCCCCGACCGAGCTGCGCCTGCGCAACTGCCCGTTCCATCCGCTCTCGGCCCGCGCCCCGGACGTGGTCTGCAAGGTCAATCAGGCTTACCTGAGCGGGCTGCTGGACGGCCTGGGCGTCACCAGCGCCAAGGCGGTTCCCGACCCCGACCCGGGCACCTGCTGCGTCAGGCTCACCGGCACCCTGCGCTGAACCTCACCGGCACCCTGCGCTGAACCAGGCCGGGATGCTCAGGTCCGCTCCACAGCGAGCCCGGCGGCCGTGGCGCTGGCGAAGTCGTCGTCGACGCCGACCACGCTCCGGCCATGGGCGGCGAGGATGGACGCCCCCAGTACGGAGCGGTAGCCGCTCTCGCAGTGCACCCACACCTCGCCGGGCGGCAGCTCGGCGACCCGGCCCGGCAGCTCATGCAGCGGAATGTGAACGGCCCCGGCGATGTGGCCCGCCTCCCACTCCAGCCGGCGGCGGACGTCCAGCACGATCGGCCCGCCGTTCCCGGCACCGATGGCAGCGGCCAGATCCCCGAACTTGACCAGCCGCAGCGAGGCGACGCCCCGCTCGCCCGCCCAGGTCCCGGGCCGCCCGGTGGCGGCGGCAGCGGGCCGGTCGATCCCGATCCTGGCCAGTTCCCGCTGAGCCTGGGCGACCTGCCCGGGGGAGTCCCCCAGCAGCGTCAGCGGCGTTCCCCACGGGATCATCCAGCCCAGGTAGGTGGCAAAGCGGTTGTCCAGCGGGAAGCTGAACGTGCCGGGCACATGGCCGGCCGCGAAGGCGATCCGGTCACGCAGATCGACCACCCACTCACCCGCCTCGATGCGCCGGCGGAGCTCGGCCGCATCGGCCGGACGTGGGGGTGACAGGTCGGGCCCGGCCGGCCCGGCCAGATTCGCCGGGGCCATGTGGGCGTAATAGGCGGGCCAGGCGTCCAGCCCGGCCAGCAGCGATTCCGCATAGGAACCCTCGTCCAGGGTGAGCACCGGGTTGACCAGCTTCTCGTGCCCGATGGTGGACGAGGCGGCCTCCGACTGCGTGGCCGAGCAGAAGCTGCCGAAACCGTGGGTGGGGAAGATCCGGGCGGCGTCGGGCAGTTCCCGCGCGAGCCGGCGGGCCGAAGCCCACTGCGCGCGGGTGAGCGCCGCCGTGGCGTCCGGGCCGAGCAGGTCGGTCCGGCCGGTCGATCCGTACAGCAGCGACCCGCCGGTGAAGACGCCCGCCGTCCCGTCACCCGGTGCGACGTCAGCGGCCTCGACCACGTAGGCCAGATGGGTGTAGGTGTGCCCCGGGGTTGCCAGTGCCCGGACCCGCATCCCGCCGATCTCCACCAGGTCACCGTCGCTGACCGGGGTGCGGTCGAAGGAGACGGGGTCGTCCGCGTTGACCAGGTAAGCCGCGCCGGCCGCCCGGGCGAGCGCAAGACCGCCGGTGACGTAGTCGTTGTGCACGTGTGTCTCGGCCACGTGGGTGACCCGCACGCCGGCGTCGGTGGCCAGGGCGATGATCCGGTCGATGTCCCGCTGCGGGTCGATGACCAGGGCGGCCTCGCCGTCATGCACCAGGTAGCTGCGGTCGCCGAGCGGCGGCGTCTCGATCGGGAGCACTTCCACCATGGCCGGCTTTCCTTCCCCGGGGGTCGCCCTCAAATTAAATGTACGATCATTCGTCCCCCTACCACGAGCTCGCCACCCGGGCCGGGGTGGGACTGGCGGGCTACCAGCTGCACCTGGACAGCCGTTACCCGGACTTCCGCCGGGCCAGCTAGCGGCCATCGCGGTGGCCGTCCGGGCGGCTGACGGACCATCCGGCCGGCGCCTCAGACGTCAAAGGAGCGGTGCCGCGTCTCCACGGCACCGCGCCTCTGGCTCCCCTCTCTGGGATGCCCTCGGGCCGCTCCAAAGTCGGGCGGAACCTAGCATGGACATCCATATCCCGGAGCGCACGAGGCCGCGGCAGTGTTACGGACGCCCGCCCGGCAGGTCGAGGGCTGGCGCACCGGCTCCGCGGCCGATCAGGGCAGACGGCGGCATGAGCGCAGGGAGGGCCATGGACGGTCGCTGGGAGTTCTGGATCGACCGCGGCGGCACGTTCACCGATCTGGTCGCCCGCCGCCCGGACGGCACGCTGGCCGTCCACAAGCTGCTCTCGGAGAACCCCGGCCGTTACGACGATCCGGCCGTGGCCGGGATCCGGCACCTGCTGTCCGTCCCTCCCGGCGAGCCTATTCCTGCCCAACGGATAAGCGTGGTCCGCCTCGGCACCACGGTCGCGACGAATGCCCTGCTGGAGCGCAAGGGCGAGCCCACCGTGCTGGTCATCACGGCCGGCTTCGCTGACGCACTGCGGATCGGCTACCAGGAACGGCCGGCGATCTTCGCGCGCCAGATCATCCGGCCCGAGATGGTGTACTCGCGGGTGATCGAGGCGGCCGAGCGGATCGGCCCGCATGGCGAGGTCATCGTCCCGCTCGACGCCGAGCGTGTCGCGGCGGACCTGCGGGCCGCCTACGACGAGGGATTCCGGTCGGTGGCGGTGGTGTGCATGCACGGGTACCGTCACCCCGCGCACGAGGCGCGGATCGGCGAGATCGCTCGCGCGGCCGGGTTCACCCAGGTGTCGGAGTCGCACGCCACCAGCCCGCTGATGAAGCTCATCTCCCGCGGCGACACCACGCTGGTGGACGCCTACCTGTCACCGATCATCGCCCGCTACGTGGACCGGGTCGCCAGCGAGCTGGGCGGCGTCCGGCTCCAGTTCATGCAGTCCAACGGCGGGCTCACCGAGGCGCACCTGTTCCGGGGCAAGGACGCGATCCTGTCCGGGCCGGCCGGCGGGATCGTCGGCATGGCCCGCACCGCGCAGGCGGCGGGCTTCGGCCGCGTGATCGGGTTCGACATGGGCGGCACCTCCACCGACGTGTCCCACTTCGCTGGCGAGTTCGAGCGGCAGTACGAGACCCAGGTCGGCGGGGTGCGGATGCGGGCGCCGATGCTGAGCATCTACACGGTCGCCGCTGGCGGCGGCTCCGTGCTGCATTTCGACGGCAGCCGGTACCGGGTGGGCCCGGACTCGGCCGGGGCGGACCCCGGCCCGGCCGCCTACCGCCGCGGCGGCCCGCTCACCGTCACCGACGCGAACATCATGCTCGGCCGGATCCAGCCGGCGTATTTCCCCGCTGTGTTCGGCGCCAGCGGCAGCGAGCCGGCCGATGCGGCGATCGTGCGGGAGAAGTTCACGTCCCTGGCCCGCCAGATCGGCGAAGCGACGGGAGCCAAACCGGCCGGGGCCGGAGCCCAGGGGGCCGGAGCCCAGGGGGCCCGAGCCGGGTCAGAGCCCACCCCCGAGCAGGTCGCCGCCGGGTTCCTGGAGATCGCGGTGGCCAACATGGCGAACGCGATCAAGAAGATCTCGGTCCAGCGTGGCTACGACATCACCCGGTACGTGCTGGCGACCTTCGGCGGGGCCGGCGGCCAGCACGCGTGCGCGGTCGCCGACGCGCTGGGCATCACCGAGGTGCTGATCCACCCGCTGGCCGGCGTGCTGTCCGCGTATGGGATGGGCCTGGCCGACGTGACCGCGATGCGGGAGCGGTCGGTCGAGGCGCCGCTGTCCGCCGGCCTCCTGCCCGACCTGGACCGGGTGACCGACGCCCTCGCCGCCGATGCGCTGGCGGCACTGGTGAAGGCAGGCGCCGGTCCGGCCGGGATCCGGCAGGTGCGCCGGGCCCACCTGCGATACGAGGGCACCGACACCGCGCTGCCGGTCCCGCTGGGCCCGCTGCCCCCGATGCTGGCCGACTTCGAGCAGGCGTACCGGCAGTTCTTCTCCTTCCTCATGCCCGACAAAGCGATCATCGCCGAGGCGGTGTCGGTCGAGCTCGCCGCCCCCTCCGCGCCGGTGGATGCGCCCAAGCTCGCGGACTCGGCGCAGGAGGCGGCGTCGGGGCAGCCCCGCCAGCCGGGGCAGGAGGGTGGCTGCGAAGCATCCGTTTTGCTGTATTCCGGTGGCGGGTGGACACGGGCGCGGCTGGCCCGGCGACGGGACTTGCGCCCGGGCGAGCGGGTGGCCGGGCCGGCCCTGATCGTGGAGGACTTCGCGACCACCGTGGTCGAGCCGGGCTGGCGGGCGGAGCTGACCGGGCGGGGTGACCTGCTGCTGACGCGGGTCGAGGCCAGGCCCGGCCGGGCGGCCGCCGGGACCGCGGTGGACCCGGTGATGCTGGAGATCTTCAACAACCTGTTCATGTCGGTCGCCGAGCAGATGGGGGTGCGGCTGCAGGCGACCGCCCACTCGGTCAACGTCAAGGAGCGGCTCGACTTCTCGTGCGCGGTCTTCGACGCCGACGGCGGGCTGATCGCCAACGCGCCGCACATGCCCGTCCACCTCGGGTCGATGGGCGAGAGCATCAAGATCGTCGCCCGCCGCAACACCGGCCGGATGCGGCCCGGCGACGTGTACGTGCTCAACGACCCCTATCACGGCGGCACCCACCTGCCCGACGTCACCGTGGTCACGCCGGTGTTTGGCCCGGCGGCCCGGATCCTGTTCTACGTGGCGTCGCGGGGCCACCACGCCGAGATCGGGGGGATTACGCCGGGCTCGATGCCGGCGTTCAGCACCCGGATCGAGGAGGAGGGGGTGCTGATCGACAACTGGCTGCTGGTGCGCGACGGCGAACTGCGCGAGGCGGCCACGCTGGACCTGCTGCGCAGCGCCGTCCACCCATCCCGCAACCCCGGCGTGAACATGGCCGACCTGCGCGCGCAGATAGCCGCCAACGAGAAGGGGGTGGCCGAGCTGGGCCGCATGGTCACCCATTTCGGGCTGGATGTGGTGCGGGCCTACATGGGGCACGTGCAGGACAACGCCGAGGAGTCGGTGCGCCGGGTGATCGGGGCGCTGCGCGACGGCGGGTGCGCCTACGAGCTCGACAACGGGTCCGTGATCAAGGTCGCGGTGCGGGTGGACCGGGCGGCGCGGTCGGCGGAGATCGACTTCACCGGCACCTCGCCGCAGCTGCCGGACAACTTCAACGCGCCGTCCTCGGTGGCGATGGCCGCGGTGCTGTACGTCCTGCGGACGCTGGTGGCCGACGACATCCCGCTCAACTCGGGCTGCCTGAAGCCGGTCACGGTGATCATCCCGCCGGGCTGCATGCTCGCCCCGGCGTACCCGGCGGCGGTGGCGGCCGGGAACGTGGAGACCTCGCAGGCGGTCACCGGCGCCCTGTACGCGGCGCTGGGGGTGCAGGCGGAGGGCTCGGGCACGATGAACAACGTCACGTTCGGCAACGAACGGCACCAGTACTACGAGACGGTGTCGAGCGGGTCGGGGGCCGGGGACGGTTTCGACGGCACGGACGTGGTGCAGACGCACATGACCAACTCCCGGCTCACCGATCCCGAGGTGCTGGAGTGGCGGTACCCGGTGCGGCTGGAGCGGTACGCCATCCGGCGGGGCAGTGGCGGCGCGGGCCGCTGGCGGGGCGGCGACGGGGGCCACCGGGAGATCCGGTTCGGCGAGCCGATGACGGTGACCACCCTGACCGGTCACCGGCGGGTGGCGCCGTACGGGATGGCGGGCGGCTCGCCCGGGGCGCTGGGGCGGCACTGGATCGAGCGGGCGGACGGGACCATCGTCCCCATGGCCGGCTGTGACTCGGTAGCGGTCGCCCCCGGCGACCTGTTCGTGCTCGAAACCCCCGGCGGAGGCGGCTACGGCCCACCGGAGTGAGATATGGGCCGCCGGACGGAGGGAGCCCGCTCGCCGGGGCCGCGGAGCCGACAGGTTGCGCCGCACCTCCCGCGACACCGTCGACGGTGCCCGCTCAGCCGCGCCTGCGATGCCCGCACGCTCTCCCGTCGCGCCAGCCCCACCACGATCTCTTCCCGCTCCGCCAAACTCAGCCGCGGCCCCGCCATCTCCCGCCCTCCCCGACCCGCACAAGACCCCAAGATCATCCCAGGGTGTTGCAACAGAGCCTCGAGACCAATCCGTGGTATGTGGGCGATGGGGATTGCTCGGTGTTAGTCCAGTGATCTCTTGAGGCTGGTGGTCGTTTGTTGCGGCGTTGCGGCTCGTCCGCCCGCCGGTCAGTCGATGCCGGGTGCGATGGCCGACTGGAAGCGAGCGAGGACCTCGGGGTCGCCGGAGGGGGTGACCGGCGTGTATCCGGGGCGGTGCCACAGCCAGCAGTCGAGGTCGGCCGCGGTGCCCACGATCTCGGCGGCGGCCGGTTCACCGGGGTCGCTGTCAGCGGCGTGGATATCGGGTTCGTCGTAGCTGGTGCCGTCGCTGGGGTCGGTGCCGGTAAAGCAGCCGATGGTCACGAGCCAGGAATTGCCGGTGTCGGAGGCCCGGAGCCGCAGCGTCCCCGTGCCGCTGGGCGTGAAGCTTCCCCACGGCGGCACGCCGCCATACATGACGCGCAGCGCTTCGTCCACGCCGTCCGCGCTCAGACCCGGGTTCATCGGGGTGCGGTGGCCCGCGGTCAGCTCGGCGTCGACCCGGTGGATCAGGGCCTCGTGGGCCTGGCGGCGGCAGATGAAGCCCACCGTCTGGTCCTCCGACCAGGTCCAGGCGGCCGTGTCCGGCGGGGTCGCGGCGAGGACATCAGCCAGCTCCCGGCTGGCCCGGTCGAAGAACGCGGCCAGCCCGGCCCGGTCGGCCGGCCGCGACGGGGTGACGCCCTCCCCCGGCGCGTCGGTGATCCGCTCACGTACGATCGTGCCCCAGAACCACTGCACCTCGGCCAGATGCCAGAGCAGGTCATCGGCATTCCAGTCCGGGCAGGACGGCACCTGGGCCTGCGGCGGGGCGCTACTGATGGCCTCGGCGAAGCGCGCTGACTCCAGTTCCAGGTGATCAAGGAAATCCACTTCCGCCATATGTCGGAGGCTACTGCGGGGCACGGACGCGGCTGCAGCCCGGATGTCGGACACTGGAACCATGACCGGAAATCGGCGGCGCGGGCCGCGGCGTTCGGGCCGGGGTTGGCCGTCTGGCGTCCGCTGCTGCTCCACGTGCTGCCGGATGACCGGCAGCGGCGCACCCCCGCAGGACGCAGCGAAATGGAAGGGAGACCGGTGGTCGCCAGCGGCTGTCATGGGCCGGGCGTAGATTCTGGTGTTGTGCTGGTCCGGTACCGTTACCGCCTGCGCCCCACCGCGGGGCAGCAGATGGCGCTGGCCCGGGTGTTCGGCTGCGCGCGTGTGGTCTATAACGATTCGCTGCGGCTGCACGAACAATCCCACGCGGCCGGGGTGAAAATCAGCGACAGCGAGGTGCAGCGGCGGGTGGTCACGCTGGCCAAGCTCACCCCCGGCCGGGCGTGGCTGGCCGAGGTGCCCTCGGTCGCGCTAGTGCAGGCGTGCAACGACGCCCGCCGCGCCTACCGGAACTGGTTCGATTCGCTGTCAGGCGTGCGGAAAGGCCGCCGTGTCGGGCACCCGGTGTTCCGCCGCAAGCACGGCAAACAGTCAATCCGGCTCACCCGCAACGGGTTCAGTCTCCGTGGGCAGCGGTTGTATGTGGCCAAAGTCGGCGAGATCCGCCTCCACTGGTCCCGGCCGCTGCCGTCCGTCCCATCTAGTGTCACCGTGATCCGCGAGCCAGACGGCCGCTACTACGCCTCCTTCGTCGTCGATCGGCCAGCGACACCGCTGCCCGCATGCGCGCGGGAGGTTGGCGTCGACCTGGGGCTCAACCGGCTCGCCGTCACCTCCGACGGACAGATCATCGCTAACCCGCGGTTCCTGCGGGCGAAGGAGCGCAAGCTGGCACAGGCGCAGCGGGCGCTGTCGCGCACGGCCAAAGGCTCTGCGAACCGGGTCAAGGCGCGCCGCCGGGTCGCAGTCCTGCACCGCAAAGTCCGCGAAACCCGCCTCGATCACGCACACAAGAT
>WNFX01005524.1_pt1 | contig 12171 bp, 8 predicted proteins | sample 5400111 | NCBI WGS metagenome assembly WNFX01 (sample SAMN13153363, study PRJNA577476) | soil metagenome | isolation source: 40 cm soil or saprolite under grassland replicate 1 | place: USA:California | collected 2016-06-15
AGGCCTGATCCGTGAGCGGTCCCCGCGCCTGCGCGGCGATGAACGTCTCCTGCCCGAAGTAGGGCATCTCTTGGGTCTCGTTTGCCGCGTTGAACGCGATCAGGTCCGCGAGCGTGCGCGGCTTTACGGCGCCGGGCATCGTGGCGAGGTAGGCGTTCAGATCCGTCTTGAATTCGTACTGCAGCACGTCGCGTTCGTTCGTACCCAGCTGGCCGGCCGTTTCGATGGGGGCGGGGTCGACAACGTCGGCGCCCTGGGCCTTCAGGACCGCGATCGCCTGCTCCAGCACCGTGTCCACGATCGGATTGTTGCCGGTGCGTGCCAGGACACCGATGCGTGCCCCCTTTAATCCGCTCGCATCGAGAAACGCGGTGTAGTCCTTCGCGACATGGCCTTGCGCGTCCGCCGTCGCTGGATCGCGCGGATCCACCCCCGCGAGCGCCGTCAGCAGCGCGGCGGCGTCGGCGACGGTGCGAGCCATCGGTCCCGCAGTGTCCTGGCTGTGGGCGATCGGGATGACTCCGCCGCGGCTCACGAGACCGACCGTCGGCTTCACGCCGACGATCCCGCACGTGTTCGCCGGGCTGATGATCGACCCGTCTGTTTCGGTCCCCACCGCGACGGCGCAGAGGTTGGCGCTCACCGACACCGCCGACCCGGAGCTCGAGCCCGACGGCGTGCGGTCCAGCACGTAGGGGTTCCGGCACTGGCGACCGCGGCCGCTCCAGCCGCTCGACGAGCGGCTGGACCGGAAGTTGGCCCATTCCGAAAGATTCGCCTTGGCGAGGATCACGGCGCCGGCGGCGCGCAAGCGCTCGACAATGGACGCATCCCGCGCCGCGAAGTTGCCCTCGAGTGCGAGCGAGCCCGCGGTCGTCTGCATCTTGTCGTGCGTGTCGATGTTGTCCTTGACGATGACCGGGATGCCGTGGAGGGGACCGCGCACCTTGCCGCGGTGCCGCTCGGCATCCAGCGCGTCCGCGATCGCGAGCGCTTCGGGATTCGTCTCGAGGACCGCGCGCAGGGTGGGACCCTGGCGGTCGAGCGCGGCGATGCGGTCCAGGTAGGCTTGCGTGACGCCGCGCGCCGTCAGTCGCCCGGCTTTCATGCCGTCCTGGAGCTGGGCAATCGTCGTTTCCTCGAGCGCAAACGCCTGCTTGCTTGCGCGCGCATCTGGTAGCACGGCGCCGACCACGGCGAGAGAGGCGAGCTCCGCGAATTCGCGGCGCGAGAGGGGGTTCGACGGATCACTCGGGGTCATTTTGGTCCTCGTCCTTGATCGACATCCTTCTCCCAATCGGCCAACGCGCCCTTCAACGCGACGACGATGTCGGGATGCCGCGCCGCGAGATCGGTGCGTTCGCCGGGGTCGTCGCCGAGATCAAACAGCAGGTATTGGCCGCCGTCGACCAGCAACTTCCAGCGACCGGACCTGACGGCCTGCTGCTGGCGATTGGGGCGATTGATGCGCCAGAAGAGCCGGCGTTCGACCACCGGGGAGTCACCCCGCAGGAGGGGCAGCAGGTCGATCCCATCCGGGTGGTAGCCCTCGGGCAGCGGTGTTCGAGTGGCCGCGAGGATCGATGCCGTGAGATCGAAGGTGATCGCTACCTGGGCTGACGTCTTGCCGGCAGGGATCTGCCCGGGCCACCGCAGGATGAGCGGCACGCGGATGCCCCCTTCCCACAGCGTCCCCTTGCGGTGGTAGAGGGGCGCATTGCGCGACAACCACTCGCCGCCATTGTCATTGGTGAAGATCACCAGGGTGTTGTTCGCCAGACCGCGACGTTCCAGCGCCGCCAGGATCTCGCCCACGCCCTGATCGGCGCGCTCCAGCATCCGGACATAGTCCTGCCGTGTGGCCGGGACGGAATCGTCGGGCATCTGAACGAGCCGACTCGGCGACGTCCTCTCTGCCTTCGACGGGGGGGGACGATCGGGAGGCTCGAAGGGCCAGTGGACGGCGTTGTAGGCGACCTCGAGGAAGAAGCGGCCGTCCGCATGGCGGGTGACGAAACTCACGGCACGTCGTGTGATCTCGTCGGTCAGGTAGCCGGCGGGCTCGACCGGCGTCGTATTCTCGTACAGATCGGATTGCCCCGTGCCGGCCGCGTCGACACCGCTCGAGTAATAATCGTGCGCACCGCCCAGGAAGCCGTAAAACTCATCGAACCCGTGGGCCATGGGCCCGAACTCGGGTTTGAAGCCGAGGTGCCACTTGCCGAAGAGGCCTGTCGCGTACCCGTTCGTCTTGAGCAGTGCCGGGAGCGAGGTTCCCAGGGCGGGCAGGCCGAGCTCTCGATCTGCAGGCCGCGCCAATGTGAGGACCCATTCGAAGCCGGCGCGCTGCTGGTAGCGGCCGGTGATCAACGCCGCGCGGGTGGGCGTGCACACGGCGCCATTGGCGTAGGCGTCTGTTAGACGCACGCCGTCGCGCGCCAGCCGATCGATGTTGGGCGTGCGCACGTCCGGCGCGCCGTAGCTCCCGAGGTCGCCGTAGCCCAGGTCGTCCATCAAGACGAGAACGACGTTCGGGGTAACGGCGGCGCGCGCTGGCGCTCGCTGGGCGCCGGCCGGCGCACTCACGCCGAGCAGCAGCGCGCCGAGGATGGCGGTTCGATGGTGCATCGGGAGAGCCTATACCTGTCGGCGGGTGCCTGCAAGACTCTCGACTAGAACGCCCAGCGTGAGGCGCTCACGTGATCCACCGGACGGCCGCGAGCACCAGGAACAGCAGCGGCGCCGCTCCCTGGATGACCGCGCCGCGACGCATGGCCGGAGCAGAACCCGCCAGCACGACCGCCGCACCCAGCATGAACAGACAATTCCAGTACACGAGGGTCCACCCGACGCGCGAACTCCCGATCAACACGAGCGCGAGTCCCGCGAGCGTCCCGAGCGCGAGGAACAGATTGTAGAAGCCCTGATTGAACGCGAAGAGTTTGGTGGCGTCCGCTTGCTCGGGACTCTGGCGAAAGCGCGCGCGCACTTGTGGCGTGGTCCACAGGAGGCTTTCCATGCAGAAGATCACGACGTGCACCAGCCCCGCGGCGATGGCCGCCAGCCACATGATCGCGGTCAGCGGACCCGCTCGAACGGGACATTCAGAATCTGATACCGCTGCCAGTCCCGAAAGTCGAAGTGCCACCACTCGCTCGGGTTCACCGTGAACCGTTCGGCCTCCAGCACGCGACGCAGGAGGGCCCGATGCCAGCGTTGGCGCGATGTGCCGCCGGGATAATCGGACAGGGCCCGTGGCGTCGCTTCGTCGTAGGTCGACGGCATCTCGACCGGTGCACCGGTCGCCAGGTCGTAGAGGGTGAGATCCACCGCGGCCCCGCGGTTGTGTTTCGACCCACGCGCCGGATCGGCCACGAGCCAGCGCGATGCCGGCGGTGTCGCGTCCCAGAACACTTTCGTCACGTACCACGGCCGGTACGCATCGTGGATGAGAATCCCATACCCGAGCGGCCGCAGGACCCGCGCCGCCCGCACGAGGGCGAGCGCCGCCGGCCGCTGCAAGAAAGCGCGGGCCGAGGAATAGACGACGGTGCCGAGGAAGTTGTTGGTCGTGGCGTAGCGGATATCGAGTCGGATCGTCGCATCCAGCTTGGAGGGCTCCACCAGGTCGGGCGCCAGAAACGCGCCGGTCTCGGCGGGCGGCGTGAGCTTATGATCGATCCGGAGCAGCTCCGTCACTGAGCGAACGGGCTGCAGGCGCAGTTGTCCCCCGTCTGCCGGCCCCATCTGGAGGCGCCGCAGGACGACCTGTCCCACCTGGATCTCGCCGGGCCGGAAGGCGATGCGGTCGGCGTCGTAGGGTCCGCGACCAGAGAACGTGAACAGGGACTCCGCCGCCTGCGCGAGGCGCATGGGCGCTCGAGGCCGAAGCAACGCGACGAGCGCGCCGCCATCCTCATAGACGTACAGCGTGTCGTGGTCCGACGCGTACGCGCCGATCAGGCGCAGCCAGGCGCTCGGCGCGATCGCGGGTTTCGGCGGCAGCGAGTCGGGGAGGGAACCCTGCAGCAGCAGCGCAAGTGCGATCAACGAGTTACGCCAAACGTGAACACGGTCCGTGAACGATACGTCGCGCCGGGCCGCAGGATCGTCGACGGGAAGTTGGGGTGATTGGGCGAATCGGGAAAATGCTGGGTCTCCAGGCACAGGCCGGTGCGGTGTGCGTACACGCGGCCGCCCTTTCCTTTAATAGTGCCGTCGAGGAAGTTGCCGGCGTAGAACTGCACGCCCGGCTCGGTCGTGCTGACATCGAGGGTGCGCCCGCTCGCCGGCTCCACGACGCGCGCCGCGTGCGCGAGCCCGGGCCCGCTGCGTCGGTCGAGCACCCAGTTGTGATCGTATCCGCGACCAAACCGCAGCTGCTCGTTGTCCTGGCCGATCCGATCGCCGATCCGCGTCGCAGTTCGAAAATCGAACGGCGTCCCCGCCACAGGGGCGATCTCGCCAATGGCAATCACGGCCGAGTCGACGGGCGTGAATGCCGACGCGTCGATCGTCAGGAGGTGATCGAGGATGGTGCCGCCCGGCGTGCCGTGCAGGTTCCAGTACGTGTGCTGCGAGAGATTCAGCGGGGTGGCTTTGTCGGTCGTGGCCCCGTAGTCCACGATCAGCTCATCGCGCGGGGTCAGGGTGTAGGTCACGCGCGTGACGAGCGTACCCGGGTAACCCTCTTCACCGTCCTTGCTCGTGTACTGTAGTGTGACGCCGGCGCCGCTGTCGGTCTGGAACGGCTCGCCCGTCCACAGGACCTTGTCGAATCCGCGGACGCCCCCATGCAGCGTGTTCCCTCCGTTGTTCTTGGCGAGGTGGTACGTCGTGCCGTCGAGGGTGAACTGCGCATTCCGGATGCGATTCGCGTACCGACCGACGATCGCGCCGAAGTACGGCACGTTGTTGAGATATCCCGCGAGACTGTCGAAGCCGAGCACGACGTCGTCGAGGCGTCCGGAGCGGTCCGGGGTGCGGATCGATGTGATGATGGCGCCGTACGTAATCAACTGCACTTCGATGCCGTGCGCATTCGTGAGCGTAAAACGCTCGACCCCGCGCCCGTCGGGTAACTGCCCGAATGGGGCGCGCGTCACGCGAGCGCGCGACGTGTCGCGCAGCACAAAGAGCACGGACGGATCAACCGGATAGCGACCGAAATGCGCACCATAGATCGCGAGGCCACCTGGCAGGGAAGGATCGACCTCCAACCTAACGATCATCTCACCGCTCTGGGCGCCCTCCCGGATCGCGTCGGCGGAGATCGGCACGCGTAGCAACTCCCCGTACGAACCTGCTTCGTACAGATGCCCGTCATGCGGCTGGGCGTGCCAGCTCAGGATGCCGCGCGAATCGGCCGGATCGTCGGGCAGCTCCCAGCGCCCCGCGGCTTGACCGTTCACGCGCACGCTGACCGCGCTGGGGAATTTCGTAACTCCTGTCATCGGATAGCTGTTGGGATTGCGGCTCGGATCGTGGAAGCCGCCGCCGCGCATGTAGTCGCCATTGGCCGCGGCGGTCGAATCGCGATCCTTGCCGTTCAGCCGCTTGGCTGATGCCTCGAGGAGAAACGTCGCGCCGGCGACGTCGCTCGCGGCGAGGCCCGCGGGCCAGGGAATCGCGTACTCGAAGAACCCACTCCCCGCGCCATTCAGTTTGCGATCGTCGAGCACGGCCCACTGCTTGAGCGTCCAGTGGCCATCGCGCACGGCGGTGGCCGGAACCCGAGCGACGCGGATGTCCGGACGGTCGGGCAGGATGCCCTCGACGACGAAGGTCGTAAAGTTGCGCTGCAGCACAGAATCTTTTGCATCGACGAGCCGCGTGGCCAGCACGACTGTCGCGGGCTCGTTCGGCAGCGTGATCGCGAGCGGTGCCAGGGGCTGCGACATCCACGGCCGGTACGGCACGCGCCGCTCCGACGTCTCCCACGTGCGCCGCTCCCCCAGTGAATTCCAGCCGTACAGCTCGGTGCGCAGGGTGAGCGAGTCGCCGAATTTGGTATCTGTCAGGAACGACGCGTAGAGCGGGACGTCAACGTGCTCACCCGCACGGACCGTGCGGCTCAGCTCGGGATCGCCCACCGCGATGTACAGCGGCGCGTGCAGATCCCGCAGCGACATTCCGGGCACGATCTCGCCGAGGCCCGTCTCTTTCCATGAGCGGTCGTAGCGCCAGTAGCCATTCCACTCGTTGATGACGTCGTGGTGCTCGGTGTAGAGCCAGCCGCACAGCTTGGGGTGACGGCGAAACGCGTTGATCGCACGATGGTAGTCCCAGCTCCAATCGACGTCGCCGGTGCTGCCCTCGTAGCCCCACACGTTGCCGAACTCCGAATTGCACATCGGCTGCGCTGCCTGGCGCCATGCGGACCGGAAGTTCCAGGTGGAGCCGGGGAAGGTGCTGTCGCTCACCTGTTGATCGCGCGCCTCCCAACGCCAGCCGGGCAAATAATCGTGCCAGGTGTTGAGGTCGGTCTCGGTGTGCCCGCTGCCGCAACAGATCGAGTTGTCTTCGACGAGCCGCGTCGGATCGAGCGACTTGGCCAGACGGTAGTCACGGGCGACGCGGCGCTCGGTGGTGGGCAGGTAGCGATCGTGACCAGCGATTTTCGTCGCGAGGCCCCAGGTCTCGTTGAACAGCACCCAGGCGAACACCGACGGATGGTTGTAGTCCCGCGCGATCATGCCGCGCAGCGCGGCGTCGTGCTCCGTGAACGCCGCGGAATCGGGCGGGCCCCACCAGTTCGGTACGTCGGCCATGATGAGCACGCCCAGGCGATCGGCCCAATACAGTTTGCGCGGCGCCTCGATCTTGATGTGTTCGCGCAGGCCATTCAGTCCGATCAGGCGCGCCCGGGCGATCTCATCGCGCAGGACGCTATCGGTGGGATATGTGTAATAACCCTGCGGGTGGTAGGCCTGGTCGAGCGCCAGCTGCAGGTAGATGGGCGAGCCATTGAGCGCGACGTAGCGGTACGTCGTGCCAGGTAGGTCGACGACGCCGATTGTCCGCAGGCCGAAATAAGTCTGGACCAGGTCCTGAGCGAGTCCACGGCCGCTCACGCTCACCGCGACCTCGTGCAGAAACGGATCGTCGAGCGACCAGCGGCGTGCGCCGGGGAGGGGAATGTCGAGATGGGCGGTGCTCGCGCCGCGCGGGATCTCGTGCGTGACCACGGGGCCCCCCCCCTCCCCAGCGCGATTGGTGAATGCGATGCGCAGGGTGAGCCCGCGCGGTGCGGGTTCGTGGAGTCGCACGTCGACGCCGACGCCCGCGAGGTCGGGCTGCGGGGTGAAGTGCACGAACTCCAGCGGGTCGCTGCCGCGCGCTTCGAGATACACGGTCTGCCACATCCCACGCGCTCTGCCGTAGCCCTGCTTTCCTTCGAGCTTGAAGGCGTGCGGCGTGTCGTCGACACGGACAACCAGCCGCTGTGACTCGCCGAGTCGCGCGTGGGTCAACTCGAAGGCGAACGGCGTGTAGCCCCCCTGGTGCTCGCCCAGCTTGTGGCCGTCGAGCCAGGCGGTGGTGCGCCAGTCGGACGCTCCAAAGACGACAAAGACGCGACGGCCGCGCCACGCGTCGGGCACCGCAATGGTGCGGGCATACCAACCGATGTCCCCGCTGTCCGGAACGCCGGAGAGCGGCGCTCCCCACGAAAACGGGACGAGGATCTCGCGTCCTTGAGGGAGCCCCCGGGTTGGCCACGCCTCGCGCTGGCCTCCGCCCGGCGGATCGAACGCGAACTGCCAACGGCCGTTGAGATTCAGCCACTGGGCGCGTTGGAAATCGGGACGCGGATGCTCGGGAAGGGGAATGCTGTCGGCGGAGACAATGAGGAGCGCGAGAATGAGGTACATGCACTTAAAGCTTCCACGACGATGGCTCGGGGCGCAACTGTGACAAAGAAACCGTGGCGTCTGAATTAGCGTTCATACCCTAGACCCAAATCCATGAGTGCAACCCAGCGTTTGACTCGAGCGGCCTTCGGGGCTGTGCAGCGCGCCTCACCGCGCCTCGCCGCGGTGTGGGCGGAGCGGATTTTCTGCACTCCGCCGCGCCGCCCGATCAGCGAGCGGATGGCCACCTGGCTGCGGGAGGCGCAGCGCTTCACGGTCACCGTGGGTGGACGGCGCGTCGCGGCCTGGTCGTGGGGCGAGCAGGGCCCCGGCGTGCTGCTGGTGCACGGTTGGGGGAGCCGCGGCGCGCGTTTCGTCGATCTCGGCAACGCGCTGCTCTCCGATGGATACCGCGTGGTGAGCTTCGATGCGCCGGGACATGGCGCGTCGTCCGGCCGGCTCAGCTCTGGCCCGGAATTCGCGCGCGCCGTGCAGGCTGTGGCGAACGCGGTCGGGCCGGTCAGCCACGTGGTCGGGCACTCGCTGGGAGGGTTCGCCACGGCGCTGGCGATGGGACGCGGTCTCGCGATCCGCCGCGCCGTGTTCCTCGCGCCTTCGATCGACGTGAACAGCTACAGCGCGCAGTTCCAGACGTTGCTCGGCATTGAGGCACCGGTGATGGCCTCGATGCGAGGTCGTCTGGAGCGGCGGCTCGGGTTCTCGTGGAAGGACCTCGACGTCGCCGCCTGGGCCCCGGGGATGCGGGCGCCGCTGCTCGTGATGCACGATCGCGACGATCGCGAGGTGGGTTGGAATAACGGCGCGGCCATCGCGAAAGCGTGGCCGGGCGCCGAGCTGGTGACCACCACAGGGTTGGGGCATCACCGCATCGTGAGCGATCCTGCGGTCATCCGTCAGGTTGTGGCGTTTCTGAATCGAGCCTAGTCGAGCACGCCGCCGTCAGAGTTCACGCAGCCGTCAGAGTTATAGTAGGGGCGCAGCATGCTGCGCCCCTACATTTTGCTCCCGGCTTCGCCCCTACGTTTTGCTCCTGGCCTCGCGTGTTTCTGGCGTCGGCGCTTACTGCACGACGACGCTGCCCTGCATCTGCGGATGGATGTGGCACGAGTAGGTGTAGGTGCCGGCGACCGCAAACTCCCGTTCGACCGCCACGTTCGCGTTGTTGCCGCCGATGTCGGCCGGCGCACCCGTCTGTGCGGCGAAGAAGACGTTGTGAGCGACAGATCCGAACGTGAACCTGACAATGTCGCCGGCGCTCACGTGGAGCGTCGCGGGTGTGAAGGTGATGGCGTTTGTCGCCGCCACGGTGTTGGCCGGTGGAGGCGGCGCTCCCGTCGAACCGTAACCACTGCCGCATCCGGTCAGCAGGACTGCCAACGTAACGAAGGTAAAGCGCGTCTTTGTCGTGAACATGTGACCCTACCTGGTATGTGGTTCGATCAATTTCACCGGGGAGCCGCCCGCGGTATTGAGCGGAACTGCCGTGCGCTTTTGAATGTTCGTGCTGCATGAGCGAACCCGTTCTGCTCGAGTCGATCGTCGCGCGTGGCCAAGTCACGCGGCGCGACAGTCACTCCGCGATCGTGACGAGTCAGGCGCTGGATTGGCCGGGCATGCTCGTCGAGGCCGGGCGCAACGACGTCGCGGCGGTCGACGACCTGGTGGGCGATCAACACTACCTGTCCCTCAACCTCGACTCGGCGCCGCTGCAGCTCGAGGTCAAGCAGTCGCACGGGTTTCAGCAGTACACCGTTCCCCCGCAGAGTCTCTGGGTGAGCCCCAGCGCCGATCCGATCACGCTGCGACTCAACAGCACGTTGCACTACCTGCGCGTTTCGATCGATCCGCTGCACCTCGGTCGCCTGATCAGCCCATCGCTGGATGAGGTCGGACCGGTGCGCCTGCGGCGCACCTACGCGGTGCAGTCCCCGCAGATGGCGCATTTGATGCTGGTGCTGCGGGCGGAGGCTGACGATCGCAATCCGGGTGGGTTGGCGACGATCGAGGCGGTTACGACAGCGCTCGGCAACCTACTGGTGCGGGAAGCGGGCATCGAGCAACCGCGGCCCGCCCGCGTGCACGGCGGGCTGTCATCGCTCGCCAAGCGCCGAGTGCTCGAGTTGATCGATGCCGGCCTCGACGCGCGGTTGACGATCGAATCGCTCGCTCAAGAGGTCGGCCTCTCGGCCGCGCATTTCGCGCGCGCGTTCAAGCAGACGCTTGGCCGAGCGCCGCATCAGTATCTGCTGGGACGCCGGTTGGAGCGGGCCCGCCAGCTCATCGAAACGACCGATGCGAGCCTGTCGGACATCGCGCAGCGCACCGGGTTCGCCGATCAGGCTCACTTCACGAGACTCTTCAAGCGCGCCTTCGGCACGACTCCCGGTGCGCTGGTGCGGGCACTGCACTAGCCGCGCTACGGCGTCAGCACAGCCGAGACGAACGCTGCTCGCTGAGTCGCTCCATCAAACGGTACTGCGTCGAAGCCCAGGCCGAGGGTTCCACCCGCTCGAACCGCGGACCATCGCAGTGAGCTGGTCGGAGAGAGCGCCCATCCAGGCTGAAATCCCGCGACGCCGGTGAGCTCGGGGATCACCAAGTCGTATACCCCGCCGATCTGCAGCGCGTACTCCTGCGTCATCGATACGCTGACCTGCCGAGTGCTGTCCTCCTGGTACGACACCGACGTCTCGCGTCCGTATTCGCTCTGATTCACGAAGCGCGCGCCGAGCCGGAGCGTAGGTGACGTGGCGATCGTGCTGAACGTCGGCGGAATCACGTCCGCGCCGAGACCGAGCGTGTAGTCCTGCACGGCATGGAAGTAGCGGCCGGCGCTCCGCACGCTGTTCGGAACTGCCCCGTGACCTGAGGCAAACAGCACCTGCAGATCGCTCGGAAGCAGTCGCGCCTCCGGCACCACGAAGTACGGCCGGGTCGTTCCGATATCCTGTCCGGTGACGACGCCAAACGTACTGCTGAAGCTGCTGGTGATCAGGCGGGTGGAGATGGCCGCGCCGCCGCCGGCCGTTCCCGCCAGCGATACGTTCGACACCGCCGGCGCAAACGCCTCCGGCGCGGCGAAGTCGAGCACCGGCAGCGTTGCGCCGTCGGGAAGATCGATGCCGCGTCGCAGAATCATCTGGGGAATCGAGTCAATGCCGTTGGTTCTCACGACGCGCGTCGCGAGGATATCCTGCGGACCTGGAGGAAGAACGTCGAGCACAAACTCGCCGCCGGTGGCGGGGTGCGCGAGCGCTTCCGCAAAGAAGCCCGCTCTGATGATCGCGAACTCGTTGGTAGCCAATCCTGTCACGCTGCCGAGTAATGACTTCACCACGGCAGGACCGCAGAACCGTGGATTCGTGAACCCCACAATCGCGAGCTCCTCCGGAGCGCCAAAGAGGACTTGCAGGCTGGTAAGTCCCGAGCCAGCCTGAAACACGGTCGCGATGCCGCCCCGCGGCGAGGCGATGGTGGTCTGGAAGACGACGTTGCCGTTGGAGGTGGCCGGCAGCGCCCGAGTCCACGCTCCGTCTCCGTCCTGGAACGCCACCCACATGGGCTCCTGTCCAGCGCAGTAGGCCACCGACACGTTAGCGGGCGGAGGGGGTGGGGGCGGGGGCGCCGAGATTGTGTGATCAGTGCAGGCGGATAGAATCAGCAGCAGCGGTACCAACACGGTAAGCGAAAGGCGATTCATCGGGCCGTACTCGCGGTGTAGGACGGTCGAAGGATGCGGCAATGGGTTGCCCGAGTATTGGACAAAGCTCCGATGTGGTTTTGAACGTTCCTGCGGTGTTGCTGGACCACCGAAACGGCGTCACTTTATCGCCGAGTGTGCATTCTGGAACTCTGGGCGTGCAGCGGGTAGGCGTAGGGTTACAGAGCCTGGGTGTCGGCGAGGAGACCGATCAGATGGCGAAGACAATTGAAAAGCAGGAGCTCACCGAGGTCAGTGAAGCACAGATCGCCGTGCATTGGAAGGAAGAGGAATACTACCAGCCTTCCGAGACGTTCAAAGCGCAGGCGAACATGCGCGACCCCCGAATCTTCGAGCAGTTCACCCTCGACAAGTTTCCCGACTGTTTCAAGGCGTACGCGGACATGCTGACGTGGTTCGAGCCGTATCGCACGGTGCTCGACACCAGCGACGCCCCATTCTGGAAGTGGTTCGCCGGCGGAAAGATCAACGCCTGCTACAACTGCGTGGACCGCCATCTCGAGCAATACCGCGATAAGCCTGCGTTCATCTTCGTGGCCGAGCCGGAATCCGAATCGGACGTGCGGATCACATACCAGG
>WNFX01009779.1_pt1 | contig 12169 bp, 11 predicted proteins | sample 5400111 | NCBI WGS metagenome assembly WNFX01 (sample SAMN13153363, study PRJNA577476) | soil metagenome | isolation source: 40 cm soil or saprolite under grassland replicate 1 | place: USA:California | collected 2016-06-15
AAAATAGGGAGTGAATCTTTCTGGTTAGAAGCTTACCGAGAAGGTTATACATACATCGTATATGAAAAAGATTACGCCACCAGACATTTGAAAATTGGAATTGTTCCAAACCCAGACAATGCTCCTAGTTGGCTTAAGCTAGAGCCGCTCTTCGGGAACCCGATTGATGAACTTGTTGTGTATCGCATTCATTTTATCAATCCACCAAGTGACAGAGGAGAGATTTGCAAAATGGATTCAAACGGGCTTTGGGAAGTACAATCTCCAAAATAGGGAACTGGAATTGAGATTGTCTTTCATGATTTTGTTTTAGTATGCTCCCTTTCCAATCAAGACGGCCCAGCTTTGGAGTGCCCGGAGATTTGCAGGTCGATTACATGATAAATGTTTCAAACCCTCCCGTCGAGATTGAAGCCACCTGCCAAAAAAATTCACCGAAGGGCTGGGAAATCCATCTTCCCGCCCCATAACAGACAGATAACACTATGCAGAAAAACAAGCTATTAGCGGGCCTTGGAGAAGCTACCCTGCTGCTATGGTCTTTGATATGCCTGGTAATTTTCATGTATTTTCCGGGAGCATTAAGTCATATTCACGGCACGTCACTCTATGATTTTCCGATGCTGGCGGAGAAATTATCAAGGATAAACATCACAACCTATCTCCTCAATACTTTGGTGTCTTTTCTTGGGGTGTTGTTTTTCGGGGTTGCCTGTATTTCGCTTGGGAAAAGCCTCGCAACAATTTTTCAGCTAGATAAAGAGAAAGAAATCGACTCTCATCCTCTTTGGAGCGTGCTTTTCCCGACCTATTTTTTGCTTGGCAGCATAGCATTCTCGCTTATCTTTTTGACCTTGGCATCTCTTTTCCACCTGTCCAAGTTGCATTCCATCATCATTTTAAGTCTGGGTCTGCTGTCTGGTCTGGGACGATTCAGGAGAGTCCCAACCATCGATGTGCGGTCATATACTGGCCAAGAAAAGATCATTGTGGCATTATCCGTTGCTATTCTCACTGTATCTCTGTTTCAATCCTCGGCGCGTATTAGTTACGATGCATCTTCAATTTATTTTTCCAATGCCAAGCTGACTGCTCTTGAGCATCACGCGGGATATTTTTTGGATAATACCTTTGTTGCCAGTGTATTCCAATCCACAATCATATATTCGGTGATCATTCAAATCTTTGGGGATCAGTCCGCCCGCATGATCTCGTGGCTGTTGGGAGCAGCAACCATTTCCTTTGGAGTTGCGCTTGCCGGGTTCGCTGACTCATCTAAATTGGCGCGTCGTATCCTACCCGCCTTGATTCTCACCTCAACTGCATTTCTGGATCTCATGGGCGACGGCAAAGTGGATTTATTCAGTTCCGCGTATTCCCTCGCCGCCGTGTATTGGTTCGTGAAGGCTGGAACGTTTCGTCAAAACCGGTACCCTTTTATTCTTTCGGGTGTTTTGATCGGTTACGCTTGCATTTTGCGCCCACAAAATACTTTTTTGCTAGGCATGTTCGTTGCGATCCATACTTTGCAACAATGGCGAGCCGGACACTCCACTATTAAACTATTTGCACGTCAGGTAGGATGGATGATACTGGGCGCCATCGGGTTTGCTTTGTACCATTTGTTGATCAACAAAATCATTCTTGGTTCCCCATTTGCCTTTTGGTCTTCAGTGACAGCAATAGATCCGGCCAACGGACCCTGGGGGTACAAGCCCAGCACGATTTGGATGTATCGTTTGTTGTACCTGTTCATCGTCTCATTCACGAACACAGGGGCAAGTCTCGGAAACATATCCCCACTGGTCATCGCCTGTCTGCCTTCATTGGCAATCACAGAAGTCCGCAGGCGAGGCGCTTTTTCAAAGAATGCTTCCCAGCTTTATATTTCTACCGGACTTGTACTTTTTTCGTGGATCATTTTGTTTTTTACAATCGTCGAGATTCGGTATGTGATTTTCCTATGGATCATTCTGTTTATTCCCTTAGCAGAGGTCATTGCAGGAATGTTCGTATCAGAATCTCTCCTGTTGAGGAGAACCAGTTTCTTCTGGGTTATTCTGCTAATGAGTTACATCCTGATACGATCCGCATATATTTCGGCCTCCACCTTCTCCCCCGTGGATGGACAGGGAAACCCTTATTGTTTTGACAGTGCATTATGCGAACAGATCTCGTCCATCAATGAAATTGCTGCACCCGGCGAGCGAGTCCTGACTTTGAGTGCCTTTCGTTATTACTTGCGTACAGACCTTTTCGCCTGCTCTACTCAGCATACAGAATATAAAATTTTGGCAGACCTATCTGTCCAAAACGAAGACCAATTCTGGAGTGAAGTGTATCGCCAGGGTTATAAATACATTGCTTATGAAAAAGGCTATGCGTTAGACCATGTACAACTGAAGGTTATCCCAACTCCGCAGAATACTCCAGACTGGATCGAATTGGAGCCAATTTACGGTCAACCTGGAGATTTACATGTCACATATCGAATCAATATCAAGAATCCACCTACCAGTACACAGGCGAATTGCAGAATGGATGCGACTGGCATCTGGGAAGTGAAATACACACACTAGGAAAATATTCGTTTAGACTAGCATCGATTCATTTTCTCTCAATATGCCCCTCTTCCAATCAAGACGACCCAGATCGTCCGCAAAATGATTTCGAGATCTAGCCAAATGGAATAATTTTGAATGTAATAGAGATCATCCTCGATGTGTAAATACAACGGTCTATCACTTCGGCCGTTAATCTGCCACCAACCTGTCATCCCTGGCAGAACATCAAAGCGCTTTTGTTGCCAAGGCTCATACATTTCAATCAAATAAGGTAGCTCGGGACGCGGGCCGACTAAACTCATCGTACCAGAGAGAACGTTGAAGAGTTGTGGCAGTTCATCAAGACTAAAGCGACGAAGCAAGCGCCCTACACGCGTGATACGAGGATCATCCTTTGTTTTGTAAATTAGATTCCCATCTGTATCGCGCTTCTCTACTTGACTTTGTAATTGTTCCGCGTTTTTGATCATGGTCCTGATTTTGAATATCTCAAATAATTGCCCATTCTTGCCTACCCGTTTTTGACGAAAAATGACGGGAGAACCATCCTCAAAATACACCATCAACACCGATAAAGTCATTAACGGCAAGGTCAATATCAAGGTGAAAAGACCAAACACGAGATCGAAGGCGCGCTTAAGCATGCAAGAATAATAAGATACTTCCAATAGTGTTGAAGCATTTTATTTTACTACTTCATATTTTCTTAACTAGCAAGTATCACAGAAGGATTTTCAGCATCAAGCTTTGACGAGAAAAGGCTTATCGGCATCAGCGAGTTTCGCTTGAAGTTCGCGCTTCATCGCAGCCAAAATTTCGGAGTGGGATTGACTGAGATCAAATAATTCTTCGGAATCTGTCTTCAGGTTGTATAACTCATAAACATTATCGTAACCGGGGTAGCCGGCGTACCAGATCAGCTTGTAATCTCCTTTGATCATCGCAAAGGTTGCCCTCGTCATCGGATCACGCGAGGGGTCCTTCTTTGCCTCCATCGCAAATACGGACTGTTCAGCGCGCTCCTCCCCACCAAAGCCAGGCAACACATTTCCATCCAGCCAGTCTGGCGAAGAACTTCCCGTTATTTTTAGTAAAGTTGGAAGGATATCCACGCAACTGGTCGGGGAATAGATGTCCCGGCGTTCTGACTGCCCCGGCGCGGAAATGATCAAAGGAACATGGATTACCGGATCATATAATAACGGCGTGACATGCCCACTAACGCCCCGTTCAAAAAGCTGGCCATGATCAGAAGTAACAATGAGATAACTGTTATCAAGAATGCCCGCATTTTGCAAACGAGCATAAAGCCGTCCAAATTCAGCATCTACATTGGCAATATATTCGTCATACTGACGCCTGGCTTCATTCAGCCCATCATCAGACAGACCCGCGGATAAAGGATGAGTCGGCTTTGGCATCGGCTCCCAATCATCCTCATCGAACAATCCAATGAAGCGGCGATTGGGAAAGTAAGGTTCATGCGGCGGCCAAAGATGGAAGTAGCCAACAAAGGGTTTCTGTAGGCGAATGATTTCCTTCGCAACCCCATCAAAAACCTGTTCAAGCACAAAGTAAAGCTTATATTTAAGAAAATTTGGAATTCCGCGCGGATACTCTTTTCTTATTTCCCTGAAGCTAAACTCATTCTCTAAGTAGCTACGCAATTTATCAAAGAAAGAGAAATAGAGCGAACCTGGGATTCCGTAATCTTGCTCAAGAAAATCCTCATCCGCGCGAAATGCGAGCAACGGGTCTTTTTGCCAAAAATTGCCGTTGTAATGGATATCATTCGCGAGGCTGTAAGCCGTCGACTTAATATGAACGTCAATGTCCTTGTCAAATTGGTACAAAAAAAGATCTGCCCACAGATTCTGCGCGAATGCCGCTTTCTGATAAGAACCGTCAATTAACCGAAACAAGTTGTGGTCAGCTAATTTTCTTAAGATGACCCCAGCCTGCTGAAACGCTCGATGCGTCCATGGATAAGTGCCTGTTAATAAAGACGCTGTGCCCGGAGAAGTAAAATTCCCAGCGGCATAGTGGCGGTGATAGACAGTTGCCCTTTCTGCAAACCGCGTGAGATTAGGGGTAGTCAGCCGCGGATAACCCAGAAGCGAAAGATGGCGAGCAGAAAAGCAATCAAAGACCAAAATAATTATATTGGGAGTGTTGTTTAGAGACTGAGTCAACCGTTGGAGATTAGGTTGAAATAATGCTCCCAACATTCCTGCTGTATACAAAGTGGCTGATTTAATGAAATCCCTACGCGTAAGTTTCATAAAGTGTATTCTCCATCCCTCAGAGAATTCTGAGGATAATAACAAAAATTCCGATCAAACTTAATGGGAGACAAACATATAAAAAAATGGTCAACCGATCCCCCAACGAAGTTATCGCTTGGTGTACCAGAGAAATTCGATCGACAAGCATGATGGCTAAAGCACAAGTGAGCGGCATTCCAATCATAAAAGAAATAACGGTGCTGCTTGATGGTAATTCAATCAGAGAGCTCAGGTCAAACAAAGCCACCCAAAAAGTAAGCGAATAGATGATGACACTCCCACGCACGAGAAATTTATCACTTAACCATCTGGATGGCAAAGTCAGGCTTGCCAATAGAAAGATAAACAAAATAATTGTAGCCTCAAGCAAACTTGATACCAGCAAATAAGACAAGACGACCGCTATCTCTCCAAGCGTTAAGAAATATAGCCAGCTTGGCACCTTCCAAAAGAATGCAATACTCGTCCAACTATAGACCAGACAAACGATGGTTGCATATAAGCCTAGGATTTCCCGGAGCGGTGGAAACTTTTTTCTAAACACCCTCATCAACTTTGATTCTCCTACAATTAAACCTAGCCTTCTGGCTAAAATAAGTTCTACATCCTATTTTCGTGGCGCGTAGCAAATCTGGAGCGATGGGCTATTTGCAAAATCAAGGACTTCAGAATAGGCAAATTATAGTCTGCAAAGTCGTTTATTTACATTTGAGCTTCTTTACAATATTCTAAGAATTCAGGTACAGAGCAGAGTGTAAAGGAAATAAAAAATCTCCCGACTAGGTCGGGAGATTTATCATTCTATTTCCTCTTTCCTCCACCGCCAGCTACAGCAGCCCGTGCTTCTGTCATGGAAGGAGCAGGAGCCTTGGAGCGGACCACTGCCCATCCAAGTATGCCAAGTAGGACGAGTGCCACGACCCAAACGACAATAATTGTTGAGCCGGCCGCGCCCGAATATTGCACCACGATGGGAGCAATGATCACTGAAACAAGGTTCACTACTTTGATCATTGGGTTCAATGCGGGCCCAGCCGTATCCTTGAACGGATCGCCGACCGTGTCACCCACCACACCCGCTTTGTGACGTTCGGAGCCTTTGCCGGTATTTTTCTTCAGATCCCTGGGTTCATCTTCAATCAACTTCTTGGCATTATCCCATGCGCCACCGGAGTTGTTGAGGAACACAGCCAACAACTGACCCGATACAATGATGCCCGCCAGGAAACCACCAAGCGCCTCAACTTGTAACGTGAGTCCCACCACAATAGGAGTCAGAATGCCAAGCAACGCCAGTGAAACCAATTCCTTCTGCGCGGCAGTCGTCGAAATGCTAACAGCCTGTCTGTAATCAGGCTTGATTTTGCCCTCTAACACACCTAATTTGAACTGACGGCGAACCTCCATCACGATCAACGCAGCCGCGCGGGCAACAGCTTGAATGGCAAATGAGGAAAACAGCCAGGGTAAAGCACCGCCAATCAGCATACCAACAAATACTTGGGGAGTATCAACCCGGATGCCAATCGCCTGAATCTGTTGAGCTATTGGAATACCGAGACTCGTCTGTGCCCGAGATACATCCACCAGGAACGAACCAAATAGAGAAACTGCTGCAATTACTGCGGAGCCAATCGCTACACCTTTGGTAATCGCTTTGGTGGTATTGCCAACTGCGTCGAGGTCAGCCATAATCTGCTGGGCATCTCTCGTCGCCTTATCGGTCTTCCCCGACCAAGCCATTTCGCCAATGCCATTCGCATTATCAGAGATCGGGCCGAACGAGTCCATTGCGACGTTGTTGCCTGTCAGAGTCAGCATACCGATGCCGGTCATTGCAACACCATACAAAATGAAGGTCGCGCGGTCCACGCCCGCTACGCCTGGAATTGTGCCGAAGATAAAGATGGAAGCGACAATGGTCATCGCGATTACGAGTACAGACCACACGGAGGATTCAAAGCCAACAGAAACACCATTAAGGATAAGAGTCGCCGGCCCCGTATCAGCAGCCTTCTTAATGTCATTAACAGGTGCCGCATGAGTTCCAGTGAAGTACTCTGTCAGACGGTCGATCAGAATAGCCAGTACCACGCCAACCCCTACAGCCATGGGCAGACGCCACCAGCCTCCCCATTGGTCCATTGCAGGAGTATTCAAATAGAAGAAACCAGCAATGAAGAATAACGCGGCAGAAATTACAGCCGAGGTCAAGAAGCCGCTAAAAATGGCCTTCATAGCATCTTCGCTCTTGCCGGTCTTTCCAGCCTTAACAAAGTACGTACCGATAATAGACGACAAGACGCCGATACCCCGCACCATGAGCGGGAAGATGATCCATGCTAACTGGCCGGTAATGTGCCAAAGAGCCAGACCAAGAATAAGTCCCGAAACAATGGTCACTTCATATGATTCGAAAATATCAGCAGCCATACCCGCGCAGTCACCGACGTTATCGCCGACGAGATCTGCCACTACAGCTGGATTTCTCGGGTCATCCTCAGGGATGCCTGCTTCCACTTTACCAACCAAGTCAGCGCCAACGTCCGCCGCTTTGGTGAAGATACCACCACCCACGCGCATGAACAGCGCTAAGAGCGTGCCACCGAAACCGAAGCCGAGCAGGGCATCAGGAGCAGCAATGCCCAGAATAATGAAGATGATCGTGCCACCCAGCAGACCCAGACCGTCAGTGAGCATACCGGTAATGGTGCCTGCGCGGTAAGCGATGCGCAATGCATCGCCGAACGCTCTGCGAGAGGCTGAGGCAACACGCACATTGCCCTCGACAGCCATACGCATCCCAAGCTGACCCACCAACAGCGAGAACGAAGCGCCCATCACAAAAGCGATGGCACGAGCAAAGCCAATAATCAAACGAACGCTGGCTTCACTTTGTGTTGGAAAACGCTCGAGTGCCTCAGGTGAGGGTGGGACAATATAGACAGAGAAAAATAATGCAACAGTCAGGATCGCAATCAAAGGCAAAATGGAGCGTAGTTGCTTGCGCAGATAAGCATCCGCGCCTTCCTTGATAGCATTCCAAACTTCCTGCATTTTTTCAGTCCCTTTATCTTCACGCAGGATTTGGCTGCGTAGGAAAACCGCGTACAAAAGGCCGAGTATGGCAATGCCAAACACGGTCCAGATCGCGATCTGCTCAAAAGGTTGTATTCCTTGCATGGTGTACATATTTGGGTAAGTCCTCCCGAGAGATGAAAAGTATAGGCTTGCGCCTCCCGAAGGGTATCGGGACTATAGTGAATAGCAGGAGGATTTTACAGGCGCAAGAAGTTTGTGTCAAGAATAACAAACTTACAAATAGTAGTTGACAGTCTGTCTCTAATTTGATAATATTCATCCACTTCAACGCTAAGAAGGAGAAAATATGTTAGAGGAACTGGACACAAAAATAATTGCAGAGGTCGAGACGCCGACAATCTCATTGTCAACTGCGGCATCTGATGCAGTTAAAAACATTCTTACTGAACGTAATCTGGAAGGATATGCCCTGCGTGTTTACGTTGCTGGTGGTGGTTGCTGCGGCGTGAATTTTGGCATGGCATTGGATAATAACATCCGTGATGTGGATACTACGTTTGAAGCGAACGGTGTACAAGTTGTGGTGGATGAAGTATCCATTGATTACCTACGCGGCGCGACAATTGATTTTGTCAATGATCCGGTGCGAGGTGCTGGTTTCGCTGTGGATAGCCCCAATGCAGCAAGCCACAGCCACGAACATGGTGAGAGCGAATGCGCCTGCGGCGGTTCATGCTCTTGCAATAACTAATCGCAATTAATGTAATGGAAACAAAAAGACCGAACCTTCGGTCTTTTTTGTTGGCATATGCACTTCGCTCACACACATGCCCTGGCGGGCAGTGCGCAAGTATGAAATCACCGCGCCAAAGAAACCGAACAAACCCAGGCTAAGAATCAATAATCCCGCTGGGATACCAGTGGCTGAGGGGTTGGGTCCTTCATTAAACGCAGGCAAATTAAGGGGAGGAGGAGGCGTAAATGTTGGCAAACGAGTTGGCGTTTGTTGACCAATGAACGCGGCCTCAAGTGTCGGGTTGATGGTCGGAGTCGCGAAAGGAGTAGGAGTGGGTGGGATATCTACAAGCGGAAGGAGGGCGCCTGGAGAAAGGGAAACATATAGCCCATAGACCCAGCCAATAGAGCCGGTCACGCCGAGGTAACGGATTTGAATCCAATCTTCTTTCCCCTTGGCACGCCCAATCGCCGGGGCAGTTTCATTCCCAAGCAGCACACCGATGGAAGGATAATCATATATACTCGGTCCTGCATACACACGGATCACTGGGAGGCTTTGATCCACTGTTATCACGGGTCCTACAGCCGTACTTGTCACAGTTGGGATTGAACCCGTAGGTTGTTGAGCGAATACAGATGGCTTGTCCGGATTGAATAACCCTAAAAAGATCAGACCTATGATTGCAACGATCCAAACGATCATCCTAGTTCTCTGCATCATCTGTATCCCGCGCTCACTTCCGCAAAATGTAGGACACTAGCAACCCGATGCCGCCGATCAACCCCAAGCCAACGATGAAGATTCCAGACGCACCAAAAGAACGCCCGGTATTTTCATCAGCGAATTGTGGAATTTCCAAAGGTGGTGGAGGCGTAAACGTTGGCATACGCGTTTGAGTTGGCTGAATATTAAAAGCCGCTGCGAGAGTCGGATCAATAGTGGCAGTAATTAACGGAGCAGGAGATGGTGGAGGTTCCACGATGCGAAGTTCCCCTCCAGAGACCACGACATTTACAGAATACACCCAGCCCGTGCCATTGGGCCCAGATGGAAACTCAATCTGGACCCAGTCTCCACCAGGCGATTTCCCAATCGCAGGAGCTGTATCACCGGGATTCAAGTGGCCTATCGGAGGACCATAGGCTACGGAACTTGGGCCACTACGAACATTTGTCCCATCCGGCGGGTTTGCTACAGTGATAAAAACCCTGGTCGGCGTGGGCGCGCTCTGATAAGCCCTAGCCTGCCTTGTTGAAGGAAACATCCCCATACTCAGACCCGCAACCGTTAATATTCCCCACAAAGTCTTAAACCAAAATTGTTTCATTGCGTAGATATTCTTTAGATACGAAATACGACGACAAATCGTCGTCGCTTATAAAGCGGATTATAATCGAAAATATGGACAGACGAATCTTTCACGGAAATATCAAACCCAATGATATCGCACATGCCTTAATGGCAGAATTCAATCGCGGCAATTTGCAAGCGCAAGTACTGGGGAATAAAGACAAAATGGCTGTACAGATCGTAACACGCTCGGGCGCCATGTCTGGTGGGCAGACTGCATTGACCATCAATCTTCAAGCCGTTGAAGATGGGATCATGGTGGAATTAGGCCAGCAAGCATGGATGGGTATTGCAGCTAGCCTCGGTCAAACAGCGCTTTCCGCATTGAGGAATCCGTTCAGTCTGCTTGGCAGGCTTGATGATCTGGCACAAGATATCGAAAGCATGCAACTCAATGACAATATTTGGAAGGTAATAGATGGCACAGTTGTGACCCTGGGAGCATCTTACGCCTTATCCGAAAAGTTAAAGCGTATTTCCTGCGAGTATTGTGGCTCTGCCAACCCATTGGGAGAAGCAAATTGCCTGGCTTGTGGAGCCCCCTTGGGAGACGCACAGCCAACCACATGCCATAATTGTGGATTTGTAGTAAGTATTGAAGAAGTCATTTGTCCCAACTGCAACGCAAAACTACATTAGAATTTTCTTTTTAGTACACTACATGATATTAATCTGCAAACCCTATGGCTTGCAGATTTTTCGTCTCCCTTCTATAATAACCATGTCATCGAATGGGCGTGAGGGCCTTTCATCATGTTAAAACTTGATCAACTGGAAGCAAAATTACAGAAATTGGTGGAAGATCAATTAGCGGGGATACTTCCAGGCGTGAAGCTGGAAGACCGGGTTATTCAACGTTTGGCAACTGCTGTTAGAGAGAACATTGTTCAGCAGAAAGACGATTGGGCAATTGCTCCCAACGAATTTGCTTTGATCGTCTCGACGGAAACTTCTCCCATGTGGAAGGAACAAGGCACAATTGATGCGCTAAAGAATATCATCACCACAGCGAGCCGGGATGTGGGACTAAAATTCACAACTCAACCAACGATCACTATCACTACAGACGATACATTTTCAGCGGATGAAATTAAAGTAATCGCGTCTCATAAACTAGAGCCAGTGGCAGACACACAAGGAATGCATATGTCGACAATGAATGAGGAAAATGATGAAAGTGATAATATTCCCGAAAACGCATTCTTAATCATCGAGGGTGTAAAAGTACATCCCCTGACTGAGACGGTTGTGAACATCGGGCGCAGGTTGGAGAACCAGCTTGTGATTGACGATCCGCGCGTCTCACGAAATCATGCTCAACTGCGTGCGATCAAAGGGCGCTTTGTCTTATTTGACCTTAACTCGACGGGTGGAACGTTCGTAAACGGTCAACGTACCAGCCAGACTGTTCTCTATCCCGGTGACGTGATTTCACTGGCAGGCGTTGCATTGATCTTCGGTCAGGATAATCCGCCCCCGCGCCCTGACCTTGCTAACACAGCGCCTTTAGAATCAGACCCTGGGACAAGCGAAAGACCAACGGCAACTCTTGAACACAATACAGTTGATCTCAAGACGGGCAAAACAAGAGAAGATAAAACCGATAAATGATCGCTACCATCGTCCTCGTCCTGCGACTTGTTCTGGCTGTCGCATTGTACGCATTTCTGGGGTGGGCGCTTTGGACTCTTTTGCAAGAACTTAAACAACAAGGGGATAAACTAGCGACACAAAAAAAGCCAGCCATCACACTTTTTATCAAAATCGAACAAGGCAAAGAAAGTTCGCGCCATTTCTCACAAGCTGAGGTTATGATCGGACGCGATCCAAATTGCGATGTCTCAATGATGGATGAGGCTTTATCTGCGCATCATGCCCGGCTTACTCACCACCATGGTCAATGGTGGTTGGAAGACCTCAATTCTACGAATGGAACATTCTTGAATCATGAGAAATTAACTACGCCTGCGGTCGTGATCACCGGTGATAAATTTAAGTGTGGAAATACCATCTTTGACATCAAAGTTGAAGAGAACAACGGCTTTTCCCAAACGAAGAAAGCTCTTTGAATTGGAGGTCTATGATGACCAAGCCAGTAATCCTAGCGATCATCGGTGGTTCGGGCCTATATGAAATGCCGGGCCTCAGCGATACGCGCGAACATAATATTGATACACCATTTGGAAAAA
>WNFX01007152.1_pt1 | contig 12167 bp, 7 predicted proteins | sample 5400111 | NCBI WGS metagenome assembly WNFX01 (sample SAMN13153363, study PRJNA577476) | soil metagenome | isolation source: 40 cm soil or saprolite under grassland replicate 1 | place: USA:California | collected 2016-06-15
TGCATCCGGACGCAGGTCAGCCCGCGGGCGGCCAGGCCGTCGTGCAGCAGCCCGGCCAGCGCCTTGGCCGCGAACACCACCGGCTCGGCGCGCGGTTCCGGCGGGTCGTACTCCTGAATCACGGACAGGTCCGCGGGCGGCGGGCGGGTCGTGAGCGGCCGGGGGTCCAGGCCGCGGGCCAGCCGGTGCGCGCCCTCCCCCGCGTCGCCGAACCTGCTGGCCACGTCGCGGACGGGCGGGAGAGCAGCAGGCGGTGGCGGCACGACGGGCTGCTGTCCGCGGCCGCGGTCGCCGACCGGGTCCGCTGGCAGCTCGACGGCGGCCCTCCGGCCCCGCCGGACGACGGCGAACAGTACCAGCCAGGCGGCATCGTCGCGCTGCGGCTGGTGCCGGACCTCCTCGTCCGCGCCACCGGGCAGCAGCTCGCCCTGTGGGGAGAGACCCTGGTCAGCGACCGGGTGGCCCGGGCCGCCATGCGGGTGCAGGCCATGCTCGGGCACGAGGCCGTGCTGCGTCCCGTCCTCGGCGGCGGCAGGAACGTATACGACCAGGTGACACCTGTCCCGTTCGGGGAAAAAACCGAGCCCCGCCTGCCCGCGGACCGGCCCTGGCCAGGCCGGGTCCTGGGTACGGCGCCCGGCCTGGTCTTTCCCGCCGCCCGCGAGGCGGAAGTGACCGACGACGCCGGGCGGGCCGTCACCGTCAGCGGCCGCTGCACGGTCTCGGCCGCGCCCGCCCGGCTGGCGGTGCGCGGCGAGCCGCCGCAGCGGGTCACCGGCTGGGCCGGTCCCTGGCCGCTGTCCGAGCGCTGGTGGGATCCGTCCGCCGCGCGCCGGCGCGCCCGGTTCCAGCTGGCCACCGAGGACGGGCGGGCCTGGCTGGCGGTGCTCCAGGACGGCCGCTGGCTGGTCGAGGCCGGCTACTGGTTAGGTGGGCTGGGACAACTCGCCGGTCTCCTGGCGGGAACTGCAGCGCCGGATGTCCTGGGGGACCGGGCCCCCGGCCGCCGAGCGGCCGCCGGCCGCGACTAACCGTCCCGCGCCGCGGCCGGCCGGGACGGTGCCGTGGGCCGAACTGCACTGCCACTCCTCGTTCAGCTTCCTGGACGGGGCGGCCACCCCCGGCGAGCTGGTCGCCGAGGCGGCCCGGCTCGGGCTCGGGGTACTCGCCCTCACCGACCACGACGGGATGTACGGGGTGCCGCAGTTCGCGCAGGCGGCGCGGCGGCTCGCCGACCGGGGCGGCCCGAAGCTGGGCACGGTGTTCGGCGCCGAGCTCAGCATCGGACTGTCCAAAGGCCAGAACGGCGAACCCGACCCGGAGGGTTGCCACCTGCTCATCCTGGCCCGGGACGCCGAAGGCTACCGGCGGCTGTGCGCCGTGATCAGCGCCGCGCAGCTGGCCGGCGGGGAGAAGGGCCGCCCGGTCTACGACATCGAAGCGCTGGCGGACGCGCACGGCGGGCACTGGGTGGTGCTGACCGGGTGCCGCAAGGGCGCCGTGCCCGCCGCGCTCGCTAACGGCGGCCCGGAGGCGGCCTGGCGGGAGCTGGCCGTGCTGGCCGGGATGTTCGGGCACGAGAACGTGATGGTGGAGCTGACCTGCCAGCACGACCCGGGCGACGACGAGCGCAACGACATGCTGGCCCGGCTGGCGGCGCTGGCCGATCTCGGCGTGGTGGCCACCGGCAACGTCCACTTCGCGGCGCCCGCGCAGGCCCGGCTCGGCCAGGCGCTGGCCGCGATCCGGGCCCGGCGCAGCCTGGCCGACATGGACGGCTGGCTGCCCGCGGCGGGCACCGCCTACCTGCGCTCAGATGAAGGCCCGGCTCGCCAGGTACCCGGGCGTCCTCGAGCGCACCGTCGAGCTGGGTCGCCAGTGCGCGTTCGACTTCAGGGTGATCGCTCCCCGGCTACCCGACTTCCCGGTCCCGCCCGGCCACACCGAGACCTCCTGGCTGCGCGAACTGGCCGCGCGCAAGGTGCCGGCCCGTTACGGGTCTATAGGGGCCGAACGGGTGCCAGGCGCGCACGCCCAGATCGCCAGGGAGCTCGAGGTAATCGAGCGCCTCGGGTTCGCCGGCTACTTCCTGATCGTGCACGACATCGTGGCGTTCTGCGAGGACAACGACATCTTGTGCCAGGGCCGCGGGTCGGCGGCGAACTCGGCGGTCTGCTTCGCGCTCGGCATCACTAGCGTCGACCCGGTCTCACACCACCTGCTGTTCGAGCGGTTCCTGTCCGAGGGCCGGGACGGCCCGCCCGACATCGACCTGGATATCGAGCACCGCCGCCGCGAGGAAGTCATTCAGTACGTCTACCGCACCTACGGGCGGAACCGGGCCGCCCAGGTGGCCAACGTGATCTCGTACCGGCCGCGGATGGCGCTGCGGGACGCGGGCCGCGCGCTCGGGTTCGCGCCCGCCGACGCCGACGCCTGGGCGCGGGAGATCGGCCCCGACCCTTGGAGCCCGCCCGCCGAGGGGGAGGCGCTGCCGGGCGGCGCACCCGCCGCCGTCAAGGAGCTGGCGGCCAGGATGCAGCGGCTGCCGCGGCACCTGGGCATCCACTCGGGCGGCATGGTGATCTGCGACCGGCCGGTGGGGGAGGTGTGCCCGGTGGAGTGGGCCCGGATGCCGGGCCGCACCGTGCTGCAGTGGGACAAGGACGACTGCGCCTACGCCGGCCTAGTCAAGATCGACCTGCTCGGCCTGGGCATGCTGGCCGCGCTGCACGACTGCTTCAACCTGGTGACCAAGCACCACGGCGAGCACTGGACGATGTCCTCGATCCCGCAGGAGGACCCGGCCGTCTACCAGATGCTGGCCGAGGCGGACACGGTGGGCGTGTTCCAGGTGGAGTCCCGGGCGCAGATGGCCACCCTGCCCCGGCTGCGCCCGCAGCAGTTCTACGACCTGGTCATCGAGGTCGCGCTGATCAGGCCGGGCCCGATCCAGGGCGGTTCGGTGCATCCGTACCTGCGGCGCCACGACGGTCTCGAGGACGCGGCCATGCCGCACGAGTCGATGCGGCCGGCGCTGGGCAAGACGCTGGGCGTGCCGCTGTTCCAGGAGCAGATGATGCAGCTGGCCATCGACTGCGCCGGGTTCACGCCGGACGAGGCCGACCGGCTGCGCCAGGCGATGAGCGCCAAGCGGGCCCCCGAGCGGATCGAGGAGCTGAGGCAGCGGCTGCTCGACGGGATGGCGGAGCGCGGCATCGGCCCGGCTGTCGCCGAGGACATCTACGTCAAGATCCTGGCCTTCTCCAACTACGGCTTCCCCGAGTCGCACGCGATCAGCTTCGCCTACCTGGTCTACGCCAGTGCGTGGCTGAAACGGTATTACCCGGCCGCGTTCACCGCCGCGCTGCTGCGCAACCAGCCGATGGGGTTCTACGCCCCGCACAGCCTGATCAACGACGCACGCCGGCACGGGGTCACCGTGCACGGCGTGGACGTGAACGCCAGCGACGCGCTGGCCACGCTGGAGGGCACGCTGGAAGGCTCGGCCCAGCCCGCGATCAGGCTCGGCCTGTCCGCCGTCCGCAACCTGGGCACCCTGGCGGCCGAACGGGTCGCGGCCGGCCGCCCCTACCGGGACCTGGAGGATTTCGCCAGCCGGACGCGCCTGCCGGCCGCGGCGCTCGAGGCGCTGGCCACCGCGGGCGCGTTCGGCTGTTTCGGGCTCAGCAGGCGCGCCGCGCTGTGGGCGGCCGGGGCCGCCGCCTCGCTGCGCGAGGGGCAGCTGCCTGGCACCGCCACCGGGCTGACCGCGCCGCCACTACCAGGCATGACGCCGGCCGAGGAGACCCTGGCCGACCTGTGGGCCACCAGCACGTACGGCACTCACCCGGTGGCGCACCTCCGGGCCGCGCTCGACAAGCACCAGGTGCTCACCGCGGCCTCGGTCAAGACCGCAGCCGACGGCGCCCGGGCGGCCGTGGGCGGGCTGGTCACGCACCGGCAGCAGCCGCCCACCGCCCGCGGGGTAGTGTTCCTCAGCCTGGAAGACGAGACCGGGATGGTGAACGTCATCTGCCCGCCCCAGGTGTGGGAACGGCACCGCCGGGTGGCCGTGGTCGCGCCCGCGCTGCTCGTCGAGGGCCGGATCGAGCGGGCTGGCGGTGCTGGCGGCGCTGGCAATGCCGCCGGGGCCGGCGGGGCCGTCAACCTGGTCGCCACCGCGCTGCGTCCGCTCCGGCTGCCTCTCACTGGCGCTGCCATCACCAGCCGCGACTTCCGCTGAACGTCGCGGGCTAAGACCTGACCGGCATGGTTGCGCTCCCTAGTTACCTAGGGTAGTGTACTGATTACTGAGAGTGCGCGACTCTGCAGTCGAATCTACACCGGGCTTAGTGGGGAGACCGATGTTGACATCCGCATGAGCCCACCCACGTCTTACATACCATCCGGGTGGCGTCGCGGGCTGTGAGCGCGGGCGTCACCCGGCGATAGTGCTGGCCTACCCAGGGCCGGCATGGCCGCAAGCTAGATCCCATCCATTGCTCCGTGGGATACGAGCCACTTGCGGCGCCGGGGGGGTGAGGGCACTCCCGGTACGGGGCGCGGGGTCCCCGTCTTTACCCTTCGGGACGGGGACCCCGCGGTTACCGCGGTGAACGTGAACTTACGTCGCCGCGGCGCAGAGCGGAGGCTGCCGCCGGGAGCAGTTCGCGGCAAGCGAAGAGCGGGGTAGAGAGGTGTGGCCGGACATGTTCCGCACTCGCCCGTACGGCCGGCCGGTCATCTCGGCTTTGAGTTCACCGCCGCGACCGGCGGCAGGCCTCTAGCGGGGCCCGGTGGCCTGTGGGCCGGGCCTGATCGCGGGCGCGCCGACTTCAGCGGAGAAGTCGGCGCGCCCGTTCATCTGTCCTGGTCATCGGCATGCCGCACGGCGAAGGCCGCCGCCTGGGTCCGGCGCTGCATCCCCAGCTTGGTCAGCAGCGAGGACACGTAGTTCTTTACCGTCTTTTCCGCCAGGAACATGCGCTCGGCGATCTGGCGGTTGGTCAGCCCTTCGCCGATCAACTCGAGTACCCGCTTCTCTTGATCGGACAGCGCCGCTACCGGATCGGCGGCGGCGGCGTGCTCCCGCAGCCGGGCCATCACCTGGCGCGAGGCGAACGGGTCGAGTATCGACTGGCCGGACGCGACCGCGCGCAGGGCGCTGACCAGGTCGGTGCCGCACGTCTGCTTCGACACGTAGCCCGCCGCGCCCGCCATGATCGCGCCGAGCAGCGCCTGGTCGTCCCCGTAGGCCGTGAGCATCAGGCACGCGGTTTCCGGCAGCGCGGAGCAGATCTCCCGGCAGACCGTGATACCGTCCCCGTCCGGCAACCGCACATCGAGAACCGCCACGTCCGGCCGCAGCGCGGGCATCCGGGCCATGGCCGCCGACGCGGTGGCCGCCTCGCCGATTACCTCGATGTCCGCCTCGCTGGCGAGCAGGGCCCGTATACCCCGCCGGAAGATTTCGTGGTCATCGACCAGGAACACGCCGATCCTGCCCGGCTGCGGGCTGTGTTCGTTCAATCGCCTTCTCCGTTCCGCGCCCGGCGGACGCCATGGCCAGCGGTATGGTTCCCGCCGAGTGGCGACCAGCCTAGGCAGCTAGGCGTCTAGCTCTGTTACTATTAGTAATGTAGCAGTTCCGAGCTGTTATGAATGGCTGGTCGGCCGCCACCGTCGCCCGGCGCCAGACCCGGCGGTCAGTGCCGCGGAGGTGATGATGAGCGAAGACGCACGGCGTCCTACCCCTGGAGTCCTGGCCGGGGACGCCGGCGACGCTTGCGGTGCCGGAAACGCCGCGCCGCAAGCGCTGCTCGACATGGTGCGCCGGGTCCGTGCCCGCGAACGCGGCTACCTGGCCAGCCTGCTGCATGACGGGCCGATCCAGGAGCTCGCCGCGGTGGCTCTCGAGCTGGGCGAGGTGTGCCGTGCGATGGGAGCATCGCCGAGCGATAAGCCGGACGGCCTGGTAGGGCAGGTTCATGCGGCCGGCCGCACGCTATGCCGTCTCCAGGAAGAGCTCTGGCCCTTTCCCCGGCGAGGGTCCGGCCTGATCGAGACCCTGAAGCAGCGGACCGCCTGGCTACTGGCCACCCCGCTCGCCGTGGCGGCCGACGAAGGAGCGGCGGAACTCTCGGAAGCCGACGTCGAAGCCGTGGCCGACGTGACCGAATTGATCCTGGTCGGGCTGGGCAACGCGGAAGTGTGGGACCATCCGATCGTCGCGGTACGGGCCGACCAGGACCTGATCTTCCTGCAGCTGAACATGACGCCGCCACCAGGGTGCGGTCCGGCCTCAAGCGGCCCGGCGGCCGGGGTGTGGCTGCACCGCCTGGCGGCGGCGATCCATGCCCGCGCGGATGTCGTCCTCGACGACCGCCGCCTCCGGATCGGGATGGAGCTGCCCAGATGTCAGATCACCGACCGGGCGCCCGGGCCGGGGCTTGATGGCGATCCGATCCAGGGAGTCAGGCGTGCAGGTTGCCGATAGCTCGTTTGGCGGGCTGCTCGAAGGAGCACCGGACGCGATGATATGCGTGGACCGCCGCGGGCGGATCGCGCGGGTGAACGCCCAGACCGAGCGCCTGTTCGGTTACCAGCGCGACGAACTCGCGGGCGAGCCGGTGGAAATCCTGATCCCCGAGATGGTGCTTTCCGCCCGCCGCCGTGACGGCAGCACGTTTCCCGCCGAGATCTCGCTGTCGACGATCGATACCGACGATGGCCTCGTGGTCATCGCTGCGGTCCGCGACGTGACCGAGCGGCTGGAACTGCGGGCCGAGCGCGAGCGGCCGGAGAGCCTGGGCCAGCTCGCCGGCGGGGTCGCCCAGGACGTCAGCAACCTGCTCGCCGTCATCTCGAACTACGCGGCGTTCGTCGGCGACGAGGTGGCCAAGGATGGCGCGCAGGTCAACTGGCAGTCGATCCGCGAGGACGTCAGGCAGATCCAGCTGGCCGCCCGCCGTGCGGCCGATCTCACCCTGCTCCCAGCCACCGGCCAGGGCATCCAGGCCGAGCCGATGCCGGAGCCGCAGCCAGGTGGCGGCGCGGGCGAGACCGTGCTGATCGTCGAGGACGAGCCCGCCATGCGGGAGGTAACCCGCAGGATCCTGTCCCGCTCCGGCTACACCGTCATCGCCGCCGCCACCGGCCACGAGGCCATCGAGATCGCCGCAAGCCATACCGGTGACATCGACGTACTGCTGACCGACGTCGTCATGCCGCAGATGCTCGGCAAGGAAGCCGCGGAGCGGATCCGCGCGCTCCGGCCCGGCGTGAAGGTACTGTTCATGTCTGGCTATGCCCGGGGAGTCCTGGACCCCCAGGGGGTCGTGGAAGCCGGCGCCAACCTCATCCAGAAACCGTTCAGCGAAGCAGAGCTGCTCGCCACGCTGAGGCGTACCATCGCCCGCGCCACGCCACATCGAGCACCCTAGGCGACAACGCTTCCACACTGGCAGTAACCTAGGGTGCTGGTCAATGGTTCAGATGCACGCCGGCGACGTCTCCCAGCATCCACCGATAGCCCTAGGCAGCCTGGAGTCTTGGACGGTGACCTAGGGTTTTCGCGTCTTTAAGTGATGGTGACAACCCATGGATGGTGACTCGGCCATACCGCCGTACGCCTGGATAGCCTGGCAGCTGCGGGACGGTATCCGGGCTGGGGCGCCCGGCCTGGGCGAAGCCATGCCCAGCGAGAGCGAGCTGGCCGCCCGGTACGGCGTATCCCGCATGACGGCGGGCAAGGTACTCGGGCAGCTGGCAGCCGAGGGGCTGATACGGCGCCGTCGTGGCGCCGGGTCGGTCGTGGCCAGGCAGATCACCTGGGAGCGTGTTCCCGTCGAGCCCGGGACGCTGGTCAGCGTGCGGCTGCCCACGGTCAGCGAGCGCGCGAGCGTGAACGCCCCCGCGTTCGTGCCGGTGATCAGCATCAAGGACCCCGGCTCGCCCGAACGGCTCTATGCGGCGGACGCCGTGATCGTGGAGGTCGCCCAACCGTCGAAGCCAGCCGACTGAGCAGAGTTCCGTCAGTACTCCGGGGGGACGTCCAGGATCGCGCGCACCTTCTCCACCAGGTCCTTGGCGGTGAACGGCTTGTTGATGACCTGCCCGCTCTCGGGTCCGAGGGCGGCGACTTGCCCCCCGGACATGCGCAAGATCCGCATTCCCGGTTTGGTTTCTCGTATCCGGTCCGCGAGCGGCTGTTCCGGCATCTCACCTAGCACGCTGTCGGTCAGCAGCAGGTCGGGGTCGTGCATCGACAGCAGCGATAGCGCCTCCTCGTAGCTGCCGGCTTCGAGCGTGTGATAGCCGTTGTGGCGCAAGATCCGCGAGACTACCTCGAGGACCGCGGGCTGGTCGTCGACGACCAGGATGGTCCGGATGTTTCCCGGCGATCTCATGAGCGCCGAGCCCTGGGCCGGGACGTAGGCCGCGGGCAGGTAGATGTGGACGGTGGTGCCCTTACCCTCCTCAGAGTCGAGGGCGATGCCGCCGCCGGCCTTGGTGACGATGCCGTAGACGGCGGAAAGCCCCAGGCCGGTGCCCTGGCCCGGCGGCCTGGTGGTGAAGAAGGGCTCGACGGCGCGGGACATCGTCTCCGCGTCCATGCCGTGGCCGGTGTCGCTGACGGTGAGTTTCGCGCATAGCCCCGGCCGGGTCTCGGACCACACCACGCCGGGGGCTTCGCTGAGGTCTGCCGCCCCGGTGGTGAACGTCAGGATGCCCCCTTCGGGCATCGCGTCGCGGGCATTCAGGGCCAGGTTGACCAGCACCTGCTCGATCTGCCCGCGGTCAGCCAGCACCGTCGGCAGGTAGGGCGCCGTGATGAGCCGCAATTCGATGTCCGCGCCGATGCTGGCCTGCAGCAGGTCACGCATGCCCGCCAGGACCGCGTTCAGGTCGACCCGCTCGGGCCGGGCGGGCTCACGCAGGCTGAACAGCAGAAGTTCTCTGGCCAGCCGGGCAGCGCGCCCGGCGGCGGCCTGGATCTGATCGACGTCGGCTCGGACCAAGGGGTTATCGGCGATCGCCTCGGCCGCCGACGCCGCGTACCCCATGATCGAGCTGAGCAGATTGCTGAATTCAGCGGCCATCCCGCCCGCGAGCCGGACCGCGGTCTCGATCCGGGCGGATTCCTGCCGTCCGGCCTCGGCTGCCCGTTGCTCGGCTTCGGCCCAGTTACGCTCGGTGACATCCCGGATAACCCCGGCCGCCCCGACGATGGCGCCGTCTTCCCCGCGGATGGGGGAGACCGAAATCGACACGTCGATGACGGTGCCGTCCTTGCGTACCCGCCGTGTTTCGAAGTGATGCACCTGCCGCCCTCGGCGTATCTGCGCCAGAATCGGCGCAAGCTCCTCGGTACGGTCCGCAGGGTAAAGCACAGATACGTGACGGTCAGTCATCTCCTCGGCGGTATAGCCGAAAATGGCCTCCGCGCCGGAATTCCAGCTCGTTACGATCCCGTCCAGGGTCATGCTAGCGATGGCATCGACGGACGATTCCACGATGGCCGCCAGCAATGATCTCCTCTGGGCGTCGTCTGCTGTGCGGTTGGTTTCCCCGGTCGCCACACGCTTTCCTTCCGCCTCATTACTCTACTTGTCTAGGCGGCTATGTTAGCTACAGTCTGTAGTCGACTTGTCGAGGTGCCTGTAACAGTTCTGTTACGGTGGTATCGGCTAGGCGGACCCGGCCGAACCGGGTCCGCTGCGCGCGCGACGGTAGTTCGTCGCCGCCCGCGCGGTACGCGGGACAAAAGGGGCGGAACATTGAGTGCTGCGCAGGAACCACTTGTGTGCGGCACCCGCGAGACGGTAGATTCCTGCATTTCGCGCCTCATTCTCGAAAGTGGACAAGAAGGTCCGGCGGTATTCTGATGGCCGGCGCTGGCTGCGGAACCAGGCAGGCTCCGGCCAATGGAGGAGTTTCAAAGCAACACTGCCGAGAATAGCGCAAGCAAAAGAGACGCGGGGCGAAAGGCTAACCTGACCTGAGCCGGTTTCGCCGTATCTTAGTCTTGTTTCAGGCACGGCTCTTCTGGCCGGCGGAGATTCGGCTCAGGTGCCGCGGTGAACTGGACACAGTATCCAGCATGATCAGCATTTCGGTCGCAAAGCTGATATTCAGCCGTTGCAACGAACGGACAGTGGCTCGAGTTGATCACGCCCCGGCTCACACCCGGCTCACGCCCCGGGGGCGCCAGTGCCCGCATCGTCGGCTGAGTACGTTCGCGTGGGCACCTAGAGACACGTGTGGCTACTGATGTAGATCAGACGTCGATTCCTGATCGGGTAGCGATTTCGACGCTCCCCGCGATCGCGCCGGGGTCGGTTATCTCAACCGTGGAGAGGGAATAGCCGGGTCACCCGTCCGGCCAGCCAGTGATCCGTCGCCCGAAGTTCGCGACCTGCACGTCCGGGGTTCCGGAGAGTCCCATCCGATAAAGCCGGACGCGCGTGCTGGCGTTCTGCGTCGCGGCGAAGATCCCTTATCCGCAGCAGAGGGCACCAGAATCGATACGCATCATTATCGAGCGCGGATGGCGGGTTCACGGTTACGCGAAGGCAGCCCGGTCGGTGTCCTGGCCTGGCTGGCGCCGTGAAGGGGCGATGACCACCTGCTGCCGAGAGCAGGCTTGGATGGGAACCCGATGCTCGTTCGGAATCTGCCCAGAAAGCCATTTAGTGTTCAATTCATGTCAAACTGTCCACCAGGCGGCCCGCCAAGGGGAGCGCGCATACGGTGACGTGCGCGGGAAGTACTACAGTGCTTTCTGGAACCAGTGCTCAGAGCAGCTGAGCATAGGGGGTGGCCGTGGAATTGCGGCGATATGCGCTCGGCGGCTACGTCATTTGGTGGGCGGTCCTGGTCGCGCTGTATTACGCCCAGCCCGGCCTGCGCGCCGAGACGTGGGGCCTGATCGGCCTGAGCGGGGTGAGCGGCATCGTTGCGGGCGTGACGATCAACCGCCCGTCCCGCGCGCTGCCGTGGCTGCTGCTCGCGGCCGCGCTGACCAGCCTCACCGCCGCTCAGGTCAGCGTCCTGGTGGCCCAGGTCACCGGGATCCACCTCTCGTTCCCGTCCTTCGCGGACGTGCCGTACCTGCTGACCTATCCGCTGTGTGCCTGCGGGCTGCTGACCTATCCTCTGTGTGCCTGCGGGCTGCTGATCTTCATCAGGTGCCGCACCCCCGACCGGGACCGGCGCAGCCTCATAGACGCGATGACCCTGACCGCAGGACTGGCCCTGCTGTCATGGATCTACCTGATCCTGCCCTACGTGCATAGTCTGCAGCTTTCCTGGCTGCAGAAAAGCGTCGCCATCGCCTACCCGCTCGGCGACTTGCTCGTGCTGGTCCTGCTGGCCCGGCTGCTCGCGCCGGGGGCGGGGCGGACCAGGACCGTGGAGTTCCTGACCCTGGGCGTCCTCGGGGTACTGACCTCGGACGTCGCCTACGGCCTGATCCAGGTGCACGGGATGTTTCACAACGGCACCGTGGTCGATCTCGGCTGGGCCGTGTTCTACGGCGGGTGGGGCGCCGCGGCGCTGCACCCCACGATGACCGAACTCACCAGGCCGGTGCCCCGGCAGCGGGCTCAGGTCTCGCGGGTGAGGCTGACCGTGCTCATGCTCGCCTCGCTGATCGCCCCGGTCGTGCTGTGTATCGAGTCGTTCCGGTTCCGGGGCGGGGATCTGATCGTGATCGCGGTGTTCTCCGCGCTCCTCTGCCTGCTCGTGCTGTCCCGGCTGTCGGATGTGGCCGCCTCGCCCGGCCGGGCGCTCGGCCGGGAGCGGACGGTGCGGCAGGCCGGAGCGTCCCTGGTGTCGGCGGTCACCGTGGAGCAAGTCGGGGCGGCCGTCAGGTCAGCGACCGACACCCTGTCCGGCCGGAGCCCGTGCGGCGACGTACTGCTCGCGGTGCGGACCGACGGCGCGGTCCGGGCGGTGGCCACAGCCTCCGCCGATCCGGCGCCGGTAAGCCGGCTCACGGACCTGGCCGACACCTGGCTGCCCCTGCTGACCGGCCCCGCGCCGATCCTCGCGCCAGTGACCAGCCTGCCCCCGCATGCCGCGGCGATCGTTCCCGGGTACGACTGGATGCTGCTGTGCCCGCTCACGCTCAGCGACCGGCCGTCAGGCGATCCGCTCATCGG
>WNFX01005528.1_pt1 | contig 12164 bp, 17 predicted proteins | sample 5400111 | NCBI WGS metagenome assembly WNFX01 (sample SAMN13153363, study PRJNA577476) | soil metagenome | isolation source: 40 cm soil or saprolite under grassland replicate 1 | place: USA:California | collected 2016-06-15
AGCCGCTTGATGACAATACCAAATCACTCCTGATCGGCATGCACCGCCCGCCCATCGGCAGCGCCATCTCTCTCTACCATCCGTTCAAGGGAAGGATCCAGGAGGTTGCCGTCTATAACAAGGTGGTGAGTATCGGCCAGTGTCCCACGGCACGCGTATGCGCCGGTTTGCAGCTCTGACGTGCCCGAAGAGCATCCGTTGATGTAGGTCGGTAAACACTTACAGGGAGGACACCCACCATGGCGTCGGCACAAGATGTGCTGGATGCGGTCAATGGAGCGAATGGGCGGCTGGACGGGGTGAATACTCGCCTCGACGGGGTCAACGGTCGAATCGACGGAACGAATGCGCGTCTGGATGACGTGAAAGCAAAACTCGATGCCGTCACGAAGTCGATTCAAGATGTCAACAAGACGCTCAACTGGGGTTTTGGTCAGCTCATCACCATCGGGAACTATACGAACCAAGCCCTGGCCCAGAACGCGGCGCAGAACGACACGATCATCTGCATTCTCGAGCACATCTCGAAGAATACCTGCGGAATCTTGAACGAGACTCACGCACAGACCGGGCTCCAGACGTCCATCAAGGACAGCACCAAGGTGCTGGCCGATCTGTATGCGGCGACCCATGCCGAGGCGGCTCTCACCCGCGCCCGGGAGGAAGCCCTGCGTAAGCAGATTGAGGAGTGCTGCCCGCCCACGGTGCCGCCGCCTCCGTGCGACTATGCGCCGTGCCCAGCTCCCCGACCGCTCAGCGAGCCGCCGCCGCGGGTCGATCCACGACAGCCCGGTGGTGACCGGCCTCCGGCCTGATCGGTAGCCTGGACTGGCCGCGCTTGCTCGGGACGTCGATATCGCTCACCGACCGAGGTGAGATGTTGACGAACTTGGGCACAAGGTGTTTGGGCGAGGATGCCAGAGAGGGCGGGAGATCGCCCTAGTAGCGGGCAGGGCTCGCGCCGTGTCGAGGCGCGGGCCCTGCCATGGGCAAGGCCGACCCGCCCGACCGAGAAGGAGAGCGCAAATGACTGAATGGTACTTCTTGGTAGCTCCGCTCGCCGTGTTCGCTGTCCTCTTGCTCTTCCGCTTCGTCGGTTGCGCCGCCCTCGTGGGTATGGACGATTGGAAAGCTGAACAGGGACCATCGGGGCCCGACTATCCCAAGACGGTCCTGGTCGACAATCCGGTCGCGTACTGGCGACTCCAGGAGAAGAAGAGCGCAGAACCCTCTCCGGGGCCAACGGCCCCCAATACACCGGTTTCCGGAGGCACCGCCAAAGACGAAAAGGGAGCCAATGACGGCACCTACAAGGCAGTGATCGTTCAGCCACCTGCGCAGCTTCCGGACTCGCCCTCCGCGCCGCAACCGCCCGGCAGCCCGAGTCTCACTCTCGAGGCCCCGGGGCTCTTGGAGCTCTCCGGACAGCAGAGCACGTCGCTACAAGTCGATGGCGGCTATGTGGAGGTGCCCTTCAGCAACTCCCTGTTGCTCACGAGTTTTACCGTCGAGGCATTGGTGCGCCCCGAGTGGAGTGCGCAAGAAGCGGGGCTATTCCGCACCGTGATCTCGCTCCACACGATCGTGCTTCCCCCAGCCACCCCAAAGGCTTTTGGCTTTGGGATTTTCGCTGGCCCGGATCCGGCCAATCTGACCGGTCCTGATGTCTGGCAAGTCTGGCTCGCCGATGGAACGAATTTCAAGCCAATCAAGGATCCCGCTCGAGCCTTTACGCCTGTCGATTTCACCAAGACCAACTATGTCGCGGTCACATACGACAACACAACGAAGAAGCTCAATATGTACGTGTACGTGCAGGGACTCGATCTGGACTCCGGCGTCGCGCATCCCGTGAACGATCTCACCGTGGCCTACAGTCCCCTTACCGATGCGACGAAACCGCTCTTGATCGGCATGCACCGTCCTCCGGTGGGTAGCACCATTCCCGTCTACCATTCCTTCAAGGGACGAATCCAGGAGGTCGCCATTTATGACAAGGCGCTTACCATAGGTCGCTGTCCGCTCTCGCACGTGTGCGCCGGCTTGAATGTGTAGACGCGCAAGGGGAAACGTCAAGCATGCCACTCGTGACGGCTCTTCGGCTCGTGCTGCCCGCTCTTCTTCTCTTCCTGGCGGACCAGCTCATCAAGGTGCTGGCGGTTCGGCACCTCGCCAAGGGGCCATGGGTGCTGGTTGCCCCGTGGGTACAGTTCCGCTACACGACAAACCCACCTCGAAGTCAACGCTTCTCGCACAACCGCGTCAGCCTACTGTTCCTGTGGGGAGCAACCCTCGTCAGCCTTGTCCTGTTCATGGGGCAAGGGGCTTTATTCCAGCACCCGGTGGCCCAGATGGGCCTCGGGGCCGCTCTCGGCGGTGCCGCCAGCAACCTCTACGATCTGCTACGACGCGGGGCCGTGATCGACCTCGTGAAGATCGGCTGGTGGCCGGTTTTCAATCTCGCGGATGTCGGCATCACCGCCGGCGCGATCGCGGCGCTCTGGTTCATCCGCTAGCATTCCGCGTGGGCCCGAGCGTCACGAGGGCGTGTCTTGCTCGATCACCTCGCGAAGCTTCTCGAGGGGCACGCCGGTCTTGACCCCCGCCCGCTCGAGCTGCAGGAGCATGTAGCTGCTCGAGTCCTTGTCGCCCCAGCCGTGGGCGAGCGCCTCCGTCAGCTCGGCCAGCGCGAGATTGGCGAGGCGCATGGGCACGCCCATCTCTCTCCCCAGCGCGGTGGCGAGGGACACGTCCTTGTGGCCCAGCTTGAGGGCGAAGGACGGCGGGTCGTACGTCCCGGGCAGGAACTTGTCCATGAGCCGGTCGAAGGTGCGACGGCGTCCGCTCGCGCCCTGACGGACGGCCTTCCACAGGGCGAGGGGCTCCACACCGGCCTTGATGCCCATGGAGAACGTCTCGGCCAGCACCGCCCCGATGGTGAAGCTCGAGCAGTTGTGCACGAGCTTGGCCACCGCGCCCGCCCCGATGGCCCCGACGTAGTAGTGCTGATCGCCCATTGCCCCCAGCACGTCCTTGTGGGCATCGTAGATCCCTCGATCACCGCCCACCCAGATGGCGAGCCGGCGGGTCTTCGCGCCGATCGGCCCCCCGCTCACGGGAGCGTCCAGCACGTGCACGCCCTTCTCCTGAAACGCCGCGTGGATCCGGCGGATCATGGCGGGCGAGTTCGTGGACAGGTCGAAGAACGCCGCGCCCTTGCGCAGGCCGTGGATGAGGCCATCCGCGCCGAGGGCCACCGCTTCCACCTCGGGAGGGCCGGGCAGCGACGTGAACACGACGTCGACCGCCTCCGCGACCTGGCGTGGCGTGTCCTTCCACTCCGCTCCCGCGGCCAGATGTGGCGCGGCCACCTGCCGTCGAATGTCGTGCACGCACAGGGCGTGGCCGGCCGCCTGAAGATTCGAGGCCATGCTCCCGCCCATGATGCCCAGTCCGATGAATCCCACCTTCATGTCGTGGTCTCTCCTCTAGGACCGACCGCTCGCGCGCGCTCCGGCATGTCCCTGACGGTGGAAGTAGTTGGCGTTGTAGAAATCGAGCACGAGGTCGCGATACACGGCGGGCGGGTAGCGCGGCGGATTGTCGGCCCCCGTGCAGCTCGGCAGGCACTCGATGACCGCCTCCACGTTCGGGCTGAAGAAGAAGGCGATCGAGTAGCGATCCTTGCCGGTGTCATTGAGCACGCCATGGGGAGTGGACAGGAAGCGATCGTTCGACCACCGCTTCATGATGTTGCCGAGATTGACGAGGAACGTGCCGGGGATCACGGGAGGGGCCAGCCACTCCCCGCTGGGAAGGCGCACGGCGAGTCCGGGGGCATCCTCACGGGCGAGCATGGTGATGAACGAGTTGTCGGTGTGGGGCCCCTGGCCGAACTGCTCGTCGTCGTCGATCTCCTGGGGCGGGTAGTGCAGGAAGCGCAGGTTGATGTGCGCCTCGTTCTCGAAATGCCGAGTGAAGTGGCCGGGGGGCATGTCGAGCGACCGCGCGAGCACGGGCAGGGTCCGCTCGCCCACCGCCTCCATGGTCTTGAAGTAGGCGACCATGGCCGCGCGCATCGCGTGGTGGCCCTCGGGCCACTGGTTGCGCCCGCGCAACGGCGTGCCCGCCACCACGTCGGGATGCCCGGGACCGCGGTCGTGGCTGATGAAGAAGCTCTCGTTGTAGTTCGGGCGCGTGGCCTTGTGCACCTGGGAGGCGCCCTGGATGGACTGGTTGACGGGAAGATAGCCGATGTTGTTCTCGTTGATCTGGAGCGTGAGCTTTTCCTCGAGCGGCATGGCGTGGAACTCGCGCGAAGCTTCGAAGGCGGCCTCCACTGTCGAGGAGGGGACGCCGTGGCCGGCGAGGTAGAAGAAGCCCACGCGCTCGCTCGCCTCCCGCACCTGGGCCGCCACCGCGTCGAGGCCGCCGGGCTCGCCCAGAAATGCGGGCGCGAAGTCGATCACGGGAATGGCCCTGGTCGCTTCCTCGAGATCCTTGACCGCCATGGCCTTGAAGATGTTCATCGTCGCTCCCTCCGTTTCGACTTTACTCAGCCCTCGCCTCGCCGTGCTCCTCGCCTGCGGCTCGTCGGCCACGTCTCAGCTCGAACTGCACTCAGCCCTCGCCTCGCCGTGCTCCTCGCCTGCGGCTCGTCGGCCACGTCTCAGCTCGAACTGCACTCAGCTCTCGAACTGCATCCTAACCCAGCTTGCCGTGGGCCGACTCGGATTGGCTCGGCTGGAGCGAGACGTGGCTGTGCACACACTGCAAGTGTCCGTTTCGCGGCGCGAGGATGAAGGTGGCACGCCCGGGGCGAACGAAGGGCTTGCCGTCCGCGCCCGTGGCCTCGGAGGACCAGGCGGCCGCGATCCACGCCGTGTCGCCGCTCGCGCGTACGACCGGCTCGGTCTCGAAGGTGAAGTTGCGGATGCGCGGCCAGACATTGCGCCACTGCTCGCGCTCGATGTTGGCGAGGCCATGCACGGCCATGGCCCAGGTGCCGAAGGCCACGGCATCGTCGGCGAACATGCGGCGCCCGGTGTCGAAGTCACGTCCTCGGCAGGCCGTCTCGAACTCGCGCAGCCACTGCTGGGCTTCCTGAAGGGGTGTGGGCATGAACCGGATTATGCGCTATCCTCCCGGCATGGAAAAGCTCACCGTCGACTCGCTTCGCACGCTGGCCAGGGCGCAGGGACTCGAGCTGACCGACACCGAGCTGGCCGGGCTGCTTCCGCTCGTGGAAGCCGGGCGCGCGGGACTGGCGGCCATCCGCGACATTCCGCTCGAGACCGAGCCCGCCTCGCAGTACCGCATCTTTTAGGGAAGGGGATTTGCTCGTGAGCGACCTCTGCTGGACCTCCATGACGGATCTCGCGTCCATGATCGCGGCGAAAAAGGTCTCGCCCGTCGAGGTGGTGCAGGCTCACCTCGAGCGCATCGCCAAGATCGACGGCAAGCTCAAGTCCTACATTACGGTGATGGCCGACTCGGCCCTGGCCGCGGCCAAGGCGGCGGAGGCCGCGGTCACCGCTGGGGGAACCCTGGGTCCGCTACACGGCGTGCCCATCGGGCTCAAGGACCTCTACTGCACCAAGGGGGTCAAGACCACCGGGGGATCGAAGATCCTCGCGGACTGGGTGCCCGACGAGGATGCCACCGTCGTCACCAGGCTCGCCGCCGCGGGTGGCATCGTGCTCGGCAAGCTCAACATGCACGAGTTCGCCTATGGTCCGGAGGGCTTGCATCAGCACTACGGCTCCCCGTGGAATCCCTGGGACGTCGCCACCCACAGGATCTGCGGCGGATCCTCGTCGGGCTCCGGCGCTGCCGTGGCCGCGGGCATTTGTCCGGGCGCTCTCGGCTCCGACACGGGAGGCTCCATCCGCATCCCGGCCTCGCTGTGCGGGTTGTCCGGGATCAAGCCCACGTACGGTCGCGTGAGCCGCGCGGGCGTATTGCCGCTCGCCTGGTCCATGGACCACGTGGGGCCCATGTGCCGGAGCGCCGCCGACTGCGGGCTCATGCTCGGCGCGATGTCGGGCTATGACCCGCGCGATCCGACGACGAGCGTGCTCCCCGTGCCGGACTACATGGCCGCGCTCACCGGGCAGGTCAAGGGGCTGCGGGTGGGTCTGCTGCGGTCCTTCTTCCTCGAGGGCGCTGCGCCGGCGCAACGCGCTGCCGTGGAAGCCGCCGCCAAGACGCTCGAAGGGCTCGGGGCCACCCTCTCGGAAGTCGATATCAAGACGGTGAGCGTCGCTCCCGGCGCTTCCCACGCCGTCCTCGCCCCCGAGGCCTATGCCTATCACGAGGAATGGCTCAAGACGCGGGCCGCCGAGTACGGCGAGGATGTGCGTCAGCGCCTGCGCGTGGGCGCCTTCGTGACGGGAGCCGAGTATTTGAAGGGCCAGCGGCTCCGCGTGCTGCTGCGCGATGAGGTGGACGCGGCCCTCGCCAAGCTCGACGTGCTTCTCGCCCCCACCACGCCCATCGAGGCCCAGCCCGTCGGCCAGAACGAAGCTCGAATCGGCAGCGAGACCTTCCCCGTTCGGGCGAGCCTGATCCGCTTCACGCGCCCGTTCAATCTGAGCGGCCACCCGGCGGCCTCCATTCCCTGCGGCTTCACCGAGGGTGGACTACCCATGGGCCTCCACATCATCGGGCGGCCCTTCGACGAGGCGACCGTCCTGCGCGTCGCCGATGCCTATCAGCGCGTGACCGACTGGCACACGCGCCGCGCGCCTCTGGCCGGATGATCCGTCAGGGGCTGGCGGTCTTGGGATTTCTGGCGGCGACCGTGGGCTGCACCACGGGCGCTCAGACCTTCGAGCAGGACCTGGCCTATCAGCGCTCCCGGAAGTGCACGCAATGGCCTACCATCGTGGTGCAGCGCATAGAGACGGACGGGCGCGTCGTCGCGATCGGGAGGGAGCACGAGCAGTATCAGTGGATGGCCTGCATGGCCGAGCAGGGCCGCGAGCAGCAGAAGAGCAAGCCCGATCTCGTCGTCCCCGCGCCCGTCGTCAATCCCATCCCGCGCTGATCGCCGGGCCGATGGATGAGCCCGAGGCGGTCCGCCTGCCCATCGAGGACTCGCTGGACCTCCACTCGTTCTCTCCGAGGGACGTGCGCTCCGTGGTCGAGGAGTATTTAAAGGAGGCGGCGGCCAGGGGCTTTCGCGAGGTCAGGCTCATCCACGGGCGGGGGACGGGCACCCAGCGCGCCATGGTCCAATCGCTGCTGCAGGGACATCCGCTCGTCTCGCGCTACTTCGACGCGCCGCCGGAGCGCGGAGGCTGGGGCGCGACCGTTGCGGTGCTGAAGGAGTAGCTCGGCTCCTCGATCTATCGGGAAGGTCGCCTCACCGCTCTCGTCACCTGCGGCTCCTCGGCAGCGTTTCGGCTCCTCAATCTTTATCGGCGCGCAGAAGAAGCATGCGGTCGGTGAAGGACAGGATGCGGCGGCCCTCGATCTTGAAATCGAAGGCCTCCCGGTACGCGGGGGGGGCCGCGAGAACGAAGCGCTCCAGGTCAGCCCTGGCGGGTTCCGACATTCGCATGCGCTCCGTCCACTGCTCCCACTCGCGCACCTTCTCCATGACCATCTCGTCGATCACCGTGAGCCCCGCGGCCTTCAGGAAGGCCGCCCACTCGCGCTGAGTGAAGGCGCGAACGTGGGAAGGATCGCGGCGCTTCTCGACTTCCAGGATGAAGGCGGCGAGCTCCCGGTCCTCGCGCCCCAGGATGTCCTGGATGAGGAAGGCGCCTCCCGGGACGAGCACGCGGCAGACTTGACGCACGGCCGGCAAGAGCTCGGGAAAGTGATGCGCGGCGATGCGACACGTGACCACGCCGAAGGAGGCGTCCCGGAAGGGCAGGGCCTCGACATCGGCGGCCACGAAGCGCACACCCGAGGCGCCGCGCTCGTCGATGAATCGGCGCGCAGCGTGGAGCATGGGCTCGGTGACGTCGGTGGCGACCACGCTCGGGGTGAAGCCGGCGAAGCCTAGGGCCGTGTGGCCTCCCCCCGTGGCGACGTCGAGCACGCGGTCGGCGCCGCGCGCGCGGCCCCAGGCGAGCAGGCGGTCGAGGTCGGCGCCGCCGGCATGGCCCGGGCTCGTGATGTAGTCCTCCGCCGCTCTTCCGAACTGCGACTGGACGTGCGCCTTGTGCGCCTCGGTCATGCCTTGGCCGGGCCCGGGGGGCGCTCGGCGAGGTGGCGGAAGAGAAAGTCGGTGTCCATGGGGGAGAGATCGAAGCGGCGCCCCGCCTCGTCGACGAGACGCACGCGGTCGGCATCGGGACGCTCGTGCAGCTGCTCCTCGAGCCAGCGGACGGCCTGCTTGATTCCTGATTCGCCCAGCGCCATGTGGTTGTCCTTGTCGCGCTCCCCCTGCCCCCGAAGAGAGGGCAGGGGAGGCGATGTCAGGCTACTTGCCGTTCTCCCGCTCGTACGTGGTCTTCCACTCCTTGTTGATGTCCTCGATGCCTGGGATGTGCTTGATGGTGCTCCAGGTCGCGCGAGCGGCGCCGCGCATGGCGTACATCAACGTCTCGCTGATCTCGTCCTCGGTGGCGCCGGCTTGCTTCGCAGCCGCGAAGCGTCCGGGCACTCAGGAGGTGCAGCCGGCGGCGGCCATGGCGGCCAGCGCCACCAGCTGCATGGTCTTGGGATCGAGCGCTCCTTCACGATAGTAGACGCCGGCAAACTCCTTCATCTGTCCCATCGGAGCCTCCTTGCTGAGGGTGGTCGGCCTGGGCCGATTATAGGTCACGAACCAGACGCCGCGCCCGGTCCACGCTGCGGCGATACGTCTCGAAGGAGTTGACGAGGGCGGGCTTCCGGCCCTGCTTTCGGTCGAGAGTGAAGCAGGAGAAGGTGATGTCGTGGGCGAGGGGAAAATCGCGATAGAGCATGCCCGCCACCCGCTGCGGGCTCGCCGAGCGCATGATCTCGAAGTTCTCCGTCTGGCGGAGCGGCGGCACGCGCTCGCCGTGCTTGGTGCGGACCCACTTCATGGTGCCGCCCAGGAGATAGGAGAGGAACAGCGAGTCCACCAGCATGGACTCGGTCCAGGGAATCTCCTTCCGATAGCCGGCCACGAAGCGCGCCCCCGTGGCGAGGAGGAACTTGCGCGCGGTGTCGGGCTGCAGGAAGTCGCAGGCGCCGAAGATGTAACCCGTGCGCGGGCTCGGGGTGCAGTAGTCGATGAGGCTGTCGAGGCGGATGACCTTGTCGCCGAGGCCGGTGAGCTTTCGCCGCTGGCCGTGCGAGGAGATGTAGCAGACCTGCTGGCTGTGATGCCGGCGGGCCTCCTGGAGCAGCATCTCGAGATCGTAGTGAGTGTAGAAGCGCCGGTAGACCAGGTTGATGCGTATTCCCTCCCAGGCCAGGGACTGCCGAATGGCCTTGAGATAGGGCAGAACCGAGGGCTCCTCCTGGAGGAGCTTGCCCCTGCGGTTCCACATCGACTCGAGCGTCACGAGCTGCGCCATGTCGGTGAGACGCTTGTCCTTTCCAGAGCGGGCTGCTTACCCTACGGCCGGCGCGCATGATACCACCCGGGCCGGCCGAACCTGGAGGGGTTGTGGGACCGCTGAAACCTTCGGAATATTCGGCGTCTACGGCAGTGGCGAGACAGCCCCTGAGCTATCTCAGGGTCCAGAGAAGCACGGCGATCACGGCGATGCCGATGATGGCGGTCCAGAGGAGATAGTACTTCGCGAAATTCCTGAGAGGCCCGTCCTGTCTGGCCATCGCCCACCCAGCTTATCACGGTCAATATTGGCTGATTCTGAGCCCATCCAATTGGACCTTTACAACCTTGTGATCATGTCGATAATGGCTGGTACGAGGCGCCCATGAAAATCCCTCTCGACCGATCGGCGGACCGTAATGGCAGGCTGCCGCTGGCCCGGCAGATCCAGCTGCACTTCGAGCGGCTGATCAGCCAGCGTCTGCTCGCGCCCGGCGTCAAGCTTCCCGCCACGCGCGAGCTCGCCCAGGAGCTCGGCGTGAATCGCACCACGGTCGCCCAGGCGTACGAGGACCTCGTGGCCGGTGGCTGGGCGCGCGCGCACGTGGGGCAGGGCACCTTCGTCGCGGACGCCGCGCCGACCGCCCCGCCCGCCGCGCCTACGGCCCCGCGGCTCGAGTGGACGGGCTTTCTCTCCAAGGCCGCGCAGATCGTGGCCGCCGACGCGCGCCGCCGCGAGGCGTGGAGCCAGAGCGCCCGACCGGGGCCCGGCATCATCTCGTTCGCGGGCGGCGTTCCCGACAGCGCGCTGTTCCCCACGGATGCCTTCCGTCGCGTGCTCAACCGGGTCATCCGCGAGGAAGGGCGCGAGCTGCTCCAGTACTACCCGTCGAGCGGCTACCCGCCCCTGCGCCAGTATCTCTCCAGCTATCTCCTGCGCTTCGGCCTCGAGGCGCGGCCCGAGGACATCCTGATCGTCAACGGCACCCAGCAGGGCTTCGATCTGGTCGCGCGCACGCTCCTGGACCCCGGCGACTTCGTGGCCATCGAGCAGCCGTCCTACCCGCGGGCCATGCAGGTCTTCCGGGCCTTCGGCGCCCAGCTGTTGCCGGTGCCGATGGCGGGCGGGGGGCTCTCCGTGGAGCATCTCGAGCGGCTCCTCGAGCGCCAGGCGCCCAAGCTTCTCTACTGCCAGCCGAGTGCGCACAACCCGACCGGGCTGACCATGCCTGCGGCGGCGCGTCGTCGCCTGCTCGACGTCGCCGCGCGCCACCGGCTTCCCATCGTGGAGGACGGGTTCGACGGCACGCTCTTCTACGGCGAGCGGCCGCCCGCGCCTCTCAAGGCCGCGGACGCCTCGGGGCAGGTCATCTATCTCGGCACCTTCTCCAAGATACTGTTCCCGGGACTGCGTCTCGGATGGATCGTGGCCTCGCAAGAGCTGATCGAGCGCCTGGACATGGCCAAGCAGCTGGCCGATATCCACACGAGCCCCCTCATCCAGGCGGCCGTCTACCACTTCTGCCGTCAGCGCCTCCTCGACCGGCACCAGGCGCGGGTGCTGCGCGAGTACGCGCGGCGCCGCGGCGCGCTGCTGGCCGCCCTCGGTCGTCGGATGCCGGACGGTGTCCGCTGGACGGAGACCCAGGGCGGCTTCTCGCTCCTCGTGGAGCTGCCCGAGGGCATGGAGACGGCGGCCCTGTTGCCTCGCGCCGTCGAGCGCGGCGTGGCCTTCACGCCGGGCAATGCCTTCTTCGCCGACGGCGGGGGCGAGCGGGCGCTGCGCCTCTCCTTTTCGGCCGTGCCCTTTTCTCAGATCGAAGAGGGCGTGCGACGTCTCGCCGACAGCGTTCGCGAGCTCGGACGTCACCCGGAGCGGAGCGCCCGCGTGCGCGGGCCCGCCGTGCCGCTGGTCTAGGAGCCGCCACCGTGGACTTCGAGACCCGGGCCGCGCGCGGGGGCCGTGACGTCCCTTCGGCCAGCCGACCCCTCACGCCGCCGATCTACCAGACCAACGTGTACGTCTTCGAGGACATGGACACGGTCGAGTCGGTCTGGGAGGGGAAGACATCCGGTTTCGTCTACGGCCGCTACGGAACCGCCAACCATGCCATGCTCGAGGACCTCGTGGCGGGCCTCGAAGGAGCCGAGGCCGCCGTCGCCTGCGCGTCGGGCATGGGCGCGACCACGGCGCTCCTCCTCGGGCTCTTCACCGCGGGCGACCACATCGTGTCCGCGCGCGATCTCTACGGCTCCACCACGGCATTTCTCGACGACGAGGGGCGCCGGCTCGGCATCGACACCGTCTTCGTCGATGCCACCGATCCCGCCCTCTTGCTGGGAGCGCTCCGGCCGAACACGCGCGCCGTCTTCGTCGAGTCGCTCTCGAATCCACTCCTGCGCATGGTCGACCTGGAGACGGTCGCCGCGCCGCTCGCCGCACGCGGCATCGACCTCATCGTCGATTCCTCGCTGGCGTCGCCCGCGGTGATGCGCCCGCTCGAGCACGGAGCGACCATCGTGATGCACAGCCTGACCAAGTTCATCTCTGGCCACGGAGATGTCACGGGCGGCATCGTGCTGGGGAGCAAGGCAACCATGGATCGCGTGCGGGCCGCCATGATCCGCTCGGGGACGAACCTGGGTCCCTTCGACGCGTGGCTCGCCACGCGCGGGGCGCGGA
>WNFX01009284.1_pt1 | contig 12161 bp, 8 predicted proteins | sample 5400111 | NCBI WGS metagenome assembly WNFX01 (sample SAMN13153363, study PRJNA577476) | soil metagenome | isolation source: 40 cm soil or saprolite under grassland replicate 1 | place: USA:California | collected 2016-06-15
AAAGCGCCGCGCCCACGGCTGGCAGGCGTTCGGGTCTTACACGTATTCGAGGGCCTCCGGGTTGCAGCCCTCCAGTGCGGCAACGGCGGCGGGCCCGCAGGTCAGCACCGTCGGCCCGCCGGGCAACCTGACGTTCGGGCGCGATCCCAACGACCTCACCAACGCGCGCGGCCTGTTGCCAAACGATCGCCCGCACGTGTTCCGCGCGATGGGCAGCGTCGACATTCCGCGGACCGGATTCGCGGTCGCCGCCGACTTGCAGCACTTCACCGGCAAGCCGTGGGCGGCGACGACACAAGTGCTGCTGCCGCAGGGCGACACGCGCCTGCTGCTCGAGCCGCGCGGCTCGCGGCGGCTCTCGTCGCAGTCGCTGCTCGATCTGCGCCTGTCGAGGACGTTCGCCTTTGACGGCACGGGACGCGTTGAGCTGTTGTTCGATGTGTTGAACGCGCTCAATGACAATGCCGAGGAAGGCCTGGCGACCGACAATTTCTTCAGTCCGAATTTCGGTCGAGCGACTGCCTTCGTCGATCCACGTCGCGCGATGGTCAGCGTGAGGCTGAACCTGGGAAGCTAACGATCCTTTTAACGCTCAGCAGTCTTGAAACGAGGTGCGACATGACACGCGATATCACACGATGTGCGTCACTCGGGGTCCGACGAATGGTAGCAATCGCGCTCATCGTGACCGCGGCCGTCGCACTGCCAAGGGCGGCCCAAGGACAGGAGCCTGTCAGCTATTGGAGCGGGATTGCAAAAACCGTCATCATCGACATGGCGGCCCGAGGCGGGTCTCCCTCAGCGGTCGATTTTGCGTATGTGCACGCCGCGATTTATGACGCGGTGAACGCGATCGACAAGCGATATACCGTCTTTGCGGTGAGTCCGATCACATCTCCCGACGGGGCTTCCGAACCTGCGGCGGTCGCCGCCGCGGCCGCGACGATCCTCAAAGCGCTGTTTACAGCTGCAGCCCAACAAGCCTTTGTCGACGCCCAGTACGCCACCTATGTGGGTCTGATTTCTGCCAGCGACGCGAAGAATCGTGGCATTGCCGTCGGAACCGAAGTCGCCAACGCATTTCTGGCGCAACGACATCCAGGACCCAGGCAAGACCTCGGTCAGGACGGACGCAATGCGACCTGCGCGACCGATGCTCGCTTGTGTTACACGTTCGGCGCAGGACCGGGCGTCTATCAACTCACGCCCGGCGCCAATCCAGATCCGAACGTCACGCCCGCGGCGCAATGGGTGGGGATTCTCAAACCGTTCGCGGTCGCAAGCCAATCGCAGTTCCGCGCCGACGGACCACCGAACCTGACGAGTGCGCAATGGGCCGACGACTACAATGAGGTCAAGCTGTTTGGCGCAGCCACCGGATCCGCCCGCACTCAGGAGCAAACCGACATCGGGTGGTTCTATACCGACAATCCCGGCGCCTATGGCAACCGGATCATCCGCCAGATTGCCGCCGATCAGAATCTCGCGCCCGCCGACAGCGCCCGCTTCTTCGCGCAGACCTATGTCACCCTCGCGGACACGTTCATCAACTGCTGGGACTCGAAGCGGCTTTACAACTTCTGGCGGCCGGTGACGGCGATCCGCGCCGGCGATACCGACGGCAACGACGCCACGGAACCGGATCCGTTGTGGCTGCCGCTCGCGGTCACGCCCAACCACCAGGAATATCCATCCGCGCACGGCTGCTTCACGGGAGCCGTGATCAACACGGTCGAAAATTTCTTCGGGACCAAAAAAATCACCCTTCATTTCACCGCGTGTTCGGTGCCCGGCCATTCATGTACCACTGGCAGCGGAGTCACCCACACGTTCCAACGCACGCAAGACGCACTCAAGGAAGTGATCGACGGGCGGATCTACGGCGGTATGCACTATCGGACCTCCGTCGTTCACGGCATCGTGATGAGCAATAAAGTCGCCCATTGGATTTCAAAACACTACTTCTTGCCCGTTGACTGAGGCCGGCTCTCGAAACCTTTGGCCCGGGAGTATCATGCGAACGATTCGGATCTTCACGTCGCTCGTCATGCTGTCGTTCGTGGTCGTCGTGTCGCTCGATCGCGCGCAGGCGCAGCGTGGGCCTGCGTCGACGCCGCTGCAAGCCACCGTGGTGGCGACCGGAATTCCCGGTGCCGGCGCAATCGCGCAAATCGGCGTCTTTCACAAGGGCGGTCCGTTCGCCGCCGGTTTTGCCCCGTTCACACAGCCCGGGCGAATCCTCGACCGGGCGCGGCTGTTCGTGGCGAGCACGTCGAATTTCGGCGCTCCGCTCGCCCGGCCTCTGGAGGCGCCGGGGTCGATCCTGTCGCTCGACGTCTCGAGCGGTCTCGTGGTGGTGCCTGAGAACTTCGCGGCGGCCATCGATCCCAATGTGATTGTGAGTCCCGCGTTGCCGGCGGCCGCGGCCGCCGGCGGCAAGGTCATGCTCTACACCGCGCAGACGCCGGCGTTCCTGAATGGCCGGGTCAATCCAGGCGCGGTGACGAAGGATTTACCGTCCGTCAGCCTTCCCCTCAGCATCTCCTTCAACAACGGCTTTGGCCGGCCATGGTTTGCCAGTGCTCCGAGCGGGGCGTCTGGCAACGGCACGATCTCGGTGACCGATCCGAACGGCGTCGGATTCCTTGGTGCTCCGGATGTCATTGCCGGCGGCGTGTTCACGGGAGACGAGACCAACCGCGTCGGCACGCCCGCAGGCGGCTTGACGGCGGCAGCTGTCGCGACCGCCCTCGCAACCAAGTCGCCCGATCTGCTGATTCCGCAGCGCGCCGTGTTCTTCGCGGCGCTGGCGGACGGACGCATCGACCAGGTGCATGTCGAAAAAGGAGTCGACCCGCTCGTCGCCGCGGGCGCGTTTTTGCCGCTGCCCGTTATCGACGCGGCCACTGCGGAATCGACCGATCCGGACGCGGTCACGCGCGTGGGGATGATCTTCAACTGGGTGCCGACGCGGATCCTCTATGTAACCGATCCGCTAGCCAATCGGATTGTCGCGATCGACATCAGCGATGAAGGGACGGTGTCTCAACCGGTATTCACAGCGAGCAATCAGCGTTATCTGCGATCGGGCTTCTTCGACGTGCCGATCGATATGGCGCCGGCCCAGCCCGAGGTGGCGGCGCGGAACTTCGCCAGCAACACGACGCTCGGCGGCGGGTCGGATTTCTACGTGCTCAATCGCGGGAACAATTCAGTCGTTCGCATGGAGCAGTCCGGCAGAGTTGTCGCCGTGCGCACCATCGAATCGAGCACCACGCCTTGACGACGAGCATGATCGATCAGGCGATCGATGCGCATGCGAATGGGGCGATTAAGCAAGGGGAGTCGATCTTCGGTCAGGATCTCGGACCGGAGTCTGGGCTGGGGCCGCTGTTCAACGGACGGGCGTGCGACACGTGCCACAACAAACTGGCCGATGGAACCGATTTCGCGGGCGGCATGGGCACGACACCGGAGACGTTCGTCAGGCGCGTGGCCCGCATCAATGATGGAGGGTTCGATCCGCTGCTCGGCCACGGTGGCCCGATCGCGCGACAACGGTCGATCACCGAATTTGGCGTGCCGTGCGGGCTGTCGACCGGCGACCCGCCTCAGGCCAACACGTTCTCGAATCGGAGCGCGATGACACTGCGCGGTACGTCGCTGATCGACAACATTCGCGTTGGCGATATCGAAAAAGTACGGATCGCCCAACCGCCAGATGTCCGCGGCCGCTTCAACTTCCTCGCGGATGGGCGCGTCGGCAGGTTCGGATGGAAGGCGCACGCCGCGACCCTCGTCGAATTCATGGGCGAAGCGTTCCGCGACGAGATCGGCATCACGAATCCTCTTGCGCCTACGGACCTCGTCAGCGGCTGCGGGGCATCTGTTCAGCGACCCGAAGCCGACGCCGTTCCGCTGACATCGCTGGTCGCGTTCCTGAACACCATCGATCCCCCGTCATCCGCCGCCTGCCGTCCGTCGGCCGGCAATACCGTGTTCGCGAACGTCGGCTGTGCGACGTGCCACACTCCATCACTTCCCGCCAACGGCAACGCGACGGCAGCGTTCCTCTACTCGGACCTTCTCCTGCACGATATGGGCGCGAGCCTCGCGGATGGTTTCCAACAGGGCTCGGCGCTGGGCAGCGAGTTTCGCACGGCACCGCTGTGGCGTGTGTCCGATCGCAGCCATTTCCTGCATGACGGACGCGCCACATCCATCATCGACGCCATTCGTGCCCATGACGGTCAGGCCGCCGGCGCGCGCGACCGGTACGTGGTATTGCCGCCCACCGATGCCCAAGCGCTGCTCGATTTTCTGAGGTGTATCTAGATTGTTGAAATCGACGTGACGTCGACAACTACCTCGGCAAGTCGATCAGGACGATATTCGAGTTCTCGCGCAAGCGGTCGAATACGATCTCCTTTCCGTCGGGTGTGATGTCGAACGTCTGTATGAATCCCTGGTTTCCCAGTCGTGTGAGCTGACGCTGTTTCTTCGTGGCAAGATCGAGCAGCCAGAAGTCCGGAGCTTGAAGACCCCGCAAGTACGCCAACGCCGCTCCGTCGGGCGTGAACCGATAGCCGCCGGGGCGGACACCAATCGGCGCGAGTTCGACAGCAGCGCCATCCGGCCGCACCGCGCGGAGCTCTACCTGGCCGGCCATGAAGATGCCGGCATACACAATCAGGTTGCCGTCGCGTGACCAGACCGGATTGACCGCCTGACCAGTGACGAGCCGGAAGGGTGCACCACCATCCACGGGAATCTTGAACAGCGCACGCCCTTCTGCGTCGCTGCCGCCGGTCACGATCCACTCGCCGTCCGGCGACCAGTCGACGGTGGCAGCCCCCGGCGTCCCCTCGATGTTGATGGAAGGCGCCAACGATCGCGCGTTCGTGCCGTCCGCCGACATGACCGTCAGCCGCCGCTTCCCGTCTTTCGCGACGACGATGGCGACGCGAAGTCCGTCCCGCGATATCGCGGCCGGCTCGGACAGCGGCCGCTCGACGCCTTTCCAGATTTCGGACGCCTGTCCATCGCGAAACCGCCACAACCCGTCGCCTGTGCCGCGTGAGGACAAATAGAACAACGACGTCCCTCCGAAGCGCGGGGCCAGCGCGCGCGCCGCAGGCAGCGGATACGGTTTGGCGTCACTGTCGCCGACGGCCCCTTCGCGCAGCGGCACGCGCCACAGGCTCGCTGTGGGATGTGCCACGGTCGCCGCCACGCGCCGACCGTCGCGACTCGCTGCCACCGACGTGTAGTGATCGAGGCCAGGCGTCACTCTGCGCGAGACCTTGGTCTCCACATCGAGCGCCCAGAGCCACGGCCCGGACCGGTCTTCCGCGCGCGAAACGTAGAGCAACGTCCGTGCGTCGAGGGGAGCCATGAAATTCACCGCTTGATGTCGATCAGTGAGCTTCTGCGGCGAACCACCCGACGGTCGAATGCGCCACACCTCCATCTCGTCGGCCGGCTCTAGTCCACGAGCGAGGTAGATCCACTCGTTGTCCGGTGACCAGACCGGATTGTGGTTGTGCCGTACGCCCTCTTCAGGAGCCAGGATCTGGTGCGCGTCGGCGCCATTGCGATCGGCGACAAAGAGCGGATCGCCGCCGTTCGGAGCGTTGTTGAAGTAGACCAGACGGGTACCGTCCGGCGACCAGGCGGGAGCGACGTCGTTCTCGCCGAGAAAAGGCCGGGGCGTGCCGCCGATGAGAGGCATCAGCATCTTTCGCGCGCCGGCGTCGCCGGGCATACTGAACCAGATACTCGCTCCGTCGCCCGTAAAGCCGATTGTCCGCAGGATGACCCCGGGGCGATTCATCGGCGGGACGGCCGTCGTGAGGTTTCTGAAGTCCTCCGTGCCCACCTGACTGAGCCAGATGTCGAATTCGCCGTCCTTGTCGGCGACAAACGAAACGAACCGTCCATCGGGTGAGATCTCGGCAACCGCTTCCGTTCCGTCCCAATCCGTGAGCGGTGTGAACCTGGCGTCCGCCAGCGGGTTCTCCACGAATGGTGACGGTTGGCTCCGGGTCATCCAACTCGCAACGGCCGCGATGACGCTCACGGCAACGATCGCCACGCCGAGCATCGAAGGCCAGCGACGCGGTGCGGGCACCGCTATCGGCTGAGCGGGGGCGTTGGTGTCGGACAGCACTTCCAGTCCGAACGCGAGATCGCGCGCCGACTGGAACCGCATCTCGCGCGTTCGCTCGAGGCAGCGTGCGACGATCCGAGCGAGCGCCGGTGGCACGTCGGGTGAAATCAGTGGAGGCGGATCCTCTTTGAGAATGGCCGCCATGGTTTCGACCGACGTGTCGCGGGCAAATGCCGGACGGCCGGTGAGCATCTCGTACAGGATCGATCCGAAGCTGAAGAGATCCGATCGTGCGTCGACCGCTTCGCCGCGGATCTGCTCCGGCGACATGTAGCTCGCCGTGCCCACCACGAGGCCTGCCTCCGTCTCGGTCGGAAGACCCGTGTGCCGCATCGCGTCGTCACCCGGCCGCGTCAGCTTCGCGATGCCGAAGTCGAGGATCTTGACTCGCCCGTCTCTTGTGATGAACAGATTGTCGGGCTTCACGTCGCGGTGAACGATGTTCCGCTCATGCGCGGCGGCGAGCCCCTCCGCCGTCTGGCGCGCATAATCGATCGCCTTGCGCGTCGGCAGGGGCCCGCCATGCAGCCGGTTGCGGAGCGATTCACCCTCGAGCAGCTCCGACACGATGTACGGTGCGCCGGTATGGACGCCGACGTCGTAGACGGCGAGGATGTTCGGGTGATTGAGCTGACCGGCGGCGCGCGCCTCCTGCTCGAAGCGATGCAGTCGGTTGGTGTCCGTGGCGAACGAGTCGGGAATCAGCTTAATGGCGACGTCGCGGCCCAGCCGCGGATCGCGCGCGCGGTACACGTCGCCCATGCCGCCGGCGCCGAGCCATGCGACGATCTCGTACGGACCGATCTTCGTGCCGGCCGCAATCGTCATGGAGTCCGCGGAAGGATCGGCGTCATTTCGGCAGATCGATCAGCCGGATGTCGGCATTCTCCCGCACGCGGTCGAACACGATTTGACTGCCGTCCGGGGTGATGTCGAATGTGTTGATGGTCGCCGGGTTCGACAGCCGCGTGAGCTGGCGGGTCTTGTTGGTCGCCACGTCGAGCAGCCAGACCTGTTGACTCCCGCTTTGACCCTGCACGTACACCACGCCCTTGCCGCTGGGAAGAAAGCGCGAGCGACCGCCCCCGCCGGACGGAACCCGAATGGGCGGAAGCGTCACCGGACTGCCGTCGGCGTGTACTGACATCAGCGGCGCCATGGCGGTCTGCAGACCCTCGTACACGATCAGATTCCCATCTGGTGACCACACTGGATTGTGGGCCGCGCCAGTCACGAGGCGGACCGGCGCACCGCCGGCGACTGGGATCTTGAAGAGTCCAGCACCTTGCGCATCGATGCCACCGGTCGCGATCCACTTTTTGCGTCTGGCGACCACGCGGAAGTGCCTCGGACATCGATACTCTCCGCGAACGACTGATGGTCGGCGCCGTCGGCCGACACGAGCGTGAGCTGCAGCTTCCCCTGCCTTCTCAGCACCACGGCGACTCGGTCCCCCAGCGGCGAAACGGCCGGCGACTCGATCAGCGCTTCGTCGGACCCCTTCCAGATCTCGACGGCCTTTCCGCCCTGAAGGCGCCAGAGTCCGTCGCCGGGTCCACTCGACGACAAGAAGAACAGTACGTCCTTTCCAATTCGGGGCGCCAGAGCGCGCGCGGTTCCCGTCGGATAGGGCGCGACCTCGCGCTCCTCGACGGGCCGATCGAGAATCGGGACGCTCCACAAGGCGGCCGTCGGGTTCGCAACAGTCGCGACCAGGCGCCGGCCGTCGGCGCTGGCCGCCACGGAAAGGTACCTCTCCAACCCGACACTCACGCGATGTGTGGCGCGCCGCTTCACATCGAGCGCCCAGAGCCACGGCCCCGACCGGTCCTGTCCGGGTGCCACGAACAGCACGTTTCCGGCGTCGATCGGGGTCAGATAGCGCTTGTCGCTGCTCTGCTCGCTCAGGCGTTCTGGCGTGCCGCCCGACGAGGGAATGCGCCAGATGTCGAACTCGTACACGGCCTGGACGGCGTGCGTGTAGTAGATCCATTGGCCGTCCGGCGACCATGCCGGGAAGTGGTTGTGATCGCCACTTTTTCCGATGTAGATCTGACGGGCGTTGCCGCCGGTGCCGTCGGCGACAAAGAGCGGATCGCCCGCCTCGTTCGTGAAGTACACCAGCCGCGTGCCATCAGGCGACCACGCCACGTTCACCGCGCGCTCGCTCAGGAAAGCGCGGGGCGCTCCGCCGGTCAATGGCCTCAGCCTGAGCCGGTTGCCGCCGTGGCCCCAGATTTCTGACCCGTCTCCCGAAAAACCGACACCTCTGTTGGGCCCGGCGTCGCGTTGGTCATCCTCACCCGGCGTGAGGTCGCGAAATGGACCTGTACCGATTTGCTTCAGCCAGACATGGAACGGACCATCGCGGTCGGACAGAAAGGCGACGAATCTTCCATCGGGCGATATGGCAGCATCCAACTCGCTGCCTTCGAAGTTGGTAAAGGGCGTGAAGGTCGCCCTGGCCAGCAGGCTGTCGATGGATGGCGCCGTTCGGTCGCGGCCCAGCCAGCCCGCGAGCGCGACCATCAGGCTCAGCACGACAATCGCCGAGGCGAGCGCAGCGCGCCACCGTTTTGGTGCCGGTGCAACCGCCGGCATGGCCGTTGCGGCGGTGTCCGACAGCATTTCGAGGCCGAAGGCCAGATCACGTGCCGACTGGAAGCGCATCTCGCGCGTCTTTTCGAGACACCGCGACACGATGCGCGCAAGCGACGGCGACACGTCGGCCGCGCGCAGCGGCGGCGGATCCTCCTTCAGGATGGCTGTCATCGTCTCGGGCGCGGTGTCGCGCGTGAACGCCGGTCGGCCCGAGAGCATCTCGTAGAAGACGGCGCCGAAGCTGAAGATATCGGACCGCGGGTCCACGGCTTCACCGCGCACCTGCTCCGGCGACATGTAACCTGCCGTGCCGACGACCAGTCCCACCTCGGTCTCGGTGGGGAGGCCGGTGGGCCGTGCGGCATCGTCGCTCGGGCGCGTCAGCTTCGCGATCCCGAAGTCGAGGATCTTTATTCGTCCGTCTTTGGTGATGAACAGGTTGTCGGGCTTTACATCGCGGTGAACGATGTTCCGCTCGTGGGCGGCGGCCAGCCCCTCCGCGATTTGGCGCGCGTGATCGATCGCGCGGCGAGATGGCAGCGGTCCGCCGAGCAGGCGGCTTCTCAGCGATTCGCCCTCGAGCAGCTCGGACACGATGTACGGCGCGCCCGCGTGCCGGCCGACATCGAAGACCGCCACGATGTTGGGATGATTGAGTTGTCCCGCGGCGCGCGCCTCCTGCTCGAAGCGCTGCATCCGGCCCGCATCGGCCGCCAGCGTTTCTGAGATCAGCTTGATCGCCACCTCGCGACCCAGACGCGGATCGCGCGCCCGGTACACGACGCCCATACCGCCGGCGCCCAGCCAGCCGAGGATTTCGTAGTGATCGATCCTGGTTCCGGGCGCGATGGGCAGGGACGAGGACGCAGTCATAGACCGAAGCGAATCCTCACAACGCCTCCCTGCAAAAAACCTGTGGAGTTCCTGAAAGTCCCCTGAGACTCCCGCGTGGATGGTCGATATCTTACTCCCATGAGAATCTCGGGAGCGATCATCCTCCTGCTGCTTGCCCCGGCGTTGGCCGGCTGTCGCAGCTCTGATTCATCTGCTTCGACGGTGTCGGCGCCGACGCCGCTGCCCGCGCCGGCGCCGCCAAGTCTGCCAACCGTCACGCGTGTCGCGATCACTGGCAACGTCCAGCTGACGAGGATCGGCGAGACCGCACAACTGACGGCCATCGCCACGCTCAGCGACAATTCGACGAAGGACGTCACGAGCGATGCGAAGTGGCTGGCGGGCGATGCGAGAGTTGTCGTCGTCAGTTCAGGCGGCCTCGTGACGATCGTCAGTTTCGGCGCAACGTGGATTTCGGCGTCTTATCAATCGCGGGGCGCGGGAGTGACCGTGACGGCGACGCTGCCAGGAACGTTTGTCATCGCGGGACGGGTCAGAGAGCCGGCTGCCGGCAGCGTCGCGAACGTGCGCGTCGTCGACACGATGTCCGGACGCTCCGCGACCACCGATTCAGACGGCTACTTTTCGCTGGCCGAACTGCCGCGGCTTCAAGCGCATCTCAAAGTCGAGAAAGAAGGGTATGAGCCGGCGGAACTGGATGCGACACAAACGAACGTCGATTTGCCGCTCCAGCGCGTCGTCCGGCTCACCGCGGGTGAGACGGTCAAGCCGTCTGCGTTGGCCCCTAACGATCTTTCGTACAACGTTGGCGGCAGCAGCTGCAGCCCCTGCCGCCTGATTCGCGTGGTCGTTCTCCAGGCCGGCACTGTTCATGTGCACGCGACCTGGGCGGTTACGGCATCGAAGCTCAGTCTTTTCGTGGAAGGCCGCGTGTCGGCGGGTGGCACGGGTGAATTGACCGCCGACGTGCCGATCGACGGGCCGCGCGAGGTGCTCATGTACGTTGGAGTGGCGCCGCCAAACGCCGTGTCCGAGCACACGCTTTTCATTCTCGAAACATCAATGCGCTAGCGCGACGACCCTCATTTCGGCAGATCGAGTCAGGACGATATCCGAGTTCTCGCGCGAGCGGTCGAATACGATCTCTTTCCCGTCGGGCGTCACGTCGAAGTTCCCCTGATTGCTGAGGCGGGTGAGCTGTCGTGTGGTCTTCGCCGCGAGATCGAGCAACCAGAAATCCAGCGACCCGGTGTTTTGTAGATACACCAGACTCTTTCCGTTGGGCAAGAAGTGATAGCCACCCTGGCGGGCCCGCTGATGCGGCAGTTCGACAGGGGTGCCGTCCGGTCGGACCCCGAGGAGCTCTCCCTGCCCATGCCGCCGGCGCCCAGCCAGCCGAGGATTTCGTAGTCGATCCTGGTTCCGGGCGCGATGCGCGGCGGCGCGTCCGGCGTCATCAGGGAAGCGTCTGCGTGTCAGTCGACATCATCAGCGCGCGCACATGGAAGGTCACAAGCAGCGATCCGATGCGGATGGCGTCGCCGTCGGCGAGGCGGACCGGTGACGTGACCCGCTCACTGCCACGAAATGTGCCGTTCTTGCTGCCGAAATCTTCGAGCACGGTGCCTTCCTGCGTCACCACCAGCCGCGCATGACGCCGCGAGACGGTCGACGAGTCGAGCCTGACCTCGACATCGGGATCTCGTCCGATCACGTGCTCGCCCTTTGACAACGGGAAGCGCCGCCTGTCCCACTCGAGCCAGCACAAGGGCCGATCCGCCACGGGATCGGCCGGTGCCGGCAGCGTCGCCGCGTCCCCGCAAAACGCGTAGCCGTACCCGTGTGCGGTTCGAATGAACGTCGGGGTGTGGGCGTCGTCGCTGAGCGCTTCGCGAATCTCGGCGACCAGGTTCGACAGATTGGCCTCGGCGACGAACGTCCCCGGCCAGAGACGATCCTGCAACACCGCCTTGGACAGCACTTTGGGACGATCCAGCGCCAAAAGTGTCAGGAGCTCGAACGCCTTCGGGGCGAGGTGAATCTCGCGCTGGTCCCGAGTGAGCTGTCTGGTGTCGAGATCGAGGATGAACGGGCCGAAGCGAATCCTCACGACGGTCCTCTTGGGATAAACCTGCGACGTCCCTGGGAGTCCCCTGAGACTCCGGCCTGGGACGTCGCTATGTTACCTCCACGAGGTCACAAGACTATGAGAATGTCACCAGCGGTCGTCCTCCTGGGTGCGGGCCTCACCATTCTGACGTGCGCCTGTAGTGACGGTCGGGTATTGTCCAACCCGACTGGCCCCAGCGCGTCGCGTCCTACCTTCACAGTCTCCGGAGTGGTGTCCACGTTGACGCCGACAGGCCTGGTGCCTATCGCAGGCGTTCGAGTGGACTTCGCAGGCGGCCCTGGGCTGGTCACGACGACCGACACCAACGGCTTCTACACGATGAAAGGAGTGGACGCCACGACCACGCGGGTGTCGGCGAGCAAAGCGGGGTACGAAAACAGCTCGCAGAATGTGACGATCGGCGAG
>WNFX01007920.1_pt1 | contig 12159 bp, 20 predicted proteins | sample 5400111 | NCBI WGS metagenome assembly WNFX01 (sample SAMN13153363, study PRJNA577476) | soil metagenome | isolation source: 40 cm soil or saprolite under grassland replicate 1 | place: USA:California | collected 2016-06-15
GATAGGGGGTTCGGATCCTTCACCCTGAGCTTGCGGTACTGCGGCGGCCGCGCTGTTGGTCCGTCTGTTCTCGGAGGCCCATTTTGCCAGGTTCTCGGCGATGATCTTCGTAGACTTGGTCGCCGCCTGGCTCATTTGCGCGTATTCGGTGATCGCCCGCTCGACCCGCTGGCGCTCGTACACCAGATGATCGCGCATGTCGTGCAGCTGAGTGATGAGCTTCTCGATCTCCAGGACCGCGGGGCCAGAAATACTCTGTGCGACCGAACTGATATCATTTGCGTCCCCGTTGCCGGACTCCGCACGCAAGTGAACGCCCCGGCGCCGAACGAGCTCACGAAACTCGCTTTCGATCTGGGGCATCACATTTCCGTTTCGGTGCTCGTGCTGCGATGCCTGCTCTTCTCGATTTTCGTGTCTCCCTCTGAACATGGTGACCATGGCGTCCCCTTCGGTGCGAGTAACACATCGAAGTACACCGACCCGATTCGGGCGGCTTAGGGGCGCTTTCCTGTCAGAGCCATGCGGGCGGTATTATGAGGCCTGCAGAGAGGTGTTATTCCCAGCTATCCCCAGCCGTAAAGGAGTGGCCCAACCATACCGTGTCTCGGTCCTAAGAATACAATCGTGCCGCCTCGGGTCTCGCCGACCTGCGTGCTAGGTCCAGGGGCAGTGTCGGATTTCACGCTCTACCACAGATGCAATGCCGGCCAGGCCCCAGATCAGGCAACTTTTTTCCTAAAGGCCGCGCTGAGGAGCAGTTAGGGGGATCGCGCCTTAGGGGTATGGATGCGTTGCCCTCCCGCAGCCGATTGAGGCGAGCGGGCCAGTCCCCGGGGGACACGGATGGCGGACCCGACAGACGAGCCCTCCGTTCTGGGTCGGCGGTTGTAGCAGCCACCCCAACGGGATTACCTCTGATTATCAGAGGTAACGCGACCCCCGCGATGGTATCGAGGCGAGGTCTCCCGGGCGAACGCTTCCCGCAACCCTCAATTTTCCTCTCAGGAACATGTGCTGGGAAATAGACTACAAGTTTTTCGCTGAACAGAAGAAAGCGCAGGAGACGCGGATCACGCAGCAGAGACGCGCCGACCTCGTTGACCAGCTCCTGAACGACGCCAATCAACAAGGCAAAGAGACCAAGGTCGAAGGAACGCCGGCTAAAGAGGTTGCTCCTGCGAAATAGCCCGCTTGCGGAAATCTCATCTGGCTGAAGTTTATGTCCAGCTAGCCGCCGGGCGTGGCATCATTCGCCACACGGCCGGAACCCTCCGAGCAAGCGGCTATCGGCGCTACTCGAGTGAACGCCTCCCTACCAGAGTGGCAACCCACCGCGTTCGGGCGTTGAGGCCGCGCATTTGGCCGCTCGTGTCACCACGACCGAGCAAAGGAGAAATCTCTTGATCCGAAACTCCAGACGCGGCCCTCGGTCGGCTCCTCGTGACAAAGCGCGCAGGCGCCTCAACTTTAGTCAATTTTGGCTTGCTCTCGAACCCTCGCCGCTATCCTTGCCGTATGGAGATGATCGACCGCCCACCTCGTAGCCAATACCGCGCGAACCGCCCCCTTACTCCGGCGTTGGCGGGTTTTTTGCGCCGGCGCCCCAGAGGCCGCGGAAGCCTTCGAGCCTTGCATGGAAACGCCTCCTGAAGCGCACGAGCGACCGCCAGTGCCCCAAATGCTGCCCCCGGATCTTCACCTCAAGTATGACCGCTTCCTCGCTTGCGTGTTGATGTTGAATGTCAATTTGCAAATCAGGCATGGCCTGTGGCAATTGCGCGTAGAATGTGCGCACCTCTTTTGGCCCTACGTAATGGGCGTCCTATGACTGATCATCGTACCGAGCTGTTTCCCAAATGTGCCTATGCTACCCATCGAGGCCATGCTGATTTTCCAGACGGACATGTTCATGGACGACGATCGGAAAATGGCGGTGTCGGCAACTGCATGTGCCGCAAAACTCCGCACCGGGACTGTTTTAAGGTAGGGCTTGCGGTCTATGGGCCGGGATCGTCGTCATCGGCTCCGGCCACGTACCCCAGCGGCAAGCGCGATGAGAGGTTTGGCTCGTTCCTCCCTTGGACCCCTTCGGCCGGCGCTTCTAGCTATGCCAACTTCAACTTAACGATCTCGGAAAATATCGACTCTGAGACATTCCCAATCTTGGTGCGCCAAAATTCGGTCGTATGACACGCCGTCGCTCGGCGGCTGCGGTCAGCTTAAAGAGAGTGGAAGGGCACGACAGGAGATCCGGAATACGCCTGAGAACGGCCTAAGTTCGCTCTCGCCATCAAACTCGGAACAGAAGCGGAGATGAAGGGGACGGGCGTGAGCCTGAAAATTGGCAAATCGAAACGCACGTCTTGCCCCAATCGACTCACCTAATCACCGCACGACCGACACACCACAATGCTAGCCCGGTCGGGTGATTATGGACGGTTTGTGTCAATCCAGCCGGGAGAAGGGGAGATGCCGATGACTTCCACGCTGAGCCGCACACGATCCGACGTCTCCACACGTTTGTGGGGCGCCGAGCCGTCGATGGACGAGCCTCCTTTTCGGGCCGCAAATGATCAGTTCCCGAGCAAGCGGCCGTCACTCCAGAAGGGAGCCTCGCGCGTCCTCGCCCGTTTCCTGATTACGTTTTGCATCGGTGTCGCTGCCACATTGGTTTGGCAATCCTACGGCGGCGCGGCTCGAGAGATGATCGCGAGCTCGTCCCCGCAACTTAGTTGGTTGGCACCGCAAGGCGCACCCTTTGCGCAGACTCGGCCCGAAAAGATGGTCGCGCCCGCGCTCGCCGCCCCTTCTTCTGATCAGCAGCAGCTCAACGCGATCACCTTGATGCAGCAGAGCATCGACCAGCTCGCCGCCGGCCAGCAGCAGATGACGCGCGAGATCACCAAATTGCGGGCAGCCGAGCAGGAGATCCTAGACAAAATCTCAGTGCCTCCGCCGCGGCCGGCCGCTGCCCCGGCGCACAAACCCCTGCCGCCGACGCCACCGTCGCAGGCGCAGCCGGTGCGCTGATGCCGGCAACGGGAACGCTCACGGAAGCACGATAAACAGCGCGACTAGAACAAAAACCCCCATTGCGCCAGCAAGCGCGTCCTTGAGCCAAGTCGCCGATACTTCCTCTACAAGAACCCCGGTCTGGGCTGACATCTCGGCTCTCCCTTGCGAAATGCCTTAACCTTAGAGCTAAACGACAGCCCGGCTTGTGACCAAGCTCACACCCAATAAAAGCGCACCGGAAAGGCGTAGTCAGCGGCGACTAGAGGCCGTATTCCTGCCCAAGTACGCCCGTCGGTTTCTCAATGCCGCTCAGGACCTCGGCCCGGAGTCGCGCGATAAACACCCGATCCTGGCGCTCGATCCGCTTGCGGTGTTCGGTGCTCGATCGACTTTCACGGCCGGCGGTCCATCGACCGGCGGCTAGGCACTGTTGCGGTGACATACACCGCTGATCGCCGAGGAGGTATGTCGGGTTGTGCCGCTGCGACCGTGCCGAAGTCCCGGCCCCTGGGCACCACCAGAGCACGCAACAGCCGGGTCAGTAGCAGAGAGGTCCGGGGTCTCTTTTCTGTCGCGAGGTCTCGGCGAATCTGATTCACTTGACACGATTTCGCCGACTCCCTGGTCGAAGAACGCAGCCGACGAGCCATTGCTGAACCGCGACGTGCAAAAGTTCTGACATGAATATCCTCGTTGTGGAAGACGAAGCTCTCATCGCCCTCCTCATCCAGGAAGTCGTCGAAGACGCTGGCCACACCTGCGTAGGACCGGTCGCCAGCGTAGGCGAAGCCTGTGCGCTCATCGATTCGTGCCATGTCGATGCGGCGCTGCTCGACATCTGGCTCAAGGATGACGAGTTCGTCTATCCCGCGGCTCGGAAGCTGGCGAGTCGTGGCGTCCCGTTCGCATTCGTGTCTGCCAGGGCCACGGACGGAATCGATCCGGCATTCGCGGACCGCCCGTTGATCCCCAAGCCCATGGACGAGAGGCGAGTGAAGGGGTGGTTCGCAGAGGTCGCGTTAAGACGCTAGGGGGCAGCCGCAGGACGGTCAATTGGCGATCTCCAGGACATCGTCCGCAGCCCAAAACCAAAAGTTGCCACCCTCCGCGCGAGCCCATCGATACCAGCACTGCAGCGGGGAAATGCTTCCTGGGCATGCCTGGAGTGTTTGCCGAGTTCGAGACCACTCTGCGGCGCGAGAGACAATTGGAGGGTATTGCGAAGGCGAAGGCTGCAGGGATCTACAAGGGCCGCAAGCCGATGGTCAGCGCTGATGCGATTAAGGCGCTTCGTGCGGAGGGAAAGGGGCCCCACGGCGATCGCAAAGGCCCTGGGCATCTCGAGGATGAGTGTATATCGAGCTCTGGAGAGTCCCGGACTTATGCATGGCCCTGGCACTGGGACAGAGGCCATAGAGCGCATCGGGCCGCCGTGGAGTCACTTAACTGGCAGAACTATGGTGCACCGGAAGCCCCCCTTACCATAGGTGGGCTTGAACTGCCCGCCCAATTCTTTGGTAATGCTTTGCTCTATCAGACGCGATCCAAAACCGCGGTGGAACGGAAATTTTCTTGATGGCCCTCCTCTCTCTTGCCAGTCGATGCGAAGAGAGCCGCCACCCTGATCGCGTGTTAGTTCCCAGTCGATAGAAATCCTGCCTGCAGATACGGATAGAGCGCCGTACTTTGCTGCGTTGGTGACAAGCTCGTGAAAAACCATTCCGAGGCTGATCGTTTGCCTCGGGGTTAAGACTACGGGCCGACCGGTCACGGTTACCAAAGCACGTCCGCGCGCCGTATAAGGATCTAGCTCGACTGCCACCAAGTCACGGAGCGACGCTTGTTCCCAAGCTTCGCGCGTGAGAAGATTATGGGTCGCGGATAGAGCCATCAAGCGAGCTAGGAAACTACCGTAAAATGCCTTTGGTGATGAACTGCGCTTGATCGTCAATGCGGCCAGGGACTGAACGGCTGCAAGCGTATTCTTCACGCGATGATTAAGCTCTTCGATCAGTAAGTTTTTCTGCGCCTCGGCGCGCATTCGGCTGGTCAAGTCCACGACCACTGATAACAGGCCCTCGTGGCGCTCGGAAAGAGCTGTTACATTCACTTCGGCCCATACCGCCGTTCCATCGGGCCTCACATAACGCTTTCGGAAGGTATATGGCTCGCCGGTCTCCACGGCTCTGGCAAACAACCGAGCATTCTCAGAGACGTCATCGGGATGGGTGATCTTTTCAAAATGCAGTCCAACGAGCTCCTGAAGTGACCGACCAGTCAGTTCGCAGAAGTATGAGTTGACGTACACATAACGGCCATCTAATCCGGTCTGCAGGATGCCCGCCGGTACCCTATCCAGAATGAAAGAGAGATAATTTTCCCGCTCACTGGAAGCTACTTGTCCGCGTCTTCTGCGCGGACTTTCAAGTTCGATACCGAACAGCTTCACCGAATCAGCTCGGCTGTCCGGCTTTCACCAGGTGGCGATTGATGTAAGGGAGCCATTCAAGAACGAACGTTTTTCCGTCAATCTCAACACAACGAACGGAAACTTCATTACCCGGAATACTCGACAGAGCCGCGTTGACCGCTTCAACCAAATATCGCCTCATTGTCGCTGATTGGAAATGCGTTCCGGAAAACAGCCCAATGGTGTCGTGGAGTATTTCGAATGTTTCGGCAAGGTTGAAAGCTGCACAGTCCGCGTACTTTTCAGCCTGCCTTGCAAACATTATAGCAGTTTCCGCAATGTCGCTCATGTTGACTACGTTCTGCAGAGACGGGACACGGATCCCGATTGCGTTCTTAGCAATTCTCCAGCCCCGCGAATCGGGATCGCGCACATTAAGCTTCACGGGTAATTTTGTATTCTTTGCGGATGCAACGGGGTCAATTGCTGATTTTTGAAGGCTGTTGCTATTTCATCACATTTCCGAGCGGTTCCCGTGACTGTTGCAATCGGTCAAATGATCGCCATGCCGCATCTGCTATATGCCGCGCCAAAACTGCCTTGAAGCGGAAGGCTCGGCCCCGGCAATCCCCAGCCCCCATACCCGATGCCAATACCGTGGCCGCTCTCTTCCTGCGCTTAAGGAGAGCGCAGCATTGTGACCGAGATGCTTGCGGCCCAATCATAACGCGCTGTCTGCTGTGACGCCCGGTTCCAGCAGACCCTTCCCGGGGACGTGATTGACCTCAAGCCTAATGCCGCCGGGGTCCTCGAACAGCACCGAGTAATAGCCCGGCGCCCAGGGCCCGCCCGCCGGCGGATGCACGATATTCGCGCCCATCTGCAGCAGGAGCGCATAAACCGCATCGACATCGGCGCGCTCGCGCGCACGGAAACAGACGTGATGCAGACCAACGCGCTTTTGGACGAATTTTTCACCCCGGTGCTCCTCGGCCGCTCGCGAGATGGCTACTCCAGTGCGTCCGCCCACGCAGTAGAAGAAGCCGTCGCGGCGCATCACTGGCGTTAACCCCAGGCCAACAAGCAGCCGCTCATAGAACGGCAGCGCGCTCTCGAAATCGCTCACCGTGAGCTGTACGTGGGCGATGCCATTGATCTGCATGGGTTGTTGTACCTAGTGGTCACCAGCCCCCAAAACTATTGGGCAGTGCTCGCGAAGACTCCGACCGCGGGGAGGGCCTGCTGTTGGGCGCGCCCAAGCAAAGGCCAGCGCGAGGTTAATCCACAAGCAATGCTTATCGTAAAAAAATGCCAAAATCCTGGCCTCAAAAAGTCTATATGCCGTCAGTAAAATGATGGTGCCTCAAGGGAACGGTCCCGGGCCGTCGCGAACGGGGGATTCGGGGACACGACCGGGACCGTGCCTTTCGGTGAAGAAAGGCAAGTGGGCTCCTACCTCACCGGGTTCTATGGGGCAAGTACCAGCATCTCAGCCGGCGACCCACTACACCCTAGGTGCTCAGAAAGCTTGCAGCCGCTCCTGGTATTCCGGGTGGTTATTGCTTTAGGGGAACCGAGCATGTGTGGGAACTCGCCCAACAATGCGTCGAGCTAGCTCAGCCTGTCGTAGCAAACGAGCCTACGCCACGCGATCACTCGCACTAGCCTCAATCGACTTCCCGATCTGGCCAGCGCGTCGCCCCAACTTGCGAGCCAGGAAATTTCCCAGGCCCGCTCATGCCCGTAGTACAGCATCGATTTGGTGAGCAACTCGAAACCGACGATCCCAACCGCCGCGGTCGCCTTCCCCGTTACCAAGAAGCTGAGCACGAACGTGTCGGCCGCGCCTAGGACCCGCCACGTGATCGCCTTTGCGACGGACTTAATATGGGAAGCCATGTGATCTCCACTACGGGAGGGGGCACAAAACGGCCGTACGGCCTTCCATCGAAGCCGGGCGTTAAATTACCGAGTTGCCGATCCTGGCCAGCAGGTCGCCTTAGTGCGGCGGACCAATAGCTACAGCCCAGGTCATAATCGTGGCCACAAGCAGAACCAGCGACAGCAATGCTGCGGCTTCCTGCAAAAAGATCAAAAGACCGTTCTTTTCCATGACCCGTTTCCCCGTGAATTGAGCCCTCCACTAATGATTAACAAATCCTCACCGATTTGCATCAGATACAATGCGTTAACCCTAACACGCCGGATTTCCCGCCCGGGTATTGCTCAACGGTGCCCCGGAATGCCGTCCGCGCGATGACTCGCATTTTCATTTTGGCCTATACTCTTCCATCACCTGCCCCGGTTGCCGAATGCGCGTCTTCGGGCCCAGTGCGGCCGATTTCAGGTAGCTGATTTAGACAATGTAGCCAAATTTGGCGGGCCCGCACGGCGACAAGCTGAGCAGGCCCTCGTTGAGGAGTTCCAAAAAAGCGAGCAGCAGGATTGGCGGACTTGGCCGAGAGGGGCAGGAATCGCGGTTGCGACAGGCGGACGAACAGGACGACGCGACGTGTCGCCTTCAACACGTCTACCCCTACAGCGATTGCCGAGCACAGCTTTTGACCATACGGCAGGACTGCGCACAGGGTGGGAACTTCTTCGAAAGCGCGTGCGATTGAGGCTCACATCCCGCTGCTGTGCAGGCCGAATTACCTCCGATAATATTCCATTATCAGAGCCAAAATTCCGTCCGCCATTGGACCCGCTCTGTCGCCTGGAGGCGGGTCCTCTGCGCAGAGCTATCATGGATGCTTAACCAGGACTGGGACTAGGACCAGCCCTACGCTGCGACCAGTCCGGCTGCAAATTGGCGTGCCGGCCGCCGCACTTGGTGCATTTGAGCCGCGGCTTTACAGTCAGCAACATGATCGTCTCGCCGGCGCCGTGTGCCGCAAGCTCGTCGAACGTGAGCACGGCTTGGTGATAACAGCAGCGAGTCAAGCACCACGCCGTGATGCGATCCATCCCGTGGCCCCGGTAGTGGGCGAGATCGGGGAGTGAGGCGGGGTCGAAGCCGGTCGGGAAGCTAGATGAAGGAATCTCACCTCCGTCGTAAAGTTATTGCAATGATCCGACCATACCTTCATCAGGGGTGCGGAGAGTGATTTTTAGATCGCCTCTCACTATCGCGGTCCTGGCGCTGGGCAGCATGTCTTTGACGCACCTGGCCCAAGCCCCGAAACCAGACGTGGACGCATTCATTCAACGATGGGACGCCGACCACGACCATACGATCAGCCGAGACGAGCTGAGAAACGCGACCGGTGATCGCCTCGAATGAGGCCAACGGGCCGCAGCTTAGCTTCGACTATGCTGTTCGCTGCACTGGCGCTCCAGGGAACCGTAGCCCGAAGCGCTCAACAAAGCCTCGGAATGCTGTCTGGATCCATCTCAAGTCCGTAGTGCCCGCATAGCTCGGCGAACCTTTGCTGCTCGATCTTCATTATGCCGCCGAGGTCAACCAGCTCACCGAAGAACTTCTCAAAACCTGCAGGCGAGACAATCTCGAGGATGCGCGCTGGTTCTTCCCCCGCGTTCCAAAATGTGTGCCATTGGTTGCGGGGCTTGAATATCAGGTCTCCTGGTTTGCCGAAGACCACGGCCTCCCCAGGAAGTGCGCCAACGCTCCCTTCCAGAACGAAGCTATACTCGTCCTCACGGGTATGCTTGTGGAGCGGTGCGGCGAGCACTTTTGCCGACATCGGGTGTTCCACGAGGGAGAACCGTTCATCGGCCTCACCTCCGTCGATCATGAATCTCACCCCGATGGTGCCCAGGAATCCAGCATTGCCGTCGCGTGGGCCAACGATTTTCGGCGCGGTGGCGTCCATCGAACTCTCCGACGCGTCGATTATGCCCCGACCGCCTGGTGATGCGATCTGCGCTGCCACCGCAGCGCAGATCGTAATGGTTGTCAACAGCGCAGGATATTCTAATCCCCCTGACTGCGTTACTGTCTCAATCCGAGTTAAGAAAACGGGGTAATTCCTGAGTCAAAGTCCGGAATGGGTCAAACCCGGCTGTCGGAGCGCCGTCGCGACACGTCCGCTTGGTTGCCATGAGCGGCCTTCCTTTAGGCTCGCCATAGGTTGCAATTGCTGACGTTTCGGCGCGGCCCATGCGGCGGGGCGGTTGACACAGGTCGGGCAGGGCGGCGCCGGGCCCGTTGCGATCGAGCAGTCGGTCGATCCGGAATTGACCCCTTCGACTGCACGCCTCGCAGGCGAGGCGGAGCATGTGCAGCCGGCGCGCCAGCCTCGGCCCGAGCGAATGCGATCCGTCCGGCACCAGCCTAGGCTAGCCCGCCTGACGAGCGCCGCTTCTTTCGCGAACGAGCACTACGGGCGAGCTACCACCCTTGGGGCCAGGTACCGGTCGCGACCCGATCGAGGTCGCTGCAGCCTCTGCGCTTGCAAACGTCGGGACAAGAACTACCGCTTCTCACGTTTATCGCTTGCTGACCAGAATCCCAGCAATGTTGGATGCACGGCACGATGATGGCGGCCGGGAATGACCTGGGGCCCTGTGCCAACTGAAGAGGGCTGCTGTACTGGGCTTGGAGGCTTTGGGATTGTCACTTGCGGACCCGGTTCGTTAAGACGCGGAGTCACTTGTGGCACGACTACTGGAGGAGGTGGGGTTTGTGCCAATAGATCTGGTGCAAAGGGCAACCCAACCAGGAACACGCCAAGTGCGATAAGGAGACGACGCATTGCCAAACCTTGTCCTATGAAGCTTTGCGTCCCGGCTGAAAGCTGTTAAGGCGCACGGCCCCAGCAGCGGCGCCAGGCTGGGTTAACGGGTCGGGGTGATGAAGACACTGCGCCAGAGAGCCCGACGCACTTCAACGCGCCGCTATTTGACCGGTTCCGCAACGACCACTTTTTGTTCCTCAAAGGCGACCTTTAAGGGTCGGCTGAAGCCGATCTCGGGACCGGCGCCGGCCTCGCCGAGCCCGGCTCAGTTCGCGTCCGCAGTGCGGATTTTTCGCCGCTCGCTCCGTTGGCCACGCTCGGGACGCGGCTTGAATGTGGGCTGCGACCATGTCGGCGATGGCGCGGAAGCCATCGAGCCTGAGATCGAATGCTGCATCGTTGAAGGGCTCTCGGTGCGTCGTCGGGATGACCGGAGTGATATGTGTCGGCGCTGCCTATTCATGTCCGGTATGGGTCCGAGGCTGTTGAAAAGGATTTTGAGAGGGGTCTCTGAGCAATATTGTTTCAAAACGGCCAGCAACCGTGCATGCAACTTCGATTTCAAGAAGTCGGCGCCCCTGATTCGATTGTTGCGCGTTGGTCTCGTGCCGCGGACTTTTTCAACAGCATCGGTCCAAGCCCGGCCCTCGTGTACTACCCGCGGCACTTCCGCTTAGCCTTCGCCAGCGGAATTCGACGGGTCGTCGCGCGATGTCTCAGTCGTGCCATTTCCGGACTGAGTGCATCGCAGCAAAAACAGCGGGCTATTCGATCAGATCGTCCGCGATGCTGAGCAAACCAGACGAGATCGTGAGGCCGAGTGCCTTGGCAGTCTTCATGTTAATGGCTAGCTCAAATTTGCTCGGTTGCAGAACCGGCAGATCGGCAGGTTTCTTGCCCAGTAGAATCTGGCCGGTGAGAGTTCCGCCGTGCTGGTATAGTTCCGCTGTGCTAGCGCCATAGCTAACCAAACCGCCGGCCTCGACATACTCACGAAGTTCATACATTGTCGGAATCCTATAGCGTATTGCCAAGTCGGCAATTTGAGCGCGCCGGTCGAGAAACAACGCGTCGGGGGCCACAACGAGGGCGCCATCTTCCTGTCGGACCACTCCCTGGAAAACTGCGTCAAAGTTTTGTTCGCTGCTAGCTCCCAAGATGTGGAGGGATAACCCGAGTGCCTGAGCGGCCTCCTGCACCTGCACCTTCTGTGTATCGACTCCTGGACGGGTCGGATTTACGAGCATCGCGATTTTCTTGAGGGAAGGCAGCAAATCACGAAGGATTCCCAGCCGTTTTGCGACTAATTCGGCACTGAGCAAGGTAGCGCCTGTTACGTTTCCGCCCGGCCGGTTGAAGCTTGCAACCAAACCGATCCCCACGGGATCGGCAGCATTCACGAAGACAATCGGAATCGTTGTAGTCACCGATTTTGCTACTAATGCGGAGGCTGGGCTGCCGCCCGCCGTGATAACCGACACTTGGCGGCGCACCAAGTCGCCGGCCAGCGCCGACAATCGGTCAATCTGATTTTCTGCCCAGCGATATTCGATGGCCACGTTTTGGCCCTCGACGAAGCCAGTTTGCTTTCAAGGTCTGATGGAATGCTTTCAACTGGGAAACATAGGCATCCGGTGAAGCGGTATGGAGAAAGCCTATTACCGGCATTCCCGCCTGCTGCGCCCGTAGGCCTACAGACCCTGCCACCACGGCGCCACCGAGAACGGTTATGAAATCGCGTCGTCGCACTGCCTCCCCCAAGTCCTGGGCCAACGCCGACAATGACTGCAATGAGGGTGATTACAGCACGGATTTGCCGTCGGGCGAAATGGGTTCAAGGTCCTTTTGCGTAGCAGCAGTTCTTCAGGACCGAATGTCGGAAGAGGGTCAGACTCGGCCCTTCGGCGGCACCGGGCGAGCGACCGCTTTTGCCCCGTAAGCTGACCTGAATTCGCAATCACCTCAAGTCGCGGAAGTGCCAGAACGAGAATTCCGATGAGCAAGCATATCTGCGAAAGTGGAGGGCGAACGCGC
>WNFX01005539.1_pt1 | contig 12151 bp, 13 predicted proteins | sample 5400111 | NCBI WGS metagenome assembly WNFX01 (sample SAMN13153363, study PRJNA577476) | soil metagenome | isolation source: 40 cm soil or saprolite under grassland replicate 1 | place: USA:California | collected 2016-06-15
TGATCGAGGAAAAAATCCAGACTCCCGCGACCTCTTCGATTCAATAGCGCAATGGGTAGACCCGTGTTCATGGGTCCCGGCTCGCGCTCTCTTCGCTCGCTTGGCCGGGACGACAGCGTTGCGTATAGGCTTCGCCACCAATGATGATTCCTGGGTCCCGGATCTTCACTCGCTACGCTCGCTCGTCCGGGACACGAGGATGTGATGCACGTCGGCTACTACATTGCGGCGAGTGCGGCGCTCAGCCGCTTTGCCTGCTCGGCGAGCACTTCGGGCTTCTCCCGTTCGCTCGCCGGCGGCTTCAAGGGCACCCCGGCTTTTCGCGGAATGACGTGGACATGCAGGTGGAACACGACCTGGCCGCCCGCGGATTCGTTGAATTGCTGGATGGTGACGCCCTCGGCCTCGAACGTTCTGATCGCCGCGCGGGCGATCTTCTGCGTCACCTGCATGACGTGGCAAAGGTCGTCCGGCGCGACGTCGAGAATGTTGCGCGCCTGGCTCTTGGGAATGACCAGGGTGTGGCCGGGCGAACGCGGCATGATGTCCAGGAACGCCAGTGATTTGTCGTCTTCATAGACCTTATAGGCGGGGATTTCGCCGCGAAGGATTTTCGCAAAGAGGTTTGCGTCGTCGTAGGTCGGCATAAGAATTCCTCCACCTCGCGCCGGCGTCTGTCGCAGCCGATGACGCGTGCGTCAAGTTCCGGCAAGAACTCAGCCGCCCTCGATCCGCAGGTCCTTCCGGAACGGGGCGGTTTCGGCGAGCTCGCGGCCCGCCGCCTCGACGTAGGCGCGCTCGCGGCGCAGATAATCGGCGATGGCGCGGCGCAAGGCCGGATCGGCGACATGATGGGCCGAATAGGTCATGACCGGAACATAGCCCCGCGCGATCTTGTGCTCGCCCTGCGCCCCGGCTTCGACCCGGGCAAGCCGATGCGCAATCGCATATTCGATGGCCTGATAATAACACAGCTCGAAATGCAGGAACGGGTGGTGCTCGATCGCGCCCCAATGGCGTCCATAGAGCGCATGGGAGCCGATGAAATTGATCGCGCCGGCGATGAAACGTCCGGCCCGTCTGGCCATGACCAGGAGAATGCGATCGGCCATCGCCTCGCCGATGAGCGAATAGAACTTCCGGGTCAAATAAGGCCGGCCCCATTTGCGCGAGCCGGTCTCCATGTAGAAGGCGAAGAAGGTGTCCCATATGGCTTCGGTCAAATCGGAACCCGTGAGCCAAACCACGTCGATGCCGGGTGGGAGCGCGTCGCGCCGCTCGCGGCGGATGATCTTTCGCTTGCGTGCCGCGAGCGCGGCCAGGAAGTCGTCGAACGAGCGATAGGCCGCATTGAACCAGTGGTACTGCTGATCATTGCGCTGCAGGAAGCCGTGCCGGCCGAGCAGGCGCCATTCCGGCTCCGTGGCGAAGGTGACGTGAGCCGAGGAGGCATCCCGCAGCCGGCACAGCTCGACGAGCCCTGCGGCGAGCCCCTGCGCAATCGTGTCTGCCTCGGCGCCGGGACCAGCAAGCAGGCGCCGGCTCGTCACCGGAGTGAACGGCACCGAGACCTGGAGTTTTGGATAATATTGGCCGCCGGCGCGCTCATAGGCCTCGGCCCAACCGTGATCGAACACGTATTCGCCGCGGGAGTGCGATTTCAGATAGCACGGCAGCGCGCCCAGCAGCCGACCGTCCGCGGTTTCGGCGACCAAGTGTTGCGGCTGCCAGCCGGTCTTCGCCGCAGCCGAGCCCGAGGCTTCCAGCGCATGGAGAAAATCATGGGAGATGAACGGGTTATACTCCCATTCCGGAGAATTCGATTCCGCTTGTGTCGGGTGCCGCGGCGTCGATCCGGTTGGGGCGCATTCAGGTGCCGGGTCGGTTCGGCCCACAGCCAAATTGCAGGGCTTCGGGTTGGCGCAGGCGTCCCATTCCGCGGCCGCGATCCCGGCAATCGCGGGAACGACGCGGATCCTCAGCTCGGTCGCGCTCATTGCCTGTTCGGGCATCGTTCCCTTCCGGCTCGCAATCCCACCGCCGGCTTGTCGATGGAGTGCGGTGCGGGCGCAAGTACGACCCAATCTTCGCCGGGCGGTCCAGGCGGCGTTTTGCCGCCGTGCTTAGTCCGGAGAGCCTGTCTGGATCGCGGCTACCTTGCGCCTCATTCGATCACCTCGTCGGCGCGGGCGAGGAGCGAGGGCGGCATACCGAGACCGAGCGCCTTGGCGGTCTTGAGGTTGATGACCAGCTCGAACTTGGTCGGTTGCTCGATCGGCAGGTCTGCAGGGTTGGCACCTTTCAGGATCTTATCAACGTAGGTGGCGGCACGGCGGAACAAGTCGGAACGGTCTACCCCATATGACACCAGACCGCCGGCCTCTGCGAATTCGCGCAGGTGGAATATCGACGGCAGACGGCTCTGTGCCGCAAAGTCGGCGATCCGTTTGAGATTCGTCACGAACACCGGATTGGGCATGATGACGAGCGCGCCCACGCGCGTCCGGGCCGCCTCGTCGAACGCCTGGTCCAAATCACCGGGGCTGCGCACTTCCAGGGAATGAGCTTCGACCGCCAGCTTCCGTGCTGGAAGCTGGATTTCCTGCCAACCGAGTATGGAGATGGGATCCTCCGGATTCCACAGCACGGCCACGGAGGAGAGCTCGGGAACAATTTCCTTGAGCAGCTCCAGCCGCTTTCCGATCAGCTCCGGGTTCATTTGGGACAACCCGGTGATGTTGCCGCCCGGGCGCGCTAGGCTCGCAACGATCCCGGTTGCCACGGGGTCACCGGCGGCCACCATCACGATCGGGATTTCCCTGGTGGCATTTTTGGCAGCCAGAGCATCGTTGGTAACGGAAGTGACGATGATGTCGACCTTGACACGGACGAGGTCGGCGATGAGCTCAGGGAGGCGATCGTTTCTCCCCTCCGCATATCGGTACTCGACGATGATGGTTTTTCCCTCGACCCATCCGCGGTCGCGGAGCCCTTGCAGGAATGCCTGGTGCCAGAGCGCCGTGTCGGAGCGAGCGAAGGGAGACACAAGCCCTATCCGGGGGACTTTGGTCGCCTGCTGCGCCCGCGCCGCGAGCGGCCACGCGACCGCTCCGCCGAGCAGTGCCATGAATGCCCGCCGCCTCATTCGATCACCTCGTCGGCCAGCAGCAGGAATTCGCGAGGGATTGTCAGCCCCAGCTCTCTCGCCGTCTTCAAGTTCACGAGCAGCTCGAACTTGGTCGGTTGCTCGACCGGCAGGTCCGCCGGCTTGGCCCCCTTGAGGATCTTGTCCACATACGTGGCGGCGCGCCGGGCCAGGTCGGGCAGGTTCGCGCCGTAGGCCATGAGGCCCCCTGCATCCACGAATTCTCTCGCCTGATACATTGCCGGCAGGCGGTTCTTCGCCGCCAACTCCACGATGCGCCTGTGCTCGGCGTACAACATCGGGCTTGGCAACACGATCAGGGCATCGGCGTGGCCGCTAGCCATCGCGGAGAACGCACTATCGAAGTCTTTGGGACCAGGCGCCTGGACGAGTTGAAGCTGTACTCCCAAGCTTCGCGCCGCAATGTCGATTTCCGTCAGGAAGCCCTTCATCGTGCGTTCGCCATAGGCACCAGGATGCCAAAGCGCAGCAACGCGGGAAACTCCTGGAATGGCCTGCTTGAGCAACCCGAAACGTTTGGCGACCAACTCCGGTCCCAGGAAAGTGGTGCCGGTAACATTCCCGCCGGGAGATCCAAGGCTCGCGACGAGCTCATCATTAACCGGGTCGCCCATGCTGAGCGCAACGATCGGAATGGTGCTGGTCGCCTGCTTGGCTGCGCGAGCTGCCGGCGTAGCCCCCGCAACAATAACGTCGACCTTCAGCGCAACCAGCTCGGCCGCCAGGGCGGGAAGCCGATCCAATTTCCAGTCCGCAAACCGGACCTCTACGGTCAGGTTCCGTCCCTCGGTGTAGCCGAGCGCGTGGAGACCCTGAAGCAATGCGACAGAAACCGCGGCGCCGCCGTTATTCAGGACGCCGATACGAGATATCTTGCCCGTCTGCTGTGCGCGCGCTGCGAGCGGCCATGCCGCCGCCGCGCCGCCCAGCAACGCAAGGAACTCGCGCCGCCTCATTCGATCACCTCGTCGGCGCGCAGCAGAAACGACTCCGGGATCGTGAGCCCAAGCACCTTGGCGGCCTGGAGGTTGATGATCAGTTGGAACTTGGTGGGCGCCTGTACCGGAAGCTCCGCCGGTTTCGCGCCTTTCAGGATGCGATCGACATAGGAAGCGGCGCGCCGATATATGTCGTCGCTGTCCGCACCGTAGGACATCAGGCCGCCCGCGGCGGTAAAGTAACGGTAACCGTAAACAGCCGGCACGCGCTGGCGCGCGGCGAGTGTGACGATCTTCTCGCGATGAACGTCGGTGAAGGCATCGGGCAGAACGATGAGGCCGCCCCCTCCGCTTTGCCCTAGCGCGGCCATGGTGCCTTCGATGTCGGCGGGATCGTGAACGAGCGCGCCGGCGGCCTTCACCGCGAAGGAAGGGGCCGTGGTCTCCAATGAGCGCAAAAAACCTGGCCCATAGGGAGCCGTCTCGGGATTGAACATCAGCGCGACCTGGACAAGACCGGGCGCGACCTCCTTGAGCAGCTCGACCCACTTCCCGATCATCGCGTACTCGTAACTGGTGAACCCGGTCACGTTTCCACCCGGATGCGCCAGGTTTCCGACAAAGCCCTGGCTGAGCGCACCGGCGACGCGCACGAACACGATCGGAAGAGTGCTCGTCTGCTGGCGCAACGCGGTCACCGCGAGCGAGCCGCCCGCCAGGATGACCTCTGCCGGCAGGCGTACCAATTCCGCCGCATAGGCTCGCATTTGGTCCGAGTCTGCACTGGCGTAACGGTACTCGATCGCGAGGTTGCTTCCGGCCGTCCATCCGAGATCCCGCAGTCCCTTGCGGAACGCCTCGAGATCATGCTGTGCATCCGGGTCTTCCTCGGCGACGCGCAACAGCACGGCGATCCGGCGCATCCGGTCGGGCTGCTGCGCGCGCGTCACGAGCGGCCACGCTGCCGCGCCACCCGCAAGCGCCATGAACTGCCGCCGCCTCATTCGATCACCTCGTCGGCGCGGGCGATGAGCGTCGGTGGAACTGTGAGGCCGAGCATTCTTGCGGTCTTTAAATTAACAACCAGCTCGATCTTGGTTGGCTGCTCGATCGCGAGATCGCCGGGTTTGGCGCCTTTCAGGATCTTGTCTACGTAAATCGCAGCGCGGCGATAGCTCTCTACTGAATTGGGGCCATAGCCCAGCAGGCCGCCATCCTCGACGGATTGGCGGTTGAAGAAGATAGTTGGCAGCCTCGCCTCGATCGCCAGTTCGGCGATGCGCCGCCGGTGGGTACCGAATGTCACGTCGGGTGGAACGAGGAGAGCCTCGGCCTGCTCGCGCATGAACGCGGCAAAGGCTGCCTCCAATTGCTGCGCAAATTGAATTTCGAACGGCACCAACGCAATGGAGGCCCGCGTTGCAGCATCCTGTGTCTCGCGCCACTGCGGCACATGTAGCGCGTTAGCGATGTTGATCAGGACGGCGACTCGCGCCAGGCGCGGGAGCAATTCGCGCATCAAATCGAGCTGCTTCGAAGCCAGCACCTCGGCAAAATTCGCGAGCCCTGTGATGTTGCCGCCGGGATGGGCAAGACTCTCTACTAGACCGAACCCCACGGGGTCCGCGCCGTTCGCCATCACGATCGGGATCGTCGTGGTGGCTGTGCGGGCCGCCAGATGGGCCGGCAGCGGCGCAGATACGATGATGCGAGGATTGAGTCTCACCAGTTCGCCGGCCAACTCCTGGAGTCGGTCGAGGTTGCCGTCCGCGAAGCGATACTCAAAAAGAATGTTGCGCCCCTCGATATAGCCGAGCTGTTGTATGGCAGCGCGGAAGGCCCCAAGATCTTGCGCCGCCGCGGCAGCGGAGCTGCCGTTCAGGACACCGATGAGAGCAGGGGCAGCTTGCCGTGCGCGCGCCGCAAGCGGCCATGCCGCCGCGCTGCTGAGCAACGCAAGGAACTCCCGCCGCCTCATTCGATCACCTCGTCGGCGCGGGCGAGGAAGTTGGGTGGGATTTCCAGGCCGAGTGCTTTGGCAGTCTTGAGGTTAAGGACGAACTCGAACTGCGTTGGCTGCATGACCGGCATTTCTGCGGGGCTGGCACCTTTGAGGATTTGGCCTACATAGACGCCGGCCTGGCGGTACATCCAGGTGATGCTCGGCCCGTAGCTCAGAAGCCCGCCCGCTGCCGCGAACTGCCGCACGAAATACACCGCCGGCAGCATGTGCTGCTCAGCGAAGGATACGATCTGGTCGCGGCGATCCAACATGATCGGGTCGGTCGCGGTGATGAAGGCGTCTGCCTTTGCCTGGAGAAGCTCCTCAAAGGCACTGTCGACCTCGCGCGGGTTGCGGGCATTGAGCACAAGGGTCTCGAGGCCGAGCGTCCGTGCGCCGGCCTGGGCGTCCGCTTGCTCGGCGGCGGCATTGGGGTTGCTTGGATTCATCAGCAGCGCAATGCGCGAGACTTTGGGGGCGAGCTCGTGCAGAAGCTCGATGCGCTTGGCTGCGAGCACCGAGGAGAGCAGGCTCACGCCCGTCACATGGCCGCCGGGCCGATTGAGGCTCGCCACGAGCCCAAAGCGCACCGGATCGGCGCCGATCGTGAAGACCACAGGGACGGTGCGACTCGCGCCCTGGGCAGCTCGCGCCGAGGCGACATCCCCGGTCGCTGCGATGGCCACGACGCCCTTCGCCACGAGCTCGGCCGCAAGCGCCGGGAGGGCTTCATAGTTTCCATTCGCCCAGCGCTCCTCGATGCGGACGTTTCGGCCCTCGACGAAGCCAGCCTGTGCCAAGCCTTCACGGAAGGAATCGGCATTAAAGCGATAAGTGTCGGGTGAGGCGCCGTTCAGAAAACCCACCAGCGGCCCATCCGCGGGCTGGGCCGCCGCCCCTCGCGGGATTCCCGTCTGCTGCGCGAGCACGGTGGGCGACCATGAGCCGGCCAAGCCGCCGACCAGCGCGATGAACTCCCGCCGCCTCATTCGATCACCGGTCCCGAGCGGATCATGCAAGCATTGTGCCCCTCACACCCGGCTCAGACATACCACACTCGTCGCCCTCGATGACCCCCGGCGCGTCAGGACTTCGAGAAGACCATCGCGTCGGTACGGACGGACTCTAAGGCCTGAAACCTTCGAAGATCATCTGATCGGCCCATCGCCGCGCCAGACATCGTTGCGTTTCGTTGCGGACGGTCCAAGCCAACAATGGAAGCCGGGCGACATATCTCAGCAGCAGGGGGGCCGCGGCCGGCAAATCGTCGACCGCATAGGCAGCGAACTGCGGGCGGGCGGCGGCGGCGCGGCGCAGATAGGCCAGCCCGCGGTTTCCGCCGCCGCCATCGCGTTCGGAACTTCGACGCCGTCCCTGCGCAACCATGCCGCGCGGCAGGCCCGGCGCAAGCGCTCGCAACATGCCGACTTGCCACGGGTCGAACGACATCGCCGCCGCCGGGCCGGCGTAGGTAGCGAGCACCTGGCAAACGCGGGAGACGAGACGCCGGTCGCCGTCGAAACGGCTCTTGAGCTCCAGCACAAGCGTGGCGCGGCCGGAGACCAAATCGCACAGGTCGCGGATCGTCAGCATCCGGTCCGCGGTCGCTCGAAACGGGACGCGCCTGAGCTCCGCCGCCGTCAATGCGTCGATGCGGCCGCGGCCGTCGGTCACTCGACCCAGAACCTCGTCGTGATGAACGACGGCGTCGCCGTCCGCCGTGACCTGCAAGTCGACCTCGATGGCATATCCGGCGGCGACGGCCGCCTCGATGGCGGATTGCGTGTTCTCGATGATTCCCGCGGACGGATCATGCAATCCGCGATGCGCGATGGGCCGCGCGATCAGCCAGTCGAGACCTGCCATGCCAGAAAATGCCGGCACGAAGCGCTCAATCGACTTCGAAGGAGCCTTCTACCTCGATGGCCGCATCCAGCGGCAGCGCCGATACGCCCACCGTGGTGCGGGCATGCCGGCCCCTGTCGCCGAAGACCGCAACCATCAGGTCGGATGCGCCGTTCATCACCTGGGGTCCGTCGGCAAAGCCGGGAGCCGAATTGATGAAGCCGCCGAGCCGGACCACCCGGATGACCTTGTCGAGGTCGCCGAGGCCGGCCTTGATCTGGGCCAGCAGGTTGATGGCACAAGCGCGGGCCGCCCGTTGCCCGTCTTCGACCGACACCTCGCCGCCGAGCCTGCCCTTGGCGACGAGCTTGCCGTCGGCGCCGAAACAGATCTGTCCAGATACGAGCATGAAATTTCCAGTGCGAACGAAGGGAACGTAATTGGCGACCGGGGCTTTCGGCTCGGGCAGGGAAATGCCCAATTCGGCAAGCTTCTTCTCCACGGTTCCAGCCATGACGTCCTCCTCGGTTCCCCGCGCGGGCATCTCCGGCGTCCGGCCGGGGCGCATGCAGGGCGCACTCTGCGCCGAGCGAACGCTCGGGTGCAAGCGGCGGCCCCGAGGCTCGGTTGCGGTCCTCGCGCAAGCTGCCTATGTTCCGCGCCGGGGCAAAGGGAGACCGCCTGCGATGATCGTGACCGCGCGTGTTCGCTTCGCCGCATCCGTCCTGGTCGCGAGCCTGCTTGCCGCGGCCGCCGGTTGCGGGCCCGCGACGGCGGAACCGCAGGCGGGCGGCATCGCGCTCGCGTCGCATCTTGCGATCTACGATCTCAAGCTGGCGAATTCCCGGGGCAAGCGGTCGCTGGAAGCGGTGCAGGGACGCATCGTGTACGATTTCTCCAGCGCCTGCGAAGGCTATGGCCTGCAATTCCGGCAGGTCACCTCGCTCGACAGCGGCGAAGGCAAATCGGCGTTGAGCGACCTGCGGGCGACGAGCTGGGAGGACGCCGAGGCCAAGAGCTTTCGTTTCAATTCCCAGAATTTTCTGGACGACCGCCTGGTCGAGAACGTCGACGGCAACGCGGAACGCCAGTCCGACGGCGTCGCCGTCAAGCTCGCCAAGCCGGAGCAGAAGCGATTCAGCGCCGGGGCGGCGGTGTTTCCCACCGAGCACATGCGCGACATTCTCGCCGCCGCTCATGCCGGAAAATCGCTGCTGCAGCTGAACGTCTACGACGGTTCGGACAACGGCCAGAAAGTGTATCAGTCGCTGACCGTCATCGGCCGCAAGATTGCCCCGAACGAACGCAAGCCGACCGACGCGGCCGGAAGCCAGTCGGCGCTTGCCGACCTCGATCGCTGGCCGGTCACGATCAGCTATTTCGAGAAAACCGAGCAGACCGGCGAGCAGACCCCGGTCTACTCGATCAGCTTCGAGCTTTATGACAACGGCATCTCACGCGCGCTCGTCCTCGACTACGGAGATTTTGCGGTCAGCGGCGACATGACCTCGCTCGAGCTGAGAGACACCAAGCCCTGCCGGTAAACGAGGCGCAGGATCACGTCTCCTCGTCCCGGTCGAGCGCAATCCCCCTGACCACCGCCGCGCCCCCGAACCTTTGGCGCAGCCGATCGAGCGCGTGCTCCGCCGCGGCGGCGCGCGAGGCCCTCGGATCGAGCAGATCGACCGGGTCGGCCTTTTCCGCGGCGCAGAGTTCGGAGACGCCGATGCCGATCAGGCGAAATCGGGTTCCATCGGTTTCGCGAAGCAGGAGATCGCGACCGGCACCAAAGATTCTCGCGGCAAGCTGCGTGGGATCGCTCAGGGTGCGCGCGCGGGTCCGCAGCCTGAAATCCTCGGTCTTGAGCTTCAGCGTGATCGTCGAGCCCGCAAGATTGGCGGTCTTGAGCCGAGCCGAAACTTTCTCGCACAAGATCCACAGGCGCCGCTCCATGGTGCGGAACCCGGCGACGTCGCGGTCGAATGTCGTTTCGGCCGACACGCTCTTGGCCTCGCGCTCCGGCGTGACCGGCCGCGGATCGATGCCGCGGGCGAGCCGCGCCAACCGCAGCCCCTCGCCGCCGTAGCGGCGCATCAGGTGGCGTTCCTCGCAGGCGGCGAGGTCCGCGATGCGGTGAAACCCGTCGCGCGCCAGCCGCCTCTGCATGGTCTTGCCGACGCCCCAGATGAAGCTCACCGGCTTGGAGCCGAGGAACCCGCGGGCTTCCTCCCCGCCCAGCACGGCGAAGCCGCGGGGCTTGTCGAGGTCGGACGCGATTTTCGCGAGAAACTTGTTGGCGGAGAGGCCGATGGACACGGTGATGCCGATTGCGGCTTCGACCCGGGTGGCAAAGCGCGCCAGCGCTTTCGCCGGATCCAGGCCGTGCAAGCGAGCGGTGCCGGCGAGGTCCATGAAGGCCTCGTCGATCGACAAGGGTTCGACCAGCGGCGTGAGCTCCAGCATCATCCGGCGGACCTCGCGGCCGACCCGGACGTATTTTTCCATGTTCGGCGCAATGACCACGGCCGCCGGGCACAGCCGCCGGGCCTGGAACATGGGCATGGCCGAGCGCACGCCGAAGGTTCGGGCCACATAGCAAGCGGCGGCGACCACGCCCCGCTTGCCACCGCCGACGATCACCGGTTTGTCGTGCAGACCAGGCTCGTCACGTTTTTCGATGGTGGCGTAAAAGGCGTCGCAATCGACGTGGGCGATCGCAAGCGTCGCGAGCTCGCCGTGGCGCAGCAGGCGCGGCGAGCCGCACGCCCGGCATCGCCGCACGTCGTCAAGCGCATCCTCGAGGCAATCGCGACAGAAGCCGGGCATGTGCGGCGGTCCCCCTGCGCTCGCGCGGCGATCATAGCGCCGACCGGGCCGGGGAGGGAGTGCTCAGGGGATTTCGCGCTCCCACCGATGGTCCGACAATGCCGCCTGCGCGCGGGAAATCTGTGCCGGGGCGACGCGCACGTGCTCGGCAAAGCCGAGCAGCAGCGATTCCTCGGAGCTCAAATATTCGAGGACACCGGCGAGGAAGCCCGGTTCGGCGGCAGCGCGCCGAACCTGCTCCGGGCCGAGGCCCGACAGCGCGAGAAACCGGCCGAGCCGTTCCGGCTCGCCGGCGAGATAGGCAAGTGCCTGAATTGCCAGCGATTCCGCGGCTTCCCGGTCGGGCGAATCGCGCTTGTTCAGGGCCATCCGTTTGCGTTTCCGTAAGATATCGCCGCTACCTTGCCGGACGTGTTCAACGCCGCGCGGCGCGGCATCCAAGCGCGGACGCCAAGCTGGCGTTCTCTCCCAGAATCGTGTCGACTTCCCGCGGCAGCCGGCGATTGGGAGCGGGATGGCGCTTCCTGCCGATGCGTCCTGTCACGAAAGGCGGCGGGACGCCATTGCCATTTGCCAGGCGAAGGAAACCCGGATGGCCAAGACCGTCCTGATCGTGGAAGACAACGAGCTCAATATGAAGCTCTTTCACGATCTCTTGGAAGCGCACGGCTATGAGACCCTGGGCACCCGCAACGGTATCGAGGCGCTGGATCTCGCGCGCAAGCACCGCCCGGACTTGATCCTCATGGACATTCAGCTGCCGGAAGTTTCCGGGCTCGAGGTGACGAAGTGGCTCAAAGACGACCCGGAGCTCAAGCTCATTCCGGTGGTCGCGGTCACGGCCTTTGCCATGAAGGGCGATGAGGAGCGGATCCGGGAGGGCGGCTGCGAAGCCTATTTGTCGAAACCGATCTCGGTCGGCAAGTTCCTCGAAACCGTCCGGCAGTTCCTCGACGCCGCGTGAGCGGAACTCGATGGCCGGCTCTGCGACCGCGTGCGCGGATCGGAAGCGGGCGCGGCGCTGTTTCGCGCCAAACGCGACGGTCGCAATCGCGTGGCGGCCGAGGCGGCCTGAAGCCCCCGGCGGTCAACCATAACGCTTTACGGTGATGGCGAATCCCTGCAGACTATATATGGGATTGGCATTGATTTCCGTGCCCGTTTGGTTAGCGTTTCGGGCGGGTGGAATTATTTCCTTTCGGGACGGGCCGACGCGATCCCATTCGTGAAGTTTTGGCTTCATCCCTTTGATAACCCTACGGAATGCTCAGGTCCGCCGCATCTCCTGGGTCCGTGGGGTTCGGCCGGTCGGGGGCGGTGTGAGTGGCCTCCTCATGACACCGCTCCTGGCCGGCCACCTTGCTTTCCGGAAAA
>WNFX01005541.1_pt1 | contig 12148 bp, 10 predicted proteins | sample 5400111 | NCBI WGS metagenome assembly WNFX01 (sample SAMN13153363, study PRJNA577476) | soil metagenome | isolation source: 40 cm soil or saprolite under grassland replicate 1 | place: USA:California | collected 2016-06-15
GGTAGATAGACCGCAGGTGCAAGCCGGGTGACCGGTGCAGCCAAGCGGCCCTAATGATCGTACGGCTTGTCTTGTGGCTGAGGTGTGCCGCCGCTGCGCGTGGCTCTGTAGGCTGCCTGCCCGGCAAAATTGAGGTAATTATTCTTCGACGCTTTGTGAATGCAGAACGTGCCCTGTACCTCAGGTATGGGGCATTTTTATTGTGTCATTTGCAGAGCATACTCGATCTCTTTCCTCACAACCTCGTCGCTTTCCACCATCAACGCATTTTTTAAGGCCTCTATGGCCTGCTCCCCGCCTATACGGCCCAGCGCCCACGCAGCGTGACCGCGTACCAGCGGTTCGTAGTCGCTGAGGGCGTTTACGAGCGCCGGGACAGCCAGTGGATCGCCGCTGTTGCCAAGCGCTACGCATACATTGCGCAGCAGTCCGCGTCGTTTCGTGCGTCGAATGGGACTTGAGCGGAAACGTTCCCGGAATTGCTCTTCTGTCAGGGAGAGCAGCGGAATCAATTCAGGGTTGCTGCCTATACCGGCTCTTGGACGGAATTCCTCTCGCCGCTGCACCCGTATTGGCTGTCCCTCCGGCCCTACCTTCTCTCCTGCCGCCCGCCCCTGTGACGGCCCGCCCGCCTCTTTCCTGAAACCCAGGCGTTTCTCTACCACCTTGTTGACCGGGCATACTTCCTGGCAGATGTCGCAGCCAAAGATGAGGTTGCCCATCAGTGGGCGTAGTTCAATTGGAATGCTGCCGCGCAGCTCGATGGTGAGGTAAGAGATACAGCGCGTATTATCCAGTACATAAGGAGCAGGAAATGCTTGTGTTGGACAGGCATGCAGGCAGATTTCACAGCTCCCGCAATTCGCCCTGGACGGCGTATCGGCAGCTAATGGGAGATTAGTAACAATCTCCGCCAGGAAGACCCAGGATCCCCAGCCTTTGGTAAGGATATTGGTATTTTTACCGTACCAGCCCAGTCCTGCCCGCTGAGCCACTGCCCGATCTACCATGCGTCCTGTGTCAACAAAGAGGCGTGTTTCCAGTTCACCGCTGATTTCGCCGCGTGCATACTCGCGCAGCCAGAGCGCGAACTGCTGCAGCTTTGGCTTGATGACTTCGTGGTAGTCATCGCCCCAGGCATAGCGCGAAATTTGCCCGCGCGGGCCCCCGGTACGGACAGGTTCCCGGGTAGAGGCATTGCCTATCCCTACATTTTCACCTGTAGGCTGCTCGGTGAGATAGAACATTGCCAGGGAGATGATGGAGCGTGCATCCGGCAATAATGCATCGGGATGGCACGAGACATCGGCTCGCTCCGCTGTGAACCAGGGTAGACCATCCATCAACCCCTGCGCAATGCGTTCTTTGATGACATGCTCTGCCTCGGGAAACGCCTCGGCGCTGGTAATGCGCGCTATATCGAAACCAAGCCCATAAGCGTATTCTTTGATGGTAGCAGTGTTCAACATCAGTTCGTAATATCCCGGTACTCATTGATCAGCCAGGCCAGGCCGATAAAGAGAATAAGGTATCCCGCCAGCACAAGCAGCGTGTGCAGATTTGAAAGTTGGAATGAACCGAATAACGCCAGGAAACTGGCAATCCTGGTCCCGAAGAGACCCTCATTCTGGTTTGCCAGCAGCGCTGACATGTTGTTGCTTAACAGGTAATCAGGTATAGACCGCGCAATGTCGGCTGTGATTCCTTTCGATACAGCCGCACTGATACTACAGACCACTTTCACTACTGGCTCTGCCACGAAGATCCAGACAAGCGCCCCTGCTATGCCCGCTGCCGTTGACCGGCCCAGCGTGGCTATGAAGAGCGCCAGCGTTGCATAGACGAATAGGCAGAACATAGTGCTCAGCAGGTAGAGTAACGCGTACCCCAGCCATGCGGCACTGAAAAAGTCAAACGTAGGGGCGATACCTGTAACAAAATTCAGCATTAGTCCCACCAGGATACCTACCAGCGTTATCGCTACTACCCCTATGGCAATGCAGGTGATGGCAGCCAGCATTTTAGCAATGAGGAACTGTCCACGGGCCGGCCCGCGAGTGAATAGCAGGCGTATCGTGCCTACACCATACTCACCGCCGACCATGGCTCCCACCAGGATGACAATCAATACCTGCCCCAGTGTAAATAAAACCCATACTGTGACATACAGCGAGAAGGGCGGGCGCAGCAATTGGGAAATGCTGCGTACGTTCTCCTGTGTTGCCGAACTGCCCAGGAAGATGACTGCCAGGAACGTGATCAATAGAAAAGCCAGCACTACTGATAGGACGCCTATGGTACCCAGTACAGCCGACATGGCGCGGTTGCGTAACTTGTAGAGTTCCATACCCGTCAGTCGCAGCAGGACACTTAGATAGTCCTGCCGTCCCATGATAACGGAGTTGACTGCATCCGGGTGACCAGGAGGGCTCCCGGTTCCTACAGTTCCGCTGCTCATAACGCGCCTCCCTTTCTACCTGGCATATCTGAAGTTGATGCCTGCCAGCCGGCCAGCGCCGCCATACCCGGATGCGCACCCACGGGCGTGGGTGGTGTGGTGAGTTCAAGGAAGACCTCTTCCAGGCTTCCTTCGTATGGATGAAGTTCGGCGGCGAAGAAGCCACTTTGTGCGAGGAGCGCATTAATCTCCGCCGAGCGCACCATGGGTGCCTGTATCCTGAGGATGGGCTGGCCTTGCCTGTTCGTTTCTACGCGTATGTCGCTCATCCATCTCGCGCCTCGCTCTTGCGCCTCTTGTAGGATAGCATAAGCCCTCTGGGTCTCTTCGGCCATGCCCATGCGCACAAGAATCTGTTCCCCTCGCTGCAGCAGTTCACTGACATCACCCTGTTTTATCAGGTTGCCCCTTTGCAGGATTGCGACCCGGTTACACACCTGCTGCACCTCGTGAAGTATATGGCTTGAGAGGAAGATGGTCTTGCCCAATTCCGACAGCCGCCGGATCAACTGGCGAATTTCAATAACACCCCCCGGGTCTAGCCCGTTGGTCGGTTCATCTAGCAGCACCAGTTCAGGGTTGGTAAGCAGGGCAGCGGCGATTCCCAGGCGCTGCTTCATGCCAAGCGAATACTTGCTATAGGCGTCCCTGGCCTGACTGCGCAGTTCAACAATCTCCAGGACCTCGGCGATGCGGCGCTCGTTCGCTCCGCCTGAGAGCATGCCCGAGGCAGCAGCGATAACCCGCAGGTTATCGACACCCGAGAGGTAAGGATAGAAGACGGGAGTCTCTACAATGGCTCCAATATGACGCAGGATAGCTGGCAATTGATAGGTGTTATCCATGCCGAAGAGAATGGCTCGTCCCGCGGTTGGCCGGATCAGACCAAGTAACATGCGAATGGTTGTCGTCTTACCAGAACCGTTGGGACCGAGAAAGCCAAAAACATCGCCTCGCTTCACCTGCAAGTGCAGGTCGTTGACCGCTACTAAATTACCGAAGGCTTTGGTAAGCCTGCTCGTGCTGATAATGACGTTATCCTCTTGTTGAGGGTAAATATCTTGCACTACTTATGCTCCTTACCCTGTCAGTTATGCTCCGCTTGTGCCCCTTAAACAGCAGGTATCTTATGTTGTGTAGCTTCATTCTAGCACCGGTGTCCACAATTTGCATCTTTGCACCGGTTCTTAAGATATAAACGCCCCCGTTGCCAGCACTCGACAGACAAAAGCGCGTATGTTAGATTGTTGCAGTATCAAACGTTCTTTCTCTTACTGAGAAAGAAAATCGCCCGGATGTATGCATGCGATATCGAAACGCTTCACGTAACGTTTTTGTAACGCTCCGCACTGTATACTGAGACCGAATAGACGGGGCCCCATGGGTGTGATACACTTAACCCATTAGCCTGAGTTATATGATGATTTGTCAATCTTTTCATCTGTCACCATTTTTCAGCAGGAGGGAACCTAATGGAAGCAGTGCTTCAAGGCCCGGCAGGCCGTACCACCCTTGCCACGGGAGTAGTAACTCTTGGGCGCGCCCCGGACAACCAGCTTGTAATCAACGATTCTAAAGCCTCGTCCCATCACGCCGAAATACGTTTCGTAGGCCAGGGCTATACTATCACCGACCTGGGCAGCACCAATGGCACGTTCATCAATGATCAACGACTTGATCGCAATGTCCCGCGCTCGCTTAATAGCGGCGATAACATCCGCATTGGTGATACGCCGCTTACATACGAAGTGACAGGTGCTGTGGCAGGCGCCCCTGCCGATGCGGGGAGCAACCCTCAGTATCAGGCTACCGTCCTGGCATCGCCACCTGAGCATACCGCCTATGGAGCGGGTGCACAACAGGCATATACACCTCCTCAGCAGAGCTATACGCCCGCGCCCCCGTCCTATGGATCATCGCCCCAGCAGGGTTACACTCCCCCCCAGCAGTATGGATCGCCAGCACCGCAACAATCCTATACGCCGCCACCGTCACCGCAACCCTATGCGCCTCCGCAGCAGTATGGGTCAACACCCCAGCAGGGCTATGTGCCTCCACCTCCTGCGCAACCATATATGCCCCCGGCAGGGGCGTATCAATATGCGCCGCCACCCTATCCACCGCAGGCGGGCCAGGGTGCAATGCCTTCTTATCCCCAGCAGCCTTACACGCCTCCTCCTACTCAGAAGAAGTCAGGCGCGGGGATGAGAATCCTGATCATTGCCATCGTGGTGATCGTTATCCTGGCCGGAGCAGGAACCGGCCTCGTCTTGTTACTTAACCGCCCGCAGCCGGTAATAAATGTAACCAGCAACTACAAGGTCGGGGCGACTCCGGCCGGGGCGACTGCCACGGTCTTCCATGTCAGCGGCCAGAAGTTTTCAGGCAACTCGGCTATCACGTTCCTGCTTGATGGCAAACCTGTTCCCGGCAGCCCGAGCGTGCACAGCGATGCCGATGGCAAGGTCCGGGCGGATCTGACGGTCACCAACGACTGGTCTGTGGGCAGCCACACCCTGACCGCTAAAGATGCCAGCAGCTACACGACTAACACCGGCATTGCCGTGACCATCGTGCCTCAGGGACAGGCCCATACTCCCGGCCCTAATGGAGCCCCACCCGATGACATGAGCTTCACGGTCCAAACTAGTGTCCAATCACAGGATGCCGTGAGCGGGAAGCAGCAAACTCCTTTCTCGGAAATACTGCAGATCAAGGGCGATCCCGCTGGCGGAACCGTTTGCCGCTCAGTCGATAACGGCCAGCCCCAGTTACTGACTGGCAACTCAGGTAACGGCATCACCTATCGCGAGACCGTTGTCTGGACTTGCAGCGGCAGCTACAAAGGCGGCAAACTCACTTATACCGAGACGGCCACCAGTGACAAAGTAGTGTTCTCCAATGGTGTGTCCTGTACGGGACGTACACCGTACGTGTTCCAGCATCTGGATGGCACCTTCACAAACAATAATACGGTCAATGGCTCGTATACTGCTGATGGCATTACGGCCGATTGCACAAGCGGCCTCGGTACCCAGCAGTTCGATGCCAGCAAAGGTACCTGGAGCGGCACCCTGTAACCTTCAAACCCTACGGTCTCATTATTCACGTTTGAATAACCCACGCGATGCGCAACGAGCTGCTAAGCCGTAGCGAGGGGGAATAAAATGTGCCTCTTTGAGAAGGAAAAACAAGACACTTTCTCTCAAGGAGGCACATATGACCAGTATCGCCGATGGAGCGGTAATCATCCAGACTTCTGCTGAGTCTGCGCCCCGACCCCGTCCTGGTTTGGCGAGGTCGCGCTGATCGTTGGGTATCTTCGTAAGCATGGTGTTCTGAGTAAGATTAGTGAGCGTGTGCGTTTTGCACGGCGGCGCTTCGGGCGCTACGAGGTCATCGATTTTCTCGCGATCCTCTTCGGCTATGCCATCAGTGGGGAACACACGCTGGAAGCGTTCTACGAGAGACTTCAGCCTTTTGCCGTTTCTTTCATGGCGTTGTTTGAACGTGACCAACTTCCAGCTCGCTCGACCCTCTCGCGCTTTTTAGCAGCGCTGACTGAGGCACCTGTTGAAGCCTTGCGCACGCTCTTTCTCGATGATCTGCTCAGTCGCCCACTCTCCAGCGACTCCACCGAGAAGCAGATGGGGGGGCTGACGGATCGAGCGGGAAACACCTGGGTGGTCTTTGATCTTGATGGCACGCGTGAGGCGGCCCGCCAACGGGCCTTGCCCCAGACCGAAGACCTGCCCCCAGCCTTTCGCCGGTTGGATGAGGTCTGTGCCCCTGGGTACACAGGACGCAAGCGGGGACAAGTCGTACGGACGCGCACCGTCATCAGCCAGGCCCACACTTTCCAGTGGCTCGGCACGTTTGGCAATCGAGGCAACGGACGCTACCAAGCGGAATTGCGCCGGGCTCTCGTGGCCATTGGTCGCTACCTTGCGGCGAACCAGTTCCCGAAAGAGCGCGCGAGGCTCGCGGCTCGATGGCCAATATGGTACGGAGGCCGTGCTCTCCGATCTCGCGGGTTTCGCTTTCGTGGCACGAGGCAAAGAGTACACGGTGCTCGATCATCCTCTTGTCCAGGCGCGTTTGCATCTGCCCCCCGATCAGTCCCAACAGCGCCCAGAAAGCCAGGTCGCCCGCAGCCTCTACGACTGTCCAGACGTGCCGGTGGGGTCTGAGGGCGTACGGTGCCGCATGATCGTGGCAACTCATCCCACTGGCCAAAAGAAGAGCCCAGTGGGCGTCACGCGTGCGGGCGTCGTCTACGAACTCTTCTTCACCACCCTGCCACAGCAGGCGTTTACCGCCTGCGATGTCGTCGAGCTGTATTTGCATCGCGGCGCCTTTGAACCTGCGCCAGCAGATGAAGACGAAGAACAGGACCCCGATCGTTGGTGCAGCCATTCAGCCTGGGGACAGGAGTGCTGGCAGGTGGTGGCGCAATGGATCTGGAACCGTCGTCTCGAATTGGGGCATCACCTCAAGCCCTCGTCGCTGCGCACGACCGAGTTTGCTCCGGCTCTTGCGGATGGTCCAGAGGCAAGAGCAAAGCTGGCACCGGTGCAGGGCTATGGCGCGCCCGCTGTCGCCTTGCGCAGGATCGCAGGTCGCTTCTCCAGGCAAGACTTCATGCTCCAGCCCTCTGGCGTGCTCCAATGTCCAGAGGGCAAGACGTTGCGCCCAACTGAGCAGCGCCGCGAAGCTGACAGCAGCCTGCGCATCCTTTACAGTGCCAGAATCCGCGACTGTCGTGACTGCCCATTGCGCCAACAATGCCAGTGGCATGGGGACGCCACGACAAAACCACGTCGAATCAGTCTTCTGCTCCATCCGCTCCAGGTTGGCCCCGCGCCCCTGTTCTGGCGGGATTGGAGTCGCAGAGAGCATCGGCGCGCCTGTCTCCAGCTTGTGCGGCACCAACGCGGCAAGGTGACCTTGCCGCCTTCCGTCGCAGCTTCGTCACGCACAGCGGACGTGATCCTCACACGTAGCCAGCGGGCGCACACGCGCCTCGCGTGGACAGAGCGCCTGGCTCGCAATGCGCGGCCCAAAGTAGCAGGCCAGGTCACCATCAAGCTGTTCGGGGTTCCCAACGACTTCGCTATCTGGCTTGGCCTGACAGCGGGATAGAGCAGACGAGATCGCATCACATTTCTCCGCGAGAGGAAACTGGCAGCTTCTCTTTGCTATGTCTCAAGCTTGACCGTTGCAATCAAGAGAAACATCGGGCGGCGAATCTCATCCTGCCATTCGGGATGCGTGTCCAGTAGTTCGTGCGTTGGGTGCGGTTCGCACAGCTTCGTCAGGGTGAAGCCGGAGCCAATGAGCGTATTCACATAGGTGGCGACGGTGCGGTGGTATTTGACCACCTCATGATCCAAAAAGTGTGCCTGACGCGGGCCTTCCTCCTGATACTGATCGACTGGCCAATGTAACCGCTCACCATACGGACCGTACGACCAATCTTGGGCAGTTCGCGCAGTGAAGACCGGATGCTCGACCGAGAAGACGAACGTGCCCGCCGGTTTCAAACAGTAACGCACTTTGCGACAGACGAAGTCGAAGCGCTCAACATAATGGAGGGCCAGCGAACTGATCACCACGTCGAATGCGCCCGCGGAAAAGTCGATGTCTTCGATCGCCAGCCGACGATACTGGATGGCGGAATCGTGGGTGCTCTCTCTCGCGTGTGCAAGCATCTTCTCTGAGAGATCAACTCCCACCACTGACCGCGCCTGCTGGGCGCGCGCATAGCGGCAGTGCCAGCCAAAGCCGCAGCCAAGATCAAGCACGTCCTTATCGCGAAGCTCGGGAAGCAACTCGCGGAAGGCAGGCCACTCTCCAGCCGCATCCAGCCCGCCGATGGAACGAGCCATCTGACTGTACTTCGTGAAGAATGCAGGATCATCATATTTGTTCTGCTTCATAGAATCAAAGCCTCCTCCCCCTCATCTTAACCGACGTTTGTCCGTTTTGAGAAGGGGGAGATGAGCGGGCCTGTAAGGTTCCTTTCGCCAAAAGTGTAGCTCGTTGCGCAACCCGTGGGAATAATGAGACCGTAGGAACTTATCATCTTCCCATTCGAGGGTTCGTAGGGGCCGATTATGCACATTAACAAATAGCTCTACCAACCCTTACGGTCACGCATTAGTAACTTTAAAAGTTAATGTTCATTATCGTGTCCTGAAGTGGGGAAGCAGGAGTATTGTCGATCCAACTATCTGGTATTTTTCGTCGTGCTCGGGCTTACAGCACTCGACCCAGAAAGCCCCGTCCTTTTAAGGCTATGACTTTCCTATATATTACGCCGGGAGATGTATAATCATAGAGGGCTATCCTACAAGAAGAAACACAACTCCCGAAAAGAAAGTTGACGCATCGATGCATAAAGGAGAACAAGCAGCATGACTACCAGGCAGACAACAAAGACCCATACCAATGTCGCGGTCAAATCGTTCCCGGCTCCTTCGCAGCTGGCAACAATGACTGACCTGACGCAACAAGAGGTGCATGAGATCACCGAAGCTCTCAACCCCCTGGTCGCTGATCTTTTTGCTCTCTACGTAAAAACCAAGAACTTCCACTGGCACCTGGCGGGCTCGCATTTCCGTGGCTACCACCTGCTCTTCGATGAGCATGCCGACCAAATCTTTGCAGCGATCGATATCCTGGCTGAGCGGGTACGCCGCGTTGGCGGCACGACCATCCGCTCCATCTCCCACATCGACCAGTTACAGACGATCAAGGACGACAATGATGACTTCGTCCCGGCCGGGGAAATGATCCGGCGGCTTATGGAGGATAACGCGCACCTCGCCAGGACTCAGCGGGCGGCGCACGAAGTATGCGCGCGCTGTCGCGACGTGGCCACCGCCAGTTTGCTGGAGATCATCATCGACGAAAGCGAACGGCGTAAGTGGTTCCTCTTTGAGATAATGCAGGGCGCCAATAACGCCGACTGATAGTGAAAATTGAATTTTCTGCCACTCCCCGCCATTTATGGCGGGGGTTCTTGGTTTCCCCAGACGGCTCGCTCATCAGTCTCACAACTGAGAAGTGGAGGGCACCTGTCCCCAAGCGTTTCATGAGACGCGCTCATGGGTTCCCCTGTGCCCCAGGATACCGTCTATTGCCTTCGACAAGATGTTAAGAGCGCCGTTGTGGTCTCGATCCAGAACAATCCCACATCTAGGACAGATGTGAGTTCGCACTTGGGATGATCCAACCTATGCCCCACAGCCCAAGCCCCAAATAAGGAACGCCCATTCATCCGCACCTTAAAAGAACGGGGCTTTCTGGGTCGTTTTCTGTAAACATTATCCCGTTGTTATCCGTTCTAAATATTGAGATAATGAATCATAGTTATTTAGAGGTAAATAGTTGCGTTTTTCGCATCAATAAAATAAAATAAACCGAAATAAGCAAAGCAATCGTCCAGGCCAAAAACATCTTCTCAGGAAACAGCAATGTTTGACAGCATAGGACAAAGAAAGCGCGAACTATGGATCGCGCTCATACTGCTCATGCCCCTGTTCTCCATTACCATTGGCATCTACGCGGGCGTGTCATCCGCAACCCGCTCTACGCCGGACAAAACATTGGCCGCCTTCTGCAATGCTATGCAAAGTGGCAATATTCCCAGGGCATATGGCCAGTACTCCAGCCGGTACCAGCATACCTATTCAAAACAGCAGTTTGAAAGCGACATGTCTGCGGACGCGGTCACCTCATGCTCCTATAACTCTATCTCGGTCTCTAACTCTGGAGACAGGGCAATAGCCAGGCTCAGGCTGGTCTACGCCTCCGGGGCTGCCGAGAAAGACATTGTCACTTTGAGCCAGGATAGTAATAGCAAAAACGAGTGGAAGATTGACAGTGGAATGCACCTGTCGACCCCGGCACGCCTGCTCGACACCTTCTGTACCGCTGTGCAGGCGGGCAATTACAACGCGGCTCATGCTGCATTCGTAGGCCGTTACCAGCACGAGTATCCAATGCAGCAGTTGAAAAACGACGTGGCAATAGATAAAGTGGTCTTGTGTACCCACGGTCCCGTCTCAGTTTCCGGCATAAATGGCCTGGCAATGCTCACCTTCGTGCATGCCTCCGGTGTGCTGGATAACGACATCGTCACCCTGAGCCAGGACCATACCAATACCTGGAAGATCGAGAACGGCATTAACCTCGCTACGCCTATCAGAACTCTCACCATATTTTGCGATGCCATGCACGAAGGAGATTACCAGGCGGCCTACGATCAATTCACCAATGCTTTCCAGGACCTGGTGCCCGAGCCGCAGTTCGCGGCCATTTTTTCTCAGAACAAAATTACCTTGTGCAAATACGGCCCCTTCAGCATCACCCAAACCTGGGCAGAAGCCATCCTCAAGCTCTCAAACACTGCCAGCCTCGCTTACAGAAGCATCGTCAGGCTCGTCCAGCAGGGTGCCAGTGACTGGAAGATCGACAACTTCAGGCTCTTGTAGAGGTGAGGGTTCGCAGGGTAGCAGCACAGGGCGACCGAGACGGTCACCCCTCCCACCCTATCATGTCATCCTGAGCGCATGAGCCGCAGCCCTGAGCGTAGCGAAGGGGAAGGATCTCTGTGCCCGGCGAGTCATCAGACCCTTCGCGAAGCGAGAGGTGACAAGCGACGGCATGCCGCCTGGCGACCGTGGTGGTCGCCCCTACATTTAGACGATATCAGTTCGTAAAATGTAGGAGCGGGGCTTGCCCCCGCCCAGAAATGGTCGCCCTAAAAGGCCTCACAACATCGGTACCTTCACACCCTGCTCGTGGGCGCACTCCATCGCCTCCTCGTAGCCAGCGTCCACGTGGCGCATTACGCCCGTTCCAGGATCGTTCGTCAGCACCCGCGAGAGCCGCTCGGCTGCCTCCGGCGTGCCATCCGCTACAATCACCTGGCCCGCGTGTATCGAATACCCTATGCCCACCCCACCTCCATGATGAATAGAGACCGACGTCGCGCCCGACGCTGTGTTGAGCAGCGCGTTGAGCAGCGGCCAGTCCGCAATCGCATCGCTGCCGTCCTTCATCGCCTCCGTCTCACGATAAGGCGAGGCCACGGAACCGCTGTCCAGGTGGTCGCGCCCGATCACAATCGGCGCCTTGACAATTCCCCTGGCAACCAGGTCGTTGAAGGCCAACCCGGCCTTATCGCGCTGGCCGTAGCCCAGCCAGCAGATACGCGCGGGCAAACCCTGGAAGTGAATCTTCTGCCGTGCCAGCGTGCCAGCGCGGCATCTTCGGGAAACAGTTTGAGAATCGCCTCGTCGGTGCGGTAGATGTCCTCCGGGTCGCCTGAAAGCGCCACCCAGCGAAAGGGACCCTTGCCGCGGCAGAACAGCGGGCGAATATAGGCCGGAACGAAACCCTGGAAATCCATCGCGTGCGTCTCGCCAGCCGCCAGCGCCTGGCCGCGCAGATTATTGCCGTAATCGAAGACAATCGCGCCCCGCGCCTGCATCTCCAGCATCGCGCGTACATGTGTCACCATCGACTCTAAAGCACGCGCGATATAGGCCTGTGGGTCGCGGGCGCGCAGTTCCCCGGCCTCGCTGAGAGACATGCCAGCGGGAATATAGCCATTGAGCGCGTCATGTGCCGATGTCTGGTCCGTCACCATATCCGGGATGGTGCCGCGCCGCACCAGCTCTG
>WNFX01005956.1_pt1 | contig 12148 bp, 13 predicted proteins | sample 5400111 | NCBI WGS metagenome assembly WNFX01 (sample SAMN13153363, study PRJNA577476) | soil metagenome | isolation source: 40 cm soil or saprolite under grassland replicate 1 | place: USA:California | collected 2016-06-15
GGGCGCCGGGGAGCTGCCCGGAATGGTGACGACCTGTCCGGGAAAGATGCGGTTCGGGTTGGCGATCTGCGGGTTCGCGCTGACTAGAGCAGCCAGGGTCACGCCGAACCTGGCAGCAATGGCACTGAATGTGTCCCCGGAGTGGATAATATATTTTGCCATCATTGGCTCCTTGCTCGACGGCGCGGCCCCCGTGTCCCCTCGCTCCTTGCTCGACGGCGCGGCTCCCGTGTCCCCTCGCTCCTTGCTCGACGGAGCGGCTCCCGTGTCCCCTCGCGTTGGAGAGGCTCGTCTCGGGGACTGATACCTTGATTCTGCAGGCGGATGTTGTGCGGCGCAAGGGGGAAATCCCTACATCCGCCACACTCAAACAGTTGGTTTGGCGGCTCTTCACTACTGAGCTTGGTGAGCCTTTGACGACACGATCTTCAGCCTGAGCCCGGAGACAGGCCTGGGATGCTGTGCCCCTGGTTGCGTGGAGCCGTGTGGCTGGATTCTCATGCCACGGTGGATGGGTTCTCGAACTCTATTGGGGTCAGCATGCCCAGTGAGCTGTGGCGGCGTTGGCGGTTGTGGAAGATCTCCAGGTACTCAAAGATCGCGTTGGCCAGCTCGACCCGAGTCCTCCAGCGGCGGCGGTTCCGGAGCTCGACTTGCATGCGGGACCAGAACGCCTCGATCATCGAATTGTCATAGCAGTCCCGACCGAGACCCGCAGCCGGGCGGCACTCAGGGCAGGGCCGTTCTTGGGCAGCGTGCATCTCGAGAGACTCCATGCCACCGGCGAGGGTGAGGACGGGGCGGTGCGGCTGCGATACGCTCGCATCGGCGGCAATCTCTACGGCTCTGAAACGCGGTTGACCAACGAGGCCGGCCCCGCCTTGGACGCTAGGGAAATGCAACTCGGCGAGGCCGCACTGCTCGGCGACAGATTCCAGGCGACCGGCGCGGCTTCTGCTGGATGGGCTGACCTATACTGCCATCCCAGAGCCCAAGGACAATGGGGAAAAGCAGTGGCTGAGGTTGTTGGGCGAGTGCACTCCCTATGCTGGCCAGCCCTACCAGCAGTTGGCCTCTGTGTACCGTGCAGTAGGAGAAGAGGATAAGGCCCGCAAGACCTCCAGCCCGGCGTTGTCGTGAGCCGACCCGATGTGCTCGATGTCCCGCGACCCCCGATGGGAGGAGTGCGCGATCTGAACCGCCGTCGCTCCGGAGGCGGTCTTCACCGTCTGCACGTACGGGGACATCGGCCCACCCTACGGGCCCGGATTAGTGCGCAGATCCACTCACCGATACCCGCGAACCAGCAGGTCAGACAGCCAGACGCGCTCCGGACCGCCGAGCGTGTCACAAGCCAGGGCGCTCAGGCGTTGGCGACGGCCTGCAGATGCGCCAGCAGGCGGCGATGCGCGCCCTGCATGGTGGCGACGTCCCGGTCGGCGATCGCCTCCTCGAGGCCCGCGCGGAGCCTTTGGAAGTCTGCGGGATCACCAACATCCGTGAGATTACCGAAGTTCTCGAACCCGTCGCGGAGCAGGGACGTGTACTCGTCGTCACCCGCCCGGCCCGCGCCGTAAGCGTCCACGAACGTGCGGGCCGCCCTGGCTAGGGTGGCACCCGCCCGGTTGTGCTGGAAGGCGCGCTCGAAGAGCTCCGCCTGCCATCGTGCCGTCTGCAGGATGTCCGCCCGATCGCCCGCCGCGAGCTGCTGCAGGGTGAGCGCCGTGTCGATCCGCTCCATCAGCGCGCCGAGGCAGACGATGGCGTCCGCGGTTCCCCTGCCCATGGCAATCTCAGCGTTTTTGACTGCGGCGGCGACGGCCAGGGGGTCGTCCGCACCGGCGGCCCTAAGCAGCATCCCGCCGACGGCGTCCCACCGGTCGTGGAGGGGACGGATCCAGCGAGCGGGCGTCGTCGGCTTCCGCAGCGCAGCCAGTGCGGCCGCGGCCTCGGCCTCCGCCCCCTGGATGCGCCAGCCGTGCTGAAGCCGGGTGAATACGGACCGATGACGCTCGATCGCGTGCCTGAGCGTGTCGGGCTGTGAGCCGAGCCGAGTGCCGAGGCTGAACCCGTTGATCGCTGCGTCGCCTGCCATTTCGAAGACGTGCACGACGTCAATGTCGCCGACGCGACCAGTGGGCGGCCTGAAGCTCACGCCCAGCCAACGGTTCTCTCCTGGCTCCATGTCGTCGAGCACGATCCGACCGCGGCCCTTCGCGGCCAACCGCCGGATGCCCGCGCCCTCGATGCTCACCGTCTTGACCCGACGTCGCAGGCTCTCGGGAACCACATACTCGAGCACGACGTTGCGCCGGAAGGTGGCCGCATTGTGGACGATGCCAAAGAGCGCCGCCTCGCAGGACTCGACACCACGCGCGGGCGTAGTTGCCAGGCCCAGGTTGCGCTGCGCTTTGTTGTTGTCGTCCAGGATCTCCAGGTCCTGCGCGGGCCAGCCGGGTGCGCGGCCGCGCAGGCTCTGTCCCACATAGGGATCGTTCGGCGCGGAGATCTCCACGGCCAGACATAGATGCGACGAGCTCACTGGGTTGAGGTGCCAGTGAAACGGAGTGGCCGTGACAGGCCCAACGTCGATTGCCCCGAAGGTCACCGTGGGATCCGGGTCCGGGAAGGAGAGGTCGGGGTCGGCTGAGCTGGCGTCAGCGAAGTTGCTGCCAGTTCCGAGCTTGGCGACGAGGAAATGGGCTGTCACCGTGGTCGTGCCGCCCGGGGCCGCCGGCGCGCGGCGCCTGATCCGCGCGAAGGCCCAGTTCTCGCCCACCGCGCCGGCGCCATTGCCTGCGGGCTCGTTGTCGGGCTGGTCGTTCGGAAACGCGCCCGGCGACGTTCCTCTGCGGTTCCATACGTCTGGTGTCGCCCAGAACGCCGGATGGGACGATGGTTCTACGCCGCTGTCGCCGCTCGTCGGGCTGTCGGTCCAGTCCCGGACGTAGAAATCCTGGTGCGGCTCGGTGTCAGTGAAGTGGAAGTAGAAGGGGTCGATCGAGTTCGCGGCCACGGTGACGCCGTCATTGCGGAGCAGCCGCTGGTTGGCCCAGTCCGTGTTTCGCTGGTAGGTGGCGCCGCCCGGGAAGTTGGCGGCTACGGGCTCGTTGTAACCGCAGCACGCTCCGTGGAAGTCCTTGCCGACCGCGATGAGGTTCGCGTAGTCGCCGATCGTTGGTTGGAAGGTCCCGCCAAGATCGGGGACGTCCGCGACGATCATGTTGTCGCGAACGGTGGCGAAGTGGTCGTCGGAGATCGCGAGATGGGTCTCCCAACGCGGTCCGGCCGCCGGAGTCGTCAGTCGCTGGTACAGCAGGCCTACGGTGCCGCGTACGTTGACCGCGAGCCCGGGATTGGTGACGTTGTCGACGGCGAGCAGGTCGCCAGTCCAGGTCGCACCGGCGTCATCGGACCGGCGCAGGTGCAGCCGGAATGGTGACACCGGGGTCACCGCCCCGTCGCACCAGGCGAGGTAGACGCGTTGCGCGTTGCGTGGGTCAACCGCGATGGCGAGTCGCGAGCTCACGCGCACGCTGCCAAGCAGGGTGCCAACCGGCGGGACGGTGACGCCCGCGGCCACACGCCGTCCGGCCACTCCGTCCCCTGGGTCGATGAGACTGGCCCAGCCACCGGAGCCCGAGTTGTCGTCGCGGACCACCACGATGTCCGAGCCGCCCGGCCGGACGCCGACGAACATCCCGTAGACCACACCGGAGCGGTGGACGGCCGTGCGGACCGACGGCCGGTCGCTGCCAGCCCGTGCCTCGACATCCACCGCAGCGCCGAACCCGGCCGGCGGCCCGCCGACGGCCGCATCGAGCGAGAACTGCGCTTCCGCCGTACCGGGCGCGTCGCTATTCGTCGTCACGTAGACGCGGTCCTGCGCGGCGCCGCTGGCGGTCGCCCAGCCAGTCTCTACCCACGGCTGGTCGGGGCCGGAGCGGTTGATCAGTGCGGTCATCAGTCCCACCGGCGGGAACGTCGCCGCGCGCAGGATGTTCAGGTTCGAATTGTCTGCACGCAGGACCGCGGCGTACAGCATGCCGGTCGTCCCGCCGAAGCGCACGGAGATATCGAGCGTCTGGTTGCCGCCGGGTACGCAGACATTGAGCGCCCAGCTCGCACCGCCGTCCGTTGACACGAAGATCGGCGCGTTGCCGGATGACGCGGGGTCCCTTGTGAAGGCAGTCAATGCGATCTGGCGTGGGTCGACGGGGTTGACGGCAATGCTGCACTCGCTGTCCTGACGGGTGTCGTCGCTGAGCGTCGCCGGGATGACGTTCACCAAAGTGAGCGGCATGCTTCAGCCCTTCCTTCCCCGCGGCTGGAGGATCTGCAGTAGGAGCTGGATCCGGCGCCGAGAGCCGGGGGCCTGGAAGTCGAGTTCGTCGGGTGCCTCGAAGCCGTTAGCGACGCTCGGAGGCTGCCCCGCCTTGGCCGTGGGTTCCCGGCCGGCGAGAGGGTGCAACAACCAGATCCCTTCCTGCCCCTCGACGAACAGCGGCACCTCGGGCCACCTCTGCGTGCGTGGGAACGGAAACACCACACGTGGCCCTGTCTGGGGTTGGCCCTTGAGCACGCGCCAGACGAGCAGATCCGCGATTCGCCAGGACGGGGCCGCCTCGCCTATGGGTTGCAGTGAGGTCGCGGCCGACTCCGGCACGAAGGGCTCGATCGATTCGACCCGGCCGTAGACCACGACCTCCGCGCGGCGCAGACGCGTCAATAGTTCGCTATCCTGCTGGCGCAGCTTGTCCTCAAGGATCTGCTCGCGCATCCGCCCCGCCCGGCGGCCCGGAGCGACGTGCGCGATCTCCGCCACGCCGAGTTCGTTGCCGTAGACGAGGCTCGACGCCATGAACAGCATGCGCTGGCCGCGCCTTGGGCCTGGTCCAGCCAGCCGCACCGTGACTTCCCGGCCGGTGATGTCCCCCAGGGACTGCGGCGCGACGACAACCTCGTCCACGTGCACGACCGCCGTCGGCTCCTCCTCGCGGTCGAGCGCCTCCACGTTGGAGCCGCCCGGCTGCCGGACGGTGCCGAAGAACACGAACGGCGCCGAGCGAGCGGTCTCCGCGAGCTCCGGTGACAGGGCCGCATCCATGGGCACAGTTACCTCCTACAGAGAATTGGGCAGCTAACTATTTGGGTAACCATGCCGACGGAGCGTCACCAACGATCACCAGTTCGAGTACACCGCTACTATCCTCCGGGCTCACTCTGAACAACTTCTCGATCAAATCCATGCAACACCTCCCAGTCATCTATACCCACCGGGAGATTTCCTCTTCCGCTGAGCCTCTCTGCTGCTATTTGTCCGGAACCGCTGCCAGCCTCCAATGGCGGCGTGCCACTAGACCCAGAGCGACCGCGACCACCAGCAGTCCCACGACTGCGATCCATTCCGCAGCGCCGCTGTGATTATCCGGGTCCCAGCCGGTCAGGGCCTCGATCCAGTCGCGCCAAAAGATAGTCAGGATTCCAAGAATGCCTGCGCACAATGCCCCTGCCATCTCAAGTCGTGCGCGCCACTTTGAAAGTCTCACCTAGGCTCTCCCCTCCTTTCGGCCCTGCTCGCGCTAGAGTCGCTGAGCGTAGCTCGGCGAGACCGCCAGCTTGCCAAAATGCTGAGAACCAGACCCCCAGCCCCCCGACACGGCTGTCACGGTGATCCGACGACGGCCGACCTATCGTGGATAATCCTATGGTCAACCCACGGTCAAGAGACAGCAACGACATAGATACCTAACCTCGGCGCTCCGGGTGCCTGGTCAAGTCCTGCGTGCGGAGGTGGAGGACATGATCCGCACCGGGATCATCACCGGCGATTCCTCGGTGGCCGCCGACATGCTCTTCCTGCTCAGCGAGCCCGACGACGGCGGACTGCGCACGAATGCTTGACCACCTAACGGCAGCGCCGCGAAGCGGCGCAAGGAATCGAGGATGAGCGGCTATGGGCGAGGTGACCTGGTGATGTATCGGCCGACCGGTGAGCGCTGGACGGTAGACGGCTATTACCCCGGCAGCGATTACCACCCGGCCAGAGTGCTGCTTGGCCGGTCGTGGGCCGGGAAGGGTGATCACCGTTGGGGTCCTCGAGGCCCGGGTTAGGGCTTCGACCCACCCGACGAACCTGCTCCGTTGGCCATGACGACCCTCCTGATCCTCGGGGTTCACGGAGCATGGCACCCCCGCCAGCCACCAGCGCCCGCCTCGACCCCGGCTGTGGATGCGGGCCGCCCCTGTGGACGAAGACCGGAAGTACCGCACCCTGGACGGACCGGGCTGTGCTTCACTCTCTCCTGGCCCAGCGGCAAGTTACGAGCACTTAGACATCCGATTTAAATCAGTTTGCTCAGACTTGTCAACCGCAGCTAAACGGCCGTCAGCAGGCGCAGCTTGGCAAACGACGTCACACGGCGAAGGCTGAACCGCCGCCATCCTCAGGGCCAGCGGCCTGCAGAACGATTACGGGGTGGCCGGTGCCGTGCCCCCCGCTCAGCAGGGGCCGGTCGTCACCGGCCTGGGTAGCTGATCTCGTAGCAGAAGGTGGCGCCGTCGCCGCGGCGTATCTGGTGCAGCACGGCCACCGGCGTGCGATTGGCCGTGTGGGCGGTGCGGGCCAGCTCGAGCACGACGGAGACTTGCGGCAGGCTGAGCAGACGGCGCTCATCGGTGGTGGCCAGGCGCGGCCGCACCTCGTCGACGCTGCCCCGCGGCCTGTGGCCGATCCCGGTGAGGACTTCTAGCACGTTCGCAGGTGCCGGGGACGCTAGCGCAGTGTCACGGACCAGGTCGTAGGGGTAGTACTCATCGGCCAGGGAATCCGCCTCGCCCGGCGTGCTGCCGGCCGGGCCGGTATAGCGGATGGCGCGGCGCACCAGCACCCGCGACCCCTCCGGCAGGCCCAGCCGCTCCCCCATTGGCCGGCCCAGCACGAGCACTGAGGAGTCGTCGATCGCGAGGCTGATCTCCTCCCGGTGGGCCAGCCCCGCGGCCTCCACATCGGCGGCCCAGAAATCGAAGACGCTGGGCCCGGCGCGGCGGGCGGTGGAGCCGGGATTCATCCGCCAGGTCATGGCGTTGGGGCGGCGGACGTAGAACCCGCGCTTGCTGACGGCCTCGACCAGGCCTTCCTCGATCAGCGTCCGGTAGGCGCCGCGCACGGTCAGGTTGGCGACGCCGGTGCGCTCCATCAGTTCCAGGGTGCTGGGCAGCCGGTCGCCCGGCTTGTACCTGCCCGAGACGACCTCCTGCCGCAGCTCGTCGGCCAGCCGCTCATACACGTCCCGGCGCTCGGGCACGCTGCCGGCCGCCGTGCTTCTGGTCCTCGGTGCCACAACCGCCCTCTTCTCCGCTGCCTTGGTTATATCAGTTTCCGCACCGTTCCCGGGCGACCCGCACGCCGCGTGTTGACTATCCTAGACCATCTGATTTAAATAAGCTAGTGAAGCCATCGGGGGTATCCGCGGCGCAGGGAGGCAGGGAACGTGACTGACACGAGCGACATCACACCGATCCCGGGCCGCCCCGCCCACGTCCGGGTAAGCCGCCTGGTCATGATGAGCCGGTCTCGTGCCACTTGAAGCGCCGCCGGCGCGTGCCCGAAGGCGCCCGCTGTCGGGAATGATTTTCATTAGCAGGTTGTTACGCCGAGCATGAGTCGCAGCACACTTCGCCCCGTCATCAAGCTGAGGTCGACCGCTGGGACTGGCTACACGTACGTGACCAGGAAGAGCCGGAGAAACGATCCTGACCGTCTCGTCATCCGCAAGTACGACCCGGTGATCGGCCGCCACGTTGAGTTCCGGGAGGAGCGGTAATCATGAAGCAGGGAATCCACCCGGACTATCATCCGGTCGTTTTCCGCGACCGCGCGGCGAACTTCGCCTTCCTCACCAGGTCCACTGCGGCCAGCGAGCGAACCATCACCTGGGAGGACGGCAGTACCTATCCCGTTGTCGACGTCGAGATCTCGTCGGTGAGCCACCCGTTCTACACCGGGCAGGCGCGCGTCCTCGACACGGCCGGCCGGGTGGAGCAGTTCCGCCGCCGGTATGGCAGCAACGCCAAAGGCGCCTGACGACCTCAGGTAGCTTGTGCGCCCCGCGATCACGGGCCGTCCGACTCTGGAGTCGGGCGGCCCGTTCCCGTGTCACCATCGTCCCAATCACGCAGGCCGGTAATTCCCGCCGTTCCCGGCCGCGTGCTCGACCAGGAACTCCCAGCCCGCAGCTTCCAGCGCCTCCCGGGGCCCGCCCGCCGTACCCGGTGGTCGAGCATCATCTGGTGGTAGACGATGTCGGACAGCCGCCGCTTGAGGCAGCGCATCGCTTCCATGGGTGTCTTCCCGGCTGCGACCTTGCGGTCGTAGTAGGCGCGGCCTTCGGTGGGGTGGCGCAGCTGGACGACGGCCATGATGTGCAGGGCGCGGTTGATCTGGCGGTTGCCCGCTCGGACAGGCCCCGGGCCGGGTAACCCAAGGGCTCCTGTGGGAGCTGAGGGCCGTCTCGGCCCACAGATACTGGGACAAGACGCTCATCGTTGTTCCACCCGTTCCCCGTCACGACCTCCAGGACGGGCCAGGTAGGCAGCCACTGCCAGCCGGAGCGTACGGGCCTGCTGTCCTGCGTATCAGCTCGATGTCAGGCGAATGCCAGGTGTCTGTCGGCGCTGGGCGCAGCCGCCCGGGTTGGCGGAGAGGTCAGCCCAGCCGCTATGTGGTGGCGGCTACATCACGCGCCGCGTCGAGGATGATGTCTACGACGTCTGCGGGCGCGGTGACCAGCGGCGTGTGGTCGACCGGGCGCGTGCGTGCATGGGCGCCCATCCGCTCGGCTGTGAAGTGCTGCGTTTCCGGGTTGATCATGCGGTCGTCCTCTGCGATCAGGACCCAGCTCGGTCTGTCCTTCCACAGGGGCCGTTCGACCGGGACGCTGATGGCGGCCACGGCTATGGGGCGCTGCACTGCGGCCAGGATTGTCTGCTCGTCCGCCGATGCGTTCTGGGCGAAGGCGTCTGCGAAAGCCTCGTCGGGCAGCCACACCAGCCCGTGCGAGTCGGGTTTAAGTTTCGGTGCCCTCGGGTGCGGCTGGCCACGGTAGAAGACGTCGCCAACGCTCTCGCCTTCCTCGGGCGCAAGCCCTGCGATGTAGACCAGTGACGCCACCTTCGGGTCGAGTGTTGCGGCAATGACAGCGCCGGCGTACGCGTGGCCGACCAGCACTACCGGGCCATCGAGTCGTTCCAGTACCCGGTCGACTGCCGCAACGTCATCGGCCAGCGACGTCAGCGGCAAGGGTGCTGCCACTACATTCATGCCGACAGCCTTCAGCGGGCCGATCACCTTGCTCCAGCTCGACCCGTCGGCCCAGGCGCCGTGCACGAGTATGACGTTGACGTGGTTGGTCGGCATGTTTCATCCTTTGGAATCTGGCGGCCCCGATGAGCCGCGTCATCGCTGGAATGAAGGTGGCTGGTTATCGCAGGGGCTGAACAGTGAATCCCAGTTTTCCGAGCACCCTCACTGCGCCGGCTTTCCCGCCCTCGAAATCACCGGGGGCGAGGCGCTGGCCAGTGGCGAACTCATAAGCCGTGCCCAGGATCGCAGGCCGGCCTGCGGGCCCCTGCTCTGCTCTCGAGATTGTGGGTGAACATGCCAGCCAGCGTATAAGTATGCGTTCGGGCAACGCCCTCTATTCGGCAATGCCGGGCGTGCCCCACAGGCTTGGTGACTATCAACTCTGGCATGCGTGACACGATGCACGGCGCTGCGGCCGGTGCAGGCCTTGCATCAGGCGCTGCGGAGCCTCTTGCCCGTGGCCGCCGGCGCAGACGGCTACCTGTGATTGCCAGGCCAGGCAATGCCCGGTATGCGCAAGCGCTCAGCCACCGGTCAGCGATCTTCCAGGAACGATCACTATCTTCTTGGCATGGACGAATTCCGGGCCCGCCGGGTCACCGACGCCCTTCGTGACCGTGGAGTCAACGCTCACCTGCTGCGTGGGGGCCTGGGCCAGTTCGGCGTCCGCGTGTCACTGCCCGGCGGCCGCGAAGCTGAGTGGGACACCGACGGCACAGCCGGCCTGGAGGCCCAGGTCATGCGCGACGGCATGCTCGTCGGCTACGTACCCCAGATCGAAGGCTCCGAGGGCTTCAGCGAACCCCAGATCGTCGACGCCATCGCCCGCACTGACTACGACCAGCCCGTCGCCGGGCAGCGCGCGGCCGCGCCCCCGCCCGGCCCTGCCCTAACCCGCGAAGGCGGCGTCTTCCGCCGTTTCCTCGACGGTTTCCGCTACCGGTAACAAGGCCCCAGGTCACCTGCTACACCCCCCGCACCAGGCAGGCATCTCGGTGCACGCTTGCCGCGGCTGATGAGGTACCCACCCACACCTGAACGCGCGAAGAGCTGATGTGCGGGCGATCGCGCCCAGCGCTGGCTGTGCATAAACATACGGGCCTGGCCGCTGCCTGCTCGGCCGTGGCGGGGATCGCCAAAGGTGCGGGGAGTTCTTGATAACCGCACGCTGAGCCGCCGATCGGCGTGCCTGCCCTGATTGGCCGGCTGGCCGTTGCGGGCAACCCGAATTGGATGCTCTGCGCGCCGTCGCATGATGAGGCCGCCACTGGCTGCGGCCGAAGGCCGACCAGAGCCGGGCGTGTTCGGGTGCAGTACGTGCGCTTCGCGTTTAGCGCCTTGAGCTTGTCTCCGTCGGTGCGATGATCCTGGCGTGGACGTTGCGGCCGCCGATCTCGGCGGGCTATTTCGCGCGGCGGTGAGGGCTCACCGGTGTATGTGGAGATCGGCAAGCCGGGGCCGGTGGCGCCACATGCTCTTGCAAGATCACCGCTGCTAGCGAGCGGCTGGTCGCGTCATTCGATGCCACCGGCTCGGAGGGCGCGTGTGGAGACATCACTTTTCCTTCATCGGTCTGCTTCAGTGAACGGGAGGCTCGGCGGCATGGGTGACCACGACGCGGGGCGTGAGGCAGGAGGGCGGAGGCTGCGGCTGGCTAGGTGCCGGGACTGCATCAGCGGGCAGTGTGGAGTGCGAGCTGAGGCGGGCAGCCGCGCTGCACCAGCTTGGCGACCTGATGCCAGTCGACGTGGTCGGCGGCAGTCCGGGCCAGCAGCCACGGGATCCCCAGCCGGGTGAGCTGTGTCACCCGCCACTCGTGCACCAGCAGGTCGTCGTGGTCGATGACCTCGTGGCGCGCGCTTGTCAGCGGTGGTTCCATTTGGGCCCTCCTGCCAGGCCGGATTGCTTGGTGATCACGCTAGGACTGAAACGGGCGGGCGTCAGGGCAGCCACGTCATGGGTGGCTTCGGTGCCGTTGCCGCTTACTGGGAGGCGCGCACCTCACGCCAGAGTCCGCCGTACAGGTTGAGGTTGTTGCCCCTGGCCTGGCCGGGGGCCGGGTCGCCGATGTAGGTGTACAGCGGATGGCCGTTGTAGGTGAGCTGGTCAGGGCCGTCGGTTCGCTTGATCGTGCCGACCCTGCCCGGTACGCCCGGGCCGGCCGCGGCAGGGCCGGGCGCCGGCGGCCAGTACTGGGCACAGCTGCCGTAGCATTTCGAGGCGGCCGGGGTGTCGGGGGCGAACCAGTAGAGCGTGAAGCCCTTGGCGTTGGCCAGGACCGTCGTCCCGCCGATCGTGGTGGTCTTCAGGCCCCAGGACCGTCGTCCCGCCGATCGTGGTGGTCTTCAGGCCAGTGCCGGTGCCGGTGGCTGCGGTGGCCGGGGCGCCAGCCCCGGCCACCGCGATCCCGAGCAGCGCCAGGGCCACCAGCGCCAGGCCGGCGGCGGTGGCTCCGGCCGCCCGGGCGGTCGCGGGGGGGATCTGGGCGGGGAATTTCGCCGCGCCGGCCGCCGGGGCGGGAGCGAGCGCGAGCGCGGCCAGGACCGCGAAGGCGGCCACCTCGACCACTCCGGCGGCGATGCCCGCGGTCGTGCGGACCTCTGTGAACCCGAACAGCCCGATCCATACCGACAGGAGATAGCCGCCGAGGGTAGCGAGCGCGAATCCTGCTCCGGCCGCGGCGGCCAGCCGGCTGGCGATGGCGAGCCGGCTGGGGATGGCGAGCACGGCCAGCGCGAGGCCGAAGGCGGCGATCACCTGCAGCAGGAAGAGCCAGCCGATCGC
>WNFX01007853.1_pt1 | contig 12145 bp, 9 predicted proteins | sample 5400111 | NCBI WGS metagenome assembly WNFX01 (sample SAMN13153363, study PRJNA577476) | soil metagenome | isolation source: 40 cm soil or saprolite under grassland replicate 1 | place: USA:California | collected 2016-06-15
CGCTCGAGCCGAAACTTCCAGGTGAAGGACCACTCTTACAGCGTTACGAGAATTGGCGTCGAACGTTCGTGATTCCCAAAGACAAGCTGGACGCGGTGTTTCAGCTCGCGATCAAGGCGTGTCGCGAACGCACGCTCGCGCACATCAAGCTGCCGCCGAACGAAAATTTCAGCGTCGAATACGTCACCAATAAACCGTGGGGCGCTTACAATTGGTACAAGGGCAATTATCGCAGCATCATCCAGGTGAACACCGATCTGCCGGTCTATATTGATCGCGCCATCGATCTGGCCGCGCACGAAGGTTATCCCGGCCACCATGTCTACAACGCGCTGCTTGAGAAAAATCTGGCTCGCGATCGCAGTTGGGTTGAGTTCTCGGTGTATCCGCTCTTCTCACCGCAATCACTCATTGCCGAAGGCACCGCGAACTTCGGCAAAGAGGTTGTGTTCACAAAACCGGAGCGGTTAGCGTTCGAGAAAGAAGTGCTCTGGCCGGCTGCGGGAATCGATTCATCACGCGCGGAAGAATTTTATGCGGTGCAGGATTTGGTGAAGCAACTGAATTACGCCACGAACGAAGCTGCCCGGCGTTATGTGAACGGCGAGATCGATGCGAAAGCGGCTGCGATCTGGTTGCAAAAATATGCGCTTATGGATGAGAAACGGGCGAAACAGAGCGCGAGATTTATCGAGAAGTACCGCAGCTACGTCATTAACTACAATCTGGGCGAAGACATGGTGCGCAGTTACATCGAGAAACGCGGCGGCACGGAACAGCAGCCGGAGAAGCGCTGGCGCGAATTCGAGCAGTTGCTCGCCTCGCCGCGGCTGCCAGGCGACATACGTTGACATCGATAAACCTGGGCGGTTCCAGCCGACACGGCCGCCTCTAGAGTTACGTGTCGTGCCTTCGCTAGTGCCGGCATCCTGTTCACCAAGGCGCATTGCTCTCCAAAGGCGGGTTCGAATTTGAAATCGTCTCGCCGCGTGTTGCAGAAAAGTTCGATGCCATCCTTACGTTGTCATTCCGAGCGGAGTCGACGAATCTCTAACCGTGAAATCTGAAGCAGCTATAGCTCTCACGCTGTCGTTCTTTGCGACGGCGAGTCTTCACGCCGAAAATATTTCACTCATATTGGCGGGACGGTGATTAGACCGCGCCGAAGAAGTAACAACCGGCCGACGCCGGCTAAGAGACGCTACTCGTTAGGCAACCGCCGGCTGGGCCTGAAGCAGCAATGCCAGAGCCCGTTTACCGGTTTCCACAAAAGTTCCCATCTCTTCCGCCTTGACTTGTTTGTTGTAGCGATAGAGAAACATCAGATCGCCCGCCGCCTCCACCGTCAAATCCCGCTCCTGCTCAAAAAACTGAATGATGGAGCTGTTAAAAAGCTGCCGGACAGCTGCCTCATACGGTCCGCGCAACAGGTATTTCCTACTAAACTCCGGCACTTCGGAAAAGTTGATATCCGAATAACCGAAAACTTTGCCGATTTTCGAAAAGGTGTTTTCCGGTGAAATGGAAAATGGCGGCAGCCGCAGCAGCGGTGAATGCATGCGGATAATGGTTTGGCCAACAGTCCGACCGTATCCGGTGGTCCCGATCGAGTAGGAATAATCAAAGAGAAACATGGCTAGCTCAGCCGGACCCGACGGCTGAAGAACGTTATGAACGGTGCGGGCGTACCCTGCCTTGGCGAGGTGCGAGCCGACAATAAGCGCCTTGTCTTCCTTGGTCGCCTTGCGCCGAAAAGTGAAGCCGAGGGCACGAGCGGCCGCGTCAATTTTGTCAGACCGCTTTTTTTGGAAATAAAGAGCGCCCCCGATCAGGAACGCAAGGAGGACGACAAAGATTCCGAATGCCGAACTCGCTGTGGCGACCAGGGGCTTGGCGACCAACGCGGCGGGCTTGTTCAGAAGCGCAAATACGATTGATGAAAACATAGCAAATAGGGAATTTGGCGACTCAGCTTTAGACGCTCCGCCTTCGATTGGCAAGAGCCCTCGCTTCAAACGCGCGCAAACAATCCCGCGCACGCGGATTGCGCATTAACTTCTTGCTCCTTTCCGTGGTGCGACCGAAAATTTGCTATGGCTACGCATCCTATTGAATACGCGCATCCGGAAGCGCTGGTTGAGACCGATTGGTTGGAGAAACATCTGAAAGACGAAGGAATCCGGATCATCGAGTCGAATGAAGACGTGCTGCTTTACGACACCGGGCACATTCCCGGCGCGGTGCATATCGATTGGCGCGCCGATCTGCAGGATCCGCTGATCCGCGACTACATTTCGCCAGATAAGTTCGCCGAACTCTGCAGTCGTAACGGCATAACGCCAAACACGACCTGCATTTTCTATGGTGATAAGGCGAACTGGTGGGCCTGCTATGCTCTCTGGGCGTTCCGATTATTTGGTCATGAGAAAGTAAAAATTCTCAATGGCGGCCGCGATAAATGGAAAGCCGAGGGACGTCGCATGACCCGAGAAATACCGAAATATCCGAGTACAAATTATCCGGTGCCGAAAAAACGTTTCGACAAAGAGATTCGCGCTTTTTTCGATGAAGCGTTGGCTCAAAGCAAGAGTGGCAAACCGCTGATCGACGTGCGCTCGCCGGGCGAATACAAAGGCGAGATCACGCATATGCCGGAATATCCGCAGGAAGGCGTGCTCCGCGGAGGCCATGTACCCGGGGCAAAGAGCATGCCGTGGAAAACTGCCACCAATGATGACAGCACGTTTAAGCCGGCGTCAGAACTGGCCAAAATCTATTTCCAGCAGTGCGGAGTCGGTCCCGACAAGGATACCATCGTCTACTGCCGCATTGGCGAGCGCTCGAGTCATACCTGGTTTGTGCTCACTTACTTGTTAGGGCTGGATAACGTTCGTAACTACGATGGTTCATGGACTGAATGGGGCAACAAAGTCGGTGCGCCGATCGAAAAATCGGCGTAACGCAGACTGAGTTGTAGCGACGGCGCTGCGTCGCCGTGCGATTTCGAAGCAACGCCTCGACGCACGTTTGCGGCGCGACGGGAGCAGCGCAGCGGTTTCTGCCTCGACAGGGTCTGCCGAATTTTGCGAGACTTCGGACTATGAAAACAATAACCTTACAACTTCTGTTCGCGGTCTTGATTGCTTGGCTTGCGTATTCTCAAAACGCGCAAGCAGTCAACCCGCCTCCCGACGGCGGCTACCCCGGCGGCAACACCGCAGAAGGTCAGGCGGCCCTTCTTAGTCTTACCACCGGCGGTTTCAATACGGCTGTTGGTTTCTTTTCACTCAGGAGTGATACGACTGGCCAGCTCAACACAGGCGTTGGCGCCGGGACGCTGCTTGCCAATTTGGGAGACTCTAACACTGCCACTGGCGCTGGGGCGCTTTTGAGCAACACGACTGGCGTCCAGAACACGGCGACTGGAGCGTTCGCTCTAGTCAGCAACACCGAAGCCAACAACAACACGGCAAACGGTGCTTTTGCGCTATTTAGCAACACCACCGGCACCGAAAATGTCGCCAACGGTACAAGTGCCTTATCCAGCAACAGCCAGGGCAGTCGCGATACGGCGACCGGCGCATTTGCTCTTAATGAGAATACCACGGGTAATGACAACACGGCTAATGGTGATGCCACGCTGGCCGCGAACACCACCGGCGACGGCAATACAGCGACCGGTGGTTCGGCACTTCGCAGCAACACCACCGGCATTGGCAATACAGCCACCGGGATTGCTACGCTCGAGTTCAACACTGGCGGAACCTTCAACACGGCCAATGGGGCTGATGCGCTGTTTACAAATACCACAGGCCACAACAACACGGCCAACGGCGCTTTTGCGCTTAATCAAAACCGTGAGGGCGGTAACAACACCGGCACTGGCGTCGCCGCGCTCCAACAAAACACTACCGGCATCCAAAACACGGCCGACGGTGCTAGCGCGCTGCTCAATAATCAAACCGGCGGCAACAATACAGCCAGCGGTTTTCAAGCGCTAAAGGCCAACACCACCGGCGGCTTCAACACCGCCAGCGGAATAAACGCGCTCGTTAACAACATCGGCGGCAGCAGCAACACGGCCTTGGGCGATTCCGCCGGATTCAACATCACCACGGCCAATCACGTGATCTGTATCGGTGCCAACGTCCAAGGCGAAAACGTGAGCAACACCTGTTACATCGGCAACATTTTTGGTGTGACCTCTAGCGGAGGAACGGGCGTGTTCGTCAATGCAGATGGTAAGCTCGGTACTGGTACTTCTTCGCGGCGGTTCAAAGACGACATCAAGCCGATGGACAGCGATAGCGAAGCGCTCCTTGCGCTTAAGCCGGTCACATTCCGTTACAAGAAGGAGATCGATCCAGCGCGAACACGTCAGCTGGGCCTCGTGGCCGAAGATGTGGAAAAGGCGAATCCCGATTTGGTCGTGCGCGACAAAGAGGGAAAACCTTATAGCGTGCGCTACGACCAGGTGAACGCCATGCTGCTTAACGAATTTCTTAAAGAGCATCGCAAAGTGCAGGAACAAGAAGCGATGATCGCCGAGCTGAACAAAGAAGTGAAAGATCTCGTTGCGCATGCCAGGGAGCAGGATTCGCAAATCGAAAGCGTGAGTCGTCAGATCGAAATGAACGGCTATGCGGCGCGAGTGGTTCTAAGCGATCAGTAGCGCCAATATCGGCGCGTAGTCTTGTAGCCGGCATCGGTGATACCGGTGTGCGACTACAGAGAAGAGCAAGCCCGCCCGCCTCACCCAGCGTCTTTAGCGTATTTCACGGGCAATCAACCCAACGCTATCAAGTCACGTAGCAAACGGATTTTTAATCTCGACAAGCCGATCCATTTTGCCCAGACTTCGCATGTCGGCAGCCTGCCGGACTCGATCCGAATTAGGCCGAGGACATCTGCCCGTCAGTTCTTCGCTCCTTTCGGACCACGAACTACAAACTAAGTGCGACGGGAAAAGAAAGGAATCCCAATGATTCATCTGATCCAACTCAAAACAGCGACTTCGCGAGCTCTCATCACACTGGCGCTCGTTTGTTTTGCTCTTTTGCCAAAAGTGCAAGCCGTCAGTCCGCCGCCCGATGGAGGCTATCCCGGCGGCAACACGGCCGAAGGGCAGGCCGCCCTTTTAAGTCTCACTACAGGCGGATTCAATACAGCAGTTGGTTTTCTGTCGCTCAGGAGCAATACTACCAGTGGGTTCAACACGGCCATTGGCGCCGGAACGCTGCTTGCCAACACCGCAGACCAAAATACGGCCATTGGGGCTGGGGCGCTTCTAAGCAGCGCGCTCGGCGATACCAACACGGCCAACGGTGTTTTTGCGCTCGCTAGCAACGTCAGCGGCAGCGGCAACACTGCCAGCGGTGTTAATGCGCTCTTAAATAACTTCAGCGGCAATGCCAACACCGCCGTTGGTAAAGGTGCGCTTGGGTCCAGCGATAGCAATAGCAACACAGCCTTGGGCTTTGAAGCTGGCTTAGGTGTCACCACGGCTGCAAACGTTATCTGTATCGGCGCGAACGTCGTAGGTGCGAACGTGGACAACAGCTGCTATATCGGCAATATCTTCGGTGCAACCTCTTCCGGAGGAACTGGTGTGTTCATTAATTCAGGCGGCAAACTTGGTACGATGACATCCTCTCGGCGGTTTAAAGATGGCATTAAGCCGGTGGAGAGCGCCAGCGAAGTGCTCTTTGCGCTTAAGCCGGTCACATTCCGTTACAAGAAGGAGATTGATCCGGCAGGCACGTCCCAGTTCGGGCTAGTGGCTGAGGAGGTGGAAAAGGTGGATCCTGACCTGGTGGTGCGCGACAAGGACGGAAAACCCTACAGCGTGCGCTACGACCAGGTGAACGCGATGTTGCTCAATGAGTTCCTGAAAGAGCACCGCACGGTACTCGAACTAAAGAAAGAGATTGCAGCGCTCACTGCGACGGTGAAAGAGCAGGCAGCGCAAACCCAGAAACTGTGTGCTCAGATGGAGATGAGCAAGTCTAGGCCGCAGGTCGCTGTGAACAATCGGTAAGAATTTACTGGAAGGGTTTGCCCGCGAATCACCCGAATCGACGCAAATAAGAGCTGGTAGCGTTTAGCGGCAATCGACGCTTATCGCCATCGGGTGATATCGACGAGGAGAGTTCCGCCTCGACAGAACCGTTCGATTTTGCCAAACTTCGTCCCTATGAAAACAACGATACGATTGATTCTCATTACAGCGATGTTTCTCGCTCTAGCGGCTGCCGGACCATACGCGCACGCGGTGATTCCCCCGCCGGATGGAGGCTATCCCGGTGGCAACACAGCAGAAGGGCAAAACGCCCTTTTTAGCCTTACCACCGGTGGTTTCAATACGGCGGTGGGTTGGTTGTCGCTCAGGAGCAACACAACCAGCACGGGCAACACGGCCGTCGGCGCCGGGGCACTCCTTGCTAACACCGGAGCTGCAAATACGGCCACTGGCGCAGGAGCGCTTTTAAGCAACACCACCGGGGGCGCTAACACGGCCGATGGAGCGTTCGCGCTCTTTCACAACAATGGAGATCCTCCGGAGGGCAGCGCCAATACAGCCGTTGGTGCTGGTGCGCTTTTTAGCAATACAACCGGCGATTCAAACACGGCCATCGGTGAAAACGCGCTCGAGAGCAACACCACCGGCAGCGGCAACACGGCCGTCGGCGTGCGTGCGCTCGATCACAACACCGCGGGCAACCTCAATGTCGCCGTGGGCGTTAATGCCGGCCACAACGTCGTAACAGCCCAGAACGCGATCTGTATCGGACTGAACGTGTTTGGTGCGGACGTGGGCGACAGCTGCTATATCGGCAACATTTGGAATGAATCGGGCGGATCGCAAGCCGTCTATGTTAATTCCGAGGGGAAACTCGGGGCCCAAGTATCTTCCGGGCGTTTTAAGGATCAGATAAAGCCCATCGACGAAGCCAGTGAAGTAATCTACGGACTGAGGCCAGTGAGTTTCCGCTACAAGCCAGAGATTGAGCCGACGCGTCCACTGAGCTTTGGACTCATTGCTGAGGAAGTAGAAAAGATGAGCCCTGAGCTGGTGACTCGCGACAAAGAAGGAAAACCCTACAGCGTGCGCTACGACCAGGTGAACGCGATGCTGCTCAACGAATTCCTGAAAGAGCACCGCAAAGTAGAGGACCTGGAAGCAATGGTTGCCCGGCAACAGACGCAAATAGAAGTCCTGGCATCCGGCTTTCAGAAATTGAGCGCCCAGATTGAAGTGAGCAGAGCTGGTTCACAGGTAGTCCAGGTTCCATGACAACTGGCTCGAATTTTGGAGTAACGATGCGGAGGTCTGGGTAGCGCACCCGTCTCGGGTGTTGGTTTCGGCGTCACCCCGAAACAGGCTTCCCTTTACATCTCATTCGTTCAGGACGGTACGAACTCCCAAGAAAAGTTCGCGATCGCGTGACGCGCTCGCCAGCACGCGAGACGCGTGCGCTACCCAGCAGATTCAAACACGCTCTGTTTTTTCCAGCAGCTTGTTGATCAGCCGCATTCGCCTCTGCTCTTTACGGCTGGAACTGAGCTGCGCAATCGAGCGCTGCATTCGCCGTGTCCAATTCAAGTTCGCTTTTGTCCCGGGGACGTTGAAGCGATATTTGCGCGCCAACAGATCGGTGATCATGATCACGGCGATCCACGATTCGCACCTGAACAGCGCTCCCATGATGGCTGGGTAAAACTCTTTTTCAAAATCGAGCTGGTCGATTTTTGAATTCAGCCCGGCAAACAAAGCGATCTTTTCGAGCGTGGCTCGCGCTTGTTCTCCGGAATCGGACCGCGGCTGCTCGAATGCCTCGTCCCACAAAGCACGGAGCGGTTCGTGATCGTGGGTTGCGTAGGTCGCCACCGACAACCGTTCGTACATCTGCCCAGGGATGATCAGGCCATCGTGCGTTTCCCACTGGGGAATTTTGAATCCGGCAATGCCGAGCGACCGCAAGCTAGGCCGGACATAATCGGGCACAACGCCGAGATCTTCGCCGACCACGCGCGAGGCGCCGGCTTCTTCCAGGATAACGTGCAGGTATTCTTCGCCCTCGCGTTTGTTCGCTTCGCGGTTTTCCGGTGTTTCGTCACCGCGCGGAACGAAATGCGGCACGCGGCCACCCGTTTTTTCCAGCATTTGGGGCTGATCTAATGGAAGGAATTGCTTGTTCATCCGCGGCCGCCAGGGGAAAGCATAAATCCGATAAAATCCCTGGACGTGATCGATTCGGGAGAGGTGAAAGATGCGCCGGACGGCGCGAACGCGCTCCCGCCACCACTGAAAATTGTTCGTGCGCATTTTCTCCCAGCGATAGAGCGGAATACCCCAGTTCTGGCCCCATTTTTGGGTGAATGCATCGTCTTTGAAGTAAGGTTCGGGAGGCGCGCCACCGAACCAGTCGACCACGAATTCATCCGGGTGCGCAAAAACATCCGCGCTGCAGTAACTGACACCGAACGAAATATCGCCCATTAACGCGACGCCGTGTTCCTCGGCGTACGTTTTGACGTCGCGCCATTGCTGGTGCGCGATCCATTGCACGTAACAGAAAAAATTTTGCCGGGTCGTCAGAACTTGTCGATCGTGCGGCAGTTCGTGCAGCCAATTGCGCGCTTTTTCAATTGTCTGATGTTGCGCCGGCCATCGATGCCATGCGGCGCTATCGCCATTCTCCTCCATGAGGACCCGGAAAAATGCGTAATCGCGCAGCCACGCGGCTTCTTGCTCGCAGAATGTTTGGAATTCTGATTGCCGCTGTTCGTCAGCGTGAGCGGAGAAATTCGCAAACGCCTTTTCAAGCAAGCGCTGCTTTAGTTCTTTAACCTGGCGATATTTTACTCCGCCGAGACGGAGGCTTGGAACATCGAAGTTAGAGAGCAAAGCATGAAAATCCTCGCGGGTTAGATCCGGCGGTGAGTTTGGTGCAAGGTGCAGCGTCGTGGGCTCGATCGCCATGGCGCTGATCGCGTTGTAAGGGCTGTTATCGGCTCCGGTCTCGTTGATGGGCAGAAGCTGAACAAGTTTGAACCCAACTTCTGCGACCCAATCAATAAACTCCCGCAACGCCCTGACGTCGCCGATTCCCAAGTCGTCCTCGCCGCGCAACGCAAACAGCGGTACGAGCATGCCCGCTATCCTCTTCTCCGGCGACAAATTCATTCTCTAGCCACGGATGAACACGGATGAAACACGGATTGGAAGACAAGGCGTTTATACTCAACCTTATTTCGTCCGAAGTTAACAAGCAGTCCCACCTTGAGACCGGTTGCTTTTAGCTCATTGAGCAACTGAGCTTCGTCTCGTTTGTCGTACTGTGGATTAACCTTGATTTCGACAGCGACAGAATCCGCTACAATCAAATCGGCATCGCAATCACCGACGACTGCTCCTTTGTATTGAACCTGAATGCGTCTTTCAATCTCTGCGGGAACACCGCGACGGATTAATTCGACCTGCAACGCGCGCTGATAAACTCGCTCAAGAAAGCCGTATCCAAGTTCTCGATGCACTTCAAATGCAGCTCCGATGATGGTCTCAGTAGTCGCGCGATGCAACAACTTGTCCGCGTGCTTGTCGTGGATTTCTAACATGTGTTTATCCGTGTTTCATCCGTGTTAATCTGTGGCTAAAGAATCAGGCTTTTCGCACTTGCCAGTCTTCAACGAGGTCGTTTGGAATTTCTTGCAGAAAACGCGAGGGGCGCTGGAACACGTCTCCATAGCCGCCAGCCAGGCGCATTTGGGGATAAGTGAGATAAAGCTCGTCGCGCGCGCGCGTGATGGCCACGTAAAACAAGCGGCGTTCTTCCTCCAGCGCGTCACGCGTATCCATCGACCGGCTGCTCGGGAACATTCCGTCAGTCAACCAAATCACGAATACCGTGCTAAACTCGAGACCCTTTGCCTGGTGCACGGTAGTGAGATTGACCGCTTCCTTGTACCTTCGCGTAGTCATCGTAAATCGCCTCTACGATCGATGTGATCATTTCCGATGGCGGGTTGGGCTGTCCGCCCGGTGCGATTTCATCCAGAGTGTGCGCAAGCTGCGTCCACATTTTCTTTGATTTTGCCGCAACGTTCATCGCAAGCAGACGTGCACCGAAATTGTCGATTGCATCGCTAATTCCGGCTTCCCAAGTCTGCCAGAGATTTTCCGCCGTGCGATTCCCAATGCCGGGGAGCAACTTTACCATTCGATTAAAGGCGACTTCGTCGCGAGGATTGGCCACAAAACGAATAAAAGAAGTCACGTCTTTGATGTGCGCCTGCTCGAAAAACCGGATGCCGCTGGTGATGTGATACGGAATATCGCGCCGGGAAAACTCCAGTTGCAGCTCGAGTGCGTGATAATGCGCCCGGTATAGGACGGCGATCTCTTTCAGATCGACGGCTTCGTCTCGCAGTTCAAGAATCCGCTGCGCCACGAACTGCGCTTGCTCCGCGCCATTGTTCAAGGCCACTAAAGCAGGTTTTAGGGCTTTTGACTCACGCGTTGCGCTTAGATGTTTGCGGAATTGCTGAACGTTTGCGTCGATCGCTGCGTTCGCCACCTCCAGAATTTCCGGCACACTGCGATAGTTCATTTCAATCTTAAACACCTGCGCATCCGGATAACGTTTGGGAAATTCGAGAATGTTTTGGAAATTCGCGCCGCGCCAGGAGTAGATCGACTGCGCGTCGTCGCCTACCACCATCACATTGTGGTGGTCGCGCGCGAGCAGGTCCACGAGGTCCGCCTGGATCTTGTTCGTGTCCTGGTATTCATCGACGAGAATGAATTGAAACTGCCGCCGGTAAACTTCCGCGATCCGCTCGTGCTGTTGAAACATTGACAACGTCTTTTGCAGCAGGTCGTCGAAATCCATCGAGTTCGTGGCCTTCTTCTTTTTTTCGTAGCGCTCGTGAACGTCTTGAATTCTGTCGAGGAGCGGCAGGAAATAAGGGAACCTTTCCGCGAGCAACGGTTCCAGTGGCTTCTCCGTATTGATGACGAAACTAAAGATTTCTGCGAGCACATCGCCTTTTGGAAACCGGATTTCCTTCGGATCAATCCCTGCATTGGCTACCACTGTATCGATCAAATCCTTCTGATCTTCGCGGTCCATGATGGTAAATCCGCTGGAGTAACCCAGCGCGGTGCCATGCCTGCGCAAAATCCGGTTTCCTACTGAATGAAATGTTCCGCCCCAGAGTCCGCCGGCATCGATCGGGAGCAAAGTCGCGACACGGCCGAGCATTTCCCGCGCAGCTTTATTAGTGAATGTGAGAAGCAGGATATTCCGCGGATCAATCCCGTTTTCGAGCAAGTAGGCTACGCGATAAGTAAGGGTACGCGTCTTTCCCGAGCCCGCGCCGGCAATGACAAGAATGGGACCGGGCGGCGCAGTAACCGCTGCGAGCTGTTGTTCGTTCAGTTCAGCGGCATAATTGAGACGGATCGACGCCGACGTTGGCGCGCGCTGCAGCGTGTATTGACGGGACATATTGCCTGTTCGGTCCGCAATCGCGGCCCGCCGTTATGTTATCATTAAGCAGCTATCACGATCGCGCGCTTCCGGGCGGTCGCGTCGAGAATCCGCTTTCGCAAACGCAACGATTTCGGCGTCGCTTCCACGTATTCGTCGATGTCGAGGTATTCAATCGCGCGTTCCAGACTCATGCACCGCGGCGCTTCGAGCTGAATCCCTTTGCCGTCACCCTGGCTCCGCATGTTGGTGAGATGTTTTGCTTTGCAGGGATTGACGGGCAAATCCTCCGGTCGCGCGTTTTCGCCGACGATCATTCCCGCATAAACGTCTTCCTGCGGCCCGATAAAAAGCCGGCCGCGTTCCTGAATGTTGTTGAGTGCGTAGGCTGTGCTGACTCCCGATTCCATCGACACCATCACACCACGACCGCGCCCTCCGATTTCGCCTTTGAACGGCGCGTATTCACGAAAGAGATGGCTCATCAATCCTTCGCCACGGGTCAGGTTGACAAGATCGGTTTCAAAGCCAATCAGCCCGCGAGTCGGAATGATCGCCTCGATCGACACGCGTGTCGCGTGATGATTCATGCTGACAACCTCGCCTTTACGATTCGCAAGCGATTGCAAAATGTCACCGAGATTTTCGTTCGG
>WNFX01005545.1_pt1 | contig 12143 bp, 13 predicted proteins | sample 5400111 | NCBI WGS metagenome assembly WNFX01 (sample SAMN13153363, study PRJNA577476) | soil metagenome | isolation source: 40 cm soil or saprolite under grassland replicate 1 | place: USA:California | collected 2016-06-15
GAGGCGGCCTGTTTGCGCAACTTCTCGATCTTCGCTTCCGCTGCGTGCATCGGCGCATTGATTTTTCCAATCTTTTCCGCGCCGAACCGGGCCACTTGTGCGGCGCGCGTGTAGTAAACCCCCCAGCCCAGGAGCGCAAGAACAACGGCAGCGGCCGCCATTATAAAGAACGGCCGGCGTTTTTCGAGTTCCTGCCGGCGCAGGACAATAGCCGGGCGGAGATTGAGCTCCATCGGGCACGCGCTCACCGAGCGAAGCGCCAATCCCACCAGTTCACCGAGCAGGTGCGCCGAACGCGTCAATTCCTTGACCGGCGCCGAATGCGCGACCGCAACATTGCGGAGTGGATTAAAGAATTCGATCGGCACTCGCAGCTTCTCGCGGAAAAATTCGCGCATATAAGGCGTGCTCGCGGTTCCGCCGCAGAGAAAAAGGCGCTCCGGTGCGTTTCCGTGCTGCTGCGCGCGATAATGACTGATTGAGCGCATGACCTCAGCGTGCAACCGCGTCATCGTGCTGCGCATGAGCTTGGAAACGCGCGCAACTTCGGGATCCGTCGGCTCCGCATATGCGCCGCTGAGACTGACAAAGCCGTCTCGTTTCTTGCGAGATTCCGCCGCCGCAAACGGCTCATTGAATTCCTTCGCAATCGCTACCGTGATCGAACTGCCACCTACCGGAATGCTGCGCGAGAAAATTTTTGGCGGCTCGATGAAAAGCAGATTGGTTGTGCGCGCGCCGATATCGACGAGCAAAGAACAGCCGTTGAGGTCCGCGCAGTTGTAACGAAATGCATTGTAGAGCGCCATCGTTGCAACATCGACAATCGCCGTGCGCAGCCCCGTTTCTTCGACCGCGGCGTTGATCTCGCCGAGCAAGTCGGACTTGATCGCGACCAACACGACCTGGACTTGCTCCTCACCGCCACCGCCAATCAGCTGATAGTCCCAGACCACTTCGTCAATCGGGAACGGCACATTTTGTTGCGCTTCGAAGGCAATGATTCGCCCGATCTTTTCTTCTTCGACCGAGGGCAATTTCACGAACCGCGCGAAGACTGATTGCGCTGAGACCGCGTAATTGACCGCTGCATGGCGAATTTGCAGCTCGGCCATCATTTCGCGCAACGCCGCAGAAATTTGTGTGCGCCGAATCTCCTCGCCTGCGGGGTCGATCAGCACTTCGCGCAAACGGTAGTTTTGCAAAACGAGTCCGCCCTGCGGTTGCGCCTCAAACTCAGCCAGCCCGATCGTCTGCGAGCCAAGATTCAGACCGATGATGCGTGTCGGTTTAGGCATTAGGTCGACCAATCACCGCGTTTTGATTTGGCTCAGGTTGATGACCTAAAGCAAGCTATTCAACCAGCATCGACTAAACTGAACGTCAGGGACGCCAGCGCGGGACGCGGCCGTTAAATTCCTGATACGAAGCGCCCACGTTGATTTGCAAATGCTCGTTGCCAACGCCGCCCACGATGTAGCTGCCGAATTCGTCGCCGCCGAACTTTCCGCTCGAGTGTCCGTAGAAAACGCCAATCTCACCGCCGGTCCAAACGAGCGATGCTTTTTCCGCGGCCAGCGATTCAGCCGACGAATAATCTTTTCCATCTTTCGGATCTCTTACTGGCCCCGACACGGAGGTTCCCTTTTTCCGTGGCTCAGCGCTCACCAACGCCATCGGAAAATTCGCGACTGGCGCCGTACCCATTCGGCCCAGCGCAGTCGAGCCCGGTAATCGCCCATCTAAGAATTCCGTCATCGGCAGTTCGCGAACCAAGGCTGCACTGTCGACGCTCGTGAAAATCGCGGGCCGATAGAAAATGAAGGTAGCGGCCGAGTCGAAAGGTTCCTGCGCCGCCAACGGAAAGGAAAGCGCGAGCCACCCCAGAACTGCAAGTAGCGCGCGCTTCATTAGCCCATAATTCACAACCGAAACCGCACGAGCGCCAGCGAAATCTTGCATCTCAACCATTCAACCTCTCAACGCCTGATCAGTTGCGGTATCCCCTCACTTTCCTTCGATATGAAAATGGTGCAGGAGCCGGTGCGCAAATGGGGCGACCATGAGTGATGCGATACCGATGAAAGCCACCCCCGAAAATAACGCATAACAAGACGCGAAAATCTTTGCCGCGGTCGAATGGAGCGGGTCGACCGGACCCATCCCGCCCAAAATCATCGATGCATTCAGAGTCGAGTCGATCCAGCTCAAACCGCCAATGCAATGGTATCCGAGAACACCGATTCCCAAAGCGATGCCAATTACAAAAAGCGCGAGCAGCAAATGCCGAGCGACGCGTCGCGCGAACTTAGCGCGGCTTAACAATGGGTAAGTTCGATGTTCGTACATCGGCGGCTGATGTCGCGCCCCTTTCAACGATTATCGAAAACATTAATCGTTCGCTGATTTTACTATCTTCATTTGATTGAGGATTCGCGGCTAATGCGGTTGGCCTTCGAGTTGCCGGATCTTTTTCGCCGTAAGCGGATTTGGGTAGATCCGATAAATTTCCTTATATTCGCGGAGTGCTTCGTTTTTTTTTCCGGCCGAGCCGAACGATTGGGCCCGTTTCAAATGGGTCGCGGCCTCGTCCTTCAATCGATTGCACAACGACAACGCCGAAGTGAGATAGCGCCATAATGGTTTCTGATTATCACCAGGCGGCTCAGGGTAGCGCTTCAAAAAATTCAATAGCGTCATCCGTGCCGCCGGCGCATTCTCTTCGGCGATGGAGCGCGTGACTTGATCGACAACCGTAAGCGCGTCCACTGTTTCAGTTTCGATCTTGGATTCGTGAAACGCTATTTCGTATCCTAACTTTGAGCGAAAATCGCGTGCTCGATTGGCAAGTGAAGCGACGCTGGCTGAGACTGGCGCGGGTAGATTTAGCACCGTGTCAATCCGATCGATCTCGCGAAAATTTGCAGTCGCATCCCTCACCTGAGCTAAAACGGATTCCGTCCGTTCCTTGAACTCCGCGATCATCCGATCCTTCGAATCGACTCCGCCCGGAATGGCGGTCGGCGATGACGGTGGCGATAATGGGGATGGCGATCGTGAGGGCGATGGCAGTGGGGTCGGTGATGACGGTAGGCGTCGCGATTGCGTTGGCGACGACGATGGCGTTGGTGTTGGTGTTGGTGTTGGTGTTGGTGCCGGTGAGGGAGATAGCGTTGGAAATAGCGTCGGCGGCACTGACGATGGTGAGGGCCGCTCGACTACTGGTTCCTCAGTCGGCTGCGTCTCGGCGGTCTTGGTGGATTGTTTCTGAGGTGTTGGAGCTAGAGTACGCGTTGATCCCGGCTCCGACCAGTCGCCGACTTTATCTCCATTGACGAAGGTGGTCTGCAACCTTGTTTGACCCTGTTCCTTAATTACCGGCCCCTCAAACTTTCCGCGGACCATTTTGCCGGTATAGCTGTTGACGAAGCTTCCAAGTCGATACCAGGTGAGGGTACCTTCTCCGGTGGCATATCCATTTAGGTCCCGGAGGCCCGACCAGGTCGCTTCTTCGGCGACTCCGCGCAGATTATTCCAAACGAGCGTTTTTCCGTCTCGCGTGCGCTGATACCTCGCGGCATTCGCGCCATTCGCAAACAACAGGAGAACGGCGCCGCAAACAAAAAAGCATCGTGCGCTCACGGCAGGCTTTGTTTCAGTTCGAGCCAGCACCCTTTAACGCATTCCGGAAATATTCAATCGTCTTCTTGATTCCTTCCTCGAACTGAACTTTCGGTTCCCAGCCCAGAACTTTTTTCGCGCGCGAAATATCCGGCTGGCGAACTTTCGGATCGTCCACTGGTAGCGGTTTGTCTTCGATTGTCGATCTTGCACCCGTGATCCGAATGATTTCTTCGGCGAATTGCTTGATCGTCATCTCCCGCGGATTGCCGATGTTGACCGGCTGGTGATAATCGCTCATCGCGAGTTTGAAAATTCCGTCAATCAAATCCGACACGTAACAGAACGAGCGCGTTTGCGAGCCGTCGCCAAAAACCGTAAGCGGTTTTCCGGCGAGCGCCTGCCCGATGAACGCCGGCACCACCCGCCCATCACGTAACCGCATCCGCGGCCCGTAAGTGTTGAAGATGCGCACGATCTTGGTATCGACCTCGTGATAGCGGTGATACGCCATCGTCATCGCTTCGGCGAAACGCTTGGCCTCATCGTAAACGCCGCGTGGCCCGATCGGGTTGACGTTGCCCCAGTAATCTTCCTTTTGCGGATGCACCAGCGGATCGCCGTAGCACTCCGATGTCGATGCAAGGATGAACGACGCCTTTTTGTCCTTGGCCAAGCCGAGCGTGTTGTGCGTGCCGAGCGCGCCGACTTTCAAAGTTGGGATCGGCAGTTCGAGATAATCGATCGGGCTCGCCGGCGAGGCGAAATGAAACACGTAATCAAGTTTTTCGTCCGGCAAGAAAATAAAATTGGAAACGTTGTGCTTGATGAAATGGAAATCTGGATTGCCCGCGAGATGTCCGATATTTGCAGTGCTGCCGGTGATCAGATTGTCGATCGCAATGACGCGATGACCTTCGGCCAGCAATCGATCGACCAGATGCGATCCCAAAAAACCCGCGCCACCGGTGACAACCGAAACAGGTTTGGGACGAGCGGCCATAGCTGCGTTATCTAAACATTGATCGGCGAATATCCAGCAAGAATTCCGCCGCGCATTAACGGCAACGCAAATCCCGGCTACGGATAATGGGCGCGCGTTTCCAATTCGATAATCCGCCTGCGAGTGAACTCCAACTGCTTGAATTCCTTTTCTCCGTTCTCAGCAGCGGCGATGTGCTCCCGGGTCGCGAGCCATTTCAATTGCTCCTGCTTGAGGTTCTCACGATCTCGCGCGGAAAGCGCTCCTGCCAACTTGTGATAGACACGGTTCAGTTGGGCTTCTTCATCTTCGTTTCCCCCGCTCGATTCCGACTCTGAATTTTTTGAGGTCCACTTCACCGTCGCCACCTCGAACTGCGGCGCGTCGAGATTGCCTTTAATGTTAAACACGACGTCAAAACTGTAGTTCACAGCATTCTCTCGTTTAGAGGACAATTCGCCCATCATCACATCCAAGACCAATCTTCTGGACCGGACAAACACGGGATTGCCAATCCATATTTCGTCGTCGGAAGCGCGCTTCCCTTTCTTCTCATGTGCCACACGCCGGATCGCTTTTTCGATTTGCTCGGTCACATGGCTCACCTTGTGATCCGCCGGATTGATCCAAGCGAGGGAAGCGGTTGCATAACGCGCCTCGTAAATAGCAATCCCGCCGTGATTGTCCGGCGACCATCCGACTTCAAGATTGTAGTGATTCTCCCGCCCTTCGAAACCCGCGAAGTATGTGAAATTCGGAATCGTCGCCACGATCTTCCCGGTCGCGCTGTCGACGACATAATCTTCGATATTATCGGAGTCCACATCGCCGAGTTTCTCCGAACTGTCCTCCGGAACTTCCGTTTTCGAAGCGACGCCTCCCGCCGGGTCGTCTTGAATTCCCCAGGCCAACGCGTAGGTGCCGTCATTGGTTACTGTCTCAGGAAAACGTTTGAAGTGAGCCTGGCCAAAAGCGACCGGCGAACCCAATAGTGCCAGCGCGCCAGCGATGAACCCGATTCTGATAAGCATCGGCGCAGTTTATCCAACCCGCGCGAACCGGTCGATACTTTGTCTCGGCGCTAACCGTTGCAATTTCAACGTTGATCGCTGGATGCGAACGTTGAACCTTGGGGCCGTCACATGCGAATTCTATCTGGCATCCAACCCAGCGGCGTTCTCCATGTGTTTGTCATTTCGAGCGAAGTCGAGAAATCTCTTACTGTTTCTGTAATTTAATTCCTCATGCGCATTTTATCCGGCATTCAACCCAGCGGCGTTCTCCACATCGGAAATTATTTTGGAATGATGCGGCCGGCGATCGAACTGCAGAAAGAGGGCGAGACATTTTATTTTATCGCCGATTATCATGCGCTCACCAGTCTCCGCGACCCGGAAGCGCTCCGCGAGAATTCGCGCCGCGTGGCCCTAGATTTCCTCGCGTGCGGTCTCGATCCCGAGCGCGCCGCGCTTTTTCGACAATCTGACGTGCCCCAGGTCACCGAGTTGGCCTGGATTTTATCGACTATCGCGCCGGTGGGACTTCTTGAGCGCGCGCACTCCTACAAGGACAAACTCGCGCGCGGACTTGCACCGACGGTCGGACTCTTCAGTTATCCTGTGCTGATGGCGGCCGACATTCTGATTTACGACAGCGACGCGGTTCCGGTGGGCAAAGATCAAAAGCAACACATCGAGATCACGCGCGATCTCGCGGTGAAATTAAACGAAGCATACGGGAACGTTTTTAAACTACCCGAGCCGCGAATTAATCCCGACACGCAAGTCGTTCCGGGCCTCGACGGCCAGAAGATGAGCAAGAGCTACGAAAACAACATCGACATCTTCGGCGACGAAAATGAAACGCGTAAACGAGTGATGAGCATTGTGACGGATTCCACGCCGGTCGAAGCGCCGAAAGATCCGACGAGATCGACAATCTTCCAGCTCTACTCGCTGTTTGCGTCTAAGGATGAGATCGGCAGCATGCGCGAGCGATTTAAAAAGGGCGGAACTGGTTACGGAGATTTCAAAAAAGAACTCTTCGAAAAGCTTTGGGAATATTTTGCGCCAATGCGCAAACGCCGCGAAGAAATTCTGCGAGACAAATCGTCCATCGACAACGTCCTTGCCCGCGGCGCCAAGCGCGCCAATGAAATCGCCGACCAAGTGATCCAGCGCGTCCGCGCCGCGGTCGGACTGCGCTAACCTTACCGAGTCTTCGGCGCAGTTTCATGGGTCGATCATCCGCCTTCGCAAGGCTACTGCGCGACAAGCAGATCGCCGCTACAGTTTGCCGATGACGACATTGCGGGTTCACGTTGTTCCAAATGCGAAGATCGACAAGGTGGTGGGCGAGCATGACGGCGCGATCAAGGTCAAGTTGCGCGCGCCGGCGGTGGAAGGACGAGCGAACGCCGCGCTAATCAATTTTCTGGCCGAGCGATTGAAAGTCCCCCCGCGAACGATCGTTTTACTGCGCGGTCAGAAATCGCGGGATAAACTGGTTCGGATTGATGGAGTCCGCGAAGAGGATTTGCGACGTCGCTTGCTATGACTTTGCGTCGTCGTGCGCTGTTACGAGAAAGATAAATTGCAGCATCGCCAGAACAAGGAGTGTTGCGATCGCGGCGAAAAATGGCCAGAACGTCTGCAGCGTGATGACATTATAGAGCTGCAGCAAAGTCACACCGATGCCGGTAATGCTGCTGGTGTAAAAAATAACGATTCTGCCGCCGGACGTTTTAAATTCTGCTGAAGAGAAACGTCGATAGCTCGCGCGATAACCACTGGCCATCGAGACAATCATTACGAACGTGAAAATGCTGCAGAGCCGCCAGATTGTGGCCAGATCGAGACTTGTCGATGAGAGAACCATCCCGAGAATCGACAAGACGAATGGTATCGCTGAGTTTGTCAGAAGAATCCGCAGCCGAAACTTGTCGATCTTCGACCACTCGTGGACGGAGCGATTGCGAAACGCGACGACGACGCCAGCGAAACCAGCCAGCGCTACCGCAACCTGCGCGCTCGCACTTAAAGCTTCACTCGGTTGCATTTTTAAACGAAGTCTGGTTTGACCCAATCGGGGACGAGGTTGGGATTAACATAGAGACCGTCACACATCGAGGCGCGGCCGTTCAGGACTTGCGGCTGGGAAGTGTTGGCGAGGAAAAATCCGAAATCGCGCGTCAGAATCTGGTGAATATCGCCGAACCATGAGCCACCGTCGTACTGCGGCATGAAGTTTAACTCAATGAGCAGGAACTTGGTTTTCGACAAAATTTGCTTTGCGCCGGCCAGCACCGCTTTCTCGTAACCTTGGACGTCGATTTTCAAAAGCGAAACTTCCGGGAGATCGATAAGTAACCGGTCGAGCGTTGTCATTTTAACTTCCACCTCGGACATGATCGTCCAATTGCTGCCGATCACGGCGCGCATTTCTTCCCGCGGCTGAAGAAGTGAAGCTCCGGTCGTATCGCGCGTGATTTTTAATGTTTCGATACTCTCGCGTTCACCGATGGCGACATTGTGCAGCTCAACGCGTCGATTGCTTCCCAATTTTTCCTCCAGGACGGCGAACGCATTCGGTAGCGGTTCGATGATGATCAATTTCTCCGGCGTGACGCAATTGAGCAACATGCCCGACCATTGCCCGGTATTCGCGCCAACATCGACAACATTGCGCAGTTTGCCGACATGACCCGGCGCAAAAAGCGAGAGACCACTTCGTTCGGCATCGAGCGCAAGCCGGCCGCTATTGAATAATTCTGTCGGCGAAAGTCGGCGGCCGATGTCGCGCAGTTTTCGCCGATTCTTCGCAAGATCGACAACGCCGCAGGGCAAAATGAATTTGAGAAAACGCTTCAAACCGATTCGCGCGAAACCGACGCTTGCGCGGCGCCGTTCTTGAGCTCGGCGAAGACGAGGCGACCGGCGGCAGTTTGCAGCGCGCTCGCCACGACTACCGTGCGCGTCTTGCCAACATGCGCGCGCGCATGATTGACCACGATCATGGTTCCATCCGGCAGATAACCAACAGCCTGGTGCGACTCGCGACCTTCCTTGACCAAATGCAAATCGATTTCGTCGCCGGCGACAACCGTCGGCCGCAGTGCGCGGGTGAGATCAGACAAATTGAGCACTGCCACACGCTGCAGCCGCGCGACCTGCGAAAGTGCGTGATCGTTCGTGAGCAAGCGCGCTTTCAATACTTTGGCGATCCCAACCAAACGCGCGTCCGGTCCAAGATCGACCCCTTCACTGGAGCTGTCATGAACCGTCAGCTCCACTTCGCGCGAACGTTGCAACTGATTCAAAATCTCCAAACCGCGCCGGCCGCGCTCGCGTTTTGCCGGCTCGTGTGAATCCGCAAGCAATTGCAACTCATCCAAAACCAACCGTGGCACGATCAGCGAACGGCTGAGAAACCCGGTCGCGCAAAGATCGGAGATGCGTCCGTCAATGATGACGTTGGTATCGACCACGAGCGGCTCGTGCTGAGTCGTTTCGCGGGCGAAGCGCACGTAGGGTATGATGAGCGAGAATTCATCGCGGCTGCTCCGCATTGCCAACATCATCCCGAGATAACCAAAGACCGCGTAAACAATGAGTCGGACCGACCATTGCATTGTTTCGGATTGATAACGCAAAACTTGAGAAGCCATCAGCAAGTTGGCGAAGATCAAACCGAGCAAGAGCCCGAATGTGGCCGACGAAAACAGTCGCAGCGAAACACCTTTGAGTAAGCGGTCGATCAACACGACCACCAAGCCGAGGACCAATCCGAGCACCAAACCAGGCCAAAGATTCCCGATCAGCGCTGAGGAAATGTTTGCGCCAATCACCGCGCAAAAAGTCACGAACAAAACGCGCAACAGATTGATCGTCAGCAGCGGCGTCATCAGCGTCCTCCGGCCTGTGGGCGCGGTTTAGGCGGTGGCGTAGCATTGCTGCCGATCTTCGCGGCGGTGTCGCGATAAAACAGGACGCCGTGCGCGCGCAGGTTGGCAACGAGAGCGCGCAGATCGTTTGCAAGTTCCTGATTCGTGAGCAGCGTAGCGAGCAATCCCTTTCCCTGTGTGGCGGAGCTCATCACTTTCTGCAAATCGTCGGCCGCCTTTTTGGTGGAGTCCATCGCCGAACCTGCTTTATCGACCACGCCACCTAGCTTTTTGGACGATTCGGCAAACGCGCCAGTCGCTTCGTTTAAGTGCGCGATGCTCGACTTGAGGCTCTCGGCGCTCGTTTTGGAAAGCACATCCTCGTTCAACCGCGTTACGGTCGTGTCGATCTTTTGGACGACGCCCCGCAAGTCGCCCACAAGCGCGCCGCCTTCGCGGGTGAGATCGTCGATGCCGGTCTCGCGCGTGCCGTTGAGGTAGGCGTTTGGCTGCAAAAAGGTTTTCGGCACGCCCGGCGGCATAGTGACATTGACAAAGCGATCGCCGAGCAAACCGGAACTCCCAACGGTAAATTTGCTTGCCTCAGGAATCTTCACGTAATCATAAATCTTGAGCGGAACGGCGACCCCGTTGCCTTCGCGAACGATACGCGGTCCGCCCGAAACTTTGCCGATACGCGCGCCCGCGAGCAAAACATCAGAGCCTTTCAACAATCCGCTGGCATCGCTGAAACGGATGGTGAGGGCGTAGTAAGTTTTGAAACCCTCCCCCAGTCGGCCGAACTGCACCACGAGCGCGCCGAGCATCGCCAGGCCGGCGAAAACAAAAACGCCGACCTTAAATTCCAAACCTCGCTCGTGCCGGTTCATTTCGAATTCTTATTGTAGATCCTAGCATTGTTGTAGCGGCGGTTGTGTCAACCGCCGAAGTAAACAAACAGGCGCTCGCCGCGGCGAGCGCCTCTACAACCTCCGTTCGTCCGACCTTCCGAGCAAGAAATCCTGGAGAAGTTGATCGGACGATTGCCGTAATTTCTCGGGCGTTCCTTGAAAGTAAATGCGGCCTTCATGCAAATAGGCGATCCGGTCGGCGACGTGAAAGGCATTTTTCATGTCGTGCGTGACAACAATACTGGTGACGCCAAGCCGCTCCTGCAACCGGCGGATCAATCGATTGATAGAATCGGAAACGACGGGATCGAGGCCGGAAGTCGGTTCGTCATAAAGAATGCACGATGGCTGACGAATAATTGAGCGCGCGAGACCGACGCGCTTTTTCATGCCGCCGCTCAAATTCACCGGCATTTTTTCTTCTTGTCCCTGCAGTTCCATCACTTCCAGCATCTCGCGTACGTGCTCGCGCAAAACTTGGGGATCGCGCTCGCCCGCTTCGCGCAACGGAAACGCGATGTTCTCCGCAACCGTCATCGAATCGAAAAGCGCGCTGCCTTGAAAAAGAATTCCAACCTTTTGACGAATGGACGCGAGGTGCCGCTCGCTCATGTCGATAATGTTCTCGCCTTCAATCCAGATTTCGCCCGCGTTGGGTCGCATCAAACCGATGAGATGTTTGAGCAGGACGCTCTTGCCGCCGCCGCTGCGACCAATAATCGCGAGCGTCTCGCCGCGCGGAACGTCGAGATCCACACCGCGCAAAATTTCCTGCGCGCCAATTGTTTTCACCAGCCCATGCACGGCAATCATCGAGCCGTTACGTCGATCTTGCGCGATCATTGATAACCCGCGGGGTAAATGATGTTGAGCGTCATGGTCAGGAAAAAGTTGCTGATGAGAACCGCGAGCGAAGCGTTGACCACCGCTTCGGTGGTGGCGCGACCGACGCCGACCGCGCCCTCGCGCGCGGTCAATCCTTTGTGGCAACTGATGAAGACAATCAGAATGCCGAAGCAAAATGCTTTCGACAAACCCATAATGATGTCGCGGTTGCGGGTCCAGCGCACCATGTTCGCCATGTAGTAAGTGCCATTCACTTCGAGCAAAAAAATAGCGACGAAATACCCGACCGCGATGCCGACCGCGATGCATTCCGCCACCAGCAATGGCATCGAGACCATCATGGCCAGCGCGCGGGGCACCACCAGATAATCAGTCGGATAAACAGCAAGCGCACGTAACGCGTCGATTTGCTCGGTCACTTTCATCGTCCCGATCTCGGCCGACATGGCTGCGCCGACGCGACCCGTCACCATCAACGCGGTCAAGACCGGTCCCAATTCACGGAGGATCGCGACCGACACGACCGCGCCGACAGCGGAGCCCATTCCGATCTTGTGAAATTGGAAATAGGTCTGTGCGGTAAAAACCGCGCCGGTGAATCCGCCCGTGATTACGACCACTAATTGTGAAAGCAATCCGATCTCGACAATTTGGTTGAGAAATAATTTCCAGCGCAATCGATGCGTAAAAAGCGAGCGGAACGTATCCGCCGCCAGGAAAACCACCTCGCCCAAATACTGAACGAACCGGATGAGTGGTCTTCCGAGCGCGTTAAAGAATCGAGCGAACATTTCGGGTTGTGCTTATACACCCAGCGGCTGCGTTTTTGTTTTTGGCCGAAGCTCGGCCGGAATTGCGCCGATGAAACGCGGATTTCGCGAAAGGTGATGATGGGGTTGGT
>WNFX01014324.1_pt1 | contig 12143 bp, 11 predicted proteins | sample 5400111 | NCBI WGS metagenome assembly WNFX01 (sample SAMN13153363, study PRJNA577476) | soil metagenome | isolation source: 40 cm soil or saprolite under grassland replicate 1 | place: USA:California | collected 2016-06-15
AGCCTTTCTACCAGTGGTGCCCATGTCGGAGTGCAGCAGCTCCGGAGCCTCGTAGACCGGCGCTGCTCACCTGGCGAGCCGGGCGAGACGGAATAGTGCTTGGGCGGCCGTTTCGTCGGGCTCGTCAGCCGCGATCGACTGGGCCGCGCTGGCTGCGCCCTCTGTGAACTGCGGCTGAGTGAGGAGGTCGCCGAAGGCCAATGCGATCTCCGCAGGCGAGACCTCTACCGGCAGGTGGATGCCGGCACCAAGCTCGACGACACGCCCGGCGTTGAACTGCTGGTCCCGTCCGAGCGGCAGTAGCAGAAGCGGCTTGCCGTGGGCGAGAGCTCGCAGCGTCGTGCCGAGCCCGCCGTGAGTGACGACCGCTGAGCAGCGTGGCAGCAGTTGATCGTGGTCTGCGTACGGAACGGCCTCGACATTGCCTGTGAGGCGGATCGCCTCGGCGCTCACCGCGGGTCCCAAGGTGAGGATCGCCTCGACGTCCTCACCGGCGATCGCGTCGCAGACCCGCTGGACGAGGGCCGTTTGGCCTCGCATCACGGTGGTGCTGAAGCTGAGCAGAACGAGCGGTCGGCTCCGGGACGTACTTCCTACATGAGTGGGCCGACTGACGCCAAGTGGGCCGGCGTGGACGACGTTGGCGGGAAAGGCAACGGCGGAATCGAACCACTTCGGGACGGTCACGAGGAGCAGCTCCGGTGATTCCCAGGCAGCGAGGTCGTCGGCAGCGGGCTTTAAACCGAGGCCACGGCGCGTGAGGTTGAGCTGTGCACGATCGGTGGTCCATCCGCCGGCGCCGCGCAGCATCTGCGCCCTCGCGAGCCCGTATGGGAAGTGCACGAGCGAAGAGGTGGGTGTGCCCGTCGACTCGCCGGCTGCGATCCCGGCAGGCAGCATGCAGTCGACGATCAGCAGGTCGGGCCGCACCTCCGCCACGGCATCGCGCACGTCGAGGGCGACCTCTGTCCCGGCAGCCGTCGCCATCAGGCGGGCGGCCTGCTGCTCAAACGCGATGTCCATGTTCGGATCGGGAGCGCGCCGATATCCGACCACCTCGAAGCCGGCCTTCAGGGCCGCCTCACGAGTGGCGGCCGAAGCGAGAACCCGGACAGTGTGGTTGCGATCGGCGAGGAGCCTGCCTGCAGCGAGGAGCGGCGGCAGGTTCCCTCCGCCGCCCCAGCTGACGATCAGAGCGTCACGGCGTACTAGATCCCTGGGCAAGCGCGTATCTTCAACACCTTGCGACCTTCGCCCTCCGTGCCGGCATCTTCACCTTCGAGTTCTTGCTCTTCCGGCCGCCGAGCTTCCGGCACGTCGTCGGAATAGGCAACGCGACATGGCGGTCCGACGGTCCGCTTGGGATGGAGCTGGCTGACCACTCAGGGGAAGTAGACGTAAAGACTCGAGCGCGAGCGAGAGAGGAGCGAGTGCATGAGACATCTGGGAAAGACGCCGCCGTTCCGTGGGCCGCACGGCGAGGTCGTCTCCGGCAGCGTCGCCGAGAGCGCGTATCGCCGGCTCGGCGGGATCGATCAGTGGATGATGATTCGTGGCGAGAGCGTCGGCAACCCAGCGTTGATCCTGCTGCACGGCGGGCCAGGGCTCAGCGAGACGGTTCTGTTCCGTCACTTCAATGCGCCGCTCGAAAAGAGCTTCACCGTCGTCTATTGGGATCAGCGCGGCGCCGGCAAGTCGTTCGACCGCACGATCCCTCGATCGTCCATGACCGTCGAGCAGTTCATCTCCGATCTCGACGAGCTGATCGATGCCGTGTGCAAGCGCCTCGGCAAGGCAAAGGTGGCGATCTTCGGGCACTCCTGGGGCTCTGCTCTCGGGGTGCTCTATGCCGCGCGCTTCCCTGAAAAGGTCGCGGTGTACGTCGGCAGCGGGCAGATCGACGACTCGGTGGCGGGCGAGTCGGCCTCTTACGCGTTCGCGCTCGCCGAGGCGCAGCGTCTCGGCAAGCGCCGGGCGCAAGAGAAACTGCGCGCGATCGGCCCGCCGCCGCACACCGCCGAGAGCTTGTGGCTGCAGCGCACGTGGCTGTCGCGGCTCGAGGGCCGCATGGCGCCGAGGGCGATGTGGAAGCTCGGACGAGCCGTGCTCGCCGGCAAGGAGTCCTCGATCTTCGATCTTGTTAAGACCATGCGGGGCTTCCGGTTCTCGCTCAGCGCGATGTGGTCGGAAGTCTCGCGCCTGAATCTCGTCGAGCTGGTGCCCGCGTTGCAGATGCCCGCGGTCTTCCTCCTCGGGCGCAAGGATCACTGGGTCCCCGCGGAGATCAGCCTTGCCTATATCGACGCACTGACCGCACCTTCGAAGAAGCTCGTCTGGTTCGAGGATTCAGGCCACGAGCCGTTCGTCGACGAGCCGACGAAGTTCAATGCCTTGATGGCGGAGTTGGTTCGACCAGCTCTGCCCTCCGAGTCGACGGCACCCGCTGATTGACGGTTGACGCTCTATGTAAGTCAAGTCGGCATTTGGCGCGTGCTCTAGGAGTAGCTGGAGATGGCGGGCGAGGTAGCGCTTGAGCAGCCGGGTGGTGTTGCCCAGAACTATGTTCGGCGTGTCGCCTCAGCCAATTCCTGCCGGGGCAACTTCCTCGCGCGCGAGGGCATTTATCGGCGTCGGCTACCTACGACCAGTCGTATGCGGGCTCCGTTTCGAAGCCGCTTACCCGCGCTCGGGGACTCGCGCAGCACGCGGTTTCTCTTCGCTTTTGTCGATCTCTTGTAAGCGACCGAGCCAACTTGGCAGTGCGCGCGGTGAATCCGCCTCTTCGCAGTCGCGAGCAACTTTCCAACAACGTTCGGGACGATGCACTTGCGTTTCGCAGGCGAGGGAGGAGACGCACCCGCGCAGGTTGGCGGGCCGCAGGTGACCTGGACTCGGAACCCGGTCGTCGACTGAGCGAGAACCTGGAAACGGACGTGGCCACCTGGGGTAACGAAAGTGCTCGATCGATCTGGTCGATAGGCAGCCTTGTAGTACATCGAGCAACTGCCAACGGCCCGTGATCCATCGTCCGGCGCGGCCGGCTGGATGCGCAGTGCACCCATCCCGTCCTCGGCCTGGGCGTCCACCGTGTAGATCACGACCCCGCTGTCGCAAACACGATTGTCCTCGCTGATGGGCTCTCGGACCTCCGCGACGACGAACGAGGTCGGGCTCGTCCGAACGATCGCGGCCTTGTTCCCACCCGGCTGTTCGAGCGGCTCGAGCACAACATCCTGCTGCTCCGCCGTCGAGACGCAGGCAATCTGAGAGAGGTCCAACCAGCCGAGCTGGAGTCGTTCCCAGGCGAGGAGCCCCGGGAAGTTGACCTTGGAGCTCATGAGGCTCCAGCCGCCGACGAAGTCCATGCTCGACGGGAACGCGTTGCCGAAGTGCCAGAGGTCCGGGAGCCCAAAAGTGTGGACGGTTTCATGAGTAAGCGTCGCGGCGGCAGCGTCCGGATAAGCGTCGCGGATGTCGCCGCCGAGCACTGCGCCGTTCAGGAACGAGTTGCCGTCGGCGCTAACGCCGAAGGCTGAGCTGACCGGCGTGAAGCCAGGCGAGTAGTCGATCCCCGAAGGCCAGGAAGCCACGACGTAGAGCAACTGATAGCCCGCGAAATCGACAGTCGGATCGCCCGCGTTGACCGCGTCTTGCATCAGCTCTCGTTGGAGCTCGAAAGAAGGATGCGCGGCCGAGAAATACGTGGTGGAAGCTCGTGGAAGCCTCAACCAGGAATTGAGGGACGTGACGCTCAGCGACATACGCCCGTACGAGGCGCCAGAAAACCAGCTCTGCGCCGGGAGAACGAGAGCGTTGTAGAGCGCAGCGGCGGACTCCTTCGCTGGAGCGTCCGGGAAGTCGACGAAGAGCATGACCGCTTTCAACGATCCGAGTGGCCGGATCCGCGGATGAGCGGCGTAGTCGATCGCCCCAGAGTTCTTGTCCGACTGTGTAACCACTGGAGGCGGGGCACAGGCAGCCCCAGGCGACTGCGATCCGCCCATCGGCGCCCCCGCAGCAGTCGGAGCCGCCGGGATCAACCACCAGGTAGTTCCGGCGATCAATCCCGCAACAACGGCGGCTGCAAGCGCAGGGCTACAACGGCTTCGGTGGACCAGCGCAGCCTCTTGGCGACGGAAGACCGCGCGGTAAGAACGTCGTGTGATGAGTGTCCTTCCCATCCGTGCGATCTACGTGTCCTTTGGATTTTGCCTGCGCGACGGCCATTCTTTCGTAGTTCGTGGCCCAGAAGGCGCGTACATAGTGGCGCATTTACTGGCGCGCGCCGCGGTCTAGGACAATGTTGTGCCTGCAAATAGCCCTTTTGGCAGGCTAGTTCCTAAACCGCGTGCCCAAGTTCGTTTCTTGGCGGGGGCACTCCGCAGAGACAAGGCAAACGCCGCTGCTGGAGCGGGTCGCGCGACGTCGCTATCGCGGTCGGCCGCACACGAGCCGAAGCTCCACTTCGAGCACTGGCAGGGCGTCCCCGGCCGGAGGTTGGCGTCGACGAGTTGCCGCTCCCCTCCCCCGCCCCTACAAGAAGGCCCGCACCCGCGGGCCTTCAAGCCGTGCCACTTGGCAAACCTCACCCCATATCAGCCGACTAAGCGGTGCAGCCTGCGATCGTTCCGGTTGGCTCGCAGTTGTCGACGACGTTGCCGGTGACAGCCGTGTTCGAGAGCGTCACCGTTCCACCGGAGTTGAAGATCCCTCCGCCGTGGGCGGCATGGTTTCCGGTCACCTGGCTGTTACGCAGCGTGACGGTTCCGCCGACCAGGGGCATCGGGCCCGGGAACGGCACCCCGTTGGCGATCCCGCCCCCGTCCCCGCCGGCACTGTTGTTGTTCACCCGGCTGTTGTTGAGTGTCAAGGTAATGGTGCCCGCCCCGGGCGGGCCTTGAGCGTTGAGAATGCCCCCGCCGGAGGCGAGCAGGCCGCTGCCGGCCGCGGTGTTGCCGTTCACCTCGGAGTTGTTCAGGCTCATGGTGCCGTGGTTGACGATTCCGGCGCCGCTCGTGTGGCTCGCGGTGTTGTCGTCGACCTCGGTGTTGTTGAGCACGGCATCGCTGCCGTTGGCGATGCCGCCGGCGGCAATGGGAGGACCCTCCCCCCCGGCGGCGGTGGCCGTGTTGCCGTCGACCTGGCTGTTGTTCAGCCTCAGCTGGCTGGTGCCGGGCGGGAAGCCACCGTTGCCGTTCCCGCTGGCGATGCCGCCGCCGTTCAGCGAGGTATTGCTGTTGACCTGGCTGTTGTTGACGGTGACCGAGCCCAGCAGGTTCTGGACGCCTCCACCGCCGGCGTTGGGGGCGGTGTTGTCGTTCACCTCGCTGTTGTTGAGGGTCAGGACGCTGCCGCTACCAGCGAAGTTCATGTAGTCGCCGCTCGCGATCCCGCCTCCGACGAACCCCTGAGCGGTGTTGCCGTCCGCCTGGCTCCCGTTCACCGACACCGTGCCCAGGATGTTCAAGATCCCGCCGCCGCCCAGGCCGCCGTCCAGCCCATCGAGGGTCTGCTGGTTGTCACTTACCGCGCTGTTGTTCAGCGTCAGCTTTGCCACCTCGACGGGTCGAAGATGGCGCTCGCGATCCCGCCGCCGGCCACCACGGCGGTGTTGCCGGTCACCTGGCTGTGATTCAACGCGACCGCGCCGTCGATGTTCGCGATGCCGCCGCCGAAGTCGGCCGCCGACCCGCCGGTGATCGTCACGTCCTTCAGCGACAGGTTCCCGCCGGGGCCGTCGACCTCCAACACCCGGACCGAATTCGTCCCGTCGATCGTCGCCCCGTTCCCGTTCACGTTGATCCGGGAGGTAACCACGGGCAGCCCGTTCTCGCCGTTGTCCGGCGTCGTCAGGGCGTAATGGCACCCCGAAGCCAGGTTGATCGTGCCGCCGCCCGAGCTATTCGCCGACGCGATCGCGCTGATCAACGACGAACTCGAGCACGCAACACTCACGGAGACCGATGCTGCACCCACCGATACCAAGACGAACAGCGATGCCGCCGTCACGAAGGCCGCGATAAACGCGGCGCGCAAGAAGCTGCCTTTTCCCACGGAATCCCCTCCACACTTGTCGAAACTCCCCTGCCCCGCCGCGGATGCTAACGACCACCGCCTCGGCGGACAACGCGTGCCCAAGTTCGATTCTTGGCGTGGGCATCTCACGACTTCCGCCTCTTGTTGATCGGGACGACTCGCTCGGAGTGACCCGGCGTGATGTCAGCGACGCGGGCCTTCGTTGTAGCCATCTGGTGCTTGTGCCGCTCGACTGCGACCTACTTCATCGCGTCGGGTCGAGAAACGTCGTCTTCCGGTCAGAAGACGAGAGTGGCTCCTAGTGGGTCGTCAGCGGATGACGACGATCTAAGTTGTCGCGGGAGCGAGTCGGATCCCAGCCGGCAATCTGCACGAACAGTCGCCGCCGCCGAACGGACGCGGCACCTTGGCGTACAGGACGTAGAGACGCTCACCGTGCGGCCCGGAGCCGTCCTTGTCCAGCTCGACGTCGATGTTGCGCTCGGCCCACTCAATCGCCTCGTGCACGTCCTGGACGTCTGAGAGCGTGAACGTCAGCTCGGCCCACCCCATGTCGTCGGGCGAGATGCCCGAGCCCTCCGGCGGAAGCTGGTGCTCCCAGAACACGACGCGATAGTCCCAGGTCGGCATTAGGGCCACCGCGTCCTCCGACGGAGCAGGGCCGAGTGTCACGTCCATGGCCGAAAGATAGATCGAGGCGTCGCCTTTCAGACGGACGGCGACGATGGAAGGCGACAACCGGCGGCCGGACAATCCCGTTCGTTTCGGGCGTGTCTACCGCTTGTGACTCCCCACAGAGCGGAGTAGGGTCGGACACCAAATTTCCCTCGATCCCAGAAAGGAGTTCGACCCCCTCTTAGCCGAAAGGAGACCATCATGAGTGATGGCTCATCAGCGGGGACCGTGGTTCTCGTCCACGGCGGTTTTGTAGACGGCTCCGGCTGGCAGGGCGTACGGCTACACCGTCAGCGTCGTCCAGAATCCCACCCTCTCACTTGCAGGCGACGCCGACGCCACCAGGCGTGTCATCGACGCGCAAACCGAGCCCGTCATTCTCGTTGGCCACTCCTACGGCGGAGCGGTGATCACCGAGGCGGGTACCGATCCCAATGTGAAGGCGCTGGTCTACATCGCAGGCTTCATGCCGGACGCCGGCGAGTCGGTGCAAACGCTCATCGCCGACCTGCCGCCCGAGACCGGGCCGCCGATTCTGCCGCCGCAGGACGGCTTTCTGCTGCTCGACCGGGGCAAGTTCCACGAGGCGTTTGCAGGCGATGTGGACGACGACCTCGCCGAGTTCATGGCCGACTCGCAGGTCCCCTGGGGCCTTGACGCCGCAGGCGGCACGATCAGCGACCCCGCATGGCGGAGCAAGCCAAGTTGGTACCTCGTCACAACCGATGACCGCATGATTCCCCCATCGCTACAGCGGGAGATGTCCGAGCGCGCCGGTTCGACGGTTGTCGAGACGCCGGGCAGCCATTCGATTTATGTGTCACAACCGGCCGTTGTGGCTGACCTCATCGAAAGGGCTGCTTCCGAAGTGGGATCACCGGCGATCGCCTAGAGCCGAGCTCCACCGGCCCGCCGCCAACGAGGTCAGGACGGCGGGCCGGTCTCGGATGAGGAGGGATACTCGTTCGTCGTCTTTGAGTCAGAAGGCGACGGCTGCGGCGGGCGGACGGGCGGCTTTATGCGCCGGTCGCCGCTTCCACGACTCGTGCCGCGACCGAGGCGACGTCCACGGGTAGCTCGGTATTGACCTCAACGACCGGGCCTAGTGTCCGTAGCGGCAACTTCTTTGCGCGGGTGAAAAACGGAGCCCGAAGTGTGTCCGGATCGCGCTCTTGGTCAGCATGCCCGGGGTGGCGCACCCGGGTTCGGAACCGTTCGTAGGCGACTTCGGGGTCACAGCGACAAAAGACTTCTACGATCGGCCGCGGCAAGGGGGCGAGCAGCTCGTCCACCGTCTCCACGTGCCAGAAATTGTCGAGAACGGCGATGTCGAGATCCTGCGCAATCCGCACCATCGCGGCATCCGCTGCTCCACTCAACGTCTTTGACCACGCCATGCCGCCATGTCCGACGGCCTCGAAAAGCGCTTCCTTGATTGCGTCCTTCGAGATCAACGGAACGCCGAGGGCCTGCGCCAACGGTTCCGCAAGGCTGGTCTTTCCCGAAGCGGCCAGTCCGCTCACGACGACGAAGCCGAGGCTTGAAGACACGCCGCCAACTCTGCACTACGAGCCGCTGAGAGTGTCCCCTTTGATAGGTAAGACGACGACCGTGCAGGGGCTTTAACTGTCGCGGAGGACTTCGGCGGCAAGTTCGATTCTTGCGGGGAGCATCTCCGTGAGCGGGGAACAGAGATGCTGGCGGCCCGGGCGTCGCCGGCTAACCCGTCACGCTTGCCGTGAGAGCTTCCACGACAGCCGGGTCGAAATCGGTTCCGGAGCAGCGCTGGAGCTCCGCGACCGCTTCCTCGAAGGGTCGCGCTTTGCGGTACGAGCGATCGGTGGTCATCGCGCTGAAGGCGTCGCACGCTCGGACAATGCGTGCGACCAGAGGAATGTTCTCGGAGGCGAGCCCGTCGGGATAGCCGGTGCCGTCCCAGTCCTCGTGGCACGACCGAACGATTCGACCGACGTTGCCGAGGATCCCGCCGATCTGCGACAAGAGCCTTTCGCCTTCGACCGTGTGGGTCTTCATGATCGCCCACTCCTCGTCGTTCAGCTTGCCCGGCTTGTTGATGATCTCCCCCGGAATCTTGATCTTGCCGATGTCGTGGAGAAGAGCCGCGAACTCGGCATCCCTCTGCTCGCGGGCGTCGAGCCCCAACCTGCCCGCGACGTCGAGCACCAGCGTGACGACGTCCCGGCTGTGGCTACCGGTGTACGCGTCGTCGGCTTCGACGACGTCCCCGAGCAGCATGGCGGTGCCTCGATACGCGTGGCTGAGCTCGAGCGCGTGGTCGAAGCGAACCTGGCGCTCGCGGGCAAAGTAGGCCAGAAGTCCCAGCAAAGGCAGCGAGAAGACGACAAGCCAAGGATCGGCGCCACATCCGAGCGCCGCGAGGATCGCGATGGGCGTCAGCGCCAAGTCGACGGTCCAGATCCAGACCATGAAGCGCACCAGGCTCCAAGGAGAGACGCCGAGGCCCAGGCGGTCCCGCAAAGCCGTGCTGCCGAAGTCGAACGCAAACTGGGCGACCAACGCCAACGCGTAGATGGGGAGATGTCCGAGGGTCGGCTCGGGCTGGCCAGCCGCGATGAGGACGAGCGCCGGACCGACGGCGTGCCAAGAATTGACGAACCGCAGCACGCTCCGCGCGACCGGGACCCGGCCACGTGCGTAATCCGGTAGCCCACCGAGAAGCAGGCCTACCAAGACGCAAAGCGGCACATACTGCACGGGAAGCAACACGAGCATCGGCACGAGCACGAGCTGCGTGGGCACGGCCGACCCCGTCCCGATCTCGAAATCGATTCGCGAGGCGAGCGCATAGGACACGACGAAGACGCCAAGCGTCCAGAGCCCCGCTTGCCGAGACGAGTGAGCGAACACCACGAGGGCGACGGAAACGACCAGGAACGGGACGGCGAGCAGGAGCGAGGCCAGGCGGTCTCGGTCGCCGAGAGGCGTGGTGGCCAGCCGCCGCGACTGCTCGATCAGCGCGTCGACGTTGGCATCGGCGCCGCCCTGAAGCACACCACTTTCGGGCAAGGGGGATCCAGTCGCGACCGACGCCGCCATGTTCCCCCGTATCGGCGTGCAACGGGAACTCCTTGACTCGGAGCTAAATCACCTCAACGGGGGAGGCCGCAAAGCCAGACCCGAGCAAAGTGAGTGCAGGGAATCTGGGCAATCGACTGCGGCTTTCTCAGGGAGGACTTTCTGTGGCATTGAATTCTTTCGTCCGGCGTGCGAGCGCTGTTCTTGCTCTCGGACTTGTTGGTGGTGCGATCGCGCTGGCGGTGGGCACAGCACCCGCCTCGGCCGGCCTCGGCCTCGCCTGCCCCTCTGCGACTTCAGCACCCTTTGCAGCCTGGAAGGACTACGCCAACTACGCGTTTGCGCCCGACGGCGGCTTCGAGTCGGGCGGGAGCGGCTGGAGCCTGAGCGGTGGCGCGCGTGCGGTCTCCGGAAACGAGTCGTACTACGTTCACAGCAGGACGGACAAGACGTCCATGTCGCTGCCGAAGGGCGCATCGGCCACGAGCCCGGGAATGTGCATCTCACTGCTCTCGAGCAAGATGCGCTTTCTCGTCCGTGGCGACGCCGGTTCGAGCGTCAAGGTTCAGGTCGTCTATCGAGGCCTGCTCTCGAGCCTGCTTGGCATCTTGGACGGCGGCACGATCTCGGCAGGCGGCACCTGGAAGCCCTCGCCGGCGATCGGAATGCTTGGCGGCGTTCTGCCGCTCTTGACCACCTCGGTCGCGTTCCGCTTCACGGCGGTAAACGGCGCCGCGGCGATCGATGACGTGTATCTCGATCCGATGAAGTCCTCGTAGGACTCACGGAACAGAGACCAACGAGGGCGCGACGGCCAACAGGCCGCCGCGCCCTCTTGTGTTTCTAGCCGCCGACAGTCGCCGGAACTGCGAGCTCGGCCAGCCGGTCCTTCAGCCGCTCGAGCTCGGCCGTATGAGCGTCGAGCTCGGCGGCGCTGGCGCCGCGCTGTCTCAGGATCTCGCGCACCAGGACGAGGCCTCGGATGTGCAGCAGCAGGTCGTCGATCTCCCTCGCGCTCATGCCGCCAGCTCCACCTGGACGACCTGACCGTCGACGACCTCCACCTCCGGGGCCACTGGATTCGACTCGACCAGCACCGCCGCGACCAGAGCGCCGAACGCCGCCACGCCCGCCAGGACGTAGAAGGCGATCCCGAACCCGTGGGTCAGCGCCGCGCCACCGAGCGCCGTCGCGCCTGCATGGACGTCGAGGTAACGCGTCGTGAAGGTGGTCGCGATCGTGGTCGCAGCCGCGACGCCGATTGCGCCGCCGATCTGCTGCGATGTGTTGATCAGCCCCGAGGCGATGCCGGCGTCTGCCTGGCGAACGCCGGTCAGTCCGCCGATCGAGATCGGCACGAAGGCCAGCGCGAGCCCGATCCCGCTGAGCAGGAACGCCGGAAAGAGATCGCCGAAGTAGCTGCCGTTCACGGGCAACCGCGCGAAGAGCACGAGGGCGGCTGCCGAGAACAGAAGTCCCGCGGTCAGCACCCACCGAATGCCGAAGCGAGTCACCAGCGCCTGCGAGACCGCCGAGAAGGCGATGATCGTGAGCGTCAGGGAGATGTAGGCGACTCCCGTCTTGAGGGCGGAGTAATGGAGCACCTGCTGCATATAGAGGGTCAGCAGGAAGAACTGCGCGAAGATCGAGGCGCCCACAAGTAGCCCGGTCACGTTCGAGGCCGTCAGCGTCCGCAGACGGAAGATCCGCATCGGCAGCAGCGGCGCCTTCGAGCGCAGCTCGATCACGACGAAAGCCACGACCAAGAGCGCCGAGGCCGCCAGCAGACCGATCGTCTCAGTGGTCAGCCAGCCATGTTGCGTCGCGCGTGTCATCGCGTAGACCAGCACCATCAGGCCAGTGGTGATCGATGCGGCGCCGGCGAAGTCGAAGGTTCGGTGCTTGAGATCGGCGCGGCTCTCGCTAAGCAGCCACGGGGTGACTGCGAGCACGAGCAGGCCCGCGGGAATGTTGATGAAGAAGATCCAGGACCAGCTCAGGGCGCTGGTCAGCGCGCCGCCGAGGAGCACTCCGGCAGCGCCGCCGCTTCCCGAAGCGGCGCCCCAGATCCCGAGAGCGACGTTGCGCTCACGGCCCTCGCGAAAGGTCGTCGTCAGGATCGACAGGGCGGCCGGAGAGAGCAAGGCCGCACCGAGCCCTTGGGCCGAGCGGAAAACGATCAGCGAAGTCTCCGACCACGCAAGGCCGTCCAACAGCGAGAAGACCGTGAACAGAGCGAGCCCGATCATGAACAGGCGCCTGCGGCCGAGCAGGTCGGCCAGACGGCCGCCGAGCAGGAGCACGCCGCCGAAGAAGATGGAGTACGCCGTGATCACCCACTGCAGGCTCGTCTCCGAGAAGTGGAGATCCGTCTT
>WNFX01005546.1_pt1 | contig 12141 bp, 10 predicted proteins | sample 5400111 | NCBI WGS metagenome assembly WNFX01 (sample SAMN13153363, study PRJNA577476) | soil metagenome | isolation source: 40 cm soil or saprolite under grassland replicate 1 | place: USA:California | collected 2016-06-15
GGTCGGCTTCGATGATTCGGACCGGCAGGCCGTCCAGACAGGACAGGTAGGAGCCGTCGGGTAGGTGGGTCAGTACTGGCGGGTTGCGGGTGGATTTGCTGCGGGCCAGCAGCGCCGCGCCGGTGCCGGCGAGATCGGCGAGGAAGGCGTTGGCGTCAAACGCCCGGTCGAGCAGGACCAGCATGCCCGGTCCCAGCAGCGGCAGCAGCCGGCGGGCCAGGGTGGGCTGGTCCGGTCGCCGGCTGAGCCGATGACCGCGCCGAGCAGGCCGCGGGTGCCGGTCTCGACCAGGGCCATCAACCGCAGGGTGGGGTATCCGGGGAAGCCCATCCGGTAGGTAGATCCGGCCCAGCCAGGACCGGTTGCGGTCGGTGTCCGGGGCCTTCACCGAGTTCAGCCCGTCGAACGCGACGGTGCGCAGCCCGGCGAAGCGCACCCCTGGGGTGCGCGGCTGTGCCAGCGGCCCGACCACCACCTCGAACAGGGCCTTCAGCGGCGCCGGTCCCAGCCGGCGGCGCAGGTCCCGCAGCGCCTTCTCCGACGGCCGCGGCAGCGGCAGGCCCGATAGTCCGGCGGTCAGCTTGTCCCACACCCGGGTGTATCCCAGCCGCGGGAACATCCCCAGCGCGAGCACGAAGTACACCCCGACCCGCGAGGGCAGGGCCCGCAGCCGGTGCTGCACGGTCCGGGTCTGCTCCAGGACCTCGTCGACCAACTCGAACGGCAGGTACTGGGTCAGTTCGCCGAGATGGCCGGGGGCGAAGACGCCGGCGGCGACCGTGACCGCATGCCTGACCGTGGTGGCGGCAGACTCAGGACGCAACGGGACCTCCGGGTGTCGGGGAAGATCGTCACGGATCGCACCCACCTACCAGAGGTCCCGTCCGACACGCGTTCGCCGCCGCGGACGACGCCTTGGTGCACTTGACCGCACCCTCAACGCTCAACGACTAGGGCCGAGTCGATCAGCATCCGCGATGCGCCCGACCACGACTTCGGGTCGACCAGCGGATTTCACGCCGGCCCAGTCCCCGCCGCCGAGCACACAATGAGCACCACATCAATCCACAGTGGATGGATAAGATGATCTTACATCGGTCGAACGCCCAGGTCGGAGCCAGTATTAGCGGTGGGGCGCCTGGGGATCGAACCCAGAACCCGCGGATTAAAGCGCCCTCTATCCGCTGTTGGATGCTGACGGCCTATATCAGCGCGTCCCATTCTGGCCGGACTCATGCGCTTTCGCTCGCCGCATTCTGCCGATGGCTACCGGCCTGTTCCGGGACCGCCGCTCCCATTTCGCTCCCACGACCGATCCTTGGGAGACGAGGTTCGTCGACCTGGCCGGTTGCCAAGGGCTACTTGAGCAGACAACCAGCCGGGCGGTGGTGGACTGGCTGGCCACGCGTACCGACCAGTTCCTATCTTACAGTCAGCTGGAATCGCAGGCGTCAACTCATCTGGTCGCGGGCAGCAGCGAACGCGTCCGCCGCGGCCTTGAGATCCTTACGGCTGTGCGCGGCGGACACCTGTGTCCTGATCCGCGCCTTGCCGACCGGGACCACCGGATAACTGAAGCCGATCACGTAGACGCCCTTTTCCAGGATCAGGTCAGCCATCCGGGAAGCGTGCGCTGCGTCGCCGATCATCACCGGCACGATCGGGTGGCCGCCCGGCAGGATGTCGAAGCCCAGGCCGGTCATGTGCCGCCGGAACCAGGCGGTGTTCTCGTGCAGCCGGGCCCGCAGATCATCGCCGCTCTCTAGCAGGTCGAGGACCTTCAGCGAGGCGCCCACCACCGCGGGCGCTACCGAATTCGAGAAGAGGTATGGCCGCGAGCGCTGACGGAGCAGGTCGATGATCTCCCTGCGCCCGCTGGTGTAGCCGCCACTCGCACCGCCCAGCGCCTTGCCCAGGGTTCCAGTGACAATGTCGACGCGGTCGGTGACCGCATGCAGTTCAGGCGTCCCGCGGCCGCGGGCGCCGACGAACCCCACCGCGTGCGAGTCGTCGACCATGACCATCGCCCGATAACGCTCGGCCAGGTCGCAGATTTCGTCGAGCGGCGTGACATAGCCGTCCATCGAGAACACGCCGTCGGTGGCGATGAGCCGGCGCCGGGCGTCCGTGCTGGCCTGAAGTTGAGCTTCCAGGTCGGCCATGTCGCGATTGCGGTAGCGCAGCCGCCTGGCCCTGCTCAGCCTGATCCCGTCGATGATGGAGGCATGGTTGAGTTCGTCGCTGATGACGGCGTCCTGCTCGCCGAGCAGCGTCTCGAACAAACCTCCGTTGGCGTCGAAGCAGGAGGAGTACAGGATGGTGTCCTCAGTGCCGAGGAAGCCCGAGATGCGCTGCTCCAGCTGCTTGTGTACGTCTTGGGTGCCGCAGATGAACCTCACGCTGGCCAGGCCATACCCCCAGCGGTCCAGTGCCTCCTTGGCCGCCGCCACGACGCGCGGGTCGTCGGCCAGGCCCAGATAATTGTTCGCGCAGAGGTTGAGCACCTCCGCGCCGTCCGCGACCCGGATACTCGACCCTTGCGGGCTGACGATGACGCGCTCGGCCTTGAACAGGCCAGCCGAGCGGATCTCGGCAAGCTCGCCGCTAATCTCTTGCCGGACACTGGTAAACACCTGCCGAACCCCTCACGATCGTTGCTACCGGTGAGCCCAGGTAAGGACCACCTTGCCGCAGTGCGCGCTGCGCACGGTGGCGAAAGCTTGGCCAAAGTCGGCGGCATCGAACCGGTGTGTGATGACCGGGGAAATGTCCAGGCCGGACTGGATCAGCACCGACATCTCGTACCAGGTCTCGAACATCTGGCGTCCGTAGATGCCCTTGATCGTGATCATGTTGGTAACCAGGTGTGCCCAGTCGATTCCGAATTCCTCGGTCGGGAGGCCAAGCATGGCGATCCTGCCGCCGTGGGTCATGCTGGCCAGCATCTCCCGCAGCGCGGCCGCCTTGCCGGACATCTCGAGCCCGACGTCGAAGCCCTCGTGCATGCCGAGCTCGGCGATGGCGTCGGCGAGCCTGGTGTCTGTGGCATTCGCGGCCAGGGTTACGCCGATCCGTTTGGCGAGATCCAGCCGGTATTCCGACACGTCGGTGATGGCAATATACCGGGCGCCGGCGTGCCTGGCCACGATCGCCGCCATCAGGCCGATCGGGCCGGCGCCGGTGATCAGAACGTCCTCGCCGACCACCGGGAACGTCAGGGCAGAGTGCACGGCGTTGCCGAAAGGGTCGAAGATGGCCGCGACGTCGAGGTCGATGTCCGGCCGGTGCCGCCAGACGTTCGTCGCGGGCAGCGCGACGTACTCAGCGAAGGCGCCCGGGTGGTTGACGCTACCCCTTTCGTGTGCGCGCACTGGACCCGCCGCCCGGCCATGCAGTTGCGGCAGCGGCCGCACACGAGATGCCCCTCACCGCTGACCAGATCGCCCTCGCGCAACTCCTGCACGTCGGACCCGATATCCACGACCTCGCCGACGAACTCGTGGCCGATGACCAGCGGCACCGGCACATTCGACTGCGCCCAGCCATCCCAGTCGTAGATATGCAGGTCCGTACCGCAGACGCCGGTTCGCAGCACCCGGATCAGCACGTCGTCCCCGCCCAGGGCGGGGACCGGCACGTCCTCAAGCCCCAGGCCAGGCTCAGCTCGCGCCTTCACCAGCGCCTTCATCCACCGCCTGCTCCCGGGAGGCCTCCTGACGACTGCGGCGTCGGCACCTCCCTGCACTGGCCCGACCGCCGTGTCCCGCGAGCCCACCATATCGCTCCAGCCCAGCCCTTCCCGGCTCTTTCGACGGTGTGGGCACCCTGGACGAAGGCAGCGGCGGGTCGGAGCGGTAGCGGGACGTCGGGCATGCCTTCGCTCAGAGCTGCGCCACGGCCACTACGAACCTGCCGTCGCCGTTCCGACGGCTCCGCCGGCTCCGAGCGGTATTCGACGAGCCCGAGGGGAAGCCGCATGCCGCTGCTATGACCTCACGCGCCGTGTCGTCTGACAGCCGTTTGTCCGGTTCTGCGGGGATCGCGCTCTACCGTGGTGCACGGCCGTGGCCTCGTCCGCGGATACGTCCCTGAATGGGGTCGGCAGACTACTACGATCGACGTCTCGGTGGGAGCGCGGGCTGGGCAGTCGGTGGAGGCTCCTCCGGCGCACCCGATGTTCTTCATCGACTTCCGGGCCGTCGGCCCGCTACGGCGCGCGGAGCAAGCTCGACCAGTGGACGATTGCGGTAGAACTCGCATTTCGTCGGCACTACAAAAGTGCCCGTACACCTCGACATCGACGACGCGTCCACGAGCGCTGTGGTCGCCGCGCAGTACGCGCTAGTGAGCAGGCTGCTGACGAACGACCTGCCGACGGTGATCGAGGATTGCAACAAGACAGCACACGCTCAATGGCGGTGGCACCTGAATAGTAAGGAGACGGCTTTCGTCGGCGCCGCGCCGGAGCCTCTGAACTACTCTGCCCTTTTTGCGCACTAAGCTCATTCTTGAGATCGGCAACCTCGTGAACGTGTTGACGCTGAGCGAGTGGACCTTCCAGCGCGACTTCGATATCCATATGCAAAAGATTCAGCAAGCACGGCTCGGCCTCGACGGGAGTTACTACAACGAGTTCGTACGACGACTTCGCGCGAAGGTCGATCGGCATGCGGCATGCGGCAGGGTCGAACCATTGCAAGCATCGGTTTAAGGTGATTACGTCAACCTGGGCCGTCTCCCGGTACTTGCTCAGGAACCTGTCAGCTTGGTGATCTGCTGGTCCACCGCGACCCACCCTCGGGCTCGGCGGTCCCGCAAGAAGTTCCGGACGTCCAGGACCCCTCCCACCGCCGAACCGAGTGCCGTGCCGGCAAGTACACCGACCGGCCGGTTATGCCAGAGGTGGCGAACCCAGTACTTCCACCAATGACAAGACCCACCGTGGACCCCTTCACCAATCCGCTCACTGTTTCCAGCCTGTCATCTGCCAGGTGGCGTCGGTAGATGCGATTCGTGGCGGCCTCGTAGTCCCCTCCGCTTGCCGCGTCGTTCCCTTCCCCCTCTACTTCCCGCAACACCTCCCGAAACCGGGTTATCTCCTTGTGTTTCCGCAGCTCTTGGACACCCTCCCAGGGCAGGTCTCCCACAGCCGGGAAGAGAATGGGCACCACAAACCTCTGTAACTGCCAGCCCGCATCGTCCTGGAACCGCTGCTCCACAACCTGGAGGTGCATAGGGTCGAACGAAGCAGCCACACTCGCCTTCGCAGCGAGCACAAGGTCACGGTTCGCATCCTTAATAACCAGGTCTCGTACGAACTGGACGGGAAGCTCGCGCCGTAGGGCCTCATTGCGCCTATCGCGCTGGGTCCAACATCGCGAGACCTGCTGGGCTTCGCCCTTGGGGTCCCGAGAGGTAACGAAGGCGATCCAGTCGCATCCCGCCGGAAGCTCCGACTCAAAGGGATGGAGAGTGGCCGTCCAATGGATTGTCGCCTCGGACTCGATTGCGAAACCCGGTCCGCCCGTCGCCTCGTCTGCGACGGCTAAACGGAACCCACCTCTCGTTCCGGCGGCCCGCTGGCCGCCGCACCAGGGTCTCAACGGAGACGGTCTCCTCGTCCATCGGCAGAATCTACGGCCACCTTGGGCCGGGCCGGCGGAGGCGGAGGCGGTCCCTCGGCTGCCCTGTGGGTGCCGACAATGTCGTCCGGGCTATGCGACCTGCGGATACGTGTACTCGTTGATCACGCCAGCAAGCCGCTGACGCCGGCCGACGGCGAGGTCGCCGGCCGCCGGCGGCGGTGGTGCGGCTCGCCCGGCGGGCGGGGTTTGGCTGAGGGAGCGGTGCGGCCGGTGGGTGTTGTAAATGATCTACGTAGATCGCCAGGACGTGGTCGAGTTGGCGGCGGTTGACGATCAGGATCGGGCGGCCCTGGACCCACGAGGATCCCGTCAGCTACGAGTCCGGCTCCAACCCCACCGGCTGGCCGCAGTTCGAGACTACCGCCACGGACGTTCGACAAATACCACCTCCTGGCAGCGTGGCGCAGCGGTGGCTGGTCGAAATACAGCCTTGCCTTGACGACGCGGACTTGCCGGACGGCATCGTCAACCATCCCGACCGCATCGAAGACGTCGTCACCGAGAACGTGGCAACCGAGCTCACTCGCCTGATCCGCGCGGCGGGCGGACTCCCGCCAGAGCTATCCGACGGGGTACAGATCCTGTTTCAGCAATCAGCACGGTAGGATCTGTCGGTACGAAACGACGAAGACCGTGGATTGGCTCGGACCCTCGGTCCCGTGGTGGTCGTTGACGTCAACGGCCACGACGAACGACAGTGGAGCGAGAGCGAACAGGATCGGGCGGTCCTCGGGATCGTCGCACAACGCCGTGAGCCGGATCCTGGAGAATTCATCGAATCCCCGGCATCCGGCGATCCCGGAACTCCAGCGTCTCGTCGATGAGGCGCGGGACCTGGCGCCCTTTCCCTGACGGCCGCCGAGTGCCTCAGGAACAGCCAGCGACAAGGCTGGCTTCCACCCAGGCGCTTCGTTGCCGTGCCACACCTGCTGGCCGCGGCATGTTCAGCACACGGCGAACGAGCGCGGGCGACCGGCTCCAGGCTTGTCGCTCCCGACCAAGAGCCGCGGCGCCCGACGGATCGACCAGGCCGCAGGTCGCATGCCCAGGCGACCCAACCGGCCGTTGCGCGCGGATCGCTGGCCCTTTACCGCTGAGCCCACCCTCGCAACCGCCCAGCAGCCGCCCGACGATCAAGAAGCCCAGGGTCCGCACGACCCGAGCCGCGATCATGCCAGACCGCATCGCCGCTGCTCACAGCGCCAACCCTGACCTGGCACCCCTCACGAGTACGCCACTCGACTCGAACGCGCCAACGGCGGAGTTGCACCCCACAGGATCAACGAGGACACGTGTCCGCAGGCTGCGTATGTCGGACGACCTTCTCGGCACCCACACGCCTGGCAGCTGCCGGGGCCGGCCGCCGGCTATGGGCCGGCTGGACGGACGACGTCGTAGGCCAGGCCGCTGGACGTGTCGCCGCGGCCGACCCGGCGCTGCATCCGCCACCACACGTACGGGCGGCCGGTGTGATCGCGGGCGTGTGCGCTGCCGGCCCGCAGCAGCACGCCATCCCGCGGGACCAGCCGGTCGGGCAGCTCCGCCGCGACCGTGCCGGCGAGCCGGCCGCGCAGGGCGGGCCCGACCGGGGCGCGGACCAGGGCGACGCCCTCGCCGGCGGAGGCGGTCGGGCTGTACGGCACCCAGTGCGGTGGCGGCGTGACCGACAGGGTCCACTGCAGCGGCTGGTCGGGCTCGGCCGGCTCCGGGGTGGGCAGGTCGGCGGGCAGACCGTCCGAACGGGACACCGCGAACCCGTCGCCGCCGGCGTACCGGGCCTCCACCAGCCAGGCGAGGTTGGCCATCTCGTCCCGGACCAGCTGCCCCTCGTCGGTGGGCTCGCCCAGCACCGGCGCGAGTGGGCGGGCCGGGACCAGCAGCGCCGGCCGCGCACCGGGCTGCTCGCCGCGCCGGTCGGTCAGCGTGAACATCCGCCAGGACGCCCAGCCGGGGGTGGCCACGCCGGCCGCCGGCGGCACCGACGTGCGGACCCCGAACGAGTCGACGACCAGCAGTTCGGTGACCGCGGTGAGGCTGTCGGCCGGCACCCGGATGGGGATGAGGAAGAAGTCGTTGCCGTACGCCAGCGCGTACCCCACGACCAGCAGCCTGGCCAGGTCGGCGGCGGAGGCGTCCACGGCGCCCAGGTCGATCGCCGCGTCGTCGGTCTCCCACCAGCGCGGCGTCGGCATCCCGGGGAACCGCAGGACGGTCGGCACCAGCGTCGGGGTGGCCTGCTCCACCGGCGCCGGCGCTGCCGGGTCGGCGGGTGCGGTGCCGACCCGGTCGAAGGAGTACCAGTCCAGCTCCGTGCCGTCGTGGGTCACCGCGAGCAGCTCGGTGCCGGCCGCCTGGTCGCTGGACGCCGCGGCGGCGGTGAGCCGGGGATCCAGCGTGCTGCCGCTCCACACCGCGGGCAGCACCGGCTCCTGGACGGTGGCGTCGCACCAGGCGACCCAGCTGGCTGCGGCGGCCCGGATCGCGTCGGCGCGCTGCGGGTCCGGTGTGGACAGTCTGCGCCGCGCCGGCATAGAGGTGCCGCTCGTCGTCGAAGAACAGGTACCCGCCGCCGCCGACGTTGCCAGGCCTTGATCGCCAGCCCCACCCCGGTCGGTCCTTCGTGTCGACCGCCCGGTGCACGCCGAGCAGCCCGCCCAGCCCGTTGAGCGTGAACCCCTAGCCCAGCGCGATCGGCGGGAATTCCGCGGTGACGAGTACGTTCGCGCGCGTGTTCAGCATCGGTCGCGACGACGAGCGGGTGTTAGCCCGCGGCGCCAGGGCCGACCAGCCAGTCTGCGGGCTGACCGTGCGGTCGAGCGCCGGGGAGGTCGAGGCGCTGGTCAGCGGCGGGCAGTCGTAGTTCAGGCCGGCCTGGGTTGGAAGGTGGGCGAAGGCGGTGAGCAGCCGACGAGTGACATGGGCTGTCGGCGTGGTCGCCGCTGGTGTTCCCGGCTGATCGCAAGGCTCGACGCTGCCGGGGTGGTGCGGCCGACGCGCCGGGCCGGGTGGTGACCGGTGCATGATCAGCAGGTGTACCGCTCGATGAGCGTGCGGGTCACACCGGCGGCGGTGCCGGTGCCGGTGTAGTAGTAACCCACCGCCCAGACCGACGTGCTGGCGTGCGCGACGCCGAGCAGGACGTTGGCGATGGCCAGGGTGGTGCTCGGCGACGGGTTGGCGTTGCCGGCTGCCAACTGGTGCCATTCGGTGCCGGTGAAGCGCAGCGCGAGGGTGAACTGTCCTGAGTAGCCGACGGCGATCACGTCGGTGTCGGCGCGGACCGCGACGCCGGTGAGGACGCCGAGCCCGAGCGCGGCCGCGGACTGCTGCTGCCATCCGGTACCGGTGAAGCGGTATCCGATCGGGTATGGCCCGTACGGAGCGCCCTCGGACGGATTAGCGGCGTAGGAGCCGACCGCCCACACTGTCCCGGGCAGGGCGTCCACGTCGTTGGCGAACTGGGCGCCGGCGGCGGGGACGGTCCAGGCGGTGCCGTCGAGGTGCCACGGGTCGTAGTCGCCGACCGCCCACACGTCGGTGGCCGACAGGGCCACCATGCCGGTACAGGTGGAGGAGGCCCAGAACTCGAAGTTCGGCGGCCCGGGCCGCACCGACCACGACACCCCATCGAAGTGCAGCAGCAGACCACGCGCGCTTACCCCGGCAAATGGGGAGCCGCCCACGGCCCACACGTCATTGGACGCGACGGCCGTGACGTCGAGCAGCGCGTTGTAGGCGCCGGGGAACGTGTAGTTCGGGCTGTCCACGATCGACCACGCGGCGCCGTTCCACTGCATGGTCAGTGTCTGGTACGGGTCGTCGTAGCTGACCGTGTATCCGACCGCCCACACGTCGTCGGCGGCGATCGCGGTCACCCCGCGCAACGAGTTGATCTGGTTGCGGCCGGTGCCGGTCAGCCGGTTCGGGCTCGGCATCGTCGTCCAGGTCGTGCCGTCGTAGTGCTGGATCAGCGTGCGCACCGCCCCGCCGCCGTCGACGGTGTACTCACCAACGGCCCAGGCGTCGGTTGCCGACAGCACGGCCACGTCGAACAGCGTGTTGTCCAGCCCGCTCGCGTTCGGACTGGCAACCACCGCGAACCCGCACGCCGGGGCGGGCGTCGGCGACGCAGACGGCGACGGGGATGGCGACGGCGAGGGGGAGGGGGAGGGAGACGGCGACGGGGAGGGCGACGGAGATGGTTGAGGCCCCGGCGGCCGTTTGGCATCCGCCGGCGACGCCCCGATACCCGACAACAGCACAGCAGCCGCAACCGCGGCCACGCCCGCCAATACCCGGCGACGCACCGGCATCGTCCCGGCCATGCCTTCACGCCATGCGGCGCAGCCGCCGGCAACCCTTACAGGACAGTGACGTCGCTCTGATCGCGGCTACCAGTGGGTGAGGGTTCGCGCAGGACGGTCAGGGCGTGGGTGGCCGGCACGCAGGGTCTCAGCGCAGGGATGCGACGCCGATCGCTGCTCCCGGGAGGGGTTCCCCGTCGGAGTGCCTGCGCGGGCGTGGCGGGCCGCCCGGTCGCGGCCCGTGTCCGCATCGAAGCCAGCGGTCGGCGAACCGGTCGCCGCGCGGCAGCCCGCGGCAGTCGAGTCGCGGCGCCGCCGCTGGCGCATCCGATAGCGTCGTGGCCGCACGGCAGGAATCCAACGAGCGGGCTACTGCTCAGGCCGTCGTACGGGCGGGAAGGCGCAGTCGTGATGGCTCTACGAAGGTGAGACGTAGGCGAGTACGCAGCGTGACGAACACGCCCATGTCGCCAAGCCCGCCCGCAGCGGCGGATGCGGTCGGCTGATCATGAAAGGTTCCATCGGCGGTGTCCGGTGCGCTGTTCCATGTGATAGCCCAGGTCATCCGCCGCCATATCGCCGAGCACAGGACGGTTCCGGTCTGCCCCCGTTACGGCCAAGCCGAGCGGGCATGGTGCGAACCACTGGCGTATCTGTTTCAGGGGCTGCAAGGCGGCAGCCGGTGGCGATGTCGGTCACGATGGTCCGCGACCTCGTCCGCCGTGCCGCCAAGGCTCTCACGTCGACGCGTCCTGAATTCGTCGGTGTCCGGTTCTCTCCCCGTGATTTCCGCAGGCTGTTCGCCACCACCTTGGTGAACAACGGCTTGCCCATCGACACACGCGGGTATGTCGCCGTCTTCGACGAGGACGTCGTTCGCCGCTACCAGGTGTTCCTCACCGGCGCTGGGTCCGGTGCCCCGGCCAGCGAGCAGCGCACGCCCATCGGGGCAGAAACGGCCGAATTGGAGTAGCATTTCGGTAGCCTGGGTCGAACTTGGATCCTGCGGGCGATGTCTCCATGACGCGACGATTCCGCTTGACCTCCGTACTGGGCGGGGCGCTGGTCCTCCTGTCGGCCAACTAACTGAGCCGGGCCGTGCAGTTCACCGCCGACCAGGGGTATCACGTTGTCCGCGAGGGTGCCGGTCTTGTCTTGGTCGGCGGCCGGCCGTGCCGCGGATACCCGGTCGCGGAGCGCCTCTACGACCGATTACCGGCATGAGCGGCTCGCAGCGACTCGGCAGCGGTCAGGAGGGAGGCGCCGAGCAGCACGCTGTCCTTCAATAGGGCCTCGCCCAACATGGACAGCTGCGGCATCCCCTGCCCCTCCTGCCAAGCCTCCGGCGTCGTGACCAGGAAGCTGAGCGTACCGAGCATCATCCCCGCGGCCCCGAAGCTGCCAACCGCCGAGGCTCGCGGCGCGAACGGCTTGGCCGCGATCAAGGAGCCCAAGGTTATCTGCGTGACCCCGATGAGTCGCGCGAGCTTCTGTGCGCCCAGCTTCTCACGAAGCCGCGAGGTCAGTGGACTCGCGGTGACCAAAGGCTCTGCGTTCTGGACCTCGTAGTCTTTGAACTTAAGGGCCCCGACCCACAAGAAGGTCGTCGCCAGCCCGCAGCGCATGACCGAGAATCCTACGGAAGCTAGGCCGCTAACCGGTGCGTGTCGTGTGCCCATATTTGCTCCTGGTCGCCAGTCGCCAGCCGGGTTTGCCATTATGCACCTACCCGCTGGAGTCTTCACGCGCGCCTGGGTGCGGCTCGCCGCTCAAGGCAACCGTAAGAGTGATCTTGATGCCCAGGTCGGCCAGGTCGCAGTACAGGCGGCGTAGTCGGCCGCGGCGGTGGTAGCCAAGTTGGTGCTGCCAGGGGTCTGCGGGCTGGCAGCACCGCGCGGAAGATGGCCTCCAGCTGCTGGTGCCGGGGTTGAGGGCTAGGGCATATGTCGATGTCGGCGAGCGCGGCCATGCGACCCTCAGGCTGGCCGGCTTGAACGCGCAGCCGTTGTGGCCGTCCTGACGGCGGCCTGTTGATCAGGCGCCAGCGAGCGGCATCTGCTCCTTGTCGCTGGCAGCAGGATCGGCAGCGGTTACCGGGCTACTGGGTCCCAGCCGCGCAGGTGCCTGACCGACTGGCGGTACTCCCACTCGATGGCGTCTTTGAGCAGGTGGGCCAGCCGCCCGCCGCTGGT
>WNFX01017002.1_pt1 | contig 12141 bp, 22 predicted proteins | sample 5400111 | NCBI WGS metagenome assembly WNFX01 (sample SAMN13153363, study PRJNA577476) | soil metagenome | isolation source: 40 cm soil or saprolite under grassland replicate 1 | place: USA:California | collected 2016-06-15
GGTCCCCTTCGCCCAAACCCCGGGGACCAACATCTCCCCCGTTCCGCCTTTCTCCCGTCACACGATGATGGCCTGTTGCCTCTACGCAGAAACGGGAAATGTCGATGGATTCGACGCACAACATGCCCGGCCCCCCGAAAGACCAGAAAGCGGCCGAAGAAGCCCTGACCAAGCTGCTGCGAGAGGCCACTGCCATTGCATCTGATCGGTGCACTGATATGGCGCGTTCGAACACCCTCCGGGCAGCCGGGCCATCCGTTGATGCGATGCTTGGCCCGGTAGCCGACCTAAAGGATGATCGGTTTCCGGGCACTCCGTCGCCGGGCAGGCGAGCTTCGCGCGTCCTCAGTCGGTTCCTGATTTTGGCCGTCATCGGCGTCGGCTGCACCTTAGCTTCGCAGTCCTACGGCGAGGCCGCCAAGAAAAAGCTAGCGAGATGGGCCCCGCAGCTCGGCTGGGTGCAATTGGGGCCCAGGCTCAAGCCGATGCCCGGTGCTGGGATCGTCGCCGAACGACCGAGCACAGCTGCCGTTCAGGAATCCGTCCCGGATTCATCACAAGCTGCATCCGTTGCCCAGACCGCTCCTGACATTGTCACGCCGACTGCACCTGCCGCCCCTTCTCCCGACATGCAGCAGCAGCTCGAGGCGATGGCGCGTGATCTCACCGCCCTGCGGCAAAGGGCAGACCAGCTGACCATCGGCCAGGAGCAGATGGCGCGGGACATTGCCAGTCTGCAGGCGGCCGAAAAGGACACCCGTCACAGGACTTCAGCCCTGCCACCAAAGCCGACCGCGGTGCCGGCGCCGAAGCCATTGCCGAAGCCACCGTCGCAAGCGGCGCCAAAGATTTTGGCGGCGCCGCCCCCGCCAGCGCTGCCTGCGCCAATGCCGCCGCCAATGCAAACCGCGCCAGAGATTTCATCAGTGCCGACCTCCCCAGCACTGCCGCCGGTGCAACCCGCGCCGGAGATTTCAGGAGCGGCGCCCCCGCCGCCGCCATCACGGCCGCCAATGCCGGTGCCTAACTAGAAGATCAAACCGCGCCCGATGACGACCGGGTCGGCTGACCTTCCCGTCGAGGCCCTGTACCAGCGAGCTGCATCGTATGTAGACCGCATTCTCAAAAGTGCGAATCCAGGAGACCTGCCAGTACAGCAACCCCAGTAAATTCGAGCTGGTGATCAATCTGAAGACGGCGAAGGACTCGGCCTAACCGTTCCGCCAACCCTGCTCGCCCGCGCCGAAGAGGTGATCGAATGAAGGAAGGCGCCAGGCAAGGCTGGCGCGATCAGCCGGTGCAAGTCCGGCCCAGGTAAGGCTTAGCAAGCCGCCTGGAAGCGAGTGTTGCGTGAGGCGGCGGTGACGCCGAACACGAAGCGTACATAGCGGGTGCGTGGGGTGTGGGAGTGAGCCACGAAATGATCTACTCGCGGGAGCGGAGACTGTCTTCATGGTCGAACGCAACATGTGCAATGCCGTTATGCGAGGCATTGTCGTCCCGCCGGGATCGAGGGCCACATCACGTGCACAAGGATCGCGTCGGAACCTGGGATATCTCGCGTTTGGCCGTCAGTTGTTCGTGTCGGCGGTCCGCATCGGGAAGGTGAGGCCATAGCCGACGATGTCCCGCGAGAAGTCGGGCTCCGCCATAGTAGCTGGGAAGCCGACGAACAAGGCGGAGCGATCCGGTGCGGAGCCGGTGGAGTCAAGGGCGGAGGCCAAGGGGAATGCGGGCCAGCAAAGCACGCACCGGGCACAGTACCGGGAACGCGTGCTGGCTCACATACGGCAGCATATAGTCGCCGTTGATACCCGAGGTGGGAGCCGTATGCGGGAAAGCTGCACGTAAGGATCTGTGTGCGGGGGGCGCGAGGTAACTCGCGTCCCTACCGCGACCGGCGGGAGTTCATCGTCCTTTTTGCCGCAGCCGTGGGTTCGCGGCCTGTCATTGCGCTCGCTCAGGTCTCAACCAAGCGACCCCTGATCGCTGTGCTCGTCAGTGACTCGCAAGCAGTCAGCAAACGATGGCGAAGCGGATTGCCACAGGGCTTGCAGGAACTGGGCTTCGTCGAAGGCCGGGACTATGAGATCGAGTACCGCTACGCCGACGGCGATCTGACACGACTGCCGGCGCTCGTGGATGAGTTGATTCGGCACAAGCCGAACGTCCTCGTGGTCGGCACCACCAGCGCTGCTGTCGCAGCGAAGCAGGCTACGGCTAGTATCCCGATTATCGTCGCGGCAACCAGTGATCCGCCAGCCTGGCAGCGAGCCAAGCTCGCCCACAGCCGGCTTTGCGAGCGACGGTCCAGGGGGCATGGGCGGACGGGAGGGCCGCCTAGCGCAAGAGCAATTCCTCGGTCCTTGACTCGGCCGGCCGCTTCGCCGATTTCGCCGCATCCCCAGTCGCCGCAAGGAGCCGTTCGATGGCGACGGGTGGCTGTTCGAGCTGAAGCTCGACGGCTTCCGGGGCTTGGCCGACACCTTCGATGGCCGGATGTGGCGGAACTCTGTGGGCACGATGATGCCCTCTGAATTGAAAGAAGCCCGGCTGTTTGCGCCATCTTCTTGCGGGGCTACTTCTCCCTCCGCCCCGGTCGGGCGCCGGGGTTGCCTTATTTCAGCGTTCCAACTTTAGCCGCATTGCCGGAATCCCCTTGTCGAAGTTGAGCGATTCAGATTGTGTGTGGCGTGGGGGTGCTGAAATGCTTTCTGGGAACGAATACCGACAGCGAGCGAACGAATGCATAGCGGCAGCCGACCGAGTAGCCGAGCCGGAACGCAAAGTCGGTCTGCTAGAACTTGCCCATCACACCCCGCCGTCAGGGCCTGTTCATCCGGTCGCCGGAGAGTCGGCGCCGCTCTTTTTGCTGCTCTGCACTACAAGTCTATTGACTCTCGATTAGGCAACTCGACGTATACGGGCAGCCCTTGGGATGGGGGCCAACCATATTGCGGCGACCGGGTCTCGCTATCCAACATTGCCAAAACCGAGCCGCCGAGTGCGAGCATTTGGCGGAACTGGCCAGCAATCCTGCAACCAGAAACGGCTATCTGCGCCTGCCGTGAATTTGTCGAGAGACTGAACAACTTTCTCGGGTATCTCAAAGAAGAAAACAGTGACCAAGGATAGCAGGCATCTGCCCTCCGAATGAATTGAAAGAAGCACCGGACAGCCGCTGAAAAAAGCTGACTGAGTCACTTTTCGTCAGGAGACGGAGTACCCCCGATTATCCAGGATGCGGCGGAGGTTGGGCGGTGTAATGCTCGAGATTGTCTGGAGATGAGGCAAACGGGAGGACGTGGAATCCCCAAATAAGTGGCCCTACCGGAGAGAACATTACGAGTCGGGGTGCCAAGCTCATTCGCGGTGACACCCGAGGCGGCTGCGGGCTTCCAGACGGAGCCGCCCCCTGCCATTGCTGGCTTGGTGTACATCCCGAACTCGAAGCACTTGGGTCGGCCCCATTACGGCCTGAGCTCTTTTCAGCTACGGCTTCGACCGGGCCATATCCCCGAGCCTCGGCTGCGGGTGAGGCTTCGGCCAGCGGGCGGCATGCCGATGCGAATAGCCTTGGCAGGCAAAAACTCCAAAGGCTGCAACGAGATAAGCCTTGGTCCACCGCTCTCCTAACGCCGACCTGCACGCTGAACCGCCTCCGTCGCGTTTCTCGCCTGTTGGAACCAAAACGCGACCATCAACATTACGGCAGCGCATGGCGGCATAATGGCACCGCCCTGGGGGCTCGTTTCCCGATTGGGGGGAATGAATTCCAGGAGGCGCTTCATGAGTCCCCCGTCGGATCGAGAACTAGGTCCCCGGGACCCCTCGCCCATCAGAGAGTGGCACGAGTTCGTATCCGCTGCACCGTGTGGCACAACCCCCCGTCGATCCAAATCCGGGATGTCTGTCTGCTATTGGCTAATCGTGGTCGCCGCCGCAACTACGACTCCGTATTTCGTGAACCATTTGCCGGCTCCGGTAACCGTGGCGGTTGCCGATGATCGCCGCGACGAGTCCCCTTCCTTCCGTCAACTCGATCAAGACGAGGTCGCTGATCTGGTGAGACGGGGAAACGAGTTTATCAACAGGGGCGATCTTGCATCAGCGCGCTTGGTCCTGCAGCGCGCGGCCGAAGCGGGCGATCCTCAAGCGGCGCTGATGCTGGCCGGAACCTATGATCCGATCCTGCTCGAGAAGGTGGGAATTCAGGGATTTGCGCGCGATGTTGTCGAGGGATTCGCGCCGGATGCTGCTCTCGCTCGCACTTGGTACGAGCGGGCAAAGGAACTGGGTTCGGCGGAAGCGGTGCGGCGGCTCGAGATGTTAGGGAAGCGAGATCATCGAGCCCTACCCCGATGAACACGGAGTTCGCGACGGCTTCTGAACTTCACGAGTAGTGTACCGCAGGAACCGAGTAAGGATCCCTCCTTCAAAAACGAGAACGGAGGACAACCATGGGAATGAGAATTGGGCGGCTTGTCGCATTGGCGGTGATGGTTTTCGGGTTCGCAACCGCTGCCTGGGCAGGCGGGCCGGAAGTCGATCCCGCCTCCGTCAGCGAGGGCCTCAAGACAATCTTCAAATACGGAAAAGGCCAGCGAGAGACCGTAGACCGGCTCAATGCCAATACGGTCACGCTGATGTCGGGCACGATCGGCGGGACCTATGTTCAATTCGGGGCGGACCTCGCTTCCGCGCTCGACGATGGCGACAATCTCCGCGTACTCTCGATCATCGGTCGCGGCTCGGTCCAAGGCGTCGCCGACATTCTCTTCCTCAAGGGCGTCGATCTCGGTATCGTTCGCTCCGACACTCTCGATTACCTCGAGAAGAAGGGCTACGCCACCAATATCAAGAAGCAGTTCACGTACATCACCAAGCTCTACAACGAAGAAATGCACGTGGTCGCGCCCAAGACGATCCGCACGCTGTCCGATCTTGAGGGGAAGACAGTCGCCGTCGATTTACCGAATGGCGGCACCTTCGTTACCTCCGCCATTGTTTTCGAACGACTGGGGATCACGGCCAACTTTGCCTATATCGAGCAGCGGCTCGCCTACGAAAGACTGAAGAAGGGCGAAATCGATGCGATGATCGCGGTCCAGGGCAAGCCGTCAAAGTTCACCACCGGCATCAAAGACCCTGATCTGCATCTCGTTCCCATCGATTATGCCAAGTCGCTCCAGCCGGATTATTTGCCCGCGGTGTTGACCTCCGACGATTATCCCAATCTCATCGAGCCGGGCGGACGGGTTGACACGATTGCGGTGCCAGCGGTGCTCGCCGCCTACAACTGGGCGCCCAACACCGAGCGCTATCGCAAACTGGAGCGGTTCGTCGACGCGTTCTTCGGCAACATCCCCGTGCTTCAGAAGCCGCCATTCCATCCGAAGTGGAAAGAGGTGGCGCTCCATGCGCCGCTACCCGGCTGGTCACGATTTCGCGCGGCGCAGGAATGGCTCAACCGCAAGAGCGTGGTTGGGATGGCGTCCTCCAAAACCGTTGGAACGGCGTCCTCCGACGTTCGGCGCATGTTCGAGCAATTCCTGACCGGGAATCAGGCCCGCTCGCCCGGCTTCGCCTCTTCCGAGGACCGAGAAGCGCTCTTTCGCCAATTCCTCGAATGGCAGAAGAAACAGCGGCCAGCCCGACGCTGAGGGACCGTTACCGAGCAATGTGCTGGGCAACTGACAGTTCGAAGCCTAGCCGACCAGGAGTAACCAGATTGGCGAGTCAGGAGCCCGGCTCTTCACCTCGCCGTTTCCTTCGATGGTGTTCGTCCCACTTCCCGACAGAACGTAGCATGTGCATCGTGTTCAGTTTGGGAGCGATCAGCAACTTTTCGCTTGGTTATCTCGGCCGCAGTCCGACCCTGTTCATCCTGCTCAGCGACGCCGTCTACTTCACGTGGGGCGCAATCTACAACTTATTCCCCGCGACCTGCACGGACTCGTTCGGCACCCAATACGCGACAACCAATGCCGGCATGCTCTAGACTGCTCTACACAGCAAAGGGCACAGCTTCCCTGCTCGTCCCGCTGGCCAAGATTGTGACGACAACGACCGGGAGCTGGCATGCCGTGTTCGTCTTCGTGGCGCTTATGGACCCAGTCGCGGCCGTGATGGCAATCGCTATCTTGCTTCCCTTGCGGCGCAAGGCGCTCAGCCAAGAATGAAGCCGAATTCATATCACTCGGTAGATCGGCGATCTCCGTTAATGCGTGTGGCGAGCTCATTTCTTGGGGCCAAATGGCACCGAAGCTAGCCCGGCGGGAAGCGAAACAGGAAGGCAACTTCCTGTTCGGCACCCCCTATCGAGCCGAAGTACGCCAATCCTAAACTCAGACGCTGGAGGTGGCGTATATCCCATTCCCTCCGCCGTTTCTTCGCGGATTTTGACCGGTTTGGGGTGATCGCAAACGGGTGGGCACCCATCAAGAATAGCCCGTGGAGGCTCCAGGAACTGAAGGATACTAAGCTAAGAGGCGAGGCAAGACAACGAGCCGGCCGGGCGTGGTCAAGAGCCGCGATGCGCTGATGGATGCGGCTTACGACGATCAGGCCTATGTCGACGACCGCACGATCGACAGCCACGTCAAGCGGCTGCGCAAGAAGTTCAAGTCGGTCGACGAGGCGTTCGACATGATCGAAACACTCTATGGCGTCGGATACCGGTTCAAGGAAGGTCTGGCGGCCTAGGCTTCATCGTTCGGGCGCTTTCTCCGGGTAGCTCGTGGGATTTACCGCAACAGAAAGCCCCGGCGAAGTGGACCGGGACTTCAGATCGTCAGCCGGGTTGGGGACAGGGGGCTGGGCCACCGGCTGACCTCTGTTCGTTGGGCGGGCCTTCTAGCGTTCGAGGCGCGAACGCTCTGCGATCCGACATCGACGGGTACCCCGGCCCTCGGAGTTGCTGGGGACCAAGTTTGACTTTGGTCACCCGGCCCTTATAGAACAAACCGAGAACAAGGGCCTCGCGATGGCCGAGGAGCAAGATCGACTGCTGGGCTGGAGCGTCGAAGACCACCTGGCCTTCGACATCGGATTCGCGCTACCCCGAGCGCCTGTCCGAGGCTGGCGCCGTTCCCTGACCGAACAGGAACGGCGGGCGATCGCCAAGTCGATCGTCAAGCACCTCAAGCTCTGCGGCTGGGAGTTCCGGCTGGCGCAGCGCACAGTGGGACACGGGACCGGGAAGGGTGGAGGACCGAGCTAGAGATGTGCGGACGAGTTATTCAGGCATCAGGTCCACTTCGCCTCGCCATAGTGGATGGATTGGACGTGCGCGACAGCCGGCTTACTAACGTGCCGCGCCGCTACAATGCCGCGCCGAGCCAGGAACTGCTTGTCATCCGGCGGAACCCGAAGGCGGGCGAGCGGTCGCTGGATTTCCTGAAGTGGGGTCTGGTGCCGTACTGGTGCAGTGACCCGAAGGGTGGGCGCAAGCCGATCAACGCCAAGGCTGAGACGGTTGCGACGCTTCCGACGTTCCGAGATGCATACGCTCGGCGGCGGTGCATCGTGCCGGTCGACGGCTTCTTCGAGTGGAAGCCGATCAAGGGGCAGAAGGCGAAGCAGCCCTTTGCCATTGCGATGAAGGACGGCTCGCCGTTCGGCATCGCTGGGCTGTGGGAGAACTGGAAGGATCGGTCAGGGACGAATGGGTCAGGACGTTCGTGATCATCACGGTCCCCGCCAATGAACTGGTCGGCGAGATACATGACCGCATGCCGGCGATCCTGCGACGCGAGGACTTCGAGGCGTGGCTCGGGCCAGATCCAGACCCTCGCGACCTGCTCTGGACTTTCCCATCAGAGCCAATGCGGATGTGGCCGATTTCGACCCGGGTGAACTCGCCGATGAACGACGATGAGCATCTGCTAGACGAAAGTTGATCATGCTTTTTTGAACGAAATACCGATGACGGCGCTTCGCACGCGGATGGGCCGGACGTTGGCGTCGGGCACCGTCTACGGCTCTGAATGCAAGGCGATCAACCCGACCCCAAAGTCGGTTGCGCTCAGCGACCCGGAGCAACTCGCAGCCAGCCACGCCCAGCCACCGCAGTCACCAGAATTCGCTTGTTCGGCTTGCGGGAAAAAGGCGTGAGGCAAGTGTGACCAGTCGCATTGCAGGGGAGGGATTGAACGGCTCAGGTGGGTTATCTCCTTTCCCCACCTGAGCCGTTCGCTTTTCGGCCTGTAGTGCCGCAGGACTCTAATGCTGCCGCACGCAGGTTCAGCGAGGCTGATTTCTTGAACGCACTCACCGCAGCTTGCCTGTGAGTGCGCTTGTTATGGCAACAAGCACTTTTCGTTCGCGGAGTGTCAGACGACTGCGAACGCGCTTGCCGGTTTTGGGATCGACGGCCCGGTCTGTCTTTTTCGTTTTGCGGCCTTTTTTCGCCACGATCCGGGTTCCTGGCTTACGGGTGCCTTCGGCCAAGCTCTTCTCTGACAGGAGAGCGCCCCCTGTCTATCTCGCCGCTTCTCGGGGTTGATCAACTCGCAGAACGGGATCGGAGCATTCCTGTTTTTTGACGCATCGGCTAATTGCTTTCAGCATTAGCCAAGCTGCACTGCTCCTTTCCAACGGCCCGCATTTTGCGGTGTATACCGCCACTGCCGTCTCTAGCAGTTTCTGGATATCTGTGAGGCTGATGGGATCATCGGGGCGGTCAATCCGAAGTCGGGTCCGTGTAATAGCAAGATCGATTATCGAATCTATTTGCGCCGTCGCTTGATTGTATCGTTCTCGAACCTTGTGTCTGAATTCTGCATCGATGGGTTTGCGGTCCATTGGAGTGGGTCTCTTAGGGGAGGGGGATTGGCTATTTCTCTTGCTGGTTCGGGTTTCTTAGGAATGCTTCCATCCGAGCGTGGTTCTCGAAGAGGGACCGCCAGTTCTCCGCCAACCGCCGATACATTTCTCGGGCATGAGCACCGTTGGCTTCCTGGCCACGACGGTCGCATTCAGCCGCCTTTTCCAGGCAATGCAGCAGTGCGGGTTCTGAGGTCATCGATCACCTTTGCCAAGCCCTAGGCCGTGTTGACGGTTTTGATCCAGAGTTTCGCTGCTGCGACGCATAGCATCGAAAGGTAAGCTCTCGCGGTTTTCTCGTATCGGGTGGCGATGCGCCGGAATTGCTTGAGGCGATTGACGCATCGCTCGATGAGGCGTCCCAGCAGCAGCGGCCACGGCACATCGGCAATTCGGTTGCACCCTGGGCAGGTCGCCCGCAGGTGCGAGTAGCCTTGCTCCTGCGCCTCGCCGATCGTCCGAGTGCGCCAGTGCGAATCGATCCCCACGGCGGCATCATCGCATGGAGATGTCCGGGAGCAAGTTCGGGAACCTGGTTATGGAGCCGCTGATGCGAAAAGAAAAAGCCCCCGGACTTACGCTACGACCGGGGGCTTAGTTACTTGCCAACCGGACGGGGACGGGGGGAAGGGGAATGCCCGGCCGGCTTGCGTTGAATATGGGAAGTGCTGAAGCTTTCGCCACCCCACCAATACGTGACCCCGACCGGAGCGAGGGGCAAAATCGGCTTAAGCGGGGCCGGATGCAGGAACCGGATGCGGGAGAAGTGTTCAAAACGATACAGACTCGTCTTCCGGGATGCCCTTTGATTGCGGCTGATGCTTAGGGGGAGGGGAATGGGTGGCGTGAGGAACGGTATGAGTTATGTTGGTCCTAAACGAGTCCGATTATTGTTCGGGTTCGAGGTCGGCGATTGGCTGTTTCTCGCCGGCGGCGTCGCGCTTACGGCGGTTGTCGCAGCAGTATTAGCTTTCTAGCGAGTCGGAACAACTAAAAAGAAGATACGATCAGCACTACCAGTGCTGCGCTTGCTGCCATAATTATCAACTCGCTTCGACGCAACTCGAAACCCAAGCGATACCGAAGCAGCATGAGCCCACCCCCGTGGATCGAGCCCGGCAATTAACGGTTGGGCGGCAATCCGGCAAAGGTGTGGCGATCGACTTTCGGCGCTTGGCGGGTCAGCCAATTTCGCCGCCCGCCTCATTGCCAGGAGGCGCTTGTCGCAACAGCCGCAAAAGCGCGCGGCGGGCCTGGCGACCGGAGAGATGTTGAATTTCCAAAAAAACAAAGGCCACGCTTGATTAGAGCGTGGCCTTCAAGAGGGGCGGGTCTGTCGGCGCGACGGCGATCAGGTCCGGGTGTTCACACGCGCCCCAGCCACGGAGCGGCTTCATAACAGAGCGGGGGGTTCTCTAGCTGAGACTACCCACCTCGGCAGGCTTGGCGGTATCGGCGGCAGTTCCCTTCGCCCTGCTCCCCATACCGCTCCTTGTTCACGCACGCCCTGCGCAACTCCGCGCATGACGACGATCTATGTCCACATTCCTCTCGGTAGCGACGGCAATTGCCTTCACCCCGTTCGCCAAGCCTTTCTTTGTTTTCGCAAGCGCGGCGCAGCTCCTCGCAGTGTCCCCCGCGGCCTAGCCGAACACCTCCCGGTCCAATCTCAATCGATTGGGCGGAAGCCGAAATGGGAAGAACAAAAATCGCTACGGCAGCAGCGACCGCAAGCGTATGCATGCGCATCGAGGTCCTCCATTTGTCTCGGCCAATACCGGGACGGCCGATTTTGTTCAGAACGTGACGGCGCCAAATTCTCGCGGGATCTCCCGGGTCTGCGTCATCTGGGAAGCAACCTCGACGATCGCTGTTTGTTCCCTCGTGGGCGGCGTGCGGCCCAGGCGGTGACGGATGACGTCAATGATGCGGGCGGCGGCGTTAGTAGTCATCGGCCGCCGTCGTTAAACATGTAAGTTCTCCTGGCAGTCGGCCATCGGCTATCAATGCACCCTGAGAGATGGTGCGTCGGTCCAGCTGACGAGATCGGCGTCCAGAAGTCCGTATACCTCCCCCACATCGATCTCCGAGATGAGCTTGGGCCTGGCGGTTCCGACCCAAACGGCCGTGAGGTCTTCCGCACAGGCATCTCGATCGGTTTGCCGAAGCGCTTAATGTTGGCCACGATCTGTTGTTCTTTTCGTCAGACGGGAATCGTCCCGTCGCCTTCAGGTAGACTATGAGGGTACGGCGGCCGGGTTTCCATGTGCTCCAGCCGAGCAAAGCGCGCAGTAGCTTCGGCTGATGTGCCTCGTGCTGCCGCTTCCTCGCCTTCTGCATGACGTCCTTGTATGATCCGGTCCTCGAAGTTTCTCGGATTGCAGGGCCTGCATGAACGTTTGGCGGTCGTTAGGGGTCACGGTTCAACCTTCACCAGGTTCGGTCCCCGAGCCGGTCGCCGGACGACGAGTTGGCCGAGGCGGCCTGAAAATCCGATACAACCAGGGGCGAGGGTTTTCATACAATCCTCGCTAGCGTTGACAAATTCCCCCGAAATTCCTATGTTGCTTCTTCATTCGCAGGGGCAACCATGCGTGACATCCAGGATGCCTACAACCGAGCCGTCGTCGCCGGGGACCGCCGGCTCGTCGAGCGCTACGCCACGATTTGGCTGTGGCTGCTTCGGACCAAGGCGGAAGAAGATCAAGAGACCCTGCACCTGTTCCGCAGCCCTGCCAACACCCGGGATCTGTTTGACGGTATCCGTGAGGCCGACGCCGGGCTGTTCGTCGAGCATGAACTGATCTCCGCCGCATGAGACCCATGATGACCGATCCCACATTCTCGTGGCTGCCGTGGCTGCAGGTCATCGCTGCGGCATCCTTCATTGCCATCGCCACCTGGGGGCCCTGGTTCGTCCCGTAGAACACCGCATTCCTATGTCGGTACACACGACCCGGGGCCTGATCGACCGGCTGCCCGCCGCCCTCGACGTGCCGGCCGAGACGGTCAACGAGGCCGTCGCCGAGACCAAGCGGCAGAGGTGGGCGGCGGAGGATGCGGCGTGGCGGGCCGCCTTCAAGCCGCACGGAATTATCCTGACCGAACACGAACGCCCGACTTCGATCACGATGGCGGCGATCAGCGGCGCTGACCGAAAGCTGTGGGTCGACTTCGAGCCCGGCAGCCCCCACCTCACCTACATCCGCCAGGCCCTCGATGCGGTGAAGCGAAGGTCGCCGATCAGCTTCTATGGGGCGGCCGTGGGAGTCATCATCAACTACTCGCCCGATGAGGCGGTTCATTTCGATTTGA
>WNFX01005548.1_pt1 | contig 12140 bp, 9 predicted proteins | sample 5400111 | NCBI WGS metagenome assembly WNFX01 (sample SAMN13153363, study PRJNA577476) | soil metagenome | isolation source: 40 cm soil or saprolite under grassland replicate 1 | place: USA:California | collected 2016-06-15
CCTGTCCGGAGCCGGACTGGCAGAAGGCGCCGGAGGGGCGCTCGGCGCGTCGGCTGGAGCACCGGATTCTGGAACAACTTTAGTCGGATTCACGGGAAATAGATAAAACTGCGGTCATGAATCTCGGGCAATATTCCCGTCTTTGCCAGAGTAAATACGCGATCAGAGATCAGAGGACAGGAGTCAGACGTCACGATCAGCCAATTACTCGCAGATGCCGAGGGCGACACGAGGGTCTCGCGCAAATTTGAACCCGGCGAGTGGCGCGGCTTTGCTGGATGCGGCGACGTCTTTGCTCAGCGCCAAGACCTGAAACGCGCGTCCGAGCATTTCCGGATGCAATAAGGTTTGCAACGCGCGCTTCGTCTTCTCCTTCTCAACCAGCTCAGGAAATTCCGAAATAATTCCGGTCATGAAATGATGTTGATCGGTAAATCCGGCGACGCGTAGACTGTGCGATTCCGCGCGCTCCGCGATCTCGGTCCAATTGACGTGCACGGTGATGTCCGCTTCGCCGATTTGTTCGAAAGGCGACTCGAGAAGCCGATGTTGCGCCCGGACCTGCAATACTTCGCGAAATTCGTCACGCGGAAAGCCGTAGTCGATCGCGATGACAAAGCCGCGCTCCAACCTGGTTGAAAGATTGTCGATCCAATCAAGTGTCGCGCGATTGGTTTGCGCCGCCTGGTCCGGCGGCCGCTCGACAAAGACGAGCTGCTCGCCCTCCAGGCCGACGAGTTTGCCGCGTAAATCTGCAGGCATGGCGTCCAAGAGTTCGTTCGAAAAATGGACGCCGGCGAACGGCTCCAGCTCGTCGAGCGATTTTCTCCATTGCACACGCTCGGCGAATTCTCCGAGCGTTGTTAATTGTCGATCTTGCAAAATCGAAAACGGTTCGACGATCCGGTAGCGCAAGGCTTCGAAGAATTCCGGCCGATCGGCGCGGGCCGCTTCGAGCACGTCGCGCGCGAAGTCGCCGTGATGCGCGCCTTGTTCGGCGATGATGAAATTGTCGATCTGGTCGAGCCGCTCCCAGATCTGCGCGAACTGCGCGGCCAACAGTTGCCCGAAGAGTGGGCCGACGCTTACGCTCGTGAAATAATCGCCGCGGCGGCCAATTGCTGCTCGACCGCTCGAATAATATCCGTGCACGGGATGATAAAGCGCCTGCTCCATGAACCAGGCGAAGGAAACTGGACCGCGCTTTCTGATTTCGGTCCGGATGATATCGATTAAGGCGGGGTTGCTGGCGGTCATTCGTTGAAACGTTAAATCGTTGAATCGTTGAATCGTCGATCTAAATTGCGCGACCTTGCCTCCGTTTCGCTACCTCAAGACCGAGACCCAATATCTGCGGCCGCCGCCAGGCTTCCGTTTCCGGCGACCGTGGTACACGGTGCCGCACGTTTACGTCCCGATCGCGCTTGGGACCGTGTTGATCAGCGCTTTCGCAACCTACGCTTTGATCCTTGTCTCCCAGGTCAAAAGCAGGGCCGCGACTTTCGATCTGACCAAACTCGAACAAATGGAATCGGCCAGCGTGATTCTCGATCGAAACGACAAGATCTTCGGGCAAATCTATGTCGAGAACCGCGAAACGGTATCCTACGACCAGTTGCCGCGCGATCTGGTCAATGCCGTGGTCGCGGTTGAGGACGCGAAATTTTATCAGCATCGCGGCTACGATTTGTTCGGGATCGTTCGCGCGGCCTTGAAAAATTTCGCGGCCGGCCATGTCCGCCAGGGCGCGAGCACGATCACTCAACAGCTCGCGCGAAATAGTTTTTCGCTCAAGGAAAGAACATTCCGCCGCAAGCTGCTCGAAATATTTCTCGCCCGCCGAATCGAAGAGAACTTCGGCAAACAAAAAATCATGGAGCTTTATTTGAACCGGATTTACTTCGGGGGCGGGCTTTACGGAGCGGAAGCGGCCGCGCGGGGTTATTTCGGCAAACCGGCGCGAGAGATGTCGCTGGCGCAATGCGCCACCCTCGCCGGTTTGCTCAAAAGCCCGAATCGATTATCGCCCTGGAGCGACCGAGCGGCGTCACGCGAAGCGCGCAATTACGTGCTCAACCGCATGCGTGAACTCGGTTTGATCGACAACGCGAAATACGCCGGCGCGCAAAGCGAGGAAGTGGTTACTGGCAGCCGGCAAAATGCCCAGGGCCAAACCTACGCGGTCGATTACATCCGGCAGCAGGTGATCGCGGCGGTGGGATGGGATCGCGCCATGAACGAAGGATTTCGCATTCACACAACGATTGATGCCGATTTGCAGAAGGTAGCCGAGGACTCGTTGCGCAAGAGCCTGGAACAGGCCGAGCAGCGTTCCGGCTACGATCACCAAACTTACGCCGAGTACGCGGAAAATTTCCGCAAAGCAAAAGCAAGCGGCACGATCTCGAGCCAACCGGCGCCGGAATATCTTCAAGGCGCGGTGATCGGACTCGACAATGAAACCGGCGGCATTCTCGTTCTCGTCGGCGGCCGCGATTTCGAACACAATCAATACGACCGCGCGCTGCAGGGAAAACGCCCGGCCGGAACGGCGATGCTGCCATTTGTTTACGCGGCTGCGTTCGAAAAAGGAAAGTTCCCCGGATCGGTGGTGGAAGATTCACCGCTCGATAATCGAGCGGTGATGATTGGCGGCACGACCGGTATTCTGGGCGAATGGGGCCCGGAAAGCGCCGAAAACCGTTACGAGGGCGCGATCACCGCGCGGCAGGCGCTCGCCAGTTCGAAGAATGGCGCAACCGTTCGAATCGGAATGGATGTGGGGCTCGATAATGTCGTGCAACTCTCTCGCACTGCTGGAATTCGTTCCGAACTGCGCCCGTATCCGGCGACGTTTCTCGGCAGCAGTGAGATCACGCTGGCCGAGCTTGCTCTCGCTTACACGATATTTCCAAACGGGGGCCGGAGGCCGGACGCTCCGCATATTTTGGAGCGGATCGAAGAAAAAGACGGCACCGTCGTCTGGGACGCGAAGCGGCAACGGAACAAACAAGACGTTATCAAGCCTGAAACAGCCTACGAAGTGCACTCCTGTTTGGTCGATGCACTCGAGACGGGAACGGGAAAGGCCGCGCGGGCGGAATTTGGGCTGAAGAAAATTCCCGCCGCTGCTGGCAAGACCGGCACGGCCTACGATTTTACCGACGCACTATTTGCCGGTTACGACAGCAATTTTACCTGCGCGGTTTGGGCCGGCTTCGACAAGCCGCAAAAGATTTTTCGCGGCGCGTTTGGCCGCGAACTCGCCCTACCAGTCTGGGTCGACATCATGAACGCTGCCTCAGAACATTACCCGCCGCGCGAAATCAAAAAGCCGGGCGGGTTGAAGCAGGTGGAGATTTGTTCGCGATCGGGTTTGCTCGCGACCGATAAATGCTACGACGACACGAAAAGCGGAACCGGCGATGTCGTTAAGCGGCGAACGACATATATGGAAATTGGCACCGCCGCCCAATTGCCGAGCGAACCTTGCAATATCCACGGCGAACCAACCACGCGCCTTGTCCGCGACCTTCCGTCCGAAGGAAACCTGCCGCGCGCGGAACTGGCTGTCGATCTCAGCAAGGTTGAGCCGGTGATCGTCAAAAGCCCGCCGCTGCTCGCGGAAAAAGATCCTTATAATTCCGCGAAAGCGCCGGTGAAAACGGAAGCAGTCGCGGAACAAGAAGCCGGCCAAAAAGAGGCGACGCCAAAGATCGACAATCCGGTCGCAGCGGACCGGGTGATACCGGCCAACCCGCCAAAAGCTGAGCCCGTCAAAACACCGGACTCGGCCGCACCGATCAAGAAGGCGATCCCGGTGGAGCCGCAGGAAGAGAAACCGGTCGAAATCCGGCGTGCCCAACCGGTCGGGCCATTGGATGAAGAGCAGGAAAAACCGATTTTGAAGGCGGCGACTCCGCCTCCCGGAACCAATCTCGGCGACTAAGCATGGCGTCACCCGGCGCAGATGATTTTCGTTTGACCGTTCTTAATCCGGGCGGGCGCGACCGGGAACATCATTTTCGAGACGGCGCCGGTCCGGCTGAACGAGGCCATCCGCCGGTCAACTTTCATGGTTACGCTGCCTGCACCCGCGGTTTTTTTCATCACGACACCCAGCGCGCGATTGTTGAGGAAACGCCGGTCCTTCTCTTGTTGCGCGGCGATTTTCGCGCTTCGGAGCGCGCATTGAGCGAACTGAAAAAGCACGGGCGATCAGTCGTGGTCTCGTTGAAAGAAACCGGGCTGCATCAAATCGCGGAACAATTGTGCGACCGGGCAAAGCTGGGGCGCTTCATGAAGATCGTCGCCCAAGCCGACGGCTGTATCGCGACGACGCCGGAAGCCGCGGAAATTTATTCGCGCGCGCGCGGAAAACGCGATCCGGCCACGGTCGCGTTTATTCCCACGCCTTACCCGCTGGAGGATCGACAATGGAATTTTGCCGTGCCGCCTGACCAGCAATCGGGAATTTTTGTCGGCACCCGGGAATGGGACGTGCCATCGCGCAATCACTTCGCGGTGCTCCTGGTGGCGCGACAGCTTTCCGCGGCGACCGGCGAGCCGGTCACAGTCGTCAACCTGGATGGTCGCAAACCCAGACGATTGCTGTCCGAATTAGAATTTCCCGATGGAAAATTGCGTGTGATTGAGAAGCGAAAGCCCTACGCGGATTATTTGCGCGAAATCGCGAAGCACAAAATCGTTTTGCAATTCGACCGGAGCCGGGTGCCGGGCCAGGTCGCGGGGGACGCCCTTCTTTGCCGGATGGCTTGCCTTGGCGGAGATGGAGCGATTGAACGAATCGCGTTTCCAAAAACCTGCGGCGAAGGACGCACGGTCGACCAGATCAGTTCCATCGCCCAGGAGTTGTTGAAAAACACCAATGCCCGCGCCGCGGTCGTGGTCGAATCGCAATGGCGCGCACTGGAGCGGCTTTCCTTTGAAGCGGTCCGAAAGCAACTTGCCGAATTCTTCGCGCGAATTGCGGCGGGCGCCTCTACAACCGTTTGAGGTAAATCTCCTCGAGCCTTCTCATCTGCGCTGGCTGATCGAATTTTGTCGCGACCGCAGCGGCGCCTTCGCGCGCGAGCCGCGAGAGAAGATGTCGATCTTGTATCGCGTCGAGCAAGGCGCGAGCGAGCGCTTCGTGATCTCGCTCCGGCACGAGCATGCCGCTTACGCCATGCTCAATCGCTTCCGGAATTCCGCCATGCCGTGTCGCGAAGACAGGCAACCCACTCGCCATCGCTTCGAGCATGGAATTTGGAACGCCTTCCTGGTTTCCATCACGTCCAGTCTCGCTCGGATGAAGGAAAATATGTGACGCATAAAAAATCTCCCGCAATTTTTCCTGCGAAATAAAACCGGTAAACGCGACGCGATCATCTATTTTGAGCTCGCGGGCCAATTCCTGAAGCTCCGGCAGAAGTGGTCCTTCGCCGGCAACGGTCATTTTCGATCTTGGATAAAGCGCCGCGAATTTGGCGAACGCGCGCAAACTTGTGGGGAGGCCTTTTTTCTCGATCAAACGACAGGCTTGCACAAACCGCCATTCGCCCCCGCCACTGCGGGGCGGAGAACCGCGTTCGCGAAATGGAAATTCCTCCAGCGGAATTCCAGTGCGCACGACGTCGATCTTTTTGTCGTCACAACCAAGATCGATCACTGCACGGTGCAACGATTCCGAGCGCACCAACACCCGCTCGACCGCGTCGAGCATTTCATTCGTTGCTTTGCGATAGGCAGGTTTGTCCATGTCGACCAGGACATCCGCGCCATGAAATGAAACGATTGTTGGCAGTGGCCAGGCGCGAATCAGCGGCACCAGGTGGACGGCGATATGGCCAAAAAAAATGTGCAGGAGCTGCGCGTTGGCACGCTCGAGAGTCGCGATCAACCCGCGCTGTTCGCGCGCCGAGATTTGCCACGGCCTATCGTGCAGTTGTCGAAACCAGAACCTCCGCAAAAAATGGGTCGGCGTTTTCGCAACGATGTCGATCTTATCGAATGGAAACTGGGCGGCGTTCTCCCGCTTCTGGGCGATGACGAATGGCCGCACGCGCCGGAGCGCAGTGATTTGCCGGTAGATGTGCAACATCTCCGGCTTGAGAAACGTCGCACAATAACATGCAACAACCGGACGCGAATCAGCATTAGAATTCAACGTCCAACGCTCAGCTCCTAACCTCGAACTTCAAATCCTTTTAGAAAATGATTTCGAAAAGCTTAATGCCCTTCCACTTTCCTGTTTCCGGATCGATGACAACACTTTGCTCCGCCGTGCCATATCTGGCCGGTGCGTTGGGGTTGAGCATCTGGAGCGGGTTGCCCCCGCGAACGGCACGCGGGACGACGCCCTGGACTTTCTCCTGGTAGATCGGCGGAGGCGCCGGTGGTTTCCTTACCGGGCGAGCCCGAATCGGTGCGGTCAAAGTTGGCGGTGCGGCAATCGCGCCTAGCGCCGTCATAATCAACAAAGCGAAGGCCAGACAAGTTTTCATGATCTGTTTCCTTTCCAGTCGGGGCGCGCAAGTTCTTGCCGGTGACAACGCCTCGGCTCACTATATATGAATCGATGGACTACCTTGAAAAGGCCGCACGTGTTCTGGAAATCGAGATCTTCGAGCTTCAGCGGCTGCGCGACCGTTTGAGTGAAAATTTCTCTCACGCCGTCCAGTTAATCAAAGATGCGGTCGATGGGCGAGGGAAAGTTGTGGTCGTCGGGGTGGGAAAATCGGGGCATATCGGGAGCAAGATCGCCTCCACCCTCACCAGCACCGGCTCACCGGCCGTGGTCCTCGATTCGCTAAATGCGTTGCACGGCGATCTCGGGATGGTGGCGGATGGCGATGTCGTCCTCGCCTTGAGCGCAAGCGGGGAGACAGAAGAACTTTTGCGTATTCTGCCTGCGATCGCGCGCTTTCAGGTAAAGATCATCGCGATTTGCGGCGATCCGAAATCGACCCTGGCCAAAAACGCGGATGTTTTTCTCGACGTGAACATCGAGCAGGAAGCGTGTCCGCTAAATCTCGCGCCGACCTCGAGCACGACGGTCATGCTCGCGCTGGGTGACGCACTGGCCATGGTGCTACTCGAGGCCCGCGGATTTAATAAAGAGGATTTCGCGAAATTTCATCCCGGCGGCATGGTCGGGCGCAGTCTCCTCGTGCGGGTCCATCAAATCATGCGGCCGCGGGAATCGATGGCGCTGGTCTCGCCCAATACGCCGATTCGCGAAGTATTGAAGGCGATGAGCGGAGTGCGCGCCGGCGCCGCAGTTGTGGCCGGCGAAGATCGACAATTACTCGGCATTTTTACGCACGGAGATTTCGCGAGAAACTTCCAGGCGGGCTCTAAGGTGGGCGAGCGTCTGGTGGCCGATTTGATGACGCTCAATCCGGTGACTGTGCACAAAGACAAACTTGCCGTCGAAGTCCTGAACTTGCTCGAGCGCCATCGGATCGACGACCTGGTCGTGGTCGATGACGACAAAGTGCCGGTGGGCATTGTCGATTCACAGGACCTGACGCGCTTGAAGTTGCTTTAAGCGGGTGTAACGTCGCCGCTCTTCGTTTCTACTTTCTACTTTCGAATTTAAACTTTCTTCCCCATGGCTGCAGCCAACGATCTCCGCAAAGGAATGGCGATTAAGTACAATGGCAACGCCGCCATCGTCCTCGAAGTGCATCACCGCACGCCCGGAAATCTGCGCGCCTTCGTCCAGGCGATCATTCGTTACCTCAACACCGGCAAGAGCGCCGATGTTCGCTTCGGCTCGACCGACAAGGTGGAATTGGTCGATATCGAGCGAAGAGAGCTCGAGTTCAGTTACAAAGACCGCAACGGCTTCCATTTCATGGACCCGGAAACCTACGAGACGATCACTTTGCACGAAGATCTGCTCGGCGAGGCAAAGGATTATCTGGTCGAGAATCTCTCGATTCAGGTTCTCCACGCCGAAGGCAAACCGGTGCAGATTGAACTGCCCGCATCCGTGAATCTCAAGATTGTCGAGTCGGCCGAAGGCGTGCGCGGCGACACCGCCAGCAACGTGACCAAACCAGCCGTGCTCGAAACCGGCAAAACGATCAATGTTCCGCTCTTCATCAAGGAAGGCGAGACGATCAAGATCGACACCCGCACCGGCGCCTACATGGGTCGCGCCTAGAAAACACCAAATTCCAACATCCAAGCACCAGAGAAATTCCAATCACCAGGCTCCAAAAGCGCGTACATCGAAGTTGAATATTGGAACTTGCGGCTTCTTTGGTGATTGGAATTTGGTGCTTTGTCGCTAATCTGCGGTTGAGTTGGCTGCGAGGAAGCGAAGATCGACATCTCATCAGAGACGCAAACCGCGTCGCGTCAGCGTGGCGACGACGCGCACAGCCCATCTGCCCTATCCCATGCTGGTTCCGATGCGATGGTTAAAATTCCTGATCGCGATCTTTTTGTTACCAATCTGTGTCGTTCTCACCCAAACATTTTTCACCGCGTTCGCGCGTGCGGCTCTCGCGCAACGCCTCTGGACGGGCGAAGAATTCTGGTTTTTCTCCCTCGGCGCTCTTCTCTGGCTGATCGCGTTTTTCGGCTTGCCGCGCCCGGTCGTTCTCTACGTTTTCGGCCACGAACTGACCCATGCGCTTTGGGTTTGGTTAATGGGCGGACGCGTTAGCCGCTTTCGGGTCAGTCGCGAAGGCGGTCACATCGTGACCAACCGGACAAACTTTTGGATCGCTCTCGCGCCGTATTTTTTCCCTCTCTACAGCATCCTCGCGATCGCGGCTTACGGGATTGCCAGCTTATTTTTCAACGCGCAGGCTTACGGCCGATTGCTCTACGCCGTGATCGGCGTGACCTGGGCGTTTCATTTCACATTTACCTGTTGGATGGTTCCCAAGAGCCAAACCGATTTGCGCGATCACGGCACGCTTTTCTCGCTGGTGGTAATTTATCTGATGAACCTGACGCTGCTCAGCGTGATGCTCGTCCTCGCGTCATCGCAAATCACGTTCGCCGGCTTCGGCGCCGATCTGATCGCGAACACTGGCGCCTTTTCGCGGTGGATTGTCGATCTTGTCGAACGAATAAGCCAGGGCGCTGGCATCCATAAGTTGTAGCCACGGCGCTCTGTCGCCGTGAAAATCGACGCCTCGACAGCGCGAGGCGGCTACAGATTCGTAATCACCGCGAAGGGCAAAATCGACAATCCATCCGAAAGATTTAAGCGACGGCCATCAAAGCGAATTTGGCGACCGGTGAAAATCTCGCGGACATTTTCCAGGACGAGGGGCTCAGGCAGCTCAATCGCCGTATCCTGCCATTTCCCACCAACCGGCGGGAAACCAATCCGCGAGGAAAGCCGCGGCGCAATGACCACGATCCATTTGTCATTTAATTCTCGCGCGAAACTGATGCAGCACTCGGCAAACGTTCCACCCGCCCTCAGCGGCAAATAACTTCCTCGCTGGAAAAGATCGAGATGCTCGCGGCGAAATTGCAGAGCGCGCTGCGTCAAAAACATCTTGATCTGGCCGTCGGGCCAAAAATCGACAAGCTCCGGTGAATTCGCCTGGGCGAGTTGGGCGAGCATTTCGCGGCGACGTTTGTAATCGACCGGGCGCCGATTGTCGGGATCGACCAGGGAAAAATCCCAGACCTCGTTGCTCTGATAAATGTCGGGCACGCCAGGCGAAGTGAATTTCAACAGAGTCTGGGTGAGCGAGTTGATCGCACCGAGGCGGGCGATCTCTTTGGCTACGGGAAGAAAACCGGGAAGAAACTTATTTTTTTGCGACGCTTCCAAAATCTTCGCGATGAAATCGCGCATCGCTGCGAGCCATTCTTGATTTGGCTGAATCCAGCTCGTGTTGACCTTCGCTTCGTTCAGTGCTTTGGCCATGTAAGTCTGAATGCGCTCGATGTAGTCCGGCGTCGTGTTCTCTTCCGGTTCGCCCGACGATTGGATTGGCCAGGTCCCGAGCAAAGTTTGATACAACAAATATTCCTCATTCGCGTCCGGCGCTTCCGTCTCATTGACGCTGCGCTTCCAACGTCGATTGGCGACGCGCCAGCGGGGCAACGACCGCCGCCAGATATCCGGCATTTCCGAAATCGCGATCATTCGCGCGCGCACATCTTCGCTCCGCTTGGTGTCGTGAGTGGAGAGCGCCAGCAGCGTTACCGGCCAATCGCGTTGTCGATTCAAATTGCGCTCGTGAAATGCGTCTACGCCCACGCCGAATTGCTGCGGTTCGCCGCCCACCTCATTTAGCGCCGCCAGCCGGTTGTAAATGTAAAACGCCGTGTCCTCGACTCCCTTGGCCATGATCGGCCCCGTCGCCTGTTGGAACTTGAGGACAAAATGGGTGTGCGCGGCACGCGCCTCGTCGTCGAGATTTTCCGGAAAACGGAAGAGCAGGATATCGCGCAAGAAATTGAAGACCGATTCTTCGATCACGGGATTGCGGCGCTTGGCCGCGGCCACCGCCCGCTCGATGACTTGGCGGTCCTCATCGCTCACCGGCCGGCCCGGAGCGAGATAAGTTCGATAAACAGGAAAACACGCGATCGTCTCGCGGACGGCGCGGGCGAGCGCTTCGAGCGTGAAATCGCGGTACCAACGATTTTGCTCCGAGAGCCGGTCGACCATATTGCCGAGAACATCAACATCGTTGGCCAGCGCCAATCGCATCACGAGCAGCTTTTTGGCGTAGGCGAGATGGCCGAAGTGCAAAGAGTGCCCGACAAAACGATGGAATGTTTTTGTGATCGCGGTTTCGGCGGAGGAATCGACCAGCGACTGCGTCACCTGGCTTGCAAAATCGTAGCCAGTCGTCCCGTGCACCGGCCAATCTTTCGGAAGCGTCTCGCTGCCGGTGAGAATTTTCTCGAGGACCATGTAGACGGCACGCCCGTCTTTAGGCAACGCTATCCCAAGGGCCTCTGCGCAGCGTCCCTGCAATTTCTCGAAATATTCCTGCGGCAAATAAAGCCCGTCCGGATGATCGATGCGTAGGCCGGTGACCGCGCCGGCGCGGACAAGATCGACAAGCAACTGGTGGGTCGCTTCAAAAACTTCCGGCAACTCCATTCGGATTGCGGCCAGATCGTTGACATCAAAAAAGCGGCGGTAATTAATTTCTTCCGCCGCCACCCGCCAGAATGCCAAGCGGTACGATTGCGCGTTGAGCAGTTCGTCGAGCGCATCAAAGCTGCGCGTGTCTCCCGGTTTGCCGTTGATTTGCGCCAAAGCAGCTTCAATCGCTTTTTGGACCTGAGGCGATTCCTGGCAACGCCGCTCCAGCCTTCGTTTGATTATTTCTTTTTCGCGCGTGCGTTCAGCGATGCGCTCGGGATCGATTTCATTCCGACGCGGCAAATAATCGAGGGCGGTAATGATGCTTTGAAGCTCGGCATAAAAACTTTTTTCTTTATCCGCCGCCAAATTTTCGAGCGCGATCTCGAGAATGTGCCGATAGGTGCCGGGCGCGATCGGGAGCTGGCGATCGTAGTAGGAAAGATAAAAAGCGCCCTCTTCGAAACGGACCTGGAGCTCGCCCCGCTCGAGCACGCGCCCATATTGATCGCTTAAAATCGGAAGGAGAACCTTGCCGCGCAGGTCGGACTTGAGCGGCTCCCATTCGATGTCGAAATACGGCGCGTAGGTCGAGCTGGGTCCGTTTTCGAGAACATCCATCCACCATTGATTAAGCGGCTCGGCGATGCCCATATGGTTCGGCACGAAATCGAGTACTTGGCCCATCTGATGCGCGCGGAGCTCAGCGACCCAGGCATCGTACTCCTGGCGTGAACCGATCGCGGGGTTGAGTTTGTTATGATCGCTAATTTCGTAGCCGTGCAGGCTCTCCGCCCGTGCCTGAAAATAAGGCGAGGAATAGGCGTCGCTCACGCCCAGCGCGTGCAGGTAGGGGACAATTTCGCGCGCCTGCGCAAAAGTAAACTGCCGGTTAAATTGCAACCGGTAAGTGCAACTGGGGATGCGCGGATGTTCGATCTTCACGGCGAGAGAAAGTAACTATAAGCGTCTCGCTTGTGACCGAACAGCTCGCAAGCGGTCCGCTTGCGCTCCTCTACATCTTCTCGGGCGCCTTGATTCCGAGGAGATCGAGACC
>WNFX01013915.1_pt1 | contig 12140 bp, 12 predicted proteins | sample 5400111 | NCBI WGS metagenome assembly WNFX01 (sample SAMN13153363, study PRJNA577476) | soil metagenome | isolation source: 40 cm soil or saprolite under grassland replicate 1 | place: USA:California | collected 2016-06-15
AGCGCCTCAAGGCCGCTGGAGTCAAGCGGGTGGCCATCCCGGCGGCGGGCAAACTCTCAGAAGAACGACAAGCTTTAGAACACACGCGCAGCTTCCGACGCGGGTATCGCTGGCGTGCGGGCATCGAGGGCCGGATCGCCAGTCTGCGACGCGACTATGGGTGGCGCAAAAGTCGCTATCACGGGCTTGACGGGATGGAGCGGTGGCTGGGTCTGGGGATCATGGCCAGCAACCTGCGCCGCATTGCCCTGGCGAAGTAAGCCCAACCTCCCGTCAGAAGAAAACGCATCCACTCAATCACCGCTTGCTTGATATAAACCCTCTTCTCAAGCTCGTTTATTCATTTCACAATGCAAACTTGTACTAGAGGCCGTCTCTGAAAGAGAGTACTTACTCCCTAACTGCCTCCCGTGTGGCGATGTGTGGAAACCCCGCCAGAGGTGTATCGACTGCGGTGTGCAATGATCTCCGTAAAAAACTGGTCTGGCTCAGAGGTCTGCCCAGTCGAAGAAGCCATGTCACTCATTACACAACCAGATTGTTATTCCAACGGATGCTGCACATGCAGGTCAAGGAACTATTGGCCGGGTTCGATGTATGCCATCTTCTGATGGCCTAGTATTCTCCCTGGCCAAGCCCTTGGCCAGGGAGATCCTTGCCGATCAAGTCCACCTATAGAAACTGTCAAAGTACGGTGACGCGAATGTTACGAAAAGCTGTGGTGTAGCTGTAATTCGAGTAGGATTGTAAACCGACGAACGTGGGTTCGGTAGCCGAAAACCTGCCACGACTTTGATCGTAAGGCGCCGGAAAGTGCACGACAGCTGGATCCGGGATGGTGTACTTAGCGGTGGCCACGCCGTTCAGCATCACCTGAATCACATTATTCGAGACCTCAATGCGGTACTGATTCCATCCGAGCACGGTCGCATCCTGAGGGCTGACGAAGTCGCCTGGTGTGGCCGCTGGAAATCCTGCGATCTCGCTCGGGTTCCCGGGATAGCTCACAGCGTATACGGCGCCCGTACGATGAATCGCCATCCCCGGAGTGGGTTGCCCGGCACCGGTATTATCTATCTGGATCTCGAAACCGCCGTACACGGCCGACCATGCTGGGTTCGAGAACGGAGTGCCATCCGGTGCAAGCACGCCATCAGGATTCTTGAAGCGGACAAAGATGCCGCTGTTCGTTTGGAACGTGCGAATGAAAAACTCCAACTCCAAAAGGTAGTTCTGCGGCATTGGCTTCGTGCACCAAAGCATGCCGAGGTCGAAGCTGGGTACCGACTGCAGAGCACCGTCGATCACGTGAAACGTGCCGCGCCCGGCCATTCGCCAGTCGGCGAACGACTTTCCATCGAAAAGTGTGATGACAGTTCCACTGGGCGGCGGTGGCACCTGCAACGGGTACTGGACAAAATGCCGTAAGGGCTGTCCCGCGTCGCCCTCGGGTACGAGCCGTCTTGCGAGCCTGCGGCGTATCGCCACGCCGTTCATGACCGGGTTCGCTGAACCGCACGTAGGCAGCACGGCGGCATCCCCAGCGTAAAGATTGGTGACAGAATGAAACTGGCTATCCGGATCTACGACGGACTTTGCGGGATCTTCACCCATGCGCAGCGTCCCGGATTCATGAAAGGTCGTTCCCAGCCCGTCTGGTTTCTGGCTCGGGTCCGTTGGCGGTGTGTAGTTAGGACCGGGTGTGGCGCCAAACAGGTTCCGCGCTAGGAAATCAATACCCTGGTTCATCAGGTTCATGACCTGCGACTCGACGTCGTTGGGGGCAGAGGTGCGCGGCACGATTGTCACGCTGGCGCGCGGCACGAGAGCCTCATCGAGGAGGTCGACCTGCCCAGGCGCCGTTGGGACGATCACGCTGTTCTGCGGGTTGGGGAGGATTTCGCCAACGGCTCGTATGGAAACGTTAATCTCACCAGGCGTTGTGTCCTCGAAGTGACGAATGTTATCGAGGTCCGGGACACTCTGAAAGAGCAAGTTATCCGAGCTTCCAGCGCCAGAGCCGGCGGGCATTGCCGATGCCGAGATCTGAAAATGGTAATGCACGAAGGCGCCGTTCACCTTCGCCCGGCAACGCACCAGCAGCGCGGTCAGTTCGAGATCCTTGAGGAGGGGGACGAGACCGGCAGGAATGGGGACCGTAAATTGAGAATTCTTTCGTAAGTGCACCATCAGGTTGTTGCCGACGATGCCTCCGTTCGGGGCGGTCGCCACGCCTGGGGTCAGAAGCGCCATCCGTGCACTCTCGATCGCGCCCATGGCGAGGATTACCATCGGCCGCCGTTGCTGGCCCCCCTGCACGACGAACCCACTCAGGTCGAGAAAATCGTCGCCCGTATCCTTGCTTCGCACGAAAATGCCGTCGATCTCCTGAACAGCGGCGCCCGTCGCGACTGTATACGTTCGCGTTCGGAGCCCTTTGACGTGGCAGTTCGGAACGATCATTAGCCGTTTGTCCGTGTTGCCGAGCTTGTCGTTCGCATCCCCAAACGCCCGCCGTGCGGCATCGATACCCAGCGGCACGCTACTGAACTTGTTGAACGGGAAAAAGCCGGGTCGGGACAGGATTTGCACCGCGAGGGGCGCGTCCAGGAGGAGACTGTCCTTGAAGTTAACGTATGGCGGCGGGATCGCGCCTGAAATGATATCCTGGATGCCTTGACCCATGTCTTCGGGAGCCTCAGTGGCATAGTCGGGCAGTTCGTTGAGAGGGACGAAGTTCGGAATCGTCGGATACATGTTGATCAACTTCTCGCGGAAGAAATTGTGCATCTTGCCCGCGATGTAGTCGTTGGACGTGGACGCTCCGGTCTGCCGAGCGCCCTCAAGAAAGTAGCGCGTCTTCAGATCATCGACCACCACTTGAGGCCACGGAAACCCCGACTTCAATGGATCAGCAGGCGCGGGCTCCATCTCTGTTGCAAGGTAACGTGGCGACCAGCCACCGAAGTACAAGGATCTACCGCCGAGGCAGTATGCCAGACCGCCAAATCGTATGGACGACTTCCACGGCAGTCCCCAGTTTTCGAAGATTGTCTGTTTGTCTAAGCCCGACATGAGCAGTTCTGTGCGTGTCGCAGGCAGTGCATTTCCCGTATTGAGCATCCGCGGCGCAGGTAGTATGTCCAGGAGAGTCGTTTGATCGCCCTGTACGGGTCCGGGCGACGCCAGATTCATACTGGGGAGATCCTGCATATGTTCTTGCAGAGTGAACGGTCCACCCTCTAGTACGAGGATGCGATAGTTACCCGGTTTGATCGCAGGGCCGAGCGGCCTGCTACGTTCGAATAGGTCCTGGGCAAGCGTTAGACCAAATGTGCCGCCGCCAATGATAATGACATCGAACGGTCCGCTGTTCTTGGCCTCAGCAAAGGTATTGCATACGTACCGCCCCAAGATATCATGGGTGAAGATCGTTTCAGGGGTGAGAATAGCCACTGCATTGCACTCCTCTCTTTTAGAACACTTGTTCGTTTATTCGAGTTAAAGAATGGACAGCGAAGTGTAGAGGTGTAACCGTTATTCCGTGGATTGACGCATCAGGCTTGGTCGTACCCTTGAGAGATAGGGCCATCTTCGACTGCTTATCCGTGACTTTCGCCCCATCTAGGTAAACCAGCTCTCTTTATTCCCCTCTTAAAGGATAAAAGTTATTGAGCATATTGTCAAGTGATAGACGCGAGAGTTTTCATCGAATACTGTTTTGTGTTAGCAATGCCATTATCAAGCAAGTTGTAATATCCTTGATCGATAGTTAATATATTGCATCGTTACCAATTTCATTCTCTCCGCGTGCCATCCCGGGACAAATTTAAGAGAGAAGAGACCCTGGATGTCTCCCTCTAGTGCGAAAGCTCTTGTCAGCAGGGAGTGAACCTTTTTTAAGTTTGCACAATTAGAGTGAGACTCAACCATTTTGCATCGACTGCTGCCAAATTGAGAACGAAGCCGCTCCCATACTGCCACCACTGGGCGTCTTTCACCTAGTAATTACGCTTGAGCATATCTCAGCCTAGATGTGTTGATGGCAACAAGGCTCACTCCCTGCTCAGGGCCTTTGGTAAAAGTTAGAGTCTCACTCTAGATGTTCAGGTATGTTGCGCCGACATAAGTCACCCAGCATGGCGAACTGGCGCGGAGGCGTATGCACCATGGCTAGGCCACAGGCCTGGATTGCGATCCCCTTCCCCACCAGCATGCAAGAGAGATATGTCGGCGATCCTGGTCAAAACAAAACCAGCGTTAATAGGTATGACGAATTGCCAAAGGCTCTGCGTATCACTACCAGAACACCATGATGCTTCGAAGTGCCATGTCTCGCCCTTGACAGAAGCGTGTTGTTCTCACGTAGAATATAACCACTGTTATCTATTCATGCAACGATAGTTATGTTCTTGGAGCAGCGCGCCACTTCGACAGCCAGGGAGGGAGGAAATGGACACGTCTCAGACGGGAGAATCAACCGCAGCCCAGGGATCAGAGTGGGGTTCCTACACGCTCTGGCAGTTGGCACGCTATTTTTTGCGCCTGGGAACGCTCGGCTTTGGCGGCCCGGTGGCTCTCGTCGGATATATGCAGCGCGACCTCGTCGAGAGCCGTGGGTGGATTGCCGAAGCTGACTACAAGGAGGGACTCGCTCTCGCCCAGCTCTCGCCAGGTCCACTGGCCGCACAACTGGCCATGTACCTGGGCTACGTTCGGTACCGCATCCTGGGGGCGACCCTGGTGGGGCTGGCCTTTATCTGGCCCTCCTTTGTCATGGTGGTTACCCTTGGCTGGGCTTATACCCTCTACGGAGGGCTGACCTGGATGCAAGCCATCTTTTATGGGGTCGGTGCCAGTGTCATTGGCATTATCGCTCACAGCGCTTACAAACTGACCACGAAAACCCTTGGTCGAGACTGGCTGCTCTGGAGCATTGCTCTGGTTACAGCTCTCGTTACCATCCTCACCGAGTCCGAGCAGATCCTCCTTTTTCTGGCTGGGGGTGTACTCATCTGGCTGGTAAAAGCCCCGCCCAGGCGGTGGAGCAAGAAGATGGACGTTTTGAGTGTGAACGGCATGCCCCTGGTATCGCTGCTTGCCTTCCTCTCGACACTTCCAGCTTCCTGGGGACTCCTCTGGACGATCTTTCTCTTTTTTGCTGAAGCGGGAGCCTTCGTCTTTGGGAGCGGTCTAGCTATCGTCCCTTTCCTCTATGGTGGAGTGGTGCAAGGCCATCACTGGTTGACAGACCACCAATTTGTGGATGCGGTCGCTGTTGCCATGATCACGCCAGGTCCGGTGGTAATTACCGTCGGTTTTATTGGCTACCTGGTGGCAGGGCTTTTGGGTGCGTGTGTCGCGGCGCTCGCCACCTTTCTGCCATGTTACGCGTTCGTGGTCATTGCCGCCCCGGCCTTCAGGAAATATGGGAAACGGCCAGCGATTGCCGCCTTCGTCCAAGGCGTCACGGCAGCCGCCGTTGGTGCCATTACTGGGGCCGTCGTGGTGCTGGGACGCCGAACGATTACGGACATTCCGACTGCTCTGCTTGCCGTCGTCACCCTCGTCGTCCTCTGGAGATGGAAGAAGCTTTCAGAGCCGCTCATCGTGCTGAGTGCAGCGATCATCGGGTTCGTCGTGTATGGTCTGATCCATCGATAGGGGGAGAGACACATGGAGCAAGCCCAGGGAAGGCTGTGGGTACTGTTGGTCTACAAAGTGCCGCGCGAACCGACCTCCAGCCGCGCCTACGTCTGGCGCAAACTCAAACGGCTGGGAGCACAGCTCATCCATGATGCGGTGTGGGTGCTTCCTGCCACAGCCTGGACACACGAGCAATTCCAGTGGCTCTCGGTCGAGATTAGCGAACTGGGGGGAGAAGCGCTGCTGTGGGAGTCACGCTTGACCCTGGGTGGACAGGAGGAGAACCTGGTGCAGCAGTTCCAGGCTCGCGTGGACAGCGTCTACCAGGAGATCCTCGACGAACTGGAGCACGAGGGGGTGGAGTTGATTGCGCTTTCCCGCAAATATCAACAGGTGCGAGCGCAAGACTACTTTCAGTCGCCACTGGGACAGCGTGTTCGGACACGACTACTGATCGCGAGAGGAGGGTATGACATATGAAATGGGTCACCTGGGAGCAGGTCGGCGTGGATCGCATGGCCTGCGCCTGGCTCATCAAAAAATATCTCGATCAAGAAGCAGAGTTTCTCTTCGTGCCCGCAGGGCAGAAACTCTTGCCGGAAGGAGCAGAACCTTTTGATATCCCAGGGGTGCATTTGTCTCATCATCGCGGACACGCGACGTTCTACACCATGCTACAGACGTATGATCTTGCTGATCCGATCTTACACCGCATCGCGCGCCTGGTCGATGAGGCGGATGTCGTGCAAGAGGTGGCACTGGAACCAGCGGCACCTGGGCTGGACCTGATCTGTCGAGGGCTGCAAGTGATCAGTCCTGATGATCAGACGGCGCTTGAACGGGGAGCCTTGATTTACGATGCCCTCTATGCACAATTGGCGCAAGACGAGCAAACGTGATGAATGCCTCGTACGCGCGAGGATTCGAGAAAGGACAGGAGACATGTGCGCTTGTGCTGTCGGAAGACGGAGACACCAGAGGGGGTGGATAGCGCTGCTGCTCGTCGCGCTTCTGGTCGTTGGATGCGGAGCCAGCCAACCCACCACGACATTTCAGCCTACTGATAGAAGTGTCACCCCAGGACAGACCACGCAGTGGAGGTTCGATACCGATCCCGTGGGAAGACTGCCTGCAGGGGCCACCGTCTTCAGTGGCACCTGGGCGGTCCGTGAAGAACACGATGCGCCCAGTCCGCCGCACGCTCTCTGTCAGACGGGGACAGCGGAGTTCCCCGCTCTTTCACTCAGCAACAACGTGTACACAGATAGCGTGATCACGATGCGTTTCAAACCGATCTCTGGGAAGTCAGACCAGGCGGCTGGGATCATCTTTCGTGTCCAGGATAAGGACAACTACTACATCCTGCGGGCAAACGCGCTGGAAAGCAATGTGAACTTGTTCATCTACCAGGCCGGACAACGGAACCTGCTCAAAGAAGGGATGGCGAAGGTGATAACGGGCCAGTGGCAGGAGTTGCGCCTGGAGGTAACGGGGTCACACATGCAGGGATTTTTGAATGGAACGCTGGTGGTAGAAACGACTGACACCACCTACAAAGCCGGGAAGATCGGCTTGTGGACCAAATCCGACTCGGTAACCTGCTTTGACAATACTCAGGTAAAAGCCATCTAAAGGAGCAGATGATGACAACTTTCCCGTTCTGGCAAATTGCCCTCACCGCTGGGATCGCCTCTCTTGCCACCTTTCTGCTGCTCCTGGTTGGTCGAAGCTTTTTCAAAATAGAGCGGGTCTTCGACATGATCGGGCTAGCTCTCGTTGTTGGCGTTTCCATCCTTGGGTGGCGGTCGGCTGGCAATACCGGCGCGCTGAACAACGATCCCATTGCAGGGGTGAGCCCCAATGATGTGCTGTGTCCCCTGGTGAGCTATCTGTTCATCGGCTTTTACGCCGCATTCCGCCGACCCGCCGATCCCATCCGCTTCGAGCAGGCACGGGTGTTGCTCACCCTGATCTGCTTTGTGGTCAATGTGGTCACGATCTAAAGAGAAAAACGGTATGTTAGGAACAATTGTCAGTGATCCCGTCTTCCAGGTGGGGATCTTTGGAGTTGTTGGAGGGACGATCGCGGTGCTGCTGGTCTTGCGTGCGCAGGTGGGGACCCATCCTGTGGCAGTCGCGCACGGCACACGGCTGGTGTTGGCGCTTGGCGTCCTCAGCGTGCTGCTGGTGTCAGGATGGTCAAGTTGGAACGCCCTGTCCGGGCAAAGGGGCACCGTTCCCGCACCTTCGCCGCTCAGCTCGATCAGCCCGGCGGCCTTCCCCACGGCTGAACCGACAGCGGGGCCTTCTCCCACGCCGACGCCCCGATTGTCCCGCTCGATTACCCAGGTGCTGACCACCTTTTGCCAGACCATTACCGCAAGGAATTACCCGGTGGCTTGGAGCTTCTATGCGAAGAGCTTGCAAAGCCGCCATTCGCGCGCCGCGGTCTTCGCAGCCTGGAGCCACTACACCGCCTGTAGTATTCCCGAGCAGAGCGGCGATCCCGATGCCATCAGCGTCCTGGTCTTCACCCTGGCCCCCGGCGCGAAGGACCAGTATGGCTATACCGGAGACACCTCTCTCCGGTTTACGATGGGCATCCAGGCGCAGGCGTGGAGGATTACCACGGTCTGCCATCACATCGCAGAGGGCTGTTTTGACCTGGTGTGGGGATAAGTGCCGGAAAGGAAGACCGTGCTGTCCAAACAGGTGACGTTCCGTCAGCATGTGGAACTCCCAGTCTGTCTGTTCTATCTATGAAGCGTTTTCAAGAGACCCGAAGGAGAACAATCCTATGAAGTGGATGACTCGTGAACACGTCAAGGTGGACCGCGTGGCCTGCCCCTGGCTCATCAAGAAATTTGTGGATCAGGATGCCGAGTTCCTGTTCGTGCCAAGCGACCAGGTGAGGGAGATCGCCAAACGTGAAGGCGCGATTCCCTACGATGTGAAAGGAGTGGAACTGGGCCATCACGGCAAAGAATGCTCGTTTGAGGCCATTCTCAAGAAGTACAACTTGACCAATGACCCGACCCTGGTCTTGCTTGGCAAAATTGTCAACGGTGCTGATACCGACAATACGCTCTGGAACCAGCCTGAGGGACCCGGACTGGAGGCCATCGCTGAGGGTTTCCGCCACCTCGGTTTCAAGGACGACCACGAGCAGAACGAAGCCTCGTGGATCGTGTATGACGCCCTCTATGCCTATTGCCAGGAAATGGTGCGCCAGGGCAAGCCTAATGGCGACTTTGTCTCGTGAACCGAGACGCATCTGAAGCGGAACGAGAGGCATGAGAAAGTCGAAATCAACAGAGCGAGCAGACCCACTTTCAGTCGAGACGCGCCATCTGCAAGGTGATACCCGGCTCATCCTGGTGATGCGCGGGCTGCGTTCGATGGTCTATGGCTTACTGGCCGTGATCTTAGGCGTGGCGCTGGCAGGTGAGGGATTCTCACCTGCGGCCATCGGTACCCTGATCACCGTCTCCCTGGTCGGCGACATGGTCGGAACCTACGTGATCGGCCTGGTAACCGACACCTGGGGACGGCGGCGCACCCTGGCGCTGCTTTCGCTGTTCATGGCCGGGACGGGCGTGATCTTTGGGCTGGCGACAAGCTATCCCGTGCTGCTGGTGGCAGCGTTCTTCGGGACACTTGGCACGTCGGCTTCGGAGACCGCCCCCTTTCTGCCCATTGACCAAGCGATGATTGTGCAGATCACACTACCCGAGCGACGGACGGCCCTGTTCGCCCGCTACAACCTGGTCGCCACGGGAAGTTCCGCGGTAGGAGCGCTGGTAGCAGGGGTGCCAGGTCTGCTGGTCCAGGCGGGGTTGCCCCTAGCTTCCAGCATTCGCCTCCTCTTCGGAGTGTACACGGTGCTGGCGCTCGTTGTGGCTGGACTGTCCCTGCGATTGTCTTCGGATGTAGAGATGCCACTGCACAGTCCCATCCAGGTGGAAAATATCTGGCAACGCCTTGCCCCAAGGCTTGTTCGTTCACGTGGTACCGTGTGGCGGCTGACGGCGCTTTTCAGCATAGATGCGCTAGCTGGAGGGCTGGTGGTGCAGAGCCTGATGGCGCTGTTCTTTCATCTGCGCTTCGGCGTCTCGCTCACGGTGCTTTCCGCCCTGTTCTTCGGGGCGAATCTGCTCTCGGCGCTCTCGTTCCTGGCGGCGGTACCGCTCGCTCGACGCTTCGGTCTGCTCAACACGATGGTGTTTACGCACCTGCCTTCAAATGTCTTGCTGGCTCTGGTAGCTTTCGTGCCCATCTTTCCGATCGCAGCAACGTTGCTCTTGCTGCGTCAGGCACTTTCGCAGATGGATGTGCCCATCCGGCAGGCTTACACCATGGCCCTGGTGGCCCCAGAAGAGCGCACGGCTGCCGCCAGTGTCACTTCGCTGGCTCGCAGCGTGGGTTCCTCCACCAGCCCGATCTTCTCCGGCCTGCTGCTCCAAGGCCCCCTGTTGGCGTTAGGGTTGCCGTTCATCCTGGCCGGAGCGTTCAAAGCGGCCTACGACCTCACGCTGTGGTCCATCTTCCGGCATGTCCACCTACAGGAGGAGTCACCATGAGGAGAACAACCATGTAAAAAAGGTTGTCACCCCAACACCTGCTTTTCTTGGTTTGCTTCTCGCAGCACCGCCAACAAGCGTCCAAAAACTCCGCCATATATTATCCAAACTAACAGTTCTGAGCAAGCGGTAGGAATGTGCTATACTGTGGGGGCCTTTAAAGTAATCACTATCAGATGAATACTTTATAGTAGAAACTTTGCAGCGATCTACCGATGGTCACCGCTTTCTGATATTCTCCTTCTGAACATCTTCAGAAGGAGCCAGATATGGCGCGAAATCGTGTCCGCGAGGTTGCGGAGAAACTGGGCTGGTCCCAAGGGCTGCTTGCCAGACGAGCCAATCTGACACAAAACGTCATTCGGCGACTCTGGCGCAATCCTCACCACGATGCATCGTTCTCAACGTTAGAGAAGATAGCCGATGCTATGGGAGTGTCGATCCACGAGATCATCGACGATGATCCAGAGCCAATAGTGCCATCAAAACAAGCGAAAAGGGTGATCGATCACGGGATGGAAGAGGACCATGAATCAGAATGAAAATGGTTGTGTTGCAAAAACTCGCAGAGGAACACAATGGCCAGGGGTCCCCGTTCTTGTTGGGCTTAGGCCGCCACTCCAAAGAGGCGGGCGACGAAGGTGACCTGCCCGGGGATGTCTCCCTTATTCAGCCCTTGCATTTGTCCCTTCCTGATCATGTTCATGACCTCGTACCCTTGGAGCGTCCGCCCTGCCGTTTCCAGGGAAAAGAAGCCCATCCCCGGCTTGACCAGCCGTTTGATAAAACGATGGTCTTGCTCGATGAGGTTGTGGAGGTATTTGACCTGCCTCAGTTCGACCCCCTGGGGAAGGAGTCCCGCGGCTTTGAGCTCGGCAATGGCTTTGGGAGAGGCCGCATTCTTATCGACATTGATCACGCGAGGAGCGGACTTCGTGGCGTCGGGGTCAGCCGGAGTCGTGGACTGGGTCACCTGCTTCTCGACCGGAGGAGTTTGAGGGGCTGAACCCGCAGGGCAGTGCAGCGCTTTGACGAAGAAGCGTTTAGCGGCCTCGGCATCCCGCCCTCGGCATCCCGCATTGGGCTCAAGAGAACGGAGAGCGTGTTCCCGTCGGAATCGACCGCTCGGTACAGGTACATCCAGACTTTCTTCACTTTGATGTAGGTCTCATCCACTCTCCAGGAGTCATTGGGGGCTTTGAGGTGCGGTCGACTACGCTTTTCGAGCTCGGGTGCATAGCGCTGCACCCAGCGGTAGATCGTGGTGTGATCGACCTGCAGTCCCCGTTCGAGCATCATTTCCTCCAGGTCGCGATAGCTGAGCGAGTACCGCAAGTACCAGCGGACACAGAGCAAGATGATGTCGGCTTGGAAATGACGCCATTTGAACGGGGTGGAAGTGTCCATGATGCAGGTTCCTCTCAAACACTAGAATAAGCCCAAGTGTACAGGATCGGCATCATTCTTGCAACACAACCTCTCGGTGACGCCATTCTCATTGGGGCCGTTCTCCACAAAGCTAAGCTCATGAGAGCTTATCTCTACAGAACTAATCTTGTCAGTGCTGATCTCAGTGGAGCTGATCTTACCCTAGCCACACTCAAGATGGTGAACTTGTGCGGCGGTTCGCAAGTACGGCGTCCCAGAGGTTCTGGTGAGCGATAACGGCAGCATTTTTACCTCTCACGAGACGCGGCGACTCTGTGAGCAGCTTGGCATCGCAAAACAGGAGATTAAGAAGGGGCGTCCCTATCAGAATTACATCGAAGCGGCGTTTGGGGTCCAACGAAGGATGGCTGACTGGTCATTCGAGAAAGCGCACACCTGGGAAGATTTGACTGCTGCGCATCACAAGTGGCTCCTGGACTACAATCACCAGCGGCATATGGCCCACGAGAATCGTGATGATAACTG
>WNFX01019583.1_pt1 | contig 12138 bp, 14 predicted proteins | sample 5400111 | NCBI WGS metagenome assembly WNFX01 (sample SAMN13153363, study PRJNA577476) | soil metagenome | isolation source: 40 cm soil or saprolite under grassland replicate 1 | place: USA:California | collected 2016-06-15
CCGACGTGGATCCGCGCGTCGTCCCACGCGACCAGCTCGCCGTTCATCCAGATCTTCTCGGTTTCACGCATGGGCGACCTCCTTCATCAAATGTTATGTGTGAGCCTCGACGGCGTCCATCGGTTGAGCGCGAGAGAGCCGCATCAGCTCGGCCGGTGCGAGCGCGGCCATATGTCTCGTGGAGCCCGCGCCGATCCAGACGATCGGGTGCTGGAGCAAGGAGCGGTCGAGAAAGACGGCCTCGACCTGCCGCAGCGGAAACGGCGCTACCGCGCCGGGCTCGTAGCCGGTCGCCTCTTGAACCTGTTCTGCGCCGGCGATCCGGACCACGGAGCAACCAGCTGCCTCAGCCACCTTGCGCCGGTCGGCCCGGCGGTCCCCGGGCACGAGCACCAGAATCGAGCGGCCGTCGCAGTCGAAGACGAGCGACTTGACGATCTGCGGGAGATCGCAGCCAACCGCCTTGGCGGCGTCCTCGGCTGTGGGCGTGCCGGCCGAGAACTCCTCGATCCGAGACTCGGCGCCCGAATCCCGCAGGTACACCGCGACCCGCTCGACAGGCTCCGGCCAGGAGCGGTCTACCACGCGTGGAAGGTTAGCCAGCGCCAGTGGCCTGGCCGGTGACGTTGCCCGCCAGGCCACTCACTCACTCGCTAGTACACGCCCGGGACGAAGCGGCGAGGGGTCCGGTCCCGGTATTGCGAATAGCCTGGAAACCGCTCCTCGAGCCACGCTTCCTCGACCCGCGCCTTCAGGTCGAAGACGACCGCGAGTGCGGCCGTCGGGAGCAGGCCGAGCGGCGACTCGACCAGCGACCAGCCGAGGGCGATCAGCAGGACCGCGCCGTAGACGGGATGGCGAACCCGCCGGTACACGCCGTTGTCGGCGAGCATCGCGCCCTCGCGCGGGCGCGGGAACACGGTCGTCGAGCGCGCGAGCAGAAGCGAGATCCCGGCTGTCGCGAGCAGCACGAACCCCGCCAGGATCAGCACCAGCCCGATCACGACGAAGACCCCGGCGACCGAATCCGGCCAGTAGACGCCGGTCAGCGCCGAGACGCCGACGAGCACCATCAGCGCGAGCTGGACGGCGAACCAACCCTCGCCTCGCCTCCCGAGCCTAGGTAAGCGAGATGAAGTGGACGTCGTCGATCCCCTGCTCGCGCACTTGATCGATCAACCCCGCCGGCGGCGGCGAGTCGAGGGAGAGCGCCATCAGCGCTTTGCCGCCACGGCGCGTACGGGAGACGGCCATGTTCGCGATGTTGACCCCTGCCTCACCAAACAGCGAGCCGATGCTCCCGATCACGCCAGGGACGTCGTCGTAGCGCAAGAAGACGAGGAGGGGCGCGAGCTCCATCTCCAGCTCGAAGCCGAGCGCGCTCACGAGCCAGAGCCGGTTGTCGTTGCCGATCGTCGTGCCCGCGACGCGGATCTCTTCGCCGTTCGAGCGGACGATCACGCGCACGAGATTCGTGAAGTCCCGGGAGGCGCGGCGGCGCTCCTCCAGCACCTCGATCCCGCGCTCGGCCGCGATTAGAGGCGCGTTGACGTAGTTGACCGGCCTCTCGGCGCGACCCTGGAAGGCGCCGTTCAAAGCGGCGGCGGTCAGCAGGCGCGTGTCGTAGCCCGAGAGGCCCCCGTAGTAAGCCAGCGTGATCTGCTCGGCCCGGCCGCCCGCGAACTCCATCGCCAGCCGGCCGAGCTTCGCCGCGAGCGGCACGAACGGCCCGAGCGCCTCCATGTCCTCCGCCCGAATTGCCGGGATGTTGACCGCATTCGTGACCAGGGCGCCGTCGAGCGCCGCGGCCACCTGCTCGGCCACGATCAGGCCGGCGCGGTCCTGCGCCTCCTCCGTCGAGGCGGCGAGGTGCGGGGTCACGACGACGTTGTCGAGCTCGAGCAGCGGGCCGTCGTACGGCTCCGCGGAGAAGACGTCGAGCGCGGCGGCGCCGACCTTGCCCGATTGCAGGGCCCCTAGCAGAGCGGTTTCGTCCACGAGCTCCCCGCGGGCGGCGTTGATCAGGCGGACGCCGTCGCGCATCTGCTCGAACGCCGCCTTGCCGATCTGGCCCCGCGTCTCCTCGGTCAACGGCAGGTGCAGCGTGAGGAAATCGGCGGCGCCGTAGACCTCCTCGGGCGCCTCGACGCGCTCGGCGCCGAGCTCGCGGAAGCGCTCCTTGGAAACGAACGGGTCGTAGGCGACGACCCGCATGCCGAGCCCGAGCGCTCGTCTCGCCACCTGCTGGCCGATCCGCCCGAATCCCAGCACGCCGAGGGTCTTGCCCTCGAGCTCGATCCCGCCGTAGCGGCCGCGCTCCCAGCGGCCCTGCTTGAGCGCGGCGTGCGCCTGGGGGATGTTGCGCGAAAGGGCGACCAGCAGGCCGATCGTGTGCTCTGCCGCGGAGACGACGGTCGATTCCGGCGCGTTCGCGACCACGATTCCCCGGCGCGTGGCGGCATCGATATCGACGTTGTCGACGCCCACCCCCGCTCGGCCGATCACCTTCAGGCGGTCGGCTCGCTCGATCACGTCCGCCGTCAGCTTCGTCGCGGAGCGGATAACGATCGCGTCGTAGACACCGATCTTCTCGGCCAGATCGCCGTTCGGCTCGAAGTCGACCTCGAAGCGCTCGCGCAGGAGCTCGACGCCCGCATCGGCGATCGGCTCGGTGATCAGAACCCGCGTCACACGCGGGCGCGCTCGTCGTAGACCTCGAGCGCCGTGGTGACCGCGACGCCACGCTCGATCTCGGCACCGAGGTCTGCCAGCACGAGCTCGACCGCCGCAAGGGCCGTCGTGATGTCGAAGACGTCGAAGTAGCCGATGTGGCCGATCCGGAAGATCTTGCCCTTCAGCACGCCCTGGCCGTTTGCGATCGTGATCCCGAAGCGGTCCCGGAGATCGCGGACGAGCTCGGTGGCGTCGATGCCGTCGGGCGCGCGGATCGCGGTGACGACGGCTGAGCGGTCCTCATCAGGCGAGAAAAGCTCGAGCCCCATCGCCTTTGCGCCCTCGCGGCAGGCCCGGCCGAGACGGACATGCCGCTCGAAGGTCGCCTCGAGGCCGGCGTCGAGCAGGAGGCCGAGCGCCACGTCGAGGCCGGCGACGAGCGAGACTGGCGGCGTAAAGGGTGCGTCGAGCGAGGCTTGTGCCTTGCGGGTTCGCTCCCAGTCGAAGTAGAAACGGGGCGAGTCGCCGCGGGCGGCCCAGGCGGGTTCCGACACCGACGCCATGGCCAGCCCCGGCGGGGTCATCAGCGCTTTCTGCGAGCCGGAAAGGACAACGTCCAGCCGCCAGGCGTCGGTCTCCAGCGGAACGGCACCGAGACTCGAGACGGCGTCGACCACGCTGAGCGCGCCATGCTCGTTCACAGCTCCCGCAATCGCCTGCAGGTCGCAGACGACGCCGGTCGAGGTCTCCGAGTGCGTCACGAAGACAGCCTTCGCGCCGCCGAGCTCCGCGAGCCGCGCGGCGACGTCGTCGGCGGCCGGGATCTCGCCCCAGGCGTACTCGAGCGTCTCGAGCTCAGCGCCATACGCCGACGCGATCGCCTGCCAGCGCTCGCCGAAGTGGCCGGCGGAGACGACCAGCACGCGCTCGCCCGGCGAGCACAGGTTCGTAACCGCAGATTCCATCGCGCCGGTTCCGGCGGAGCCGAAGAGCAGCACGTCCCGCTCGGTGCGGAAGACGTCGCGCAGGCGCACGAGGCTGCGCTCATAGACGGGCTTGAAGTCGGGCCCGCGGTGGTGAACGACCGGCTGGGAGATCGCAGCCAGAACCTCCGGCGGCACCGGCGTCGGTCCCGGTGTCAGCAGGTGTCGCTTCTCGCTCATTCTGCGCTGAGCCTAGCTCAGCGGTCGGCGACTAGCTGAGAGCCGGAACAGGGTCGACGGCGGCCCCGCGCACACGGACCTCGAAATGGAGGTGGGGCCCCGTCGACTCGCCGCTCGAGCCGACCCGGCCGACCCGAGTCCTAGTCGCGACGGACTGGCCGAAGCGGACCAAGATCGTCGACAGATGGGCGTACATCGAAACCACCCCGCCGCCATGGGCGATCTCGACGAGATTGCCGTAGCCGCCCGCGTCGTAGCCGGTGAAAATCACTCGTCCCGGCCCGGCCGCGCCGACCGGTGTGCCGGTCGCGGCCGGCAGGTCGATTCCCGGATGGAAGCCTATGCCGCGCGGGCCAAACGAGCTGCCGATCGGCGCCTGCAACGGCCAGGCCAGCGCGATCGGACAAAGCGGGAGCGGCGCGCGGAGCGCGCGAAAGGTGCCCGGGCCGGCAACCCCGTCCGGCGTGAGGCGCGCCCAGCGCTGGAACTTGATCAGGGCCCGCTCGGTATGCCGGCCGAAGCCGCCGTCGATCGTGGCATTCGGAAAGCCGTGCCACGCGAGCGCGAACTGGAGCTCGGCGACGTCCCAGCCGGTCATTCCTGCCGCGAGCGGGCGCGAGCCGAGCGCGTGTCTCGCAAAGCGTCCGAAGGCTCGACGTGTTTTCGGGCCGACGACGCCGTCGGGCGTCAGCCCGTGCTTGCGCTGGAAGCGGATCACGGCCGCGGTCGTCGTGTCTCCGATGATCCCGTCGACCGGCCCCCGGTAGACGTGATGGTGCCGCAGAGTCACCTGTAGCGCGGCGACGGCCGGACGACCGGCAGCCTGGGCCGGTGACGCGGCCAGCAAGACGCCGGCCACCAGCGCGGTTGCAACCTTGATGTCGCCCAGACGTGGCATCACTCGAACGAGGGATCGGCCGGTTTCGGGAAATCTTTAGTCTCGGCCTGGTTTGTCGCTTTTGCAAGCGGGAAAGCCGGCAAAAGGCGGCGCGCTCCTTCCTCCGCTGCATGGACGAGCGGATCAACCAGTTCGGGGACTGCGACTTGTCGTCAAGCTCTCGAAGCATTCCGGCTCGAAGGCGCTCGCCAGGAATCGTCGGACTTGTACAGGCCGACCAGATGCCCTTCCGGGTCGCTAAACATCGCGAAGGTGACCATCTCCATCTCGGTCACCGGAACAACGGTCTTCCCGCCTGCCCCCTCGATCTTGTCGAGCGAGGCCTGCGGATCCGGAACGCCGACGTAGAACGTCGCATGGCCAGGCCCGCCCTGCGCCTGGCCGATGCCGCCGCCGATTCCGGTCTCGGAGTCGTCGGTCATCCCGTAGTTCATCTCCGGTGACGGAACGTTGAACTTCCAGCCGAAGACGTCGCCGTAGAAGCTCCGCAGCTTCTCTCCGTCCTGTCCGACTACCTCGAACCAGCCGACACGATTCGCCATCTTCCCTCCTCGCGACCCCGTGGTTTCCCTCTTACTACCTGAGACGAACGGCGGCGGATCTTTTCGACGCCGCTGGCGCGGCCGGGCAGAAGAATCGCAACGGCTCCGGCTTTGCAACCGGGATTGCACGGACGCCCCGGCAAAGCCGGGACGTCCTCCAGGTCGGCGCCGCAAGCGAGCGCCTCAGGTCCCAAGCTTCTCGCGCAGGCGCTCGCTGACGACCTTCGGATTCGCCTTGCCCCCGGTCTCGCGCATCACCAGGCCGACGAAGAAGCCAAGCAGCCCTTCCTTGCCGCCCAGGTAGGCCTCGACCTGCTGGGGGTTCTCGCTCAGGATCCGGTCGATCACGGGGTCGAGCGCCGATGCGTCGGCGACGGTGCGCTCCTGCAGATAGTCATCGGCCGAGAAGCCGTTGCTCGTGCTCGCGGCAACCGCGGCGTCGAAGGCCTCGCGCGGGATCTGGTCGCGCTCTCGCAGCACCTTCGCCAGCTCCGCACCGTTCACGCGCGCGGGGTCGACTTCGTGCCGTGTGACGTCGTTGAGCACGAACGCCGCGGCCGGCTTCGGCTCGATACCCGCCTCGCTGAGTGTCTCGAAGAGGCTTACCCGCGCGGGCTCGGCGTTCAACGCTTCGGCATCGCGAAGCTCGAGCCCCGCAGCGAGAAGGCGCTCCAGCCGCACGGCCGGCAACTCCGGAAGGGTCTCCCTCAGCTCGTCGACCGACCATTCGCGCAGCGGCTCGACCGGCACAAGGTCCGGCTCCGGGAAGTAGCGATAGTCCTGCGCCTCCTCCTTGGAGCGGAGCGGGGGCGCGTCCTCGCGATTCGGGTCGAAATGAAGCGTCTCCTGTTCGACCTGTCCGCCGGACTCGTAGAGCGCAACCTGACGCTCGATCTCACGCTCGATCCCGCGCGCCGCGAAGGCGAACGAGTTCATGTTCTTGAGCTCCGTTCGCGTCCGTAGCTCGTCCGCTCCTGCCGGCCGGACGCTCACATTGACGTCGAAGCGGAGGGACCCCTTTTCCATCTCGGCGTCGGAGATCCCGAGCTCCACGACCGTCTGGCGAAGCAGCTGTAGGAAGCGGCGCGCCTGCTCGGCCGTGCGGATGTCGGGCCCGGTGACGATCTCGACCAGTGGCGTGCCGGCACGGTTGAAGTCGATCAGCGACGCCGTCGCGCCGTGGATCCGCCCTTCGGCGCCCCCGAGGTGAAGCGTCTTGGCGGCGTCCTCCTCGAGGTGCGCGCGCGTGATCCCGATCTCGGCGCCGCCGTCGGGGCCGGGCAGCCGAAGCCGGCCGTTCAAGCAGAGAGGCTCGTCGTACTGAGAGATCTGGTAGCCCTTCGGATTGTCCGGGTAGAAGTAGTTCTTGCGATGAAAGATTGCGCGCTCGGAGCCCGACCGGAAGGCCCTCGGAGAGGCCGCAGGGGATGGAGAGGCCCGGCATCCCGGCCATGTTGGACGGGATCGTCAGCACGTCAGAGAGGTACATGGCGAGGGGATTCTGTGTGCGCTCGCCGAGGCGAAAGGCAACCGTCGGCGAGGTCGGCGAGACGAGAAGGTCGAAGCGCTCGAACAACGCGTCGTGCTCGCGCTTGATCAGCGTTCGCACTTTCTGGGCCTGGCCGTAGAAGGCCTCGTAGTAGCCCGCAGAGAGGGCGTAGGTTCCCAGCATGATCCGCCGTTTGGGCTCGTCGCCGAAGCCTTCGTCGCGGGTGCGGGCGTAGAGCTGGCGCAGATCGCCGTCTCCCGCGGCCCGGTAGCCGTAACGGACGCCGTCGTAACGGGCGAGGTTGGACGAGGCCTCCGAGGGCGCGATCAGGTAGTAGCAGGGCAGCCCGTAGTCGACCGACCGGGGCAGGCTACACTCCTCTATCTCGGCGCCGAGCTCGCGGGCGAGCTCGAGTGCACGGGCGACCTGCTCGCTGACGCCCGCCTCGATGCCTTCCGCTTCGTTCAGCTCCTTCGGCACGCCGATCTTGAGCCCGCTGAGATCCTCGGCTTCCGGGAGCTCGACGGGCTGGGGAAGGTCGACCGTCGTCGAGTCGCAAAGGTCGCGTCCGGCGACGATGCGGTAGAGCCGTGCGCAGTCGCGAACCGTCTTCGCGATCGGGCCGATCTGATCGAGGCTCGACGCGAAGGCGACGATGCCGTAGCGGCTGACCGTGCCGTAGGTCGGACGCAGTCCGACGACTCCGCAGAGCGCCGCCGGCTGCTTGATCGAGCCGCCGGTGTCGGACCCGAGCGCCCAGGGCGCGAGACCCGCCGCGACCGCGGCCGTCGAACCGCCCGACGAGCCACCGGGCACGCGCTGGGGGTCCCACGGGTTCTGCGTCGGCCCGTAGCCGGAGTTCTCGGTTGACGAGCCCATCGCGAACTCGTCCATGTTCGTCTTGCCGAGCAGCGGCAGCCCCTCTTGCTTGCATCGGCTGCAGACGGTCGCGTCGAAGACCGGCTTGTAGCCGGCGAGGATCTTCGAGCCGGCGGTCGTCTCGATGCCACGTGTCGAGATCAGATCCTTGAAGGCGATCGGGACGCCTTCGCCCTCGACCTCGTCGACGGTGGTCAGAAAAGCGTGCAGCTCGGGGTCTCGCTCGTCGATCGCCGCCCGGTAAGCGGCGTGGAGCTCGGCGGCGGAAACCTCGCCTCGCTCGAGCAGTCCGGCGGCCTCCTCGGCGGTCAGGCGAAGCGTGTCGATCAAGCGTGCCCCCTCCCCAACCCCCTTGGGGGGTGCAAAGGCGCCCCTACCGGAACGCTAACGAGCGCCGGCGCGCGTGTGGTGAACGCGTTCGCGCCAAAACCGTGACTTCCCGCCTTCACGCGCACCGGCTTCACGCAGCGGGTACGCGGAAAAAGTCGCCTTCGCGGTCGGGGGCGTTCGCCAGCGCCTCCTCGACCGAAAGCGACGGCCGCGGCTCGTCTTCGGCCCAGGCATTGACGAGGTCGAGCGGGTGCGCCGTGGGCTCGACGTCCGACAGATCGAGCTCGGCGACCTTGCCGACCGCCTCGAGAATCGCGTTCAACTGCTCCCGAAAGCGCTCGATCTCGTCCTCGGACAAATCGAGCCGGGCGAGCCCCGCGACGTGCAGAACCTCATCTCGTGAAATCGCCATTGCACAATCCTCCCAAAAGCTCAGACGCGATCGGAAACACAAACGGCCGTCGGCGGAGCCGGGCTTCCCCCGGCGGGAGCCGAACCTCCAGCCACGTTGCCCCAAACAAGAAGGAGGGGCAAATGGGGGAACCACGGGTTCCCCCATTGTGAAGCGGGCCCCTGTTCGGAGCCCGCTCGTGTTTTCGGTTCCGAAAGGTTCTAGACCGCCTGGACGTTCACCGCCTGCAGGCCCTTGTCGCCCTGCTCGACGTCGAACTGCACACGCTGTCCCTCGGTCAGTGACCGGTAGCCGTCCATCGCGATCTTGGAATGGTGGACGAACACATCCTCCCCACCCTCACGCTCGATAAAGCCGTACCCCTTCTCGTTCGAGAACCACTTGACGGTGCCCTCAGCCAACTAGCTACTCCTTCCTAACTGCAAAACGAACGACGGCTCGGGGCACCGAGCCGCCGACCTACATTTGAAGCGGCCGAACCTTAGCGTTGGCCCCTGGGGAACGCAAGGAGCCCGCGTCGGTAGCGGGCGGCCTTGACGGTGTTCCGCAACAGCATCGCGATCGTCATCGGCCCGACGCCCCCCGGGACCGGCGTGATGAACGCGGCCACATCGGCCGCATCCGGCGCGACGTCGCCGACGATTCCGCCTTCGGTCCGGTTGACGCCGACGTCGACGACGGCGGAGCCCTGCTTGACCATGTCGGGCGTCACCACCTCGGCCGAGCCCACGGCGACAACGAGCACGTCTGCCTCGAGCGTGTAACGGGCCAGGTCGGCAGTCCTCGAGTGGCAGATCGTCACCGTCGCGTTCGCTTGGAGCAACAGGTGCGCGATCGGCTTGCCGACGATGTCGCTGCGGCCGATCACGACCGCCTCCGCACCCTCGAGCGGAATCCGATGCTCGGCAAGCAGCGCCATGATCCCGAGCGGCGTGGCGGGTACAAGCCTAGGCCGCCCGAGGTACAGCTCGCCGGCGTTGAACGGGTGGAGGCCATCGACATCTTTGACCGGGTCGATCGCCCGGATCACGGGCTCCTCGTCGAGGTGCGGCGGGAGCGGCAACTGGACGAGGATCCCGTCCACATCCTCGTCTGCGTTCAGCTCGGAAACGAGGGCGAGTAGGTCGCCTTCGGAGATGTCCTCGGGGACTTTCCGGTCATCCGATTCGATCCCCGCTTGATGGGCCGCATCGTGCTTGAGTCTGAGGTAAATAGTCGAGGCTGGGTCTTCGCCAACCTGGACCGTCACGAGCGCGAGCCCGCCCAGCTCGCGCACCTCCTCGGCCACCTCGGCGCGGATCCGCCCCGCCAGCGGCGTGCCTTCCATTAGCGTCGCCACGGCGCCGGAGGCTACCGGCCGAATTCGTATTCGAGCGTCAGCGTATGCGTCCCGTCGTCGGCGACGGAGATCTCGCCCCGGCCGCGCAAGCCTGCGAGCTCGCCCGTGCCCGAGTCCGGGACCACCGACGCCGCGGTCGCCGCGCCGGCCGCGGACACCGTGCCGTGGTGCGACAGAACGAAGGAGCCCGAGCGGCCTCCCAGACGGCCTGCGATCCGGTCGAGCGCCAGATACGCCGCCGAGCCCGACTCCGTTCGGGCCGTCAACAGCTCGGCCGAGCTCGCGCCCTCGAGGTCGCCTTCGAAGGTCCGAGCGATGTGGATCCGGCCGAGCACTGTGCCGTCCCGGTCGTCGTAGGATTCCTCGTCGTAGCTGGTGTTGACGAAGGTGGCGCTCGCTCGAGGCACTAAACCGGAAGCTGGACGTCGCTGACGTCGAGCCCGAGCGATTCGGCCAGCCGAACGCCGATCTCGAGGTCTTCCTTCAGCCGCTCGATGTCCCGCGTGTGCATCGCCCGGCCGATGAAGGCTCGCTCCTTCGGGCGCCAGAGAGCGTGCTCGACGAATGTGGGCAGCAGCCTGTTCGCCGCGTCGACCAGTTTCTGCTTCGTCTGCTTCGAGGCACTCTGGAGCAGCACCTTCTCGTACGCCATCCCGGCGCCGTGGTGGATGCCGTCATCCGTGGTGAGCCGGTTGCAGAGGTCCTCGAGCACGGTGCCGCGCGACGAGCGGGCGATCAGCCGGAAACGCGAGATGATCAGCCGCTCGTAGAAGACCTGCATCTGGAAGACCTTTTCCTCGAGCGTGTCGGCCTCGAGGGTCATGTGCGCCAGCGTGTCGAGGTGCGGGTCGCGTTCGGCCGTCCCGCCGATCTCGCCGGAGAGGCGCAGCCACGCCTCGGTATGACGCGACTCGTCCTGCACCATCGTCGAGTAGTAGAGCTTCGCCTCGTGATCGGGCGCGATGTTGAGGAGCTGCGAGGCCATCTCGCACGCGAGCTCGTCGGCCTGTAGCTGCTGCGTGATCACGGAGCGCCACATGTCGCGGCGGCGAGCAACCTTCTGCGGCGCGCCCTTCGTCTCGGGGATCGGCGGGATCTCAGCCCAGGGAAGGTCGCGAACCTGCCATTCGGCGCGCTTGGCGAGCTCGTAGAAACGAAGAACGCCGGCGTACGCGGACGAGTCCTCGTGCTGCTGCTCGACTACCTGCTCCGTCGCCATCGCGGCAGATTATCTGCCTGTCAAGAATAAGCTGCGCCCGTGGAGCTACGCCGCTGGCCGCGCAAGAACGACCCCGAGTCGATCAAGAGCCGGCAGGACGAGCTGCGCGCGCTGACCCAGGATGGCGAGGTCTTCTCCCACGACCTGACGCCGTTCGCACAGGCGCAGGAGGCGGTGACCGGGGTCGCCGTGATTCCGGTCTCCGTGATAGGCCCGCTCGACGTCGAGCTCGGCGAGTACGAGCTGGAGGAGCCGTTTGGTCGGCTCGTCGAGACCGGACGGGCCGCCGACCGGGTGTATGTGCCGCTTGGGCACACCGAAGGGGGGCTGTCGGCCTCGCTCTACCGAGGCGGGCGCGCCGTCTCGGAGTCCGGCGGCTTCAAGACGTTCGTGCTCCACGACCGGATCACGCGGGCCTCCTGCTTCGTCTGCCGCTCGGCCGAGGAGGCGGTGACGCTCTCGCGCTTCCTGGACGCTCACGTTGCGGAGATGCGGCGCTGGCTGGCAGAGCGGGTCGAGGCGGATCCGGCTCTTTCCAAGTACGCGAAGCTGCGCGAAGTCGAGACGCACGTCGTCGGGCCGATGTGCCACGTCATGTGGGCGTTCACGACGGGTGATGCCTGCGGGCCGAACATGATGACCCGGAATGCCTATGCGCTGAACATGGGCTACGTGATGGAGCAGGCGCCGGTGAAACCGGAGCGCGCGATCCTCGAGGCCAACATGGGCGGCGACAAGAAACCGTCGCACCGCTACTTCGAGCGGGGTGGTCACGGCAAGACAGTGATTGCCGAGTGCACGCTGAGCGAGGAGGCGGTGAGGCGCATCTTGCGGACGTCGATCGACGATCTGCTCGAGCTCTCGTGGGCGGGCACGCACGGCGCAGTTGCCTCGGGGATGCAGTCGGTCGCCTTCACGCCGGCCTCCGCAATCGCCGCGATCTTCGCGGCGACCGGACAGGACCTCGGCATGGTCGGGACGAGCTCGATGGCGCACGGCACGGGAAAGCGCGTCGAGGGCGGGCTCAACTGCACGATCCGGCTGGCGGGGCTCGAGGTCGGCACCGTCGGCGGCGGCACCACCCTCCCCTACGCGCGGTCGTGGCTCGCGCTGATGGGCTGCGCCGGCGCAGGCAAGGTCTACCGCTTCGCACAGATCGTCGCTGCCGCGACGCTCGCGCTGGAGATCTCGGCG
>WNFX01015942.1_pt1 | contig 12135 bp, 15 predicted proteins | sample 5400111 | NCBI WGS metagenome assembly WNFX01 (sample SAMN13153363, study PRJNA577476) | soil metagenome | isolation source: 40 cm soil or saprolite under grassland replicate 1 | place: USA:California | collected 2016-06-15
GTCCGGCTGGTGCCGGTCGTGGTGGACATGATGACCCCTTTCCTGGTCGGTGATACCTCAGTTCACGGCCGGGATGACCGTGACGCTGTGCGTTGCATGTGAGTCCGGGCGGACGGCGCGCGTGGCAGCCAGTTCCAGGCCAGGCTGGCGGCGTCCCGCCGCCCGGTGTTGCTCGTCCGGGCCAGCCAGGACGGGCTGTGCGCGCCGAAGCCGGTGCCGCTGATGCCGGTCAGCGTCGCGCTCAGTCCCGGCAGGCTGAACGGCGCTTTCTGCCGGCGCGCCTGCCCGGCGGCCAGCTGGCTATCGCCGGCATGGGTGCCATGGACACGGGCGGCGGAGCCTCCCAGCGGCACCACGTTGGCGTGGCCGGGCTCCTGATGCCAGTGATGCCGGGCATGCTCGACCGGGCCGGCCAGCTGCACGTCGCCGACCCAGCCGACCTGGTCGGGCACGCCGCCGTGGAAGCCGATGCCGGGAGCCTTGCGCACCATGCTGTGCGCGCCGTCCGCTCCGGCCAGGTACCGCGCGGCGTGCCCGGCCCCGCTCGCCTGGACGCGCGCCTCATCGGCGGACTGCCCGGCCGCGGTCACCTCGGCGCCATGCCGCACCCGCACCCCGCGCCCGTCCGGGCACGCGGCGGGCGCGTGCTCGGTGCGCCGCTGCGGGAGCGTCAGCGTGGACGGGAACGGCGTGTCCGGGCCGCGGTAGCCGGGCAGGTCGGGCATTCCGGCGCAGTGCGTGTCCGGGACCCGCCTCCCCTGCGCCGGCAGCACGTCGCTGATCCGGCGGCCGCCGCCGGCGCCGGGCATGGTGGGCACCTGGAGGGTGCGCGGGTGCGTAGCCGTGCCCCGGGACTGCCGGGTGGGCTCACTGCCGCGCTCGCAGGCCTCGGCCCGGACCCCGGCCGCGTCCGGCAGCGCGGCGGTCACCAGCCCGGCCGGGCCGCCGCCAGCCGCGATGACGTCCATCGCCTCGTCCGCCCTCTCCGCATGTTCCATGAGCATTAAGATAATTAACGTTAAGGAATACGGCAAGCCTGTGAACGTCAAGATTCTCAGCGTTCACGGATAGGATGAGGCGATGAACCAAGACGCGGGGCAGCAGGACTTCGTCGACACCATGACCGAGGTCATCGGCCGCTGGCACGGCAGCTGGCAGGACCCGGCGACAGCGGAATCCAAGGCGCTCGCCTACCGGGTGCGCCGGCTGGCCCACCGGCTAGAGACCGACCTCAAGCGCGAACTCGCGCCGCACGGCATCGAACTGTGGGAGCTGGAGCTGCTGGCCTGCCTGCTCCGCGCCGAGCCGGATTACCAGCTCAGCGCCGGAACGCTCCTGACGCAGCTGCAGCTCACCTCGGGCGCGATCACCAACAGGGTCCGCCGCCTGGAGCTCAACGGCTGGGTAACCCGCGATCTCGACCCCGGCGACCGCCGCTCGGTGCTCGTCACGCTGACCCCCGCAGGCAAGAAGCGCGCGCTGGAGGTGTTCAGCGCCAAGACCGACACCTGGCACGCGCTCCTGTCAGCGCTGCCCCCCGCCGACCAGCGCCGGCTCAACGATGACCTCCGCACCGTGCTGCTCGCCCTGGAAGGCCCGGCACAACCCGCCTTATAGCCGCTCCGCATCCTCCCGCGAGGACCGACCGCCGCTCAAAGCCCGCGTGCCGAGTTCTGAGGCGGTACACCCCGCTCACCACTGCGCCGTAGGTCGGCCAGAGGATGGTGGCCCACTGCTCGAGCAGGTCGTCCGCGGTCGCTTTGAGCATGGCCGCAGCGATGGCGGCCGTCTTGACCGCCACGGCGTCAGGATCGTCGGCAGCGAGGCGGCCGACCGACGCGGCGTGATCACGCTGCTCCACGCGCGCCTCACCCTGGAGGCGTGCGGGCCGCGGGCGGGTTGTGTCGGTGTCAGGGATTACCGTCTCGACCGTGCACGAGACCGCGGCCGACCTCGCCGACCTCGCCGACGCTGCTGGACCGCAGCTACGACTCCGCTGGAGGGCACCTGCGCGGGATCATCACCCCCGAACGCCGGCTGACCGCCGAGCAGGTCGCGGCTCGGCTGCAGGGCATGTGCCTGCTCGCCCTCGCGACGGTGACACGAGACTGCCGGCCCTTGGTCGGCCCGGTCGACGGCATCTTCTACCGCGGCGCGTTCTACTTCGGCTCGTCGCCGACATCGGTGCGGTTCCGCCACATCGCCGAGCGGCCCCAGGTCAGCGCCACCCACCTGCCCGGCGAACAGCTGGCGGTGACCGTGCACGGCCGGGCGGTCCCGGTCGACGTTCGCAGGCCGCAAGCCGCCGGGTTCCGGCGGGCGCTGCTGGATGTCTACCTCCCGCGGTACGGGCCGGGGTGGGAGCAGTTCCTGGACTCCGGCCCGGTGTACGCCCGCATCGAGGCAGACCGCATGTTCACGTTCAGCATGCAGCGCGGCTGAAACACGCACCCGGACGGGCTGAGAGCAGCCGCGGCAGTGCGTTGGCCCAGACCGCGACCGACTTCGGCCCGGCCCGGGGCGTCCCACGGTCGATCGCGGTGCGCCTGCTTCGTGTATCTCAGCAGGCGCATCGACCGTCGAGGGCCGCACCACCCCTTCGCCCCGGTTCGGCACCTCGACCGTTTCTTCGATCACGAGGCGGATCGGGCAGCCCGGCGACGTGGCCAGCGGCACCTTCGTGCCCGATGCGGCCACCGAAGATTCCACTCTCAGGGCACCTTCAGGTGACGCCCGGCCCCGGGGGGCGCCTCGTAGCGTGCAGGGACAGAAACGCACACCCACGAGGGGACAAGCAATGACTGCTCTCAAGCCCGGCCGGGCGCTGACAGCCCCGCGAGCGGGCGGGCAGGCATGAGCGGCTCGCGGTCGACCGCGGGTTGGCGCCAAGAGGCCGATGCTCGGGTCGGAGGCAGCAGGGGGCAAGAATGCCGCTTCGTCTCACCGTGAACGAGACCACACTCTCCGGTACTCGGAGGTGCTCAAGGAAACTTAGTGAGTGTCGGCGTCGTGTCGTACCTTGGCAGGTTCGCCACGACCCGAGGGAGCCCCGTGGACCCGATCCCGCTGCCGCTGACCAACGGCTGGATGCATCGCCTCGTCGTTGGCGCCAACTTCCCGTGGGCTGAACTCTGGGCCAGCGCCCGTACCCACCCTGACTTCCCCGCATGGCAGCAGCTCCATCGAAGCCGCGGGGTGAAGGCCGACGCCGGGACGATCAAGTACTACATGACCCGAGGGCTCATCCGGGAGGTCATGTACGCGGCCAGCGGGGTTGAGCGCGAGCTGCACCGCCTGGAGGCCGCGCTCGTCGAGGCTCAAGCCTGGGTTGATGAGCGGGTGTCACCGCTAGGCGGGGATGAGCCGAAGCCGACCGAGCCCATGCTCTGGGGGACACCCTCGATGGCGGATGCCTCATACGCGTTCATCAACCTGCTGACCTGGGCGCGCACGGTGAGAGAGCGAGTGGACCGAAAGGGGCCCCCGAAGTCTGGCACGAGAGTGGGGCTGCTCCCGGCGTTGCGGCCGGTGCGGCTGCGCGACCGCATCGCGAAGGCGCTCCTGGCGCTCGACCAGGCGCTCCCAGGGACGCGTGACCTCGCGAACTACGCCCTCCACGCCGGAAACCTGCCCAACTCCTCCTCGCCGATGGCCGAGGTGGAGGACGACGGGCGGATCTTGTTCCTGATCCCCGACCCGGTCTCAGGTCGGATCATCACATGCGAGCAGTTCACCTTCGACCAGCGGCGAGACGCGCTCACCTACGGCCGGTCGGTGATGCAGGCGGTCGCGGCGTTCATGGACGAGATGCTGGCCGCGTTCGAGGCCAGCGTGCCGAAGCGGGTGCGGGCGGCGAGGCCTGGACAGCCGATAGCGCACGTGGCCTCGGCGGTAGCTGGCGAGCGCCCTGGCTGGCCGTCCTCTGCCGGTGGGTGGGTCTCCTCCACCAGCAGGGACAGGTCGACGTGCCGAGCGAGTTCCTCGACCGTCCGGTACTGACCGAGGAGCACACCGCGCGCTCCAGCCGCAGCAATGGCCGAGGCTCACCGCCCCGCACGCCCGCGACCACCTGCCGAACACGCACCCCGTCCGGGCCGACCAGCGCCACGTCCCCGAGTGTGACCCGCCGTACTCGGCGGAGCAGCGCCAGCCGTGTCGCACGCGGTGGCCAGTCCACGTCGACCGGGTGCGGCAGCCCGGGACGCTCGATGACGTCCACGACCGCGTCGACCAGGTCGGGCCGGCCCGGCGCCAGCAGGGCGAGCCGCGCGACGGCCTGCTCCTCGGTCACCCGGCGCTTCACGACGCCGATCGCCAGGTTCCCGGTCTCGGTGTCCAGCGCGATCTGCGCGGCCCGGTCCTGGGTGAGGGGTCGACCGCCCATCGCAGCCTCCCGGCGCGGAGCGGCTCGACCCTACCTCCAGGATGCCACTTGGCGGTGACCCACGACCGCGGCCCGGCTACTCCGCCTTGCGCAGGGGCGTGACGTTCTCGCTGTCGACCATCGCGCTCAGGAAGGGCTTGCCGCGCGTCATCTGGTCCCGGCGCTCCTGCTCGGTCGACAGCCCGAGGTAGCGCTCGGTGGTGGCCGCCGAGGCGTGGTGCAGCAGCGAGGAGACCGTCCGGATCGCGCCGTCGTACCCGGCCTGGCTGCACAGGGCGTCGAACAGCGCCCGCGCGACGCCCCCTGCGCACCGAGTGGGTGCCCTCGCCGTCGATCGGCTGGCCGAGCCTGAGCAGCGCGCGCTGGACGATCCGGTGCGAGTGCGTGACCGGCGTCCGCGGCTTCGGGACCTGCGGGGCCCGCTCCTTGACCGCCCGGCCCGCGTGGTCGCGCCCGACGTACTGATAGCCGCCCGACGTCATGGCTGGGACGAGGAGGTCGTCGTGGTGGAGCGGCCGGTCGAGGGCGGTGGCGTACCAGGTCAGCCAGCGCCGCATCTCGGCGTCCAGCTCCAGGCTGACCGGCATCCGGTCCTCCTCGCCGGTCTTGGTCACCAGGACGAACAGCCGGCCCTCCTCCAGGTCGAGGTCGGCGACCCTCAGCCGGGCGATCTCGTTGGACCGCAGGCCGGTGTTGGTGGCGACCGCCAGCCAGGCCCGGTCCCGCGGGTTCTCCGCCGCGTCGAGCAGGGCGAGCATCAGGGCCGGCCGGGGCTGCCGCCTGCGCCTGCGCACCACCCGCTTGCTCTCCACGCCGGCCAGCAGACCGTGCCTCGGGTCGAGGTAGCCGCGCAGCACGCACCAGTCGAGGAAGCTCGTCAGGCGCTGGCGGTAGATGTTGTGCGTGGAGGCCGACAGCGGGTCCCACACCCGCCCGGCGGCGCGGTGCACCGCCACCAGCCCGCCCGGCCCGTAGAACCACGCCTCGACCAGGTCGGCGGTGAGGTGCCGGAGCTGCCGGTCGCCGACGTCCGCGACGAAGCGGAGCAGCGTGTACCGCTCCCTGCTGTACGTGGCCCGGGGGCCCGCTTGGCCTTCCCGATGCCCAGGTACTCCTCGACAGCGGCGCCGAGCCACCGGATCTGCAGCTCCTTCACCAGGGTTCCCTTCATGAGTCGGTGGCCCTGGCGGGGCGTAGCCGAGCGTACACGAAGAATTACTGCTAGTGCGTTGTGTCGGACGACGACAATGGTGTGGGGTGCCAGAACTCTGCTACGCCGTCTGAGCTGGTCTTTCTATGCGGCTGGCTCGTACTCGTTAAGCAGGCCGCCCAGGACGGCTCGGCGTGTGACCCGCTGAGCTGGCCGGGCGGGGATCGGGTGGTCGGGTCGTGGCGGTCGTAGCTGCCGGGCCCGGTGCGGGCGCTGGCCGTTGTAATGCCGGGCGTACTCGGCCAGCACGTGCCGGAGATGGCGATCGCCGAAGATCAGCATCCGGTCGGTCAGTTCGGTCCGGGCGGTAAGCACGAACCTCCCCGCGTAAGCGTTCGCGCGAGGACTTCGGGGAGGGATCTTCACCACGTCGATGCCGGCGTCGGCGAGGACCGCGTCGAAGGCGGCGGTGAACTGGCCGGCCCGGTCCCGGACCAGGTAGCTGAACCCCGCCGCACGGCCGCCGAGGTCGAGCAGGAGGTTCCTGGCTTGTTGGGTGGTCCACGCCCCGTCGGGGTTGGCGGTGACCCCGAGGACGTGGAGGTAGCGGGTTTCTACTTCGAGGGCGACCAGCACGTAGATCCGCCGCAGCGTCACGGTGTCGACGTGGAAGAAGGTCGACCGCCAGCGCCGCGGACGCCTGGACGCGCAGGAACTGCCGCCAATTGGTGTTGCCGCGGCGCCTCGGCGCCGGCGGTATCCGAGCCCGCTTCAGGATCCGGCGGATCGTCGAGGCCGCGACCCGGTGACCCAGCTTGCGCAGCTCACCCTGGATGCGCTGGTAGCCCCAGGAGGCGTTGTCCCTGGCCAGCCGCTCGACCAGCGCGGCGACCTCCTCGGGCAGCGGCGGGCGGCCGGTGGTGTTCGGGTAGGTCCACTTCCTCGCGGCCAGCCGGCGATGCCAGCGCAGGACGGTGCCCGGGGTGACCAGTCGGTGGTTCCTCACAGCCGCGGTCGGGTTGGTCCGCCGTAGGACGGCCACCTCGTGCCGCAGCACCAGCAGTTCGGCGTCCTTGGAGGCGGCGGAGCGGGCGAGCAGCATGAGCAAGCCGGTAACCCGGACGAAGATCAGGTAGAGCAGCTGCAGCGACACGGCTCACGATCATTCAGCAGCCACGGGTCGCCCATCGGCGCAGGCCACCGGCCCACACCGACTTCTGGCACCCCACACACCCACAACGCCGTCTCCGTCTCCGTCGTTGTCGTCGCCGCACTTGCCGTCAGCACCGGCTGCGGAGGCGATGGCGACCGGACGACCGCCTGCGACGAGATCGGCCGGCAGCTCAAACATTTGGCAGACCGGGTCGTGACGGCTGACTGGCAGCAGCAGGCGAAGGCCTATTCGGAAACGGCCGCTGCCGTCAGGCGCGCGGGCGAGAAAGCTGGCGGGGACGTGGAGGCAGCGGGGAACAATCTGGCCACCTACCTGGAGACGAAAAGTCGGAAGATCGTCACGGGCCAGGACTCCGACGAGGGCGTGCAGTTCACCTACAACCTCGCCGGCGTCTGCCCCTGATCCGGTCCGCCGCGGACACCCGGTCAGCTGATCGCGAACGTCGGGCCTCGCGATCACCCGGCGACGGCGGAACGAGCGCACCGACCAGTGGGAAGACGGGCGAGCTGGGTTCACCGCCGCGGGCACTGTAGGCCGCCCGATGCCGACGGTTCTACCAACCGTCGACCGTCCTGACGCTCCGCGGGCGGAGATTGTGACCCTCACCGTCGCCGTCCGCAGGTTCATTCGGGTCGGCAGGTTGCCAGCAGGCTCAAGGGCGAGCGGCGGTGAGCCGGTACCGAAGCCGATACGGCAGCCTGGCAATCATGCTGGCCGCCAGCGCGTCCCGGCCGACCAGGTACCGCGGTCGAGGCCGGGGGTCGGTCAGCGCCCGGGCGATCACGGCGGCCGCCGCCGGCGGCAGCCCGTGCCGGGCGGAACGGGCGGCGTCCTTGCGAGCCTGCACGATCTGCCCGGCGTACAGGTCCCGGGCCCGGGCCGGCATCTGCTCGGCCAGCCGGTCGGCCGCGGCGCCGCCGCGGGTCCAGATCGGAGTGGCGATCGCACCCGGCTCGATCAGGATCACCCTGATCCGCCAGGGCGCCAGCTCGGCGCGCAGCGTGTCGGTGAGGCCGACCAGGCCGAACTTCGCGGCGTGGTAGGCGCCCAGCATCGGCGCCGCGATCCGGCCACCGATCGAGCCGACCATCACGATCCGGCCGGCCGGGTCGTGCGCGGCCCGCAGCGCCGGCAGCATCGCCTGGGTCACCGCGAGCTGGCCGAGCAGGTTCACCTCCAGCTGCTCGCGCAGGGCGGCGACCGGCAGGAACTCCAGCGGGCCGGGCAGCGCGACCCCGGCGTTGTTCACCAGCCCGTGCAGCGGCCCCGCCGCGGTGACCTGCTCGCCCGCGGCGGCCACCGCCTCGGGGTCGGTGACGTCCAGCCGCAGCACCCGCACCCGGTCGCCGTACTCCTCGGCCAGCCGCGCCGCGGCGTCTTCGCCCCGCACCCCGGCCCACACCCGGAACCCCCTGCTGACCAGCTCGGCCACCGTCGCCGCCCCGATCCCGGTGGACGCTCCAGTCACCAACGCCGACCGCGCGCTCTGCTCCATCACAATCACCCATCCTGCCCGACCCGTCCCGGGCTGCCCTCGCCGACGACAGATCAAGATCAGCACGGTCCAGGCCGCCCCTGCTGCTGCGACCGCACAGCCCGCTGACTTGGGTGTAGCCGGTTGGTAGAACGGTTTGCCGGCCTTCGCAGCTTGAGCCGACTCGACAGGACCCGTGGGTTGCGGCGACCGTGCGGGACCGATAGGCGGGTCGGTGACATTTCGACCGGTCAGCCGGCGGCGCCGAGGCGGCGAGCGTGGACCCGAGGTGCCGCCGAGACCGTCGGGGCCGCCGGTGCGCGGTCTCCTCGGGCATGTGGCCGCGAGCGGCCCGGGCCACGTCGAGCGCCATCAGGAGTCGCGGGCACGGATCGGCCTCCTGTATAGGGCCACCCCGTCCGATTCGATGTGTTCAGCCGGAATGGGTATCGGGCACGCGATGGCTGCGGTGGGGACCGCGTGGGTCGGGCGACTCAGCGGTGCGCGGCCTGGAACTTGACGGCCAAGTCGGTAGGGATCCGTCCTCGGCTGGCGACTTCGATGCCTTGCGACCGCGCCCACTCCCGCACTTCCTGCGTGCTGTATCCATCGCTGGAGCTAGCGGGCAGGGCACGGCCTCGGCCCGGTCTGCGCGTCTTGGCCCGACGGCCGGACTCGACGTAGGGTGCCAGCACCTTCCGCAAAGCCTTGGCGTTCTTTGCGCTCAGGTCGATGGTGTACGTGCGGCTGTCCAACCGGAACGTGATTGTCTCCGCGGCTTTGCCGCCATCGAGATCGTCGGTGAGTTCGACTATGGTTTCTGGGCCATGGTGTTGTGGCCTCTCGGTTCAGGAAGGTTCTCGCTCGCACCCTCAGCGAGATGACCTGGAACGATCATGCCCCGGTGAACTCGAAGATCGGCCTCCTCGGCGCGGCCTAGGACTCCCGAGTCGCTGCCTGCCGCAGGGCAGGTGGTCGGCGGGAGCCGGCGGCGGCCTGGGAGCCCGCTGCCCGTGCCACGCTGTTTCTTGTCGGCGATGTAGGCGTGGCGATCGGAGCCCTCGTCAACGGCTCTACCCACGCCGGATCTTCGGAAGCTGCGCCGGTTGTCCGAGGAGATAGGGCGTGTGCCCGGCGGTCCGCGCCTATGGGCTGGCAACGCCTTGGGACCGGTCGATTCTGACGATGACGATGCCCGAAGTCCGCGGTCTCTGGCCGACGCTGCTACTCGCCGCCCCCGGGCCGTCTTCTTCATCGCCGGTGCACCGGCAGGGGAGGTCGTGGCCGGTGCCGGGTTCGCGCTCGCCGCCATCCCTGGTGCCGTGGGCATCGCTGAGGAACGCCGCCGCGAGCGGGCCGAAGCCGACTCCCGTCGGCGCATTGCCCGATAAGACGCGCCCACTGACCTACCTGGCGCTGGTGACCGGTACCCGCGCCGCGGCACTGCGAGCCGAGAATGGTCCCAACCGGTCTGCGTGTTCGGACAACGAGCGACCCCCTTCGAGGAGGCACCGTCCTGGGGGTCCTCTGGGTGCATTCGCCCGATCAGCGCCGTCGCAGACACCTCTCGCCGTCCCTGGTTCATCCCGCGAACCGTTCCACGGCGGCCAACCGCGCACCGTGGCACAAGGCTTCAACACCCCCGGATCTGCTCCGAGCCGGCCGAGCTATGGCAGCATCTGACGGTCGACGCAGGGCCCGGGGGCGACGATGAGTGGTCCGGTGCAGGCCGCGTCGGCTCCTCACCCTTTACGCGAACGGCTTCCGGCCGGGTCGGGTCCAGGACAGGTCTGCCTTCGCCGGCTTCCGGTTCCCGCCCGAAGTGATCACGGTCGCGGTCCGCTGGTACCTCCGGTACCTCCGGTACGGCCTGTCGTACCGGGATGCGGAGGAGCTGCTCGCCGAGCGCGGCGTCGAGGTGGACCACGTCAGTGTGTTCCGCTGGGTGCAGCGGTTCACCCCGCTGTTCGCCGACGCCGCTCGGCCCTGCCGGCACGCGGCCGGCGACCGCTGGTGGGTCGATGAGACATACATCAAGGTCGGCGGTCGGTGGTGCTACCTGTACCGGGCGATCGACCAGTTCGGCCAGGTCATCGACGTGCTCGCCACCGACAAGCGGGACGCGGCGGCGGCTCGCCGGTTCTTCACCCGAGCGCTGCAGCGGGTCCCGCGGCCGGTTGAGGTCACGACCGACAAGGCGGCTGCCTACCACGGCGTGCTGGAGGAACTGGTGCCGGCGGCCAGGCACATCACTGAGCGATATGGCAACAACCGGATCGAAGCGGATCACGGCCGGCTCAAGGCTCGGCTGCGGCCGATGCGAGGGCTGAAGCGCCTCGCCACCGCTGCAGTGATCGCCGCCGGCCACGCCTTCGTGCAGAACATCCGGCGCGGACACTACGAACTCGCCGTCGACGTCCCACCCGCCCTACGGCTCGTAGCAGCGTTCACCGAACTCGCCCGGGCGATCTGAACCACCACGCCTGCCAGGGCGAACCTCGCCTGGACAAGGCGAACGCAACACCGCCGCCAGCACCTGCTCGCCGCGATCCTCGCCCGGCTACGCGCGCTCCCAACACCGTCCTGATCACCGGCCCACCGGCTCGACAATCACCGGAACCCGCGAACCCGGCGCGACCCACCCGGGGCAGGCAGCATGACCCGACACCGCGAACCACGCGCGAAAGATCAACAGCAGCGCTCGAAGATCGACCCATCCCATTACTCGTGGATCCGGGTCAGACAGTGACGACAGCGAGTCTCATCCAGCGGTGGCAGGTCATGCATGTGGCTGACGGAGAGCCGGCCGACCTGGACCGCGGGATCAGAGCCGCAGGGCAAGGCGGAGACCTGGACTGGAACGCCCGAACAGGCCAGGTCGCTCCCGCCGATGCGCACGGGCTTCAAGCCGTATGCAAATTCGATCCAGGATATGTTCCTAGAATGGTTAACGACCCACCAGCAATGGTGGAGAGGCTCGCCCGAGAAGTCGGCTTCACGCTCCCCGGGCACCCGCTCTCCAGGGAGCCCATACAAGTTCCGACCAACGACGCAGCCGGGGAGACGGAATGTACCTGGCATCCGGCACCAAAACTCCGGGAGTCTATCTTAAAGGATGGGCCATTACGATCCTCCTCTCAACTAGTGACGGGAATTGGTCGGTCGCAGTGGTGCAACGAGACGCCGACAATCAGCTGAAACTAAGCTTCGCCACGTACTCCATTCAATAGGATGACTCTTTGAGGGCTCTTGGAATTTGAGTGGGGCGCCGGGTAGTTGAGGGGCTCGTGACCCCGGCATGCTGTTGGTCTCTGACAACGTCCAGCAGCGAGGGCCACGAGCATGAACGAGACTACGTCAGTGCTGTTCGGACTGGAGGACGAGACCTACAACGCGGTCCGGCTCGCCAGCGCCCTCGCCCGTCGCGACGACGCCGAGGTCGTCGTCTTCCCGATGGGCGACGCGGTCACCTGCGCCATCGCCGGGCAGCGGACTCCCGATGGCTACTACGCGCTGGATCGGATGCTGCGAAGCTTCGCCCGGCACGACGGCCGGATCGCGTGCTGCGGCATCTGCCTGGACGCGCGCGGGCCCACCAAGGAGCAGCTGATCGCGGAGGCGGCGCGGTCGACGCTCGACGAGCTGGCCGACTGGACCGTCGAGGCCAACCGCGTCCTCACGTTCTAACGCGGGCTATCCGGCCGGCGGGCAAGCAGGGAAATGCTCATGACACCCCAGGTCGTCGTGGCGTTGACGGCCTGGTCCGACAGGAACCGGTAGTCGTCGTTGCGGCGTACGACTTTGATCGCCAACCCGGCCTGCTCGATCGCCTCCTGGTACGCGTCGTTCTGCATGGCGCCACCGATGCACGCCGCCCACAGGCCCGCGTTGCAGGTGACGCTGTCGGGCAACGCCCGCTCGGTGACGATGTCGGAGAGCGCCAGGCGGCCGCC
>WNFX01005554.1_pt1 | contig 12133 bp, 11 predicted proteins | sample 5400111 | NCBI WGS metagenome assembly WNFX01 (sample SAMN13153363, study PRJNA577476) | soil metagenome | isolation source: 40 cm soil or saprolite under grassland replicate 1 | place: USA:California | collected 2016-06-15
GCCATGATGAAAGACACGCAAAACGTGTCGTCGGTGCTTATGACAAAGGCCAAATCATTGAGGAGCCGGATGCGTTAAAAGGCGCACGTCCGGTTTTGAAGACGAGTAGGAGGGGCGACCCTCCTGCTTAGTTTAACCAGAGGCAGGGAAGCTTTCTCTTGAGTTCGGGAAACTCCTTGCGCAACTCATGAGCGGTTGCTCCTTTGACGAATTTCACCAATCGATGAATCCCAAATTGAGGATCACATCCGACAAGCAGATGAACATGGTCGGGCATCACCTCGACTTGCACAAATTCTTGTTTCCATCGCTCAACACCTTCTTGTATGAGGACCTTCAATCGCTCGTCGATGCCGTTCACGAGCACTTTGCGCCGATATTTGGGACAAAACACCACATGATAGTGGCAATTGTACATAATATTTTGATTGCTCGTAACTACTGTCTTCATGCAAGAAATATACCACAAAGCACTAGAGAGCACAAGTGATAGTTATCTTTGAGGTAGCCCATCCCATCGCGCCACCAAAGGGAACGCCCTTGTCGCCCGCGCAGCGCGGGCGAGGGTTTTACGGCGGTGTAAAATAAAGAGGTATGAAAACGACTGCTTTTGCAAGTTACTGATGAGCCAGTTCAAACGTTTGATTACTTAAATGATGTACCGGGAAATGACGAGGGAGGATATCCCTGAAGAGCATGCCCGGTCCTATTATTTTGAACTGGGCGAGCGGGCTCATAGCAATCTCGCCCGACACACTACTCGCACTGCCGTGTAATAGCGTTACACGGCTTTCCGTCTTTTCTGGCAAAGATAGTAACACAAAACATGTTCTATTCGGCGACAGGACCGGTAACACGATTCGAGGCTATAGCGATATGCCACTAAACATATAGAGCTATACGCCGTATATTACTTATGTAAGAAAGCTATTTTGATATAACTTTCTTAATAACCAAATTTTATGCTTTCTGATCTGCTTCGATCAGAACAGGAGTGAATCAATCTATGAACAGCAAACAGCGGAACACCGTCCACTTCCGCCACCAGGACCACACCAGTTTCGAAGGAGCACTCGTGACGATGACGACACTTTCAGCAAGGTTTCTTCGTAGTCTCTCCCTGATCGGGAGACTGGCGTTTCACGGCAGAAATGTCCCCTTTTCGACCCTGGGCACGCAACGACCCGCGATAGCCAGCGCGACATCTTCCATAGAGGATGTCCAGCACCAGGATGGTGCAGTCGAAAGGGATGCGTCGATCGTTATTCCTACCGCCACCTACTTGAGTATGGAGACGCGAGGGGATACGCTCTCTATCGCTGAGACAAATGGCGATACGACAGCCATACATATACAGCCCCAGGGGCAAGACAGCACAGAGACAACGTTGTTCTCCTGGCTGCAACAGACCGCACGCAAGCGCAATCTGAAATTTATTGCTGCCGCGCTGAGAAATAAAGATCCACTTAGCCGCGTAGCCTCGCAACTCTGGCTGCTGGAAGATATCGTTCCCTATGTGCTGGGAAAGCAGGATGAGGATTATCGACCAGGCATCGACGATATGGCAAGGATGATCGCGGCTAACTTTGATGCTAATAACATCGTCTATACGAAGCTCGATGCCTCGAACGAGGTGCAGGTCGCGGATCTGGTGACGCTGGAAGACTACCAGCGAACGACTGCACCGGAAGATTTTGCGCTGCTCACCCAACTGGCCCACGACTTCAAGGGCAAGCGGCTGGTGTTTATTAACGCTACCCCCCAGGGCGGCGGCGTCGCGTTGATGCGCCACGCGCTGATTAGACTGCTCCGCCTGCTCGATGTCGATGCGCACTGGTACGTGCTCTATCCTAAGAAAGAGGCTTTCGATATCACCAAGCCGAAGTTCCATAACGTTCTGCAAGCCGTGGCGGCGCCCGGAACAGAGCTGAACGAGTATGATAAAGAGGTCTATAATACCTGGATCGCTGAGAATGCCGCCGCCTTTGAGGATGTGTTCAAGGCAGCGGATGTGATCGTTATCGACGATCCGCAGCCGTCCGGCCTGATCCCATACATCAAGAAGGTTAATCCGGCGACGAAGATCATCTACCGCTCCCACATTCAGATCGTGGCCCGCCTGGCGAGCCAGGAGGGGACACCCCAGCGTACGACATGGAGTTTCATCTGGGATAAGGCGAAAGATGCAGAGTGCTTCATCAGCCACCCGCTGAAGATGTTCATCCCTGACGATGTGCCCGCCGACAAGATCTTCTACATGCCCGCGACGACCGACCCACTGGATGGCTTGAATAAGCCGCTGACGGAAGAGCAGATGGATTACTATATGAAGCTGCTCAACCTGATGCTGCTGCAGGAGGGACAGACGCCGCTGGATGAGACGCGACCTTACATTGTCCAGATCGCGCGTTTCGATCCTTCGAAGGGCATCCCCGACGTGCTGGAGTCGTACAGAAAATTGCGCCTCATGCTGGAAGAGAACAACCAGACATTTCCGCAACTGGTCATCATGGGCAACGGCTCGATCGACGATCCTGATGGCATCCCCGTCTATAACCACGTCATGGAGATCCTTCATTCGCACGAGTTCGCGCATTTCGCCGACGATATCAAGGTGATGCGCCTGCCCCACATCGATCAGTTGCTCAATACGCTGCTGCGAAGAAGCGTGATCGTGCTGCAACTTTCGACCAGGGAGGGCTTCGAGGTGAAGGTGACTGAAGCGCTCACGAAGGGTAAGCCGGTCGTGGCTTACCGCACTGGCGGCATTCCGCTTCAGATCCAGGATACGCTCAACGGCTACCTGGTCGAGGTCGGCAATACCACCCAGGTCGCGCAGCACCTCTACGATCTGCTCGTCGATCAAGCGCACTACAAGAATATGAGCCTGGCTGCTACCGATCTGGCCGGCAAGGACTACTTGACGGTGCCGAACGCGATCTGCTGGCTCTATATGGCGATGCTCCTCCTGAGCGAAGCTGAGATCGATGGCAACTACCAGTGGGTAAGGGCTCTGGCTCAGACCTATGGCAAATCGGAAAACTAACCAGTAGGGGCCTGCCTTGCGCGGGCCCTGGGAGCCCTTCTCCGCCCCCGTACAGGCCCGCGCAAGGCAGGCCTCTACTAAATCCTCTTGACACCACGCGTTTTCGTAATATATATTTCCATGATGGGAAGGGAAAAGTCTATGCTACGCTTTGACCTGAATATTTCGATTCTCCTGAAAGAGGTTCCGTTTTTAGAACGCTTCGCACGCGCTACGGCGCTCGGTTTTGAGGCTGTTGAGTTCTGGTGGCCGGGCAATGAACAGCTCACTGCGGTTGCCCGGCAGCTCCAGACCACCGGACTCAAGGTGGCACTGATGAATATCGATGCCGGCGATATGGCGGCGGGCGAGCGCGGCTACTGCAATGATGCCCGCCAGCAGGAACGCTTCCGCCAGCAGGCCGACCTGGCCATCGCTTTCGCAACACAGGTCGGTTGTCACCAGCTCAACGCGCTGGTTGGCAACACGCTTGCCGACAGGAGTCGCCAGGAGCAGTTAGATACGGTGCGCCAGAATCTGGCATGGGTGGCGGAGCGCGCGGCCAGAGCCGGTCGCGGCGTGGTTGTCGAGTCGCTCAACGCCTTCGAAAATCCTCGCTACCTGCTCACCAATACGCGCGATACGCTGGCGCTGTTCGCCGAGGTGAGGCACCCAAACCTCAAATACCAGTACGATATCTACCATATGCAGCGCATGGAGGGCAACCTGATTGCAACGTTGCGCGAGCACATCGACAAGATCGGACACATCCAGTTGGCGGACTCACCCGCGCGCCACGAGCCCGGCACCGGCGAGATCCACTACCTCCACGTTCTGGCGGCTCTTGACGAGCTTGCATATCAGGGCTATGTTGGCCTGGAATACAACCCATCAACGACCTCCGAGGCGAGCTTCGCGTGGCTGCCTCCTGGTCGCAGGGGCAGCGTAGCGGTAAACGACCTGCGGCTGCCGTAGGGGCCTGCCTTGCGCGCAATACCATTGACTTCACGATGTCGGCAGGAGGGACAAGGGGTGGGGCGGGGCCAGGAGGGGGCCTTGCGCTTGTCCTCTCGCCAGCCCCAGAACTCATGAAGTCAGAGGGATTGACCCTTGCGCGGGCCTGCACGATGGCGCAGAAGGGCTCCCAGGGCCCGCGCAAGGCAGGCCCCTACGACGGGTGGATGCCAAAAATTGACGGCCCGCCGACTCTCTTCATCCAAAGGAGGCACTGATGCTTAGACCAGAAATTGTTGCAGAGTTGCGCGAAATTGTAGGGATCGATGGCATCGTCGATAAACACGAAGAGTTACGCACCTACGAGTCGGACGGCCTGACCAGCTTCCGCGTCGTCCCCACGCTCGTGCTGCTCCCCACGACGACCGAGCAGGTACGGGCGATTGTGCGCGTCTGTCACCGCGAGCGCATTCCGTTCGTTCCGCGCGGCTCCGGTACGGGTCTCTCGGGCGGCGCGCTCCCGACGCCGGGCGGCATCGTCATCTCGGTGGCACGCATGCGACAGATCCTCGATGTCGATCTGCTTAACCAGCGCGTGGTCGTGCAGCCTGGCGTCATCAACCTGTGGGTCACGCAGCGCGTCGCGCCCAGCGGCTACTACTACGCGCCCGATCCCTCTAGCCAGCAGGTCTGCTCCATCGGCGGCAACGTGGCGGAGAACTCGGGGGGCGCGCACTGCCTGAAGTACGGCTTCACGGTAAATCACGTGCTGGGCATGAAGCTGGTGCTCCCCGACGGCGAACTGGTCGAACTGGGCGGTCCCACGTTCGATCCGCCCGGCTACGATCTGACCGGCATTATCGTCGGCTCAGAAGGGACGCTGGGTATCGCGACCGAGATTACGCTGCGCATCGTGCGCAAGGCCGAGGCTGTGCAGACCGCCCTGGTCGCATTCGAGCATACCGACGGCGCGGGCGAGGCGGTATCGGGCATTATCGCCGCCGGCATCGTCCCCGCTGCTGTGGAGATGATGGATAAGCTGGCGATCAGCGCCTGCGAGGCGGCGACGCACGCGGGCTTCCCTCTGGACGCCGGTGCGGTCCTGCTCGTGGAGTTGGATGGGCCGCGCATCGAGGTGGCCCGACAACTGGAGCAGGTCGAGGAGATCTGTCGCAGCGTAGGCGCGACCGAGTATCGCCTGGCGCGCACCGATGAGGAACGCACGCTGATGTGGAAGGGACGCAAGGCCGCCTTTGCCGCGATGGGCCGCATCAGTCCGAACTATATCGTCCAGGATGGCGTGATTCCGCGCACCGCCCTCCCCGAGCTACTGCGCGAGATCCAGGAACTCAGCGAGCGCTCGGGCATACGCGTGGCGAATGTCTTCCACGCGGGCGACGGCAATCTGCATCCCCTGGTGCTCTACGATCAGCGCAACGAGGGGGCCGAGCACAAGGCCGAGGAGCTGGCAGGAGAGATCCTGCGGAGCTGCGTGACACACGGCGGCAGCATCACCGGCGAACATGGCGTAGGAATCGATAAGAAGGAATACATGGCCTTTATGTTTAGCGAGGCCGATATGGCAACCCACCAGCTTATCCGCTGCGCCATCAATCCCGACAACCTGTGCAATCCCGATAAGCTCTATCCGACGCCGCGCCTCTGCGGCGAGACGCCCGGTCACTATCGAGAGCACCCATTGGAGGCAGCCGGCCTGGCGGAACGCTTCTAACGAGGAGGAACAATGATGTTATCTCTACAATCTCTGCAAGCAGCACTCACTCCCCTGGTCGCTGGGAAGCTGCGCCCGGCGCGCGAGGCCGACGTGGTGGCTGGCGTACAACCACAGGTGGTGGTGGAACCCGGCACTGAAGAGGAGGTTTCAGCGGTCCTGGCCTTCGCCAGTCGCGAGGGGCTGAAGGTGCTTCCACGCGGCGGTGGGACGCAGCTCACGCTTGGCTCCGCTCCAACGGGCGGTGACATTATCTTGAGCACGGCCCGGCTCAATCAGCTTGTCGAGCATGCGCCACACGATATGACGGCAACAGTACAGGCAGGGCTCCTCTTGAGCGACTTTCAAGTGAAACTGGCAAATGCGCAGCAGTGGCTCGCGCTTGATGCCGTCCTCAAGCCAGGCGCGACAATCGGGGGCGTTATCGCGACCAATATATCGGGCGCGCGCCGCCTGCGCTTCGGCGCTGTGCGCGACCAGATCATCGGTGTGCGCGTCGTGCTCTCGGATGGCACGATCGCCAGCGGCGGCGGCAAGGTCGTGAAGAATGTAGCGGGCTACGATCTACCAAAGCTCTTTACCGGCTCGCTCGGCACGCTCGGCGTTATCGTGGCGGCAACCTTCCGGCTCTATCCACAAGCCAGTGCGTCGCGCACCGTAGTGCTGTCTGCGCCCGACCTTGCTCCACTGGGCGAACTGGCGGTGCGCGTCATCAATTCAACGCTGGTGCCCACGCTCGTCGATATCTGCGGATCGACCGCGCAAGAACAAGGGTACACGATGGTCGTACGCTTCGAGATGGGCCCAGCGGCGGCGGAACAGCAGGCGAACACACTGATCGAGATGGCCCAAAACAAGGACGCACGCATATTGCCCGACGACGAGGAGATGCAGTTCTGGACCAGGATCGCCAAGCCGCCAGCCTCGACCGGTACGACGACGCTGACGCTGAAGGCAAGCATACTTCCTACCGAGACGATCTACTGGCTGACGAGCTTACAATCCCTGGCGCAGAAGAGCGGGTTGAGCGTCGACTGGTGCGCACACGCCGGACACGGCCTGATCTTCGCCACGCTTGCGGGAGAGGATTCCGCCTTGATCTCAGCCGTGGCAGAGCTGCGCCGGGCGGCCACGGACCTGCGAGGGAGCCTGATCGTGTTGGAGAATCCCGCACTGCTCCAGCTCGATGCCTGGGGAACGCCTCCGGCCCTCCATATCATGCGGCGGCTGAAAGAACGCTTCGACCCGACCGCGACGCTGAATCCTGGACGCTTTGTAGGCGGCATCTAGATCTCATCTGCGAACAGTAGACAGAAAGGAGCACGCGCATCCTCCCTCAGCCGGGATCACTGCGCCACACGCTTATGAGTGACCTCAACATCCAGTCCACGCATACGGGCGCTCCAGGTCAGGGATTGCAACTACTGCGCCCACGCCGCGCCGGAAGCGGCGGTTCGTTCGATGCGCATCATCCGCCCGATCCCTCATTGATCGCTGATTGTGTGCACTGCGGCTTCTGCCTGCCGACCTGCCCGACCTATCTTCTCTGGGGCGAGGAGATGGACTCCCCGCGCGGTCGCATTCAACAGATGAAGATGGCCTCGCTGGACGAGATCAGCGTCAACAAGACCTTCACACAACATATGGATCTGTGCCTCGGCTGTATGGCCTGTGTGACCGCGTGCCCCTCCGGCGTGCAGTACGACAAGCTGATCGAGGCGACGCGTCCCCAGATCGAACGCAACTACTCGCGCTCGCTCTTCGATCGCCTGTACCGTGAGCTGCTCTTCAGCCTCTTCCCCCATCCCAATCGGCTCCGGGTGCTTGTCCCACTGCTCTGGCTCTACCAGAAGAGTGGACTCAGACGCTTGCTGCGCTCGCCGAACGTTGAGCGCCTCATTCCCACGCGCCTGCTGGGCATGGAAACGGTGTTGCCGCCCGTGCGCCTCGGCTCATTGGTTGCCCGCTCAGGCTCATTTTACCGGGCGAAGAAAACGAAGCGGCGCCGCGTCGGCCTCCTGAGCGGCTGTATTCAGCGCATCTTCTTCGATCCGGTGAACGCCGCCACGATCCGCGTGCTGACGGCGGAGGGTTGTGATGTCGTAATCCCGCCCACGCAGGGCTGCTGTGGCGCATTGAGCATCCATAGTGGACGCGAGAAAGAAGGGTTAGAGTACGCGAAACGCCTGATCGATACCTTCGAGGCCTGGGGCGTCGAGAATGTCGTCGTGAACGTGGCTGGTTGTGGCTCGAACATGAAGGATTATGGTCATCTCCTGCGCGACGATCCCGACTACGCCGAACGAGCAAAGGCGTTTTCAGCCTCTGTACGCGACATCTCCGAACTGCTAACTGAATTGGAGCCGGTCGCGCCGCGCCATCCCCTGCCCTTGCGCGTGGCCTACCACGATGCCTGTCACCTGGCCCACGCGCAGGGCGTGCGACGCCAGCCGCGCGAGGTGCTACGCGGCATCCCCGGCCTCGAACTGCTGGATATTCCCGAGGCCGATATCTGCTGTGGCAGCGCCGGCACCTACAACCTGCTCCAGCCAGAGGCGGCCAGCGAGTTGGGAGAGCGCAAGGCGCGCAACATTCTGAGCGTGGAGCCCGACGTTATCGCTACGGCGAATCCTGGCTGCCTGCTACAGATCAATTCCGCGCTGCAACGCATGGAGCACCCGATCCCTTCTGTACACCTGGTCGAGCTGGTGGACGCCTCTATTCGCGGTGTCGTGCCGCCCGCACTGCGTGGCATCAGGGCATCAACCGAGCGGATTCCCACATCTTTCTGATCTTGACAGAGAAAAGTAAAGAGCGGTGAGATTTCCTATAAAAACGGCGACCGCACCTGAGATGACGACTTTCCATACAAAGTCAGTTGCATCTTGCGAGAGAGGCTGGATACCGGACTGTTGAAGGATCTTACTTTTATCTTTGACGCTCAGAGCTCCCATAGCTTTTATAACAACTTCTTTTTGCTTTTCGAGAGGGAGTGCCAGCATTTTCTGGTATACATCTTGATCCTGTTGCGTACTTTCGTATGGAGGTGCAGGAGGAGAAGCGTAAGGATTAGAGTGAGAGTAAGTTTGGGGGGGATAGCTTGAAACAGGTAGCTCTCCATGCAGCAAGCCGTTGCAGGTGAGAGCTTTCGCATTATCTCAGGCGCTCTCGTTATATTTCTGCGGCTCCGACAGGACCGCAGAGAGGTCTCGACTGATCCGCTTCAACTGCGGAGCGAGCAGTTCGATACGCTCGGCGGTTAGACGGCTGGTCGGGCCGGAGATGCTCATGGCGGCAACAACCCTCTCCTTCGCGCCAAATACTGGTACGGCGAGGCAGCCCACGCCCTCCTCGACCTCTTCGCAGTCGCTGGCATAGCCGTTACGACGGATCGTCGCCAACTCCTGCCGCAGGCGCTCGGGATCGGTAATTGTTTCTGGAGTATATGCCGGCGCCCTGTCTCCGCGATCATAGCCGCGAGCGCGTTCTCCGGCAGATACGCCAGCAGGACCTTACCACAGCCGCTACTGTGCAGCGCCACCCGGTTGCCAGGCTCCGTGAACATACGCACCATGCGGGCGGACTGGGCCTGGGCGACGTAGACGGCGGAGTTGCGCTCCCGTACCGCCAGGTTCGCCGTCTCGCCGCTCACCTCCACCACCTCGCGCAGGAACGGCGTCGCGATCTCGGACCAGTTCGGCATCTGCGGATCAATACTCGTCAGGCTACGAAACGCCGGTCCCAATGCGTAGCGACGCGTGCGGCTATCGCGCACAATATACTCGCGGGCCGCAAGTGTGGCAAGGAGCCGGTGCACGGTCCCCACGGGCTGTCCGGTGGCCGCACTCAACTCGCTGATGCCCACCCAGCCAGCCGAATGAGCAATATATTCCAGCAGATCGAGGGCGCGCTCAATCGATTGCACTCCCCCATGCGCCTCCAGGTTCTCGCGCGTTTTTTCCACTAGATCCTCCTCTTTTCCATATTATGAAAAATGCTGTGTTGATTGTACCACAAATGGAGGAAATCGCAAGAGGCTCTGACACAAACCGTTGATTCGATCTGCCCACGGGCTGCGCAACGAGATGAGAGCAGGTGGCTTGATCATGGAAAGCAGATTTCTAGCAAAAGAATGCAGAAGTAACGCTCTCTACTCACAATCTCACATATATTCTTCAGGGCGAATCTCCACATACTTGCGGAACCATGCCAGCGCGCTCTCCCAGTATGATAGCCACTGGCTCGGCTTCCTCCCGATATGCCAGGCACCAGGAACACGGAGGAACTCGGTTGGCACCTTCCCCATCATCTTCAATGTCGTATAGAACTCCTCCGATTGTCCGATCGGGCAGCGCAGGTCGTTCTCGGGATGCAGGAAGAGGGTAGGCGTGGTGACACTTGAGGCGTGCGTCAACGGAGAGCGCTCGCGATAGTAGTCGGCCCGCTCCGGCTCCCAGGGATAGCCCTTCGACTGCGCCGCCTGCCATACGCCAATATCGGAGGTACCTATGAAACTGACCATGTTCGCAATGCCCGCCATCGGCACCGCGGCCTTGAAGCGACCGGTCTGCCCGATGATGAACATCGACATGTAGCCGCCGTAGCTGTAGCCGGTCACGACCAGGCGTTCGGGATCGGCGATGCCACGGGCAATGCACTCATCGACCCCAAGCATAATATCCTGATAGTCCCAGCCACCCCAGTCGCCGACCACCTCGCTCATGAACTCGTGACCGTAGCCGGTGCTGCCATGCGGATTACAATAGAAGATTGCGAAGCCCTGCGCGGCAAAGTAGTGATTGAAAGGATTGATGCCGATACCGTATGAGGAGTTCGGACCGCCGTGAATGCGTACGATCAGGGGATAGCGCACACCCTCGCGCTCGCCGAGGGGATGAACCAGCCAGCCCTCGATCTCATCGCCGTTTGCTCCCTGGTAACGTATCCGCTCCGTCTTCGCCCAGGCGATCTCCGCGACAAGCTCGTCGTAGAGATGGGTCAGGCGCTCCCGTCCGCCGTTCTCGACCAGCCGGTACAGTTCCCAGGGATGATCGGACTCCTCCTGCGCCAACAGTAGCGTATAATCATCGGGCAGCAGCGCCAGGAAGTACGTAACGGACTCGCTCGTCAGACGCTCAAGCCGCCGCCAGACGACATCCATGCGATAGACATTGACACAGCCATGCTCCGTCACCAGGAAATAGATCTGCTGTCCATCGCTGCTCCACTGCGGACGATAGGGACCAACCGCGCCGAATAGCGTGCTTGCCAGCGGACACGTCCCATTGTCCAGGTCCGGCGTCAGTTCCAGCGTATTGTCCCCGACATTCCCCCGGCGCGTCACCAGGTAAAGCCGGACCGTGTGCAGCCCATATGTGATGGCATCCTTCTCGCCCACGACCATCACCGACTGTCCGTCGGGTGCCCATGAATAACAGAGTACCGATAACGTGCTATCGGTCAGGCGCCGCTCCTCGCCCGTCTCGGGATTGATGGTCCACAGATCGGATACAAAGGTGCGATCGCGGTCCTCGTTGCGATTGCACAGCACGCCGATCTCCGTGCTATCGGGCGTCCAGGATGGCTGCTGATAATCGATCCCATCGGAGGTGAGGCGACGAATTGTGGCGGGCTCGACGTTCTCAGCGCTGGTAGGAGCCGGCATCACGAAGAGCTGACTGAAGCGCTCGAAGAGGCCGCGCCCATCCAGCCGATACGTCGTCGTGGTCACTTTACGCAGGCGCGTGCGTTCATCCTGCTCCAACTTCTTCTTAGCTGCATCATCGAGCTGTTTGCGTCCCAGCAGTACATCATCCTCGTCGGTCGGGTCGGCAGAGGCGGTAAAGGCAATCCAGCGACCATCTGGCGACCAGGCGGCCTCTCTCACGCCGTACAACAGGTTCGTCAGGCAGTGCGCCTCACCACCATCAGTGTCGATCAACCAGAGCTGGCTGCTATCTCCCTCGCGATTAGATAGGAAGAGCAGGCGACGGCTATCGGGCGCCCACACAGGAGAGCTATCGCTTTTTATCCCGCCGGTCAGTTGCCGTGGTTCGCCCAGCGCGCGCCCGTGCTCGTCCAGGTGCAGCAACGAGATGGCACTGCGGTTGCTATCCTTCTCCTTGTCAGAGGATTGCGTCATAAAGGCAACGCGGCGGCCATCGGGAGAGAGCGCGATATCGCCCAGCGCCTTCAGAGACCAGAGATCGTCGCTGGTGATTTTATGAGACATAATAAGACCTTCCTACAGAAAAATACGACGCTGAAAAAACCGGTACTGCCCAAATTTCGGTAGTGACCCTGTTAAGAGGTGGTAGGAACACGGGAGGTCAACACTTCCAGGAACGACCAGAGATGGTCCGTCAGCCCCAGAGCCATGGCCGGAGACTGCTGTCGATACCGACGCACTCCTTGCTCAAACG